>WNFT01001847.1_pt1 | contig 17924 bp, 16 predicted proteins | sample 5400191 | NCBI WGS metagenome assembly WNFT01 (sample SAMN13153359, study PRJNA577476) | soil metagenome | isolation source: 80 cm saprolite under Madrone tree | place: USA:California | collected 2016-06-14 | reverse complement strand
TGCTTCGTCGGCGACGCGGACCCGGCGCTCGTGCGGCTCACGGCGCCCATCGCTGAGCTCAGCGCCGACTACTGGCTGCTCGTCCATCCCGATCTCAAGACCGTCCCCCGCGTGCGGCTCCTGAGCGCCTGGATTCGCGCGGCCTTCAAAGAGGGCAAGCCGGCACTCCAGGGACGCTGATACGCCGAGATGCTGGACCAGATCACGCTGGCAGAAGTGCTCGGCTTCGGCGAGTGCTGGTTTGCCGAGCACCATTTCACGGACTACTCGCTCCTGCCGAGCCCCAACTTGATGATCGCGGCCGCGCCTCGCACAACGGACGATTCTGGCGGTTCCCCGAGGTGAGCCTCCGCCGCGCTGAGGACATCTCGCGTCCGTGTTGACCGAGCCCAAGCGGGGATGTATATACATCACTATGATCAGGACGCAACTCTACCTCGACGAAGCGATCCACCGGCGCCTGCGGGGACTCGCTCGGCAGCAGGGACGCACCATCTCCGAGCTGGTGCGCGACGCCCTGGTGCGCGCGTATGGCGCGGGCGCGGATGAGCGTGAGGCGACCCTGCGTGCCATCGAGGGCCTATGGCGAAACCGCACCGATATCGGCGACACCAGCGGGTACGTGAAGCGGCTTCGACACGATACTCACCGGCTCCGCCGCCTTCGACGGCCGTAACCGGCATCCTTCTCGACTCCGACGTCATCATCGAGGCGCTTCGTGGCCGACGGGAGATCAGCGATGGCATTCGCGCCATCGAGCATCGAGGCGTGCCGACGTACTGCTGCGCCGTGTCGTTCGCGGAGATATGGGCCGGGGTTCGCCCGGGCGAGGAAGCCGTGACCGAGGCGTTCTTCCACACTCGGGGCGAGGTCGTGCTCGACGCGGTCGTGGGACGCCGCGCCGGCGCGTATCTGTCTCGTTACTCGCGATCGCACAGGGTGCAGATCGCCGACGCGCTGGTCGCCGCCGCGGCCAGCACGGCCGGCCTCCGTCTGTGGACACTCAACCGGCGCCACTATCCAATGAGCGGTCTCGTCTTCCACGAGGGATGACGGACCCAGAGTGGATCCCGGGGCCCCGGACGCGGATCAGGCCCCGCCGACGTACCGCGTGATGTGGTAGGGCGTGTGCGCGAGACCGGGGCAGAATCGACCGACCACCGTCGCCAGCCGCTCGTAGAGCTCCTTCCCCGGCGCGTTGAGCCGGGCCAGGCGTTCTCGCGCGGCCTCGGCCTCGCGGGCGAGCGCGGCCACGTCGACCGTCGTCAGCCGGCGATCCTGCACGATCATTCGGCCGCCGATCATCACGTGCGAGACGGCGCTGCCGTCCTCGGTGTGGACGAGCTGGTTGGTCGGATCATTGAACGGGATCCAGTTGACGTGCCCGAGGTCGAGAAACACGATGTCGGCCTTGTAGCCCGGCGCCAGCCGGCCAAGGCGGCCCTCGAAGCCGAGCGCCTGCGCGCTGCCCTCCGTCGCCGCGCTCGCGACCTCTTCGGTCGTCACCCAGCGCTCGAGGTCCGGGCGCTGCGCCTTCGAGACGAACGAGGCCAGGCGCATCGCCTCGTACATGTTCAGGTTGTCGGAGCAGTTGGCGCCGTCGGTTCCGAGACCGACGTTCACACGGCGCTCGAGCATCGCCCGCATGTCGGCAAGCCCGTTGCCAAGCCGCATGTTGCTGCCCGGGTTGTGCGCGACGGAAGCGCCGTGGGCGCCGAGCCGCCGCATGTCGTCCCCGTCGAGCCACACGCCGTGGGCCACCGTGAAGTGTGGGCCGAGCACGCCGAGGTCGTCGAGATGGCCGGTCAGCGTCTTACCGTAGCGCTTGAGCCCGACGATCGCCTGCACCTTGGACTCGGCGACGTGGGTGTGCAGGCCGACGCCGTGCTCCCGAGCGAGGTCAGCGCAGGCGCGGATGAACTCGTCCGAGCAGTGATGCGGGATCGTCGGGGCGACGGCGAGGCGCACCTGGTCGCGATCGAGCTTCCACTCGTGTAGCGCCTGCCGCATGTTGTCGACGCTCGTCTTCCACGGCGCCAGGCGTAGCTTCTCGACGTCGTGCTGTAGCGACGGCGGCAACACCTCCATGAGGCCGGGAACGGCCTCGAAGAAGGTGCGGTCGGCGACCATCGGGGCGACGACGGCGCGCATGCCGACCGCCGCGTAGGCGCTGCCGACCGCGCCGAGCCCTTCGGCGGTCGGCGCCGGCCACTCCAGCGGAAGGTCGTAGCAGGCCGTGCAACCCTTCAGCACCATCTCCACCGCGCCGAGCTTCGCGCTCAGGTGCTTTTCCTCGAGCGAGCGGCCGCCACTGATCCACGGTCCGGCCGTGAGCAAGAGCTCGAGTGTCCAGCGGTCGCCCATGCCCTTGGCGAGGTTACCGTGAGCGTGGGTGTGGGCGTTGATCAGCCCGGGATGGAGGAGCTTGCCGCGCGCGTCCACGACGGTCGCGTCCGCCGGCGCCGCCAGCCCGGGCGCGCCGATCTCGGTGATGGTGTCGCCGGTGATCAGGACGTCGCCCGCGTCGGCGCGGTGGGCGCGCGCGTCGAGCAGGAGGCCGCCGCGGATGATCGTCGCCAGCAGAGGCTCCGGGCCGCTCAGCGCCGAGCTTTGGCGTCTCGGATCGCGCGCCAAACGCGCTCGGACGTCACCGGCATGTCGAGGTGGCGTACGCCGAGCGGCGCCAGGGCGTCGTTGACCGCGTTCAGCAGGGCGGGCAACGCTCCCACCGTGCCGGCCTCCCCCACGCCCTTGGCGCCGAGCGGATTCACCTGTGTCGGCACCTCGTGCGAGTCCACGCCGAAGAGAGGCATGTCGTCGGCGCGCGGCATCACGTAATCCATGAAGGACCCCGCGAGTAACTGAGCCGTCGTCGGGTCGTAGGCGAGCTCCTCGAACAGCCCCTGACCGAGGCCCTGGACCACGCCGCCGTGGATCTGCCCCTTCACGAGCATGGGGTTCACCATGCGCCCGACGTCGTCGACGACGGAGTGGCGCACGATACGCACGACCCCGGTCTCCTCGTCAATCTCGACCTCGCAGATCTGCGACCCGTTGGGAAACGTGACGGCGGGCGGCGTGAACGCCGCCTGCTCGCTGAAGCCCGGCTCCATGCCCTGCGGGAGCTGGCGCGGCACATAGGCGGCGCGCGCGACGTTGGCGAACGTCACGCCACGGTCCGTGCCCGTCACTGTGAACTTCCCGTCGCGATGAACAATGTCCTCCGGCGCGGCCTCCAGCAGACGCGCGGCGATACGCCGGCCGCGCTCGATCACCTTCTCGGTCGCGCGCGTCACGGCGGAGCCGCCCACGGTGAGGGCGCCCGAGCCGCCGTTGCCGCGTCCGGCGCCGAGCGCGTCGCTATCGCCCCAGAACACCTGAATGCGCTCGGGCGGCACGCCGAGCCGGTCGCTCACGATCTGGGCGAACGCCGTCTCGTTTCCCTGACCCATCGACGTCGAGCCGGTGAACAGCGAGACGGAGCCATCGGGATTGACCCGCAGCTCGGCGGTATCCGGGTTCATGGCCGTGTAGGGTCCACCGGCGACCTCGACCGGGTTGGCGATGCCGAGGCCACGCAGCTTGCCACGCTGGCGCGCCTCGGCGCGGCGCTTCTCGAACCCCGCGCGGTCCGCCAGATCGATCGCCATCTCCATGCCGCGGCCGAAGTCGCCGCAGTCGTAGGTGAAGACGAGGCCTGTCTTGAAGGGCATCGCCGTGGGCGGGATCAGATTGCGGCGGCGCAGCTCCACCGGATCGATCTTGAGCTCGAGGGCGGCCACGTCGATGACGCGCTCGATCGCGTACGTCGCCTCCGGGCGGCCGGCGCCGCGGTACGGCCCGGTGGGCGTCGTGTTCGAGTACACGCCCGTGGTCTGGACGTGGATCGCGGGCGTCGTGTAGACGCCGGCCACGCCGCCGACGTTGTTGGTGCCGGGGCCCGCGCTCCGGGGCGTGAGATAGGCGCCAACGTTGAGCGTGATGCCGACGCGCAGCGACAGGAATTTCCCGTTGGCGTCGAGGGCCAGCTCGGCGGTCGAGACGTTGTCGCGGCCGTGCTCGTCGGTCACGAAGCCCTCGCGCCGGTCGGACGTCCACTTGACCGGCCGCCCCAGCCGCTTCGCCGCCCACAGCACCAGCACGTGCTCGGGATAGACGCCGCTGCGCATCCCGAAGCTTCCACCGACCTCGCCGGTGACGACACGCAGGTGGCTCTGGGGCACCCGGAAGACCTGGTCGGCGAGCAGCTGGCGCAGACCGTGCGGCGCCTGGATGCCCGTGTGGAGCGTGTAGCGGCCCGCGCGTCGGTCCCACTCGCCGACGGCCCCGCGCGGCTCGAGCGGCGCGGCGGCCACCCGCGACACCACGAAGTCGAGGTGGGTGACGTGGGCAGCGCCCGCGAAGGCGCGCGCCACCGCGTCCTTGTTGCCGGCTTCCCAGACGAAGGCCACGTTGTCCGGCGCCTCCGCCCACACCGCCGGTGCCCCCGGACGCGCGGCGTCGGCCGTCGCCGCGACCGCCGGCAGGGGCTCGTAGTCGACGGCGACCAGCTCGGCGGCGTCGACCGCTTGCTCGGGCGTCTCGGCGACGACGAACGCGACGGGGTCGCCGACATGACGGACGCGGTCGCGGACCAGCGCCGGCCGCGGCGTGGCGAACGCGGGCGATCCGTCGCGCCGCTTTCGCGTCTTGTCGGTCGGTAAATCGCCGAGCCCGTCGGCGGCGAGGTCGGCGCCCGTGAGCACGACCAAAACGCCGCTGGCCTTCCGGGCCACCGAGGTATCGACGGACCGGATGGCTGCGTGAGCATGGGGGGAGCGGACGACGACGGCGTAGGCCTGATGGGCCAAGCTCACGTCGTCCGAGTACCGCCCGAACCCCCGGAGGAGGCGCGGATCTTCCAGGCGACGCACGGACTGCCCGACGGCGAATTTCTCGACGGTCACTGGTTCACTCATGATGGTGCGGCAGTATACGCGAGGTGGCGAGCCGCGAAAAGGGACGGACCTTTGCGCTGGAAGAGGTGCCGCTCAAGAAGAACTGACGACGGAGACGATCTCGCTGGCGAACCGTTCGAGCTGCTCGAGATCGTCATCGCAGGTGGCCAGGACCATGTCCTGGATCCCGGCGGCCTCCAGGTCGCGGATGCGCTCGACGATCTCGCGCGTCGCGCCCAGGAAGTAGGACTGCTGCAGGTGCTCGAAGGACCGGTGTGTGCCCATCACCCGCTCGAAGGCGGGCCGCTGGAGCTTCAGCGCCTCCTCACGGTCGGTCGTGTTCACGAGGTGAGCGAAGTTCAAGTGGCCGTAGCGTAGCGTGTCCGGGTCGCGTCCGATCTGTTGCAGGTACGCACGAATCGCCTGGACGTCGTCCTTGACCATCTGCTGGCTTCCGGCCGCGCGGGCGAGCCAGCCGTCGGCGCTCGCGATCCGAGCCAGCACCGCAGGGGCGATGTAGGGCTTGTCGGGGGAGAGCCCCGTCTGGATCTTCGAGCCCCCACCGACCGAGAGCTCGGGGAACCGCGGCAGCAACGGCTCGATCGACACGCGCTCGAAGCGATAGTAGCGCCCGGCGAAGCTCACGTCGCGCCTGGTCAGGAGCATGCGCAGCGCGGCGATCATCTCGTCGGTGCGGCGGCCGCGCTCGCCGAGCCGCATGCCGAGCGATTCGAACTCGTGCCGGTCCCAGCCGGGCCCGACGCCGAGCACGAAGCGCCCGCCCGACAGGTGCCAGAGCGTCTGGATCTCACGGGCCAGGGTGACCGGATGGTAGTAGGGCAGGATCAAGAGCCCGGTGGCCAGGCGGATTCGAGTCGTGACGCTGGCGGCGTGAGCCAGGCACAGGAGGGGCGACATCCAGACCGTGCCGTAGAGACCCGGCGCCTCCAGGAAGTGCTCGGCCACCCAGAGCGCGTCGAAACCGAGGTCCTCGGCCTTTCGGGCGAACTCCTTGACACGCGCGGCCTGGTCGAAGCCGAGATCGCGCCACGCAAAGGTGGGAAGGTACACGCCGAAGCGCATTGGTTCCGCCCCCACTGCTGATACAGCGTTGATCACCGGGCCGTCAAGCACTGATGTGGCCTCCACGTTGACAATGTCGCGCTGTCCTCCTAAGGTCACGTACGCTCGACCGCACGGCGGGCCAGGAGGATGGCATGGAAGAGCGCGTTTCCTTCGTGTCCGACGGTCTGAAGCTCGCGGGGGTGCTGCACGTGCCCGACGGACGCGCTCAACGCGAGCGCCGATCCGCCTTCCTCGTGCTGCACGGGTTCGGCAGCAACAAGGACAGCGGTGGCAGCGTGGCCACCGCGAAGATGTTCGTGGATTTCGGGTACGCGGCGCTCCGCTTCGACATGCGCGGCTGCGGCGAGAGTGAGGGCGTTCGCGGACGGGTGATCTGCCTGGATCAGGTCGAGGACACGAAGAGCGCGCTCACGTTCCTCGCGACCCGGCCCGAGATCGATCCCGACCGCATCGGCGCGATGGGCGCGAGCTTCGGCGCCGCGGTCGCCGTCTACACCGCGGGCGTGGACCAGCGGGTCGCCGCGTGCGTCTCCGCCGGCGGCTGGGGCGACGGCGAGAAGAAGTTCCGCAAGCAGCACGAATCGCCCGAGGCCTGGAAGCGGTTCGCCGCCATGCTGGAGGAGGGCCGTCGGCGCCGCGAGCGGACGGGCGAGTCGATCATGGTCCCGCGCTACGACATCGTCCCGATTCCGCCGGCCCTCCGGGGCAACGTCGCGTCGGGCTCGATCATGGAGTTCCCGTTCGAGGTGGTCGAGAGCATGTACGCGTTCAAGGCCAACGACGTGGTCGGCAAGATCTCACCGCGGCCGCTCCTGCTCCTGCACCCCGCGAACGACTCCGTCACCCCCACGGAGCAGTCGATCGATCTCTTCCGGCACGCCGGGCAGCCCACCGACCTGCATCTGGTGGCGGGCGTCGATCACTTCGTCCTCTCGGAGCGCAACACGCTGGTCATCACGCTCGTGCGCAACTGGCTCGACAAGTACTTCCCGGTGTCTTCCCCATCGCGATGAGCGAATCGGCCCGCGCGGGCGCGGCGGCCACTACCATTACGGCCGACGCCCTCCGGCGCTTCACGCGCGACGTGTTCGTGCGGGCCGGGATGTCGGAGGTGGACGCCGCGACCGTGGCCGACGTGCTGGTCTGGGCGGATCTACGCGGCGTGGATTCCCACGGTGTGTCGCGGATTTCGATGTACCTGAGGCTCATCGACGACGGTGACCTGAACTTGCGGCCGACCATCAAGATCGGGACCGAGACCGCGGCCTCGGTGCTCGTCGACGCCGACCGCGCCGCCGGGCCGATCGCGATGACCATGGCGATGGGCGCGGCCGTGCGCAAGGCGCGCGACGCCGGCGTCGGCCTCGCCCTGGTGAGGGCGACCACCCACACCGCGGCGCTCGGCTACTACACGCTGATGGCTGCGCAGGAAGGCATGGCGGCGATCGCGCTGGCCGCGTCGGGTCCCTTCATGGCGTATCACGGTACGCGCGTCGCCGGCGTGTCGACGAACCCGATCTCGATCGCGGTTCCCGGAGGAGAGCGCGGGCCGGTGGTTCTCGACATGTCGACGGGCGTCGTCGCCCGAGGGAAGCTCGTTCAGGCCAGAAAGATCGGCCAGCCGATCCCCCCGGGATGGGCCCTCGACCGGAACGGCAATCCGACGACCGATCCCCAGGAAGCGCTGATCCCGCTGCCACTGGGCGGTCCCAAAGGATCGGGCCTGTCGCTGATGATAGAGCTCATCACGAGCCTCGTCGTGTCGAACCCGATCATCGCCGGGGCGCTCGAGGGCGCGACCGACGGCAACCGGCATCGGCAGAACGGCCTCGCGCTCGCCATCAACCTGCGCCGGTTCGGCGAGCCCGAGGCGTTCCGAGCCGAGGTCGACCGCCTGATCACCGCGCTGAAGGCGCTGCCTCACGCGGCCGGCGTCGGCGAGATCCTCATGCCCGGCGAGCGCGGCAGCCGCACGCTCGCCGAGCGCGATCGGGACGGGATTCCCCTGCCGCGCGCGATCGTCGAGGAACTCCGAGGCGTCGCCGCGCGGCTCGGCGTGGCGATGTTTCCGTCAGCGCGTTAGCGCCTCCGAGTTCGCGACGTTGATCGGCTTGCCGCTCGCGTAGGCGAGGATCTGGTTGAAGATTCCGGTGAACATGTGCTCGAGGCCGTCGCGCTCGACATAGCCGAGGTGCGGCGCGCAGATGACATTGTCCATCGCCAGCAACGGATGCTGGCCGCCGAGCACCGGCTCCTCCTCGAAAACGTCGACGGCGGCCATTCCCGGTCGCCCGGCGCGCAGCGCGGCCTCGAGCACCCCCGGCGCGATCAATCCGGCCCGGCTGGTGTTGACGATGAGCGCCGTCGGCTTCATGCGGCCGAGATCGGAGGCCGTGACGATGCCGCGGGTCGCGTCGATCAGCCGCAAGTGCAGCGACACCACGTCCGACTCCGCGAACAGGGCGTCCTTGCTCGCCGCGACCGTGAAACCGTCCTTGCGGGCCTGAGTGACCGAGTTTTCGCGTCCCCACGCGAGCACGTTCATCCCGAACGCCTTGCCGTAGCCGGCCACGACGGCGCCGATCTTGCCGTAGCCGTAGATCCCGAGCGTCTTGCCGCGAAGGCCGATCCCGATGGGGTACGCCTGCCACTTGCCGGCCTTGAGCGCCGCCATTTCTTGAGGTATGCGCCGGAAGGCGGCGATGACGAGCCCCCAGGTCAGCTCGGCGGTCGCGTACGACGGCCGGCCAGGACCGGTCTGCGATGACACGACGACACCGCGCCGGGTGCAGGCGTCGACGTCGACGTGCGGAAAGACGCCCGCCTGGCTGATCAGCCGGAGCTTGTCCAGGCGCTCGAGCAGCGGCGCACGGATCGGCGTGCGCTCGCGGATCAGCACCAGCGCCTCGGTGTCCTTCAGCCGCCCGGCGAGCGTGTCGACGTCCTTGGTGTGATCGTTCCAGATCGTCACCTTGTGGCCGGCGACCTTGGAATAGCACGCCAGCGTTCGGATCGTGTCCTGATAGTCGTCGAGGATCGTGATGTTCATGTCCGGTCGCTCCATCCCTGATCGGTTTTGACGGCGAGGAACTCCCCATTGCCCACGGGAACGAGACTCGTGACGAACTCGACATCGGCAGAGACCAGCGCAACGAACGGCGCCATCTCAGCCGGATGCGAGGTCGCGTTGTCGACCACGAGCAGCCCCCCGGGCCGGAGCGCGCGCTTGAGGTCAAGCCACCAGCCAGGGTACTGCGGGCGCTCCGAGTCGAGGAAGATGAGATCGAACGCGCTGGCGGCGGCGCGCTGGAGCACGCGGCCGGCGTCGTCCTGAACGAGCGAGATGCAGGCGCCGAGGCCCGACCGGGCGAAGGTCGCCTTGGCCAGGCCGATCTTGTAGTCGGACACCTCCACCGTGGTCACCGCCCCACCGATCGCTCGCGCGGCGCTCGCGAGCCAGAGTGTCGAGTAGCCGTTGGACGTGCCGATCTCCAGCACTCGCCGGGCCAGCGTGGCTCGGATCAGCACCGCCAGGAACTCGCCGGTGTCCCGCGTGATGTTCAGCATCCGGCGCGGCCGTTCGGTCGTGGCGCCGTCATTGGCCTTCCCGAATTGCTCCAGCTCGGCCAGCAGCGTGCCCAGCAGCTCCGTCAAAGAGTCCTCCCGCGCGACGACTCGAGAGCCTAACACGGTCGCGACCCGCGGGAGATTGCCTTCCCGGCTGCCCGCGTGGGACAGTAGCGAGCCATGAAGCTCCGCGCCCTCGGCATCATGGCCGTCTTCGCCTTCACGACCCTCGCGGCGTCGCTCGACGCCGAAGCGCAACCGCCGGGGAAGGTGCCGAGGATCGGCGTCTTTGGGCCGGAGTCGAGGACCACCTACGACAGTCTCGAGATGTTCAGGCAGGGGTTGCGCGACTTCGGCTATGTCGAGGGACGGAACATCGTCATCGAGCGAGCGAAGACCTCCGCGGATCCCTCCCGCCGCGCGGCGGAGCTCGTCAGTCTCAAGGTTGACGTGATCCTCGCGCTGAACACGGCGACCGCGCGGATCGCGAGGGACACGGTCACCTCGATCCCCGTCGTCTTCGTGACGTTCGCCGATCCAGTTCGCGTCGGATTGGTCGACAGCCTGGCACGGCCCGGTCGCAACATGACCGGCTTGACGCTGATGGCCGGCGAGCTCGCCGGGAAGCGCTTGCAGCTGCTCCGAGAGGCCATCCCCAGGGTCGCGCGGGTCGCGGTGTTGTGGAATCCCACGAACCGCGACACCGAAGAGCAGTTGGCCGAGACCCAGTCAGCGGCCCGATCGCTCGGGGTTCAGCTTGAGGTACATGCAGCGAATGCTCCCACGGAGCTCACCGGAGTCTTCGCCGCGGTCGCGCGAGCCCGCGCCGATGCGATCTTCGTGCTCTCGGACGCCATGTTCTTTCGCGAACGGCGTCAGATCGCGGGTCTCGCCGAAAGGAATCGACTGCCAGCGATGTATCACTGGCGGGCCTATGTCGACGCCGGTGGTCTCATGTCGTACGGGTCAAACCTCTCCGACTCGCATCGGCGCGCCGCCTACTTCGTCGACAGCATCCTTAAGGGCGCCAAGCCCGGCGACCTGCCGGTCGAGCAACCCACCAAGTTCGAGCTCGTCATCAACCGCAAGACCGCTAAGGCGCTCGGGCTGACGATCCCACAGTCGCTCCTGGTGCAGGCGGACGAGATCATCCAGTGACTGCCACGAGCTAGCGGCACCGGGGAGCACACCTGCATGCGCATCCACAGCATCGAAGCCATCCCGATCGAGATCCCGCTGAAGAAGAACTTCGGCGGCAGCACGTACACCGTCCTCACGCGCTGCACCGTCATCACCCGCATGCGCACTGACGGCGGGATCGTCAGCGAGGTCTACAACGGCGACAACCGCGAGCACGGTCGCGAGATCGTGCGGCTCATTCGCGAGACGCTGGCTCCGCTCGTTCGGGGTATGAGCATCTTCGAGGGCGAACGCATCTGGGAGAGACTGTTCGCCCTGAGTCATGTGAGCCGCGACCGGAAGGTGCTCCTCGAGGCGATCGCCTGCGTCGACTGCGCGCTCTGGGACCTCGTCGGCAAGGCGCTGGGCAAGAGTGTGTGCGCCCTGCTCGGCGGCTATCGCCGGAGCCTGCCCATCATCTCCATCGGCGGCTATTACATGGAAAGCAAGACGCTCGCCGACATCGGCCACGAGATGGAAGCCTACCGCCGTGCCGGCATGGCGGGATGCAAGTTCAAGGTGGGCGGCCTCACGCCCGAAGACGACGCCAAGCGGGTCGAAGCCGCCCGCAAAGCCGCGGGGGCCGCGTTCATCCTGGCGGTGGACGCCAACCGCGGCTGGTCGGCGGACGACGCCGTGCGCTTCGCGCGCCTGGTCGAGCCACTCGACATCCGGTGGTTCGAGGAGCCCTGTCACTGGTACGACGACGCGGCCATGATGGCGCGCGTGCGGCAGGCGACACGGATCCCGGTCACCGCCGGGCAGTCGGAGATCACCAGCCACGGCGTGCGCCGCCTCATCGACGCCGGCGCCGTCGATCTGGTCAACGTGGACGCCTCGGAGTGCGGCGGCGTCACCGAGTGGCGCCGCGCCGCCGCGCTCTGCGGCGTGGCGGGTGTACGGATGGCGCATCACGAGGAGTCGCAGATCTCCCAGCACCTGCTGGCCGCGGTGCCGCACGGCACCTACGTCGAGTGCTTCGCCGATCCCGAGCGTGACCCCGTGTGGCAGGCGATGTGGGCGAATCGACCCCCGATCAAGGACGGCATGATGGAGGTCGCGCAGGGCCCCGGCTTCGGCCTGGTCCTCGACGAGGACGTGGTCCGGAGATATCGAGCCGACTAGACTCGCCGGCGACGCAGGGAACCATGGTCAGATGGCTCACATGGCTCAGGTGGCTGCTCGTCTTGCCGGCCGCGTGGGTGGCCTGGTATGCCGCGGTACTGATCGGGTTTGGGCTCCACAGCGTCGCTGAGGCATTGTGCCCGCCCGATCAGGTGATCTCGGGGATGTGCGTCGCCCCGTGGTTCGGCTATGTTGACCGGGCCATCTTCTGTATCGGCGCCGGGCTCGCCGCCGCTTTCATCATATTCTCGTGCGCGATCGTCGCGCCGAGCCACCGCCGAGTCGTCACGTTGGTGACGTTAGGGGCGGGATCGGTCGTCGCGCTGGTGCTGGCGCTGGCGACCCACGTGCTGCCGGAGTTCATTGCCGCCGTCGTTTCTGGCTTGCTCACTACGTGCTGGTTGCGGGGTCGCACATGGCTGCACCCCTGAACGCTACGCGGGCGCGGCGGCCCGGACGAGCGCCAAATGATCCTCGACCGTGTCCTTCGCGGTGATCGCGCGGATGACGACCTCGTCCACGGCCCCTTGCCACTTGGCGAGTCCCCGCCGGACGGCGTCCCGGTTCACGGCGGCGATCGCCGTCTCCACCGGCTTCAACCCCATGCGGGTGAAATTGGCCCCGTACGCCGGAATCGCCGCGTACCGGTTCGCCTCCTCCTGAAGCCGGTCGCCCGCCGAAGGGCCGAGCGCGACGCGGACGTACGCGAAGAGCTTTGGCGGTTGCCGGCCCGCGGCGGCCGCGCCTTCGCGCACGCGCTCGGCCGACAGGCGCGCGTACTCGGGCGTCAGCCAGTTGAAGAGCACGCCGTCGGCGACCTCGCCTGCGAGGCCGCACATCTGCGGGCCGAGCGCCGCCACCACGAGCCGCGTCGACAGCTGCCGCCGCAGCTCGGCCATCCCGGCGCGCACGCGCTTGAGCGCCTCCGGGTTCGGGCTGCCGACGCCGAGGAGCAGGCGATCGAGGGGAAGTGCGTTGGCACTGACCCCCTGGACGATGTTCTCCGGTCCACGGCTGTGGAGCGGAATCACGCCGATGCCCAGCTCGATGCGCTGGGTCTCCCGCGCCGCCTGGGCGAGCGCGGCGAGCCCGTCGGTCGACCCGGGATGGTTGACCCAGAAGGAGCTGTAGCCGAGCTGTTCGGCCTCGCGCGCGGAGGCGCGGATGATCTCGGGCGTGGTGCCGGCGAACACCGCAAAGCCAAGTCCCATCACGAATCTCCTCTCGAACTTGGATCAGTGCCAGGCGACGTCGCGCAGTATACTCCAGCCTGATTGTCATGACCGGGCCCAGCGACTCGACGCGGACCGACGCCGGGACCATCACGGTGATGGTCACGTTCTTTGCCGACCTGCGGCGCTTCCTGCCGCGCGGCGCCGATGGGCCGCAGCGCTACACGGTGCCCGGGGGGGCCACGATCGACGACCTGCTCGCGATGATCGGCATCGCGCCCGGCGCCGAGGTGACCATCGCGGTGGACGGCGAGCAGGTGGCTCGGGAGGCGTCGCTGCACGAAGGCGCCGAGGTCATGCTCTTGAGCCCGATGGAAGGGGGAGCCGCAGCCGCAGGCGAGGCGACCACGTCGATGGAAGGTGGAGCGAGATAGGAGACGCCATGGACCGCTACGGCTACTGGAACAAGATCCTGCACGTCAATCTCTCCGACCGCAGCACCTGGATCGAGGAGCCCGGCGATCTCTTCTTCCGGCGCTACGCCGGTGGGCGGGGGCTCATTGCCCACTATCTCCTCAAGTACGTGCCGAAGGGCGCCGATCCGCTGGGGCCGGACAACATTCTCGTCATCGCGCCCGGCGTGCTCACGGGGGCGCCCGTGCCCGGGGCCGGGCGGCATAGCGTCGGCGCCAAGTCCCCGCTCACCGGCGGCTTCGGCGAGTCCGAGTCCGGCGGCTACTGGGGCGCCGAGCTGAAGCGCGCCGGCTGGGACGGGATCGTCTTCCACGGCGTCTCCCCCACCCCGGTCTACCTATGGATCAACGACGGCGCCGTCGAGATCCGCGACGCGACGCACCTCTGGGGCAAGATCACCGGCGAGGTCGAGGACCTGATCCTCGCGGAGCTCGGCGACCTGCGCATCCGCGTCGCCCAGATCGGGCCGGCCGGAGAGAACCTCGTGCGCTTCGCCTGCATCGCCAATGAGCTGAACGAGGTCGCGGGCCGTACGGGGATGGGGGCCGTCATGGGGTCGAAGCGGCTCAAGGCCATCGCCGTGCGGGGCAAGATGCCGGTGAAGATCGCCGATCAACCCGGACTCATGGTGATCGCCAAGTGGGTCTCCGGCACCATGGACGAGAAGCACCGGGCCTTCCACGAGTTCGGCACGGGCGCTGCGATGCAAGGCAAGAGCCTCGAGGGCGGCATGCCCGTTCTCAACTATCGCCTGGGCGCCGCCGATACGATCGCCAAGGTGGACGCGATCGCGGTGCGCGACCAGGTCCGCGTGAAGATGGGCGCGTGCTACGCGTGCTCCGTGCGCTGCAAGAAGGTCGTCCACATCGAGGAGAAGGAAGAGGCGGCGCGCGCGGCTGCGGAGAACGTCTACAAGGGACGGGCGCGCGTGGCGGTCGATCCCCTCGGTCGCTACAGCGTCGATCCGCGCTACGGCGGGCCCGAGTACGAGTCGCTCGCCTCGCTCGGCGTCAACCTCGGCCTCGACGATCTGATCGCCATCTGCAAGTCGAACGAGATGTGTAACTACCTCGGCATGGACACGGTCTCGCTCGGCGCCACCCTCGCGTGGGCGATGGAGTGCTTCGAGAAGGGCATCCTCACGCTCGACGACACCGGCGGCGTGCCGCTCCGCTTCCACGATGCCGACGCCGTCGTCAAGCTGGTGGAAATGATCGCCTACCGGCGGGGCGTCGGCGATCTGCTCGCGGACGGGTCTCGGCACGCCGCGCAGCGGGTCGGCCGCGGCTCCGAGGAGCTCCTGACGACGGTGAAGGGCCTCGAGATGGCGATGCATGACCCGCGTCACATGCCGGTCATGCGCGCCTCGTATCTGCTCGCGCCCACCGGCGGCGATCACATGCGCCAGACCAGCAACCGCAACGGCCTGCGCAACCAGATTGGGCTCTGTCACTTCCTCGCCTACGAGGACGACCAGTCGCTGCAGATCCTCAAGGCCGTCACCGGGTGGGACATCACGCCCGAGGAGATGGTGACGATGGCGCATCGTGGGCTCACGCTGGCGCGTCTCTTCAACCTGCGCGAGGGCATGAGCCGCGCGGACGACCGGCTCCCGACCCGGTTCAGCGACCCGCTACCGAAGCACGCGGGGCTCACCCGCGAGCAACAGGACAAGGTCGTCACCGACTACTACGTCGAGCAGGGCTGGGACGCGGCGACCGGCGTGCCCACCTCGGAGACCATCCGCGCGCTCGAGCTGGAGGCCGACGCCGTCCACGCCGGGTAGCGGCCGGGATGGTGGACGAAGACCTCCGGGTCGAGGACGATCCGCGCCGAGAGGACGTCGCGCTGCTCGACGCGCGGCTCTACGAGTTCAACGCGGCCGCGAGCGGTGTCGACGACGGTCGCTCGCTGGCGATCTTCGTGCGCGAGGGCGACGGGACGATCGCGGCGGGTTTGCACGGGTGGACCTGGGGTGGAACCGGATTAGAGCTCCCGGGCTGGCCCGGCAACGACACGCGGATCATCCTGCGCGAGACGCTCGCCCGAGGCTCCTAGCTCACCATCCCGAACGTGCGCTCGATGTTGGCCAGGACCCCCGTGCGCCACGGCCGATAGTCGCCGTATGCCGAGAACGGCTTCTCGTATCGCGGCGCCAGCTTCGCGGTGACGCGCTGCTTGACCTCGTCGAGCGTGGCGCCGGAGGCCGCCTCCTGGCGGACGGCCTCGACCATGTCGTGGACGTAGCTCCGGAAGGTGCCGAGCCACTCGCGACCGGTCACATTCCCGTGGCCCATGATGATGTGGGTGAAATCGAGCTCCGCGAGGCGGTCGAGCGTCGCCGCCCACTCCTCCGGGTAGCCGTCGCCCATGAAGGGCGTCCAGCCGATCATCGCATCCCCGGTGATGACGACTTTCTCCCTCGGCAGATAGACGAACACGTCGCCGGCCGTGTGAGCCCGGCCGAGATGGAGCAAGTGGATCTCGCGGTCGCGCCGGTAGAGCTTCATCGCCTGCTCGAAGGCGATCGTGGGCAGCGCCGGCCTGAGCGCCTTGACCTCGGCCAGGTAGGCTTCGGCGAGCCGCAGGTCGGCCTCGAGCTTGGTGCGCTGTGACGGACTCGCCACCTGGAGATCGGCTTTGAGCTTGGCGATCTCGCCGGGGACCTGGCGCACGTGGTCCTGGATGCGCTTGAGGCCTTTCATGACCATGGCTTCGCGCGTAATCTGGTTGGTGACAATCTCGGCGTCAGGATAGGTCGCAGGGTACACCTCGTTGCCGTGCCAGTGATCCCAGTGGAAGTGCGTGTTGACCACGTAGCGGACGGGCTTGCGCGTGATGTCACGCAGCTTCTCGACGATCACCCGGGCCGCCGACGGCTTCGAGTGCGTGTCGACGATCATCACGCCATCGTCGTTTTCGATGATGGCCGTGTTGCAGTTCACCTTGTACGCGGGCGCCGCCACGGCGGCATAGACGCCGTCAGCCACTTTCTTGATGTCGAACCGCGCATCTCCGCCACCGGGTCCCTCGTGCCCACAACAGTCCATCGCGATGTCTCCCCTTTTTGTAGGCTCGCCTCGGGCCTGGGGGCCCAGCCCCTGTCGGCCCTGCGGCTCGCACTGCCTGCCTGCGCTCAGGCGCGCCGGCGCGACGAGCCTAGCGCGAACAGCCCCCAGCTCGCCAGCACCGCGATCGGCGCAGCGCCGAACGGGATGACGTACGAGCCGGTCACATCGTAGAGGAAGCCGGCGGCCGCTGGGCCCAGCGCGGCCCCGCAGCGCCAGCCGAGATTGAGCACGCCCAGGATGGCGCCGAGCGCCCGCGTCCCGAACACCTCGGGCACGACCTTCGCGAGCATCGTGTCCGTCGCCGCGAAGCCGACACCGAGCACCAGCAGCGAGCCGAAGAGCGCCTCGCGTGAGGAGAGTCCGAGGAGCACCACCAGCGCCAGCAGCTGTAAGACGTAGCCGAGGCGGATCGTCGTGACGGTGCCGATCCGGTCGGACACGAGGCCGGAAGCGACCCGCCCGCTCACCGCGCCGGTCCCGTAGGCAGTGAGCGCGAGCGACGCTCCGGCGAGGCTGATTCCCTGATCGTGCGCGAAGGACACGATGTGCACGGAGACCATCAGCGAGAGTGCGCCGAGCAGGAGCCACGCGACGTTCAAGTACCACTGGCGTGGATCGCCGAGCGCCTCGGCGAGCGTCGCGCTGGGTGCGCTGCCCCGGGCCGTGGCCTTCGTCGCGAAGGCGCGCGGCTCGGCGGCCTCGTCGGCGCGCGGCAGACGCACGGTCAGCGCCGCGAGCATCGTGATCAGCCCGCAGACGCCTCCGAGCAGCGCGTACGCGGCGCGCCAGCCGACCCGCTCGATGAGCCAGGCCGCCAGGGGCCCGCCCGAGATGTACGCGAGGTTGAATCCCACCAGGACGAGGGCGAGCGCGAGCCCGCGACGCTCGCCGAACCAGCGCGTGACGGTGGTGGTGCCGAGCAGGTAGAAACTCGACATGCCGATCCCGCCCAGCACGCCGACGAGAAGGTAGAGCTGCCACAGCGAGTTCACCGTGGACACGAGCGCGAACGCCGTGCCGGCCACGACCACCGTGACGACGAGCATGACGCGCGGGCCATGACGATCCGCCAGGGCGCCGACGGCGAAGCCGGCGAGACCGCCGAGGAGCAAATTCGTCGAGAGTGCCGTCGCGATGGCGCCGCGGCTCCAGCCAAAGGTCTCGGCAAAGACGGGGAGGAAGACGCCGAAGGCGGCGAGCGGGGTCGACACTCCGTAGATGACCGTGAACAGGGCGGCCACGATCAGCCAGCGACGAGCGGCCGGACGCACTCTGAGACTTCTATCACAGGTGCCGCTTGACGTGCCCGCCCT
>WNFT01018892.1_pt1 | contig 17928 bp, 14 predicted proteins | sample 5400191 | NCBI WGS metagenome assembly WNFT01 (sample SAMN13153359, study PRJNA577476) | soil metagenome | isolation source: 80 cm saprolite under Madrone tree | place: USA:California | collected 2016-06-14 | reverse complement strand
CGTGCTGGTCTTTGACGGCGATGCCGCAGGTGGGGCAGCCACGGAGCGTAGCATTGGGCTTTTCCTGGACGCTGGCATGCGGGTCCGCGTGGTGACGCTGCCAGAGGGCGAAGATCCTGATAGTTTCCTGCGGCAGCATACGGGGGAGGAGTTGCTGCGATATGTGGACGAAGCGGTCAGTTTTGTCGACTACCTGCTCAGCCGTGCGGCACGGTTTACTGACCTCCGGAGTCCTGCAGGGCAAGCGGATTGCGTGGATCGGCTCGTGCCGCTGCTGCGCAAGATCGAGCATCAGGTCGAGCGTTGGGGCTATGTGGTGCTCGTGGCGGAGCGGCTGGGGGTACCACTCGATGTGCTCAAACAGAAGATAGACCCCCGCCAGACGCCACAAGTGCACACACGGTATCAACCGCTAGTGGGCTCAAGGCGTCCACCCCGTCCAATCCCCATATCCCCTGAATATCGTCTGTTGCAGATGCTGTGCAATGATTTGCGTCTCCTAGATCAGGTGCAGCACCAAGTCACCCCTGAGGATTTTCACGATGCTGATCTGCGTGCTGTCTATACTACATTGTTATGCTTAGCATCCCAGGGTAAGCTAACAGTGTCTCCTCACATCATAGATGAAGTGACAAGTCCAGAGCAAAAGGATCTTCTCAGCAAAATGTTGATGGAACCAGTTCTCTCCAACCAGGCAGAGATCGCAAAAGCGCTGGGCGATTGCCTCGCAAAAATGCGGCGGCGGCAGCCCAGGGCTGAGCTGCAGCGCATCCGCAAGCAACTCAAGATCGTCGGTGATGGTACCGCTGAACAACAACAGCTTTTACAGGAGTTAGACAGACTCAGCAAAAAACAATTTCTCAGTTCCTCATAACATACATTCTCAACATCGGTACAAGAGAGACCCTTACGTGCACACATTCGTTGGGACGGACAGCAGAAAGCATGGTGTACTGTGGCAAGTGGGGGTGTGATGCCAGTGTGGAGGCGTAATCAACCATGGCGAAGAACGATAAACGAGCTGAGGTCAAACAGTTGATCTCTCTGGGCAAAGAAAAGGGGTACCTCACCTATGAGGAAGTGCACGACGTGCTACCGCCTGATGTCGTGTCACCCGAGCACATTGACGCCCTGATGACACTCGGTGATCTGGATATCGATCTCGTCGATCCTGAAAGCCCTCCTGAAGATGTGGCCGGCGCGCCCGAGAATGGCCTTGCCGCGGACTACGTTGAGGACGGCCGGAGCCTCGATTTAGCCGCGGATGTCCTGGGGAAAACCGACGACCCTGTGCGTCTGTATCTGCGTGAGATGGGGACCATTCCCCTGCTGACCCGGGACGGGGAAGTGGAAATCGCCAAACGGATCGAAGAGGGACAAAACGACGTCGTGCAGGCGATCGTCTGCAATACCTTAGCCACCCAAGAGCTGCTGGCGCTGAGCGAACGGGAGCCCCTGAGCAAACCAGACGTGCTAGATCCGGATGAGGCTGAGCCTGGAGCAGACGACTTCCCTCAGGAGCTCTGTAGGAGTAGTGCGAGTGTGCAGGAGATTGTCGAGCGACTGCGTGCCCTCTATGCCGACATTGCCGCTCTGCACGCGAGCGGAGAGGATGAGACGCTGGCAGCAAGCCAGGATAAAGAACTCGCGAGAAAAGAACGCACCATACGCAATACGGTTGCCAAGTTTATTCGGGATCTCAATCTGCGACCGGAAGTCGTGGATCAGGTCATTCAGAAGGGCGACGTGTTGCTGCAGCGCATGCTGGCGTACGAGCGGGAGATCTGTCAGTGCATGCAGGAAGCTGGGAGTCACGCCCAGATCCTGCGGCTGCACGTGTGCGAGGACCTGTCGGAGGGTGTCGAGACGCCGGCATTCCTGGAACGCTCGATGGAGCTGGGGGTACTGGCACAGCGCCTGCGGCGAGCGCTGGCAGACACGCTGCAACGTATCCGTTATGGTCAACAGAAGGACCACGAAGCGAAGCGTGAGCTCGCCGAGGCGAATCTGCGCTTGGTCGTCAGCATTGCCAAGAAATACACCAACCGTGGGCTTGGCTTTCTGGACCTCATTCAAGAGGGCAATATCGGCCTGATGAAGGCGGTCGATAAGTTTGAGTATCGTCGGGGATACAAATTTAGCACCTATGCGACCTGGTGGATCCGTCAGGCCATTACGCGAGCGATTGCGGATCAAGCCCGCACCATCCGTATTCCCGTGCACATGATTGAGACGATCAATAAGCTGGTGCGGACGACGCGTCAACTGGTGCAAGAGATTGGTCGTGAGCCGACGCCTGAAGAAATTGCCAGTCGCTTAGAGTTGCCCGTCGACAAAGTCCGTAAGGTACTGAAAATTGCCAAGGAACCTATCTCCCTGGAAACGCCTATCGGCGAGGAGAAGGATAGCCACCTGGGTGATTTTATCGAAGATAAAAAAGTCGCCTCGCCGGCGGAGTCCGTAATTCGCACGAACCTGAAGGAGCAGACCCTCAAGGTCTTACAAACGCTCACACCACGCGAAGAACGGGTGCTGCGCAAACGCTTTGGCATAGGTGTGGACACGGCCCATACCTTAGAGGAGGTTGGACACGATTTTGATGTGACGCGCGAGCGGGTCCGCCAGATCGAGGCGAAGGCGCTCCGCAAGCTACGGCATCCCAGCCGCAGCAAGATGCTGCGCAGTTTCGTCGATAACGCCTGAAGGCAGAGGGAGATACCGCCATAGGGCGTTGACAGCCTGAGGGGTTTCGCGTAGAGTGACTTGCAGCGTTGTTGGGGGCCCATAGCTCAGTTGGTAGAGCAACCGGCTCATAACCGGTCGGTCCCTGGTTCGAGACCAGGTGGGCCCATCGCCTGTGGGTAAGGAACATGAACGGTGCGTGATCAGTTTCGGCTCTTGTTGGCATTGCAACAGATGGATGATCGGCTTCGCACCCTGGCTTTGGAGGAGCAGCATCTGCCGCAGCATCTCCAGGTCTATGAAGCGGCATGTACAGCAGCGCGCCAACAGTTGGTGCAGCAGCAAGCGGCAATTGAGCAGAGTGAACGGCAGCAGCGTGCTTACGAGCGCGAGTTGGCGAGCCATCAAGAGGCACTGAGAAAGACACAAAGCAAGGTCTACGACGTCAAGACCAATAAGGAGTATAGCGCTATTCTAGCTGAAATTGATGCGGGTAAGCAGCGCCTGGAAGTGCTAGAGGACCAGCTCCTGACGCTTATGGAAGCGACAGACCAACAGCGTCAGGCGTATCGGGTGCAGGAACAGCAGGAGCAAGCAACGCTGCAAGAACTCACCGTGCAGACGCGCCACATCGACCAGGAACAGGAGACCTTGCGCCGCGCTACGGTGACTGCGCAAGAGCAGCGGCAGCAGACGGTTGCGGCTATAGATGCAAAGCTCTACGAGCAGTATCAGAAAGTCGCGGCGCAGCATGGGGGACGGGTCATAGCGCAGCTGCAGGAGGGCGTCTGTAGTGGGTGTCATCTGAAGTTGCCCCCCCAATTCATTTCCGAAATTCGCCTGCAAACGCAGTTGTTCACCTGTCCCCATTGCCGCCTCATATTGTTGTGGCCTGCCTAACAGTACTAAGATGATAGGACGAAGGGGATCAGATGATCGCTCCTTGCCATACAGCAAGGGGAGGAAAGTCCGGGCTCCACAGAGCAGGGTGCTGGATAACGTCCAGTGGGGGTGACCCTAAGGAAAGTGCCACAGAAAACAAACCGCCAGGCCAGCGTGCATCACGGCACGCCATGACATGCAGCCACGCTGCATATGGCATTGCCGCACGTAGTGCCTTGGTAAGGGTGAAACGGTGCGGTAAGAGCGCACCAGTTCCAATGGTGACATTGGAAGCTCGGTAAACCCCACCCGGAGCAAGACCAAATAGAGAGGCACTCCCACTTGGTCCCACTATGGACCACCGGTGGGATAAGGGTGGCTCGCCCGATGCCTCCGGGTTCGGTCGCTTGAGGCATACGGTAACGTGTGTCCCAGAGGAATGATCATCGCCGCCTGCTGTTGGGGTGGAACAGAACCCGGCTTATGATCCGCTTCGTCCTGTAGTTTATGATTGTTACTCCGTACGGTTCTTCGTTCCCTTTCCATATGCCATACTAATACGATCCAGCTTGCCTCTCCCACACATCCTACTATCACAAAAACCCTAAGGTAACAAAAATAGAAGGGTTATCGCAGGATTTTTTCCCCTTGACAGGGTTGGGGTGGGCCGTTTATAGTCTGCGGTGGGAGAAAGTGGGAGAATATGGAGAACCAGTATGCCTCAGTGGGATGAACGAGGTGCTTCTCGGCGAGTATCACCTGAACCTGGATGACAAGGGGCGGCTCAGCGTGCCGGCGAGCTTGCGGAATACCTTGCATGAGCTCTATGCCCCTGACGACACCACCCTGGTGGTCACCAAGTTCTTCGAGAATTGCCTGGTCCTCTATCCTAAGGCCGAATGGCTCACCATCCAGAAACAACTGCTCAACTTGCCGAATGATGGCAGTTCCCGCGCCTTCGTGCGGCACTTTTGTGCCAGTGCCAATGTCTGTACCCTGGACCGTCAGGGGCGGGTGCTCGTTCCTCCAAAGCTCCGTCAGTATGCGGAGATTGACGGGGAGGCGCTCATCATTGGCATGGTGCGCAAGCTTGAGCTGTGGTCGCCGCGTCGTTGGGAAGGCTATGAAGCCAGTGAGGCGTCGCGTTTTGATACGCACGAACGAGTGATAGAATTGCGACTCTGAGGTTGTCCCCATGGGTGTCGCTCCGACCATTCAGCATCGCGCCGTGATGGAGCGTAATATGTGTGCACTGCTCCTGCACGACAGGCCGGCGATTTATGTCGATTGCACCCTGGGAGGAGGGGGACACGCCCGCGCTCTATTACACGCCAGTCTAACCCCGAGTGTGGTGATTGGTATTGATCGTGATGCCGCCTGTATTGCCGCCTCCCATGTATGGGGCGAGCCCTGGGGGGCACGCTTTGTGCCGGTGCATGGAGATTTCCGCGACCTGACAACTCTACTCACAGCGCTTGGTCACGCCCAAGTCGATGGTATTCTCTTTGACCTTGGTGTCTCTTCCTATCAATTGGATACCGCCTCACGTGGTTTCAGCTTCCGTCTTGATGGTCCCCTCGATATGCGTATGGATACCACCCAGGTGTACACGGCTGAGGCGTTAGTCAACCAGGCGTCTACTGAACATCTGCAAACCATCTTGTATACACTGGGTGGGGAGCGCTGGGCCAAGCGCATTGCGCGAGCGATTGTGACCGAGCGCCAGCGCACCCCGATTACCCGTACCGGTCATCTCGCTGAGCTCGTAGCGCGGGCGGTCCCGCGGGCGGCCTGGCCGTCCCATATCCATCCGGCGACACGCGTCTTTATGGCCCTGCGCATGGCGGTGAATGACGAATTGCCAGCCCTCGTCGCCGCCTTGCCCCAGGCGGTCGCGGCTTTGCGCCCTGGAGGACGCCTCGGGGTGATCGCCTTCCACTCTGGCGAGGATCAGCATGTCAAAACCTTCATGCGTCAGGAGACGCGAGGGTGTGTGTGTCCACCACAGATACCCCAGTGCGTCTGTAGTCGACAGCCGCAGCTCCGCTTGGTCATACGCAAACCACTGACCCCAAGCCCAGATGAGCTCCAGGATAATCCGCGTAGCCGCAGTGCACGGCTGCGTGTGGCTGAGAAGCTCAGCATCGAGGAGTAAGTTATGCCGCGTCAGCCACAGGCCCCTTCTGCAGCACCGATGATGTCACGGGGACGGGCGCGGCGCCTTGCCAGTCGGCATGTGGGGATAGCACTCCTCCTCAGCGCCCTCATGGTGCTGGGAGGAGTGTTACTCTACCTCTGGCCGCAAGTGCGCCTGGTGGGTCTGGGCTATCGCCAGGGCAAGCTCCTGGTGCAGCGGACCCAGATGCTGCAACGGCAGAAAGAGTTACAGGTGGAACTCGGGTCACTGCGTCAACTGCGACGCATTGAAGAGATTGCCACACAGCACTTGGGGTTGCGTCCACCTCAAGCCACGCAGGTGATTTATGTACGCTCAGGGCAACACATCGTTGGTCAGAGGAGGGAGTAATGCGGCGCACCGGACGTTGTAAGCCCTACAAGGGTCCACGGTTACGTCTCGTGTTGGGGTTGTTTGGGTGCATTTTCTGCGCCATTTTTATCCGCCTCGCGGTTGTCCAGATCTTCCAGCACACGTACTTGCGTGCCCAGGCAGAACGCCAGCACAGCCACCAGATCACCTTACAACCCGAACGGGGGCGCATCCTCGACCGGCACGGACGCGTTTTGGCAACGAGCGTGCCAGTGCCGTCGGTCTACGCGATTCCTGACGATATTGAGGATCCAGACGCCATCGCCCCAAAAGTAGCAGCAATTTTAGGACAGCCATTGGCGACGGTGCAACGCCAGTTGAACTCCTCATCGCCGTTTGTCTGGCTAGCACGGCAGCTACCACCAGAGGTCGGCGAGCGCTTGCAGAAGCTGAATATCCGTGGGGTGCAGACGCTTCAAGAGACGCGCCGCTTCTACCCAAAGCGCCATCTGGCTGGGCAGGTACTCGGCTTTGTGGGAGTAGACGGTGTGGGACTTGGCGGGTTGGAACACCTCTACAACCACGAACTCACGGGTACACCACGCCGCGTTACCTTGCAACGTGACGCCACAGGCCGCACGGTGCAGATCACAGCCGGGGATCCGAGCGAGTATCCACGCGGGGCTGATCTCTATCTCACGCTTGACGAACGTCTGCAATATGTCGCCGAGAAAGAACTGGCCACACGTGTGCAAGAGACGCGAGCAAAAAGTGGCATCGTCGTCATTATGCACCCACCGACTGGGGATATTCTGGCAGTGGCCAACTATCCGTTTTTCAACCCGAATGATTTTCACGATCCCAAGCAACGTGTCTGGCAGCGCAATCGAGCCGTCACTGACCCCGTGGAACCCGGTTCGACGTTCAAGCTGGTGACGGCGTCTGCGGCGCTGGAGGAGAACGTCGCGCGGGTCACTGATATGTTCCATGGTGAGAACGGGTTCGTTGTGCGTAATGGACGGCGTCTGCGCGACCATCATCCGTATGGTCTCATGAGTTTCTCACAGGTTATTGAAAAATCGAGCAATATAGGGACAGTGAAGATTGCTGAGCGCCTCAGTGATAACCAGCTTTACACCTATATCCGGCGGTTTGGATTCGGTGAGAAATCTCTGGTGAGTCTCCCTGGTGAGGAGGAGGGGCTGATTCGTACTCCGAAGAAATGGACCAAGCCCACCCACGATTCGCTGGCATTTGGCCAGGAAGTGACCGTGACCTCTGTGCAGTTGCTGACCGCCTACACGGTCATAGCGAATGGCGGCTCGTTGATGCGCCCACGGATGGTCGAGCATGTGGTGCAGGGTGACGAGTCGCAGTTCTTTGCCCCTGAGGTGCGCCACCGCGTCCTGTCTCCACAGACCTTGGAACGCATGAATGAGATTTTAGTCGGGGTCATTGAGCGGGGTACAGGCAAACAGGCAGCCGTCGAAGGCTATACCGTGGCGGGCAAAACTGGGACAGCGCAGAAAGTGGAACATGGTAGCTACAGTCACAGCAAGGTCCTCGCTGCCTTCGTGGGGTATGTACCGGCTGAGGCCCCGCAACTGGCCATCGTGGTCATGATCGATGAGCCGCAGGTTGCCAAGTGGGGCGGTGAGGCAGCCGCGCCGGTGTTTAAGCGTGTGGCGCAACAAGCGCTGTATTATTTGCAAATCCCATCTCGACAGACGCAGACGTTGAGTTTGGAAACGATGCTTGACCCAACCCCAACACCGCCGTCGGGAGACCTCGAGCCGCTGCGCGGCATCTCGTCCGCGGGAGCAAAGTCAGGAGAGCGTGAACCAGCACGTATTGCCTTATCGACCGGTCCGAAAATTGAGAAGGAACGGCAGCCTGCACCATAGGAGGTGTCTCGTGTTGGAACCAGCACGTCAACTAGTGGACCTCCTCAATGGCAGCAAGGCGTGCACCGATGGGCACCACTTTCTCGGAGAGGCTCTCGACCAGGGCGCTACCGTCCTCGTAGTAGAAGAGTTCCCTGGTGCCTTGCAGGAACGTGTGCAGCAGGCGGGATGCACCGTAGTCAAGGTACCCAACAGTCGTCAGGCATTTGCACTTCTCGCCAGTGCTTACCACGGCCATCCTGGGCAGCACCTGCGTCTGATTGGCATTACAGGGACCAACGGTAAGACGACTACCTCCTATATTATCGAGTCGATTCTGCAGGCGGCCGGCGAGGCGGTTGGGGTGATCGGGACGGTGAATTATCGCATTGGGACACAGGAGATACCGGCTGCACACACCACGCCTGACGCCTTCGAACTCCACGACCTGTTGGCGCAGATGGTGCAGGCAAACCTTGGCTATGCCGTCATGGAGGTCTCGAGCCATGCGCTGGACCAGGAACGGGTGTGGGGCTGCCGTTTCGAAGCAGCCGTGTTTACCAACCTCAGCCGGGACCATTACGATTATCATGGCACTGCAGAGGCCTACTTTGCCGCGAAAGCGCGTCTGTTTCAGGATCTATCAGCCGTGTGGCATGTTCTCAACCTCGATGATCCCTCTGGTCAGCGCCTCCTCCATATGTCGCAGGCGCGTCTGCTGACCTATGGTCTGGAGGGCGAAGCGACGTTGAAGCCATCTGCGGTACGACATGGACTTGACGGTATTCATTTCACCTTGTCCACCACGAAGGGGCAGCTCGAGATCACCTCACCCCTGGTGGGACGCCATAATGTCTACAACCTTCTAGCTGGGATAGCGGTCGCCATTGCTTTAGATATCGACGCTGGAGCGATCATCCAGGGCATTGCGCAGCTCCAACGCGTCCCCGGGCGCCTTGAGCGTGTCGATTGCGGCCAGGATTTTGCGGTGTTTGTGGACTACGCGCATACCCCGGATGCCCTCGAAAAAGTCCTGCAACTGGTGCGGACGGAAACTACTGGTCGTCTGATCACAGTATTTGGTTGTGGCGGAGACCGCGATCCGGGCAAGCGCCCACTGATGGGGCAGGTGGCTACCAGCTTGAGCGATTATACGATTATCACGTCGGACAATCCGCGCACAGAAGACCCGCAGCACATTCTTGACGAGATCATCGCTGGCGTGGAAAGCGCCCGGGATTACATAGCCCTTCCCGAGCGCCAGGAGGCCATTGAACACGCTATTGCTGTGGCCCAACCCTGGGACACGATCGTCATTGCCGGCAAGGGGCACGAAGACTATCAAATTCTGGGACAGACGCGCCGGCATTTTGACGACCGCGAAGTCGCCCAGGCGGCCCTCCAACGTCGAGGGTGAGGAACTATGCCAACGTGGAGGGTCGCAGAGATTCTGCAACGGACTCAAGGAGCACCTGTCTGGGGTGACCCGCAACGGCAGGTACACGGGGTGAGCACAGATGCACGTACCGTGCAAGGGAGCGGGTGATGTTTTATCACGTGCTCTTCCCTTTGCATCAGACCTTTTCGGTCTTTAATGTCTTCCGCTATCTGACGTTCCGCACTGCCTATGCCGCGCTGACTGCTCTGCTCGTGAGTATACTGATTGGACCATACGTCATTAGCATGTTGCAGCGTTTGCAAGTGGGACAGGTAATCCGCCAAGACGGCCCCAAATCCCACTATAGTAAGGCTGGGACACCAACCATGGGTGGACTGCTCATTATCGCGACGATGGTGCTGGCTACCCTCCTGTGGGCGAATCTCACCATGCCGTATGTCTGGTTGGCGTTGCTGACCACGCTGGCGTTTGGGGCGGTCGGCTTCTGGGACGATTATCTGAAAAAAGTCCGCAAGAGTGCTGCAGGGATGCGTGTCACCTATAAATTGCTCCTGGAGATTGGCATCGCCACGGTGGCGGTTGGACTGCTGTATATGACGGCTGAACCCGGCAGCAATGCGACGCGTCTCAATATGCCATTCTTAAAACAGATGCGGCCTGATCTCGGCGCCTGGTATATCCCCTTTGGGGTATGGGTCATCGTCGGTACCAGTAATGCGGTGAATCTGACCGACGGCCTGGATGGCCTGGCGACCGGGCCATTTATCATTGCCACCTTCGTCTATGCCGGCATCGCCTATGTCGTCGGCAATGCCAATTTTGCTGACTATCTGAACCTCATGCATATACGGGGGGCGGGTGAACTGGCAGTATTCTGTGGGGCGCTGCTCGGGGCCAGCCTGGGGTTCCTGTGGTTCAATGCCTACCCTGCACAGATCTTTATGGGTGACGTGGGCGCGCTGGCGCTGGGGGGCGCCCTGGGGACCGTCGCGGTGGTGGCGAAACATGAATTGCTCCTGCTGGTGATTGGGGGACTCTTCGTCATCGAAACCCTGTCTGTCATCATTCAAGTGGCCTCATTTAAGCTGACGGGTAAGCGGGTGTTTCGCATGGCGCCCCTGCATCACCATTTCGAGGCCAAGGGCTGGCAAGAACCTAAGGTGATCGTGCGCTTTTGGATCATTGCCATCACCCTGGCGCTGTTTAGTTTAAGCACATTGAAATTGCGGTGACGGCATGGCACGGCGCACAGATTTTGTCTTATTGGGATTGACGCTCTTATTACTGACGATTGGTCTGGCAATGCTCTACAGCACCAGCGCCGTGCTCGCACAGATGCGCTATCAGGACTCGTTGTATTTCCTGAAGCGTCAGTTGGTGTGGGCTGGGCTCGGTCTGCTCGGCCTGTGGGTCATGCGTTCCATGCCCTATAGCGCCCAGCGGCGTCTGGCAGTACCAGCGCTCCTGGTCACGCTCGTGACCCTCATCCTGGTGCTCCTCCCCATTTTTGGCAAGGAGGTCGGAGGCGCACGCCGTTGGCTGACGATTGGCCCACTGTCCATACAGCCCTCGGAGTTTGCCAAGTACACGCTCCTGTTGTATGTGGCCCGTAGTCTGGCGATGAATCAGACACGCCTCAACAGTTTTGTCCATACATACTTGCCCAACATGGGTATCCTGGCGGTGACGACGCTGTTGGTCTTCAAGCAGCCAGATCTCGGCACCGCGATTGTTTTGGCCTCTACTGCGAGCCTGCAACTGCTGCTTGCCGGTGTGCCGTGGCGGTATCTGAGCTGTACCGCCCTGGCTGGTTCCCCGGGGCTCTACTGGGCCTTGACGCATGTGCACTTTCGTGTGGAACGACTCACGGCCTTTCTCAACCCGTGGGGCGATCGCCAGCGTAGTGGCTATCAAGCGGTGCAGGCATTAATCGCGCTGGGGCACGGTGGGCTACTGGGTATTGGCTTGGGGAAGAGCCAACAAAAGCTCTTCTATCTTCCCGAAGCGCATACGGACTTCATTTTTGCGGTCATTGGTGAGGAGTTGGGATTTCTGGGCGCGATAACGCTCATCAGCCTCTTTCTGCTGCTGTTGTGGCGTATTCTGCGTATTGCGGTGGCGTGTAACGATCCGTTTGGAGCGTATTTGGGATTGGGCATTTTCATTATTTTGTCCCTGCAGATCATCATGAATCTCTGCGTGGTCATTGGTCTCATGCCCACCAAGGGACTACCCCTGCCCTTCATTAGCCTCGGTGGGTCGAATCTGATGGTGTCGCTGATGGCGATTGGCACGATGCTCAACATTGCGGAAGGAGGCAGGGCGTGACCCAGCCTGCAGCCTTGCAGGTGGTCTGGAAGAGCGCCTCTTAGCACGCGAAGGTTTTAACTTGTCTACTGTGACAGTGCAGGCATTGAAGGGGCAATCGCGGTTGGCCCAAGCCCAGGCGCTTGGCGCTTTGGGCCTGGGCACCCTCCAGGCGCTGCGTCTCCTCTGGCGTGTGCGCCCGCATTTGGTGATCGGAGCGGGAGGCTATGTCATGGGGCCGGTGGTGCTAGCCGCGACCCTGTTACGCTTGCCACGTGTGCTCATGGAGCAGAACCTGATCCCAGGGCTGACGGTGCGGGGTCTGGCGCGCTATGCGCAGCGCGTGTTTATCTCATTTCCAGAGAGTACGGCGTATCTGCCTGGCCGTCTCGTAGAATATACCGGCACGCCAGTGCGTGAGGAGATTTGCCAGATTGGTGCGCTCACGGCCACACGGGCTGACGGGTGCCTGCATCTCTTGGTGTTCGGCGGCAGTCAGGGGGCGCATCGCATTAATCAGGCGATGATCCAGGCAGCGCCCTTGCTGGTAGCCTGTCAGCCACGCCTCCGTCTCGTACACCAGACCGGAGAGGCCGATTGTGCGGAGGTGACTCAGGCCTATGCCCAAGCGGGCCTGCAGGCGGAGGTCCATCCATTTTTGCACGATATGGCCGAGCGCTATCGTTGGGCCGATTTAGTCCTTTGCCGGTCTGGAGCCAGTACGCTGGCGGAACTCACCACCTGTGGCAAGCCGGCGATTCTGGTGCCATACCCGTATGCTGCCAATGATCATCAGTACTACAACGCCATGGCCATGCAGCGACAGGGTGCGGCGCAGGTCATCCTCGATGTCGAGCTCACCGGCGCACGGCTCTATGAGGTGCTGGAGCCTCTCCTGAGTAAACCCGAGCTGCTGCTGGAGCAAGCCGCGCATAGCCGGGGCCTGGGCCGGCCCCAGGCTGCTGATGCCATCGTCACGACATGCCTACAACTGCTGCACATGACGGCTGAGGAGTAGAGATGTTGCGCAACACCCAACGCATCCACTTCGTGGGTATTGGTGGCATCGGCATGAGCGGCATCGCTGAAGTCCTACTCCATCTGGGATATACGGTGACTGGCTCTGATCTGATGCTCTCCGACGTCACCACGCGGTTGCAACAACAGGGTGCCACGGTGTACCAGGGACATGCTGCGGCGCACGTGCAGGAGGCTGATGTCGTGGTGCTCTCGGCAGCCGTAAAGCCTGACAATATCGAAGTGCTGACTGCCCGCACCCAGCACATTCCAGTGATTCCACGCGCTGAAATGCTCGCCGAGTTGATGCGTATGAAATACGGGGTCGCCGTCGCTGGCACGCATGGCAAGACCACCACGACTTCCCTCGTAGCTACGGTCCTGACTTACGGTGGTCTGGACCCAACGGTGGTTATTGGAGGGCGCCTGCACAGCCTGGGGAGCAATGCCAAACTGGGCCAGGGGGAGTATCTGGTTGCTGAAGCCGACGAAAGTGATGGGTCGTTCCTGCTGTTGTCGCCCACGATTAGCGTGGTGACGACCGTGGACGCGGAACATCTCGACTTCTATGGCGATCTGGAAGCAGTAAAACGTGCATTCACGCAGTTCATCAATAAAGTGCCGTTCTATGGTTGCAGTGTCATTTGCCTGGATCAGCCGCATATTCAGAGCCTGGTGCCACAGATTCACCGACGCTTTATTACTTACGGTCTGACGAGTCAGGCTGATTACGTAGCGCATGACCTGCGCTTTACTGGTCCACGTTCGCGCTTTGATGTTTTCCGGACTGGGCAGTGGCTCGGACAGTTCTCGTTAAATCTGCCCGGCACGCACAACGTCTGCAACGCCCTGGCTGCCCTTGCGGTAGGAATGGAACTGGACGTACCGTTACCGACGATCACCAAAGCCCTTGAGGAGTTTAGCGGTGTGCAGCGGCGCTTTGACATGCGTGGGGCACATGACGGCATCACGGTCGTGGACGATTATGGCCACCATCCCGAGGAGATTCGCCAGACGCTGCGGGCTGCCAAAGCGGTCTGGCCCAAGGCGCGTCTGATCGTAGTGTTTCAACCGCATCGCTATACCCGCACGTACCTGCTGTTGCAGGAATTCTGTGCAGCGTTCTCCGACGCGGATGCGCTGGTATTGCTCGATATCTATGCGGCAGGTGAAACGCCACTACCGGGGGTGACGACCACGTTACTCTACGAGGGACTCATCGGCCGTGGCCAGCGCGAGGTGTATTACTTGCGGGAGCGTGCTGAGGTGGTCCCCTTCCTGCGGCACTATCTGCGAGCAAACGACATCTTACTGACCCTCGGTGCAGGGGACGTCTGGCACATTGGCGAGGCATTTTTACATGCCCCAGGAGAAGCGTGATATGGCGCCACCACGCTCTACACCATGGGAGCTCTCCACCTTGTTGCGCGATGTGCCAGGGCGCAAGGATTTTGGACGGCCACTGGCACCCTTTACCTCCATACGTATTGGGGGACCAGCGGACACACTGGTACGCATAGAAACAGTCAATGCCCTGCGGTGCCTGCAAGCAGTGGCGCGGCAGCATGCGATTCCCCTCTTCATCCTCGGTGGCGGTTCGAACCTGCTGATTCGGGATGGCGGCATCCGCGGCATTGTCGTACTGCTGCGCGGGGTTTTTCGCGCCTGCTCTGTAGAACAGTGTCGTATCGTCACAGAGCCGGTAGTGGCACATGTGCATGTGGGGGTTGGCTACCCGCTGTCCCGCCTGGCGCTCCAACTGGCCCGGCAGGGATGGAGTGGTCTCGAGTTTGCCTATGGCATTCCGGGAACGCTGGGGGGTGCCATGGTGATGAATGCTGGTACGCACCTGGGCGATATGAGTCGCGTTCTGGTGACGGCCCGTCTGCTGCTCAGTGATGGGCAGGTGCAGGAGCTGCCAGCCAGTGCCCTGGGTCTCCGGTATCGGGGCTCATCCTATCCACCAGGCGCGGTGCTGTTAGGTGCCACGCTGCGTCTCCAACAAGGTGAGCGGGAGCAGATCGAAGCCATGATGCACGTGTCATATACGCGGCGTCAGCGCACCCAACCGCTGTCGCAACCCAACGCCGGCTCCATCTTTAAAAATCCTCCGGGCATGGCCGCGGGGCGCTTGCTTGAGGAGCTGGGGTTAAAGGGTAGGCGCATCGGGGAGGCCATGGTCTCTCTGGTCCATGCCAATTTTATTGTGAATGTCGGTCGCGCCACGGCAGCCGACGTCGAGGCTCTGATGGCGCACATGCAAGAGCGCGTGCGGTCAACCTATAACGTTGTCCTCGAACCGGAAGTACATATTGTTGGAGAGGAGACCTAGGACATGGCTCTGGTAGCCACCTGTAGCCCGCTCTATGTCGCACAACGCAAACGTCTGCGCGGGAAACGTCTCCTCGCACGGGCGTGGTTCCTGGGGAAATGTGTCCTGCTGGTCGCCCTCTGCGTGGGGTTAGCGTGGGGGAGCAAAAGGGTCTATTCCCTGGTGCTTGAAGCCGAGTACTTCCGCGTGCGGACGGTGGAGATCAGGGGACTCACGACACTGACGCGCGAGAAGATTTTGTATCTGCTGGGTCTTACCGAAGAGACGACCCTGTGGCAGCTCGACCTCCCACGCCTGGGTACGCGTCTGACCCACCATCCGTATATCAAGTCCGTCGTCCTGCGTCGGGAATTTCCCAACACCCTGCGTGTCATGGTGCAGGAGCGCACGCCGTACCTGGTGGTCAGTGCCAACAATCAGCCCATGCTCGTGGACAATGAAGGCGTGGTGCTGCGCGCTTTGCTCCCAGAGCAGGAGCCCAAAGTGCCGCATATCCTTTTGCCACAACCACGTGCGCTAGAGCCCGGCATGCGTTTACGTCAGCAGGAGATCCAACGGGCGTTTGAGCTCATCCAGACCTATCAAGCGTCTCCCCTGGCCGAGACGCTGCGTCTGGCTTCGCTCAGCGTGCAGCCCTCCGGGATGTCGGTGTGGAGATTTGAGCAATGTCCCTTCGACGTCCGTCTGGGAGAAGAGGGCATTGCTCTGCAACTTGGGCGTCTACCGTTCGCCGTGCGGTATATCGCCCAACAAGGTCTCGCCGTACGGGCGGTGGACCTCTCGTACCGTAAAAGAATCGTCATCGTACCCACAAGCTAATGCATGAGGAGGGCACACTATGAGCCGCAGGGGACAGCATATCGTCGTTGGTCTCGACATCGGAACCACGAAAATCTGTGCCATCATTGGCGACGTAAAAAGTAATAGTACCATCGACGTGATTGGGGTCGGTACCCATCCGTCCCGTGGCCTCAAGAAGGGCGTGGTGATCAATATCGACAGCACCGTCGAGTCCATTCGTCACGCTATTGAGGAGGCCCAGATCATGGCTGGGGTCGAGGTGGGATCGGTTTATGTGGGCATTGCCGGTGGACACATCATGGGCCTCAACAGTACCGGCATCATCGCCGTGAAAAACCAGGAAATCACCGCGCGGGAAATTGACAAGGTAATTGATGCTGCACGCGTTGTAGCCCTGCCCATGGATCGCGAGGTCATTCACGTCCTGCCGCAGGAATTTATCGTCGATGAGCACCGCGGCATTTTAGATCCCTTGGGGATGTCTGGAGTACGGCTGGAGGCGCGTGTCCATATCGTTACAGCGGCAGTGACGTCGGCACATAACATCGTCAAGTGCGTGAACAAGGCCGATCTGGAAGTGGAGGATATTGTCCTGGAGCAACTGGCCGCGAGTGAAACCATGCTGTCCCCTGATGAGCGTGAGCTAGGTGTCGCGCTCATCGATATCGGAGGGGGCAGCACCAACATTGCCCTGATTTCAGGCCATGGCGTGAAGCATACAGCGGTGCTTGGGGTCGGCGGGAATCATATCACCAGTGATCTGGCCTATGGGCTCCATACTACGATCCCAGAGGCCGAGCGTCTCAAAAAGACCTATGGATGTGCCTACAGCCCGATGGCGGGGATGCACGAAATTATCGAAGTGCGCACCCTGGGCGAACGCGAACTGCAGCGGCTCACGCGTATGGATCTCTGCGATATCATTGAGCCACGTGTCGAGGAGATGCTGCAGATGGCCCTGCAGGAGATTAAGCAAAGTGGTTATGCCGATAGTGCGACAGCTGGCGTCGTACTCACTGGTGGTACCGCGTTACTCCCCGGCATTGTCGAACTCGCCGAGGATGTGTTTCGCCTGCCGGCGCGCTGCGGCGTCCCAACCGGCATTAGTGGTTTGGTCGAGATGGTCAGTAGCCCGATGTACGCCACCGGGGTTGGCCTCTTACAGTTTGCCTCGAAACAGCATCACTACGGACGTTTCCAGAAATCCACCGACGACCATCTCTTTGGCAAGATTTACTATCGTATGCGTGATTGGTTTGGCGAGTTCCTGGCATAAAAGGAGGGGACGAGCATGGAAGAGAATCGGATTTATTTTGTGGAAGATGAGCCGCCTCTCGGCGAAGCCCAAATTAAAGTCATTGGGGTAGGGGGGGCGGGTGGCAATGCGGTGAATAACATGATCCTGGCGCACAATAATGGTGTGGAGTTCATCACGACCAATACGGACCTGCAAGCACTCAACTCCACCCTCGCCGCGACGAAAATTCAACTGGGGGCGCAACTCACCAAAGGACTTGGGGCCGGTGCCAACCCCGAAATTGGCCGTCGTGCTGCGGAAGAAGACCGCGACCATTTCCGCAATCTGCTATCCGGGGCCGACATGGTCTTCCTCACCGCTGGCATGGGAGGGGGTACAGGCACAGGCGCTGCACCAGTGATTGCTGGCATCGCCAAAGAACTGGGGTGTCTGACCGTCGCGGTGGTCACCAGACCATTCGATTTCGAAGGCAAGAAACGCAAGATGCAGGCGGAGGAAGGCTTGCGCTTGCTCCGTGCGAATGTGGATACACTCATCACTATTCCCAACCAGCGCCTGCTGCAGGTGGTGGAACGGGGCACCCCCTTGCGTGAGGCCTTCCGGGTGGCTGATACGGTCTTACGGCAGGCGGTGCAAGGTATCTCCGACCTCATTGCCACTCCCGGGCTGATCAATCTCGACTTCGCCGATGTCCAAACGATCATGACTGGCATGGGCCATGCGGTCATGGGGACAGGCATAGCGCGCGGTGAGAACCGTGCCATCGAGGCGGCCCATCAGGCGATTTCCAGTCCCTTGTTGGAAGAGTCTTCGATTGACGGGGCGCGCGGCGTCCTCCTGAACGTCACCGGTGGCCCGGATATGGCCCTGCATGAAATC
>WNFT01002942.1_pt1 | contig 17930 bp, 22 predicted proteins | sample 5400191 | NCBI WGS metagenome assembly WNFT01 (sample SAMN13153359, study PRJNA577476) | soil metagenome | isolation source: 80 cm saprolite under Madrone tree | place: USA:California | collected 2016-06-14 | reverse complement strand
AGTCTCAAGAGCCTGACGAGAGCATGGTTGCGCCAGTTGCAATGCTAGTGCGGCCGGAGCGACCGCCTGACGAACCTAAGTCCGACGAACCTAAGTCCAAAGGCCCCGCCCTCCGGCTCGCAGCGGTCCCTTTATTGCTTTTGCTTCTGCTTGTGTCTGCCCTGCTTCGTCGCCAAGCGCTGAGAGATGCTTCTACCCCAGACCTCCCGCCGGCTTCGACTTCAGCAAGACCCGCTCAGCCGACGCTGGGACAGCGAGGCGCGCCCTCTGGGGCCAAACAAGCGCAGCGCGGCGAGCCTGACCGTCCTTTGCATCCTGAAGCTTCCGCTCCGACATCGCCTATCTCCTCTCCTGGAACAAGCGCGAAATCAGCGGCAGCCGCTCCAGAGAGGCTGCCGCTGGCTCAAAGCCACGTCGCTGAGGATCAGGCTTCGTCGGTGATTCGCCCGGCCGTGCCAGCTCTTGTGATTCGCGAGGTCCCGCCGGGAAACCAGATTTTGGTCGATGACAAGTTAGCCTCCGCAAATCCATCCGCTCAGACCAGCATTTCGACAATGACGGCACGGCTCGAGCCCCTGGCGCTGCCGACTCTCGGTGAACCCGCGAAGGCCCCTATCCTCGCGGTCACGCCGGTGGTTCCTCCGCCAGTCACGCCGACCCGTCCGTCCCTTCCCGATTTCGCGCTGGATCGCACCCTCAAAGCTCATTCCGGCTGGGTGACTGGAGTCGCGTTCAGCCCTGATGGACAGCGGCTGGTTTCGGGAAGCTGGGACCGAACTCTCAAGTTCTGGCAGGTTGCGACCGGTGAACCACTCAACACCGTCGCCAAGATGAAGGAAGTTCAGTCGCTTGCCTTCAGCCGAGACGGACAGTGGTTGGCGACGGAGAGCTCCTCCGATACTGTAAGCCTGCGCGATCCGACAACAGGACGGGAGATTCTCGCGCTTCCCAGCGACAAGCCTCTGGGACCCCTGGGCAGCAACTGGGTCTATTCAATCGCATTCAGTCCCGATGGCCGATGGCTGGCCTCCGGCGTGGACGATAGGACAGTCCGGCTATGGGATGTACACACTGGGCGCAAGCTTCGCGACCTGACTGGGCTCCGGCGGCCCGTGATCTACATCGCCTTCAGTCCCGACGGGCGACTGCTGGCCACCGGCGATGACAGCAAGACGATCAGGATTTGGGACATATCCAGCGGCGAGCAAATATACAAGCTGAGCGGTCACAAGAAAGGGGTCTACGCGGTTGCATTCAGTCCGAACGGACAGCGGCTCGCTTCCGCGAGTGCAGATAAGACGGTGAAGCTTTGGGATCTGACGACGGGCCGCGAGTTACATACGCTGACCGGCCATGAAGACGCGGTGACCAGCCTGGCCTTCAGCCCTGACGGCCGCTGGCTGGTTTCCGGCAGTTGGGATAAGACCATCAAAATCTGGGATGTAGGAGGGGGACGGGAGTTGCAGACTCTGGCCGGGCACGACCATCCTGTATATTCCGTCGCTTTCGATTCTCGCGGGCGCTGGCTAGCTTCGGGCAGCGAAGACGGCACCATCAAGCTCTGGCGCCTGAACGACCCGGCAGACCGTAGCAAATTGCAGCGATGACTAAGTCTCTCTGGGGAACGAAGTCAAGTTCTTAGCAGTCTTGCTGGAGTACAAGTCATGCGGAACCGATCACATCTCGATCAAGTAGCACCGTGCGCTGGAAAATTCTGGACTATTCTGGCGGTCGTGTTAGCGGTTGTTCTGTTGCCTAGTGTCGGCGGCGACACCGCTTTCGCTCAGAGTCTCAACTGGGAGGGACAGACCGGGGTCTTCGTTACCCCGCTGGCTTATTCAGTTTCGACCGGTGACGCACGCCTCAGCTTACCGGTAGTTTCTTATCACTACCTCAACGGCGGGCCCGTCCTCGGCGGATTCCATCAGGTGTCGATCACCATGGGGGCCTTCAACCGGGTCGAGTTCGGCTATACCGGAAGTTTCCATCGGGACGGCAGCACAGCTGGCCTGAGCGGTTTGTGGAGCGGTGGTTTCAATACCTTTCACGGGAAGGTCAACCTTTTCAGGGAACGACGGGCTGGCCTGCCGGCTTTGTCCGTGGGCTTCGTCGCTCGCACCCAGGTTCGAAATGTGGGCGGCGTCCTTCAGGGTCAGGATACCCACAATCAGGACTTCTACGTCGTGGCCACCAAAACCATAACCCGCATACCAAAGCTACCCCTGGTCTTCAACGCCGGCTTCAAAGCCACCAACGCTTCGCTGCTCGGGCTGGCGGGGAATGCTCCCGGCTATTACGGCCGCGGGTTCGGCGCGGCCGGGTTTGCGTTTAAAGGGCCGGGACGAAGCACCATCCTGCTGGGTTCCGAAGTCTTACAAGAGCCGCGAAGCATTCAAGGCCTGCCCGGCGCGGTGGTTCCCACCACCATCACCTATGCGGTTCGCATCGTGCCTTCCGGGGCATTGCCGATTCACGGTTGGGGCGTCGAAACACCCAAGCTCACTCTGGATTTTGGTCTGGCCCAAGCCGCGGGCAATATCGCACCCGGGGTGGACCTCCAGGCACGGCATCAGTTCGCCTTTGGTATCTCATACGGCTTCTAGAGCCTGTCTGCGATCGACTCAGTCGGTGCTGTTCGTGGCTTCCCACGTAACTCGGTCACGGAAATCGGGGTCGAGCGCTAGTTGCCTAGCCATAAGCTTCGGGCCTCTGCACAGGGTAGTTTTCCGCAGTATACAATTTGACGGCGGTGGGGACGGCGATGCAAACGTTTCTTGGTACGCGCCGGTGCGATGTTGCCCTGTCTTGCCGAAACATGAAGACTGACACGAGGTCAAAAGTGAAACTGATCCTGATTCTTATCTGCTCTGTTTTCGCTCTGTCGCCATTTGCGCGTACCGCAACCGAGGCGCAAGTCTTTCCCACCTCGGCCGGGCCGGTCCGAATCACGCCTCTGAATCACGCTAGCACATTGATCGAGGCCGGAGGAAAGACTATCTACCTGGATCCCGCCAAACCTGTGAAATTCTCAGGACACCCAAAAGCAGACCTCATTCTGATTACCGACATTCACGGGGACCACATGGACCCTGATTCCATCAAGGAAATTAGCAAGACAGATACAAACATTCTGGCGCCGCCAGCAGTGGTCCAGACCGTCACTAGCGCCAAGCCCATTGCCAATGGTGAAACCAAAACCTGGCAGGACTGGACCATTGAAGCTGTTCCCGCCTACAACCTGAAGCGCGGCCCGGCCCCGGGAAAACTCTTTCACGACAAGGGACGCGGCAATGGCTACGTCCTCACCTACGGTGGCAAGCGCTTCTATTTCTCAGGCGACACCGAGGGCGTCCCCGAGATGCGCGCGCTCAAGAACATCGACGTGGCGTTCGTGTGCATGAATCTGCCCTACACCATGCCACCCGAGGAGGCTGCTGACGCGGTCAAAGCCTTCCACCCAAAGGTTGTCATCCCCTATCACTATCGCGGTTCCGATCTCACCGTATTTCAAAAAGAACTGGAAGGGACGGGCATTGAGGTCCGGTTGCTCGACTGGTACCCAAAGTAAGAAGTAAGCGGACGCTGGCAAATCGTACGGAGAATGCTCGCGCGCGGCTCCCCAGCGCTACTTCAGCAAGTATTCCTGCAAGAACACTACGTCGGAGTAAAACTCGAAATCCTGGTTTGCCTTTTTCTGGAACCCGTGACCCTCGTCCTTTCCCAGGACGTACCAGACCGGCGTGCCCTGCTTCTTTAGCGCCTCCACGATCTGATCGGACTCACTCATCGGCACCCGGGGATCGTTCTTGCCGGCAACCACCAGCATCGGCTTCCTGATCCTCTCGATATTGTTCATGGGTGCGATCTTCTCCAGGAACGCGCGCATCTTGGGATCGCGTTCATCACCGTATTCGACGCGGCGCAAGTCGCGGCGGTAGCCTTCCGTGTGCTCGAGAAAGGTCACCAGATTCGACATGCCTACGATATCGATCGAGCACTTGATGCGGTCGCTGTAGAAAGTGGAAATGGCCAGAGTCATGTGTCCACCGTAGCTTCCGCCGATGATGGCAACGCGGCTGGGATCCAGATCGGGTTGGGCCCCGATCCAATCGAACAGTGCGTTGATGTCTTTGTAGGAATCTTCGCGCAGGAAACCATTGTCGAGCTTGGTGAAAGTCTTGCCGTAACCAGTGGAACCGCGCACATTAGGCAAAATCAAAGCGATCCCCAGTTCATTCACGTAGTACCAATCGGTTCCGAGAAAGTCAGGGCGTGATTGGCCTTCTGGACCGCCATGAATTTCGATCAGGACGGGACGCTTGCCTGTAAATTTCGCCGGCGGGCGGGTCAGGAATCCAGAAATGGTCTTCCCATCAAAACTCTTCCACCGGATCAGTTCGGCGTCTACAAAGCTGGAGGTGTTGACTGCGGTTTCGCTGGTGGTCCAGCGCTCGAGCTTGCCGGTATCGGCATCTAGCGAATATGTGTCGACGGGCAGCCGGACGGTGGTCAGGCTGAAGGCGAGATCGTGGTTGTTGCGGTGCCACACAACGTCACCCACCACACCGACGGGAAGCTTGGGCAGCGGCAGCTCTTTCGTCGTGGCCGTGTCGATAAGGTGTAGCGCGCTCAAGCCATCCTCGTTGGCCACGAAAGCGATTCTCTTCCCGTCGTAGGACAGAGCAAATTGATCGACGTCCCAAGGGATGTTCGGCGTCAAGACGCGCGCTTGTTTCGTAATCAGATCGAAGTAGACGAGACGCTGAAACTCCGAGTCTCTGTCAGAAGTGAAGTAAGCCCCTTTTCCGTCCTTGCTGAAGCGAGGATTGCTGTAGGCGACTTTCTGGTCTGGGTTACGCGGAGTTAGTTCCGTTTTCTCGCCGGTTCGACTGTCCACCAGCCACAAATGAGTTTCGTTGACCGAAACTTCTTCGAGCAGAAGGATATGCTTGTCATCGGGCGACCAATCTTCCGGAGACCACCCTCCACCCTGCAACTGCGTCAAGAGATGGTCGGTTTTCGGATCTGCCGGGTTCATGACCCAGAGGTCTGTGTCCTGCCTCGTGCGCCGGGTGGAGACGTAAGCAATAGACTCACCGCCGGAAGACCATGGCCCTTGAAGGTTGCGGGATTTTCCGTCGGTAAGAAGTGTGCTGGTGCCGGTGGCCATGTCGTAACGAAAAAGTTGGTACCACTCGCCGCCACCAACATCCTTTTGAAAAACGAAGTAGTCACCGCCCTGAGGGTGAAACGAGCCCCCATAAACGGGTTCCGGGAAAAACGTGAGTTGCTGTCTGGCACCGCCGGGCATTTTGACAAGGTGAGTCTGGTAGGTATTGGCAAAGCGAGTGGAAATAAGCAGCTCACGACGCTGGGGGTGCCAGGAAGGCGCGAACGCTGCCCGGTTGTCCTTGTACCGTCCAGCTGTCTCCGCCAAAGCGGCAGGAATTGCCGGTACACCCGCGGCCACAATGTTTTCCGGGGGAGCGACCGCCGCGTCCTGTGCCCCGACCGAAGATGCCACCACCAATATCAACGCCAATACTAAAGCGAGTTGCTCCTGCATCGATGCCTCCCAGACGGTTGTTCGAGAGCGCCTCTAGCGGCAAACCGACGATCGAAGCTTGCTGGTCCCAGGGCTTCACAGAGATTGAATTCTTTGGCTCCCAAACCGCAGCATCATACCAGCGGAATCCGCTCTTCGGCGGTGAATATCAGGTCACCAGTACACGCTGCGCGAAAGGAAAGTCGGCAGCGTCAGGAGTCCGGACTTCAAGGCTGGGTCATGGAGTGGAGATTGTGAAGTTCACAGTAATACGGGTCTCAGTAGGAACCGCCTGTCCGGCCTCGAGGTGAGGCTTGAACCGCCACTGTCGGACCGCTTCCAGCGCGGCGCTGGTAAGAATGTCCGGGCCGCTCAAGACCTGCAGAGACTGCACGCTTCCGTCTTTGCCGATGCGGGCCTGCAGCACTACCGAGCCCTGCAAGTTGGTTTGCTGCGCCAGCAGAGGATAGATAGGCTCCACTGGGCGCACCACAGTTTCCATCGTCCGCAGCGAATAACTCACCCGTTCAGAAGCGTTGATGACGCCGCTTCCAGGGTCGGCCGGACTTGCCAAAACGGACTGGCGGGGATCGTGCTGGAAGTCGAGATGGATGGCAGAATTACGAGCCAGGAGAGTTTCGTGTTGACCGCTGGCATAAGTCACATCCACTCGGAGCGGGGCAGAAATAACTTCCGCTTGTTCTTGCGCCCCTGGCAACTCTGCCGTCGGCATCCCAGCTACGGACGGTGGGTGCTGCTTGCTGTTTTTCCGCGAGGTGGTGGAATTGGCGATTGGCTGACTCTCCTTAAGTTTATCGGAGTTCGTCTGCTCGGCTGCGTTTTCGAAAGTCAGAGATTCAAACCAGAAGTGCCGGTACCTCACCACCACCAAAATGAACGCCAGGAACAGCAGACTCAGGGCGAGCATTTGGCGCCGGCGGTTCTGATCGGAGCTGGCATCGAGACCAGCAAGATTGATTTGCGGTTGTTCGTTTTCACCCAGCATAAACACTACCTTCCAGCCGGCGGGGGGGCGGCGCGGGGCATAAGTATGCCCTGAAACCTTGGCTAAAGCTAGTCAGATTTTTATATCTCATTGGTTCTAAAGCCCGTTTTTCCCGGACCAACCTGGCTACTCAGCCTACCGAAACGCCGGGGACGTGGATGTCGGGCTTAACAAGAGTCCGCTGGCCGGCCCCCGAGGTATTCTAAACACAGCCCAAATAGGACGGGTATCTTTTGAAATTACTGAATGCAAGGTTCAGCTTCGCCGTACTTCAGTTGCTGGACCTGCTCACAACGCTGGCGGCGTTCCATGCAGGGGCCTTTGAGGTAAATCCTCTGGTCGCGCACCTGATCGCGCTCTACGGCCGAGTGGGCGGCGTTGTGTTTGGCAAGGTGATCGCTCTGCTGCTGGCGCTGGGAATACGAAAACGCCTCTGGGTCATAAATCTGTTTTATATGGGTGTCGTCTGCTGGAACCTGTTTGTCTTGGTATCTCTTGCGGTCAGGCGGCACTAGAATGCGCGCACCAACCACCGCGCCCTGGGTTTCGCAAAGAAACAAAATCCCATCGTAGAAAAATAGCTCCCGCCCGCCTTCTAGGGAGTCGGGACCAGGGCTTGAACCGCACCGGAGTACTGGCTCTGAGTCCCGCCCGCATCAACGGCGGTAGTCACATAGTAGTAGGTCTGTCCGGCCTGGACGGAGTTGTCGGCGTAAGTCGTACTCGCATCAAGCGACGAATTGATTTTCGTGTACGGTCCGGCAGATTGGCTGCTCCGGTAAACGTTGTAGCCCACAACCGCAGAAACGCCGTCCCACGTGAGATTCACCAGGTGCTGCGGGGGCGCCGTTCCCGCACCGGTCAAGCTCTCGGAAGCAGAGTTCGAAGCGTTGCTGGTGAACGAACCGATCGCCGACGCGCTCCCTGACGCCTGCGGCGTGAAGGTGAGCGTGAACGGCACGCTCTGCCCCGCTGCGATTGTCAGCGGCAAGGCAATTCCGCTGAGCGAGAATTCGGTGCTGCTCATGCTGACCGACGAGATGGCAACATTTGAGCCGCTGGCGGTCAACATGCCCGTCTGACTCTTACTGGTCCCGACCGTTACGCTGCCAAAATCGGCCGAGGCTGGCGTGACACTCAACTGCCCTTGCGCCATGCCTGTGCCGGCCAACCCCATCATCAACGTGGCGTTGACCGCATTGGAACTCACCGAAACCGTCCCGGTCGCGGTTCCCCCCGACAATGGAGTGAACGTCGTACTGAAGGTCACGCTCTCGCCCGCAGCCAGGGTCATCGGCAGGTTCAGGCCGCTGATGCCAAACCCGGCTCCCGCAGCCATAGCCTGCGAGATGCTGACGCTGGAACCTCCCGTATTCGTAATTGCCGCCGTAAGCGTCTGAGTCTTGCCCACCTGCACGCTGCCAAAACTCAGACTGCCAGGATTGGCCATAAGTTGACCCGGCGGCGGCGTACCGGTACTAGCGGTCGCCACTGCTGTCCCTGTGCCCGATAGAAAAACCGCCGTGGAGGTGATCGAAGCTTTACGTTTCTTACTGCCTCGCGGTACGGGAGCCCAGCTCAGCGAAAGGCCGCCGTTTACCACGCCGCTGGCTTGAGGAGTGAAGCTAACGCCAAAACTCGTGCCTTGCCCCGCGGCCAGCGTCAGCGGCAAAACTGGAACCCTCAGGCTAAATCCTGATCCCACCACTGCAGCTTGGTAAACCGTCAGACTCGACCCTCCGGAGTTGCTCAGAACCACCAGTTGAGTCGTGCTGCTACCGGTTGAGACGTTTCCGAAGCTTATGTTCAACGGGTTGACGGTTAGTTGCGCGGTCGCTGCGTCCGCGCACAAGAGAACGTTCAGAAGAACAAGACCGCACCCAACTACTCTCCATGGCAAACAAGGACGTTTCATTACGCCGCCTTCTTGCGCCGCGCTAGACGCGCAGCCCGGGGGAATATGGAGCGCCGCACCCTCCACCCCGGCGGGCGGGAAAACAGTTCTCGCGGCCCAGGCTGGGGAAAGGTGCGACTCTGCATCTTTATCTTCAGTCTGAATTCCGAAAGGCGGCAGGTCACAAAGGGGAATGTTGTGATGTTTGTTGGTCTAGTTACGTCAGTGGCCGTTCGCCGACGTTCGGTAATCTCGTCGACAACGCTGGTGCCCGGCGAACCTATCCGGCACGCTTCCTCACGGTGCAGAAAGGGCGGTGGAAATAGCCTGATTTTGGGTAGTGCGAGGTGTCAGAATCTCCGTGTGACCTTGAATTTCTACAGCATGCCAACACGGAAGCTGCCTACGCAGCCGCAAAGCACCGAGGGGTTCTTATGTCGGGTTGGCTTGGTCTTGGGTCGGGGTTCAAATCAGCCAGTACCCCCGGCACCAAAAAGAAAAACCCGCCGACACAGAAGGCGGGTTCGGGGTGCTAACGAACGATGCAGACTGTCCAACTGTCCAAAATGAAACGTGCGTTGCGAATAAATCTAGACTCTGCGGCCACGCGCCCACAATACAGTACCTACTGTATTCCTCACAGAGGGGTGAGGGGTGGATCATGTACGTGAATTGGTAGTACATGAATTCTATGAGAGCGCAAGTTTTCATCACCCAGAGCGAAGGCGGGTTCGTTGAAGTCTCCGTAGTCCGGCACGGACTAAGCTCCGGCGCTGCGCACAAATACGGGGCAGTCGAAAAAGCCAAAGCCGTGCTCTTGGCGTTCGGATTTGACTCGGGGCTGGTCGATCGCCGACTCGGCTCTCTTTCAGAGATGCCCCCAAGCGCGCTGCTTAGGTTTCCCGTGGCTGAAATACCCGATGATGTCTTAACGTCACTCGGATTCACGGCCGCCGCGTTCACGGCTGCTTAGGCAGCTCCGGCCGGTGCGGTGATCGCTAAGCTCTTCACAGCACTTGGTTAAGACCGCGGAGACGACTGGCTGGGAAGGGTTTCTCACCGAGGCATCGACGGCGATCCTTTTCTTGTCGCGACTCTGACCCCGAACTCACAATACCTCATCCCTGTCTCCCTTGAGGAACCCTTCCGTCCTGTCGCCTTAAAATATTTATCGCGCTCGTTCGTCTACAACAGTAGATGGATGAGACGCTGAGAAAACAGTGGACGATGGCGGAGCAAGACCAGCGGATCTCGGAAGCGATCGATCGGGAGAAAACGCGGCTTCGCAACTTCATTCGGAGACATGTCGCCGACCCGAGCGACGCCGAAGACATCCTGCAGGAGGTCTTCTACGAGCTCGTGCAGACATATCGCCTGATGAAGCCCATCAGCCAGGTTGGCGCGTGGCTGTTCCGCGTAGCCCGTAATCGGATCACCGACCTGTTCCGCAAGAAGAAGCCCGAGGCGTCAACGAACGATCCAGCGGTCGCAGAGGATGGAGAGTCTCTAACATTTGAGGACTTGCTCCCGTCCCAGGATACCGGACCCGAGGCGGCATACGCCCGAACGGTGTTGCTCGACGAGCTCGAAGATGCTTTAGAGGAGCTTCCTGAAGAGCAGCGCGAGGTATTCCTCGCGCATGAAGTCGAGGGCCGCAGCTTTAAGGAACTTGCGGTAGAAACTGGCCTGAGCGTGAATACGCTGCTTTCACGCAAGCACTATGCAGTGATTTATTTGCGCGAGCGGCTTCGGGCCGTTTACGACGAATTTACGAAGGCATGAGGACAAGAGAAATGAAAAGGAATTGGATGTTGAAGGGGCTAAAGATCGCGCTGTTCGCCACCCTGCTCGTCGCGGTGCTTGGTTTTGTGGTCATGAGCCTCTGGAATTGGGTAATGCCGGCTCTGTTCGGATGGCATCTGATCAACTTCTGGCAGGCGGTGGGCATTTTGCTTCTGAGCAAGATCCTCTTTGGCGGATTTCGTGGCGGACCGGGCAGGCACATGTACTGGCGCCACCGCATGAGAGAACGTTGGGAGCACATGACCCCCGAGGAACGCGAGAAGTTCCGTCAAGGCATGCGAGGTCGTTGCGGTTCATTTGGATCGCCCTCAGCACAAGCGAAGGCTTCGGCAGAGCAGAAATCGTCTCTCTGAGTTGTCATGTTTTCTATGTACTTTCGTCTTTTATTCGCCTATGATGCACAGGTAATGGCGCGGCAGTTCCTTCTGCCGCGAACGAGTTTCAGGAGATCGAACCATGCTGACCGTAACTCTCAAAGATTCGCATGACGGGGTGGTTCTCGAATGTCACGGCAGGATTGTCCGAGGCGATGAGACCGCCATTTTGTGTGCGGCCGTTAGGCAAAAGGGGCGTAACGTGACCCTTGATCTGACAGAGGTTGATGCCATCGATGCTGCCGGAATCGGCTCTCTGGTTTCGCTGCAGGCTTCCGGTATTTATCTCAAGCTAATGAATCCAACGAAACAGGTGCGTGACATACTGAAGGTCACCCAATTGGAGTCCATTTTCGAGATCTGCAAACTTCAGTCCGCTGGAGAACCAATGGACGGAGTCGCCGCAACGGTCTGATCTGGTTACGGGGCCCGATACGTACCGAATGCACAATTCCTGAGCATTCCGTTCTGCAGCGAACTGATCCATTGCGCTGTGTAAGCCCTATGTTTTCATGGTGCAAGCGACGAAAGAGCGCAGGCAGCACTGTCGACCACCAGTGATCCCACGAACCAGGACTCGAACTCGACGACCTCTGCCGTGACAGCGAGCAATTCACTCGTAACTAACTGAAAACATGCGGCACCGATGGTGCTACAGAAACGTTTCAGTGAGGATTGGAAACAATTCGTGGACTGTTAGTGGACCATACTTTTTGCGGGGCGCCGATTCGTCCGTGAAGAAGGGCAGTTCTCTAAAAACGGAGATTGCGTTAACCCGCGAATTCATTTCGATTTGGACTGCCACAGTCCAAGAACCGCGCCGGTCGGATCTCGGATGAAGCTAAGCCAACCCATGCCGACTACTTCCGTGACGTCCTTCATGACCTCGCCGCCTAACGATTTCGCTTTCTTCGTCGCGACGCGAATGTCATCCACCTCCACGTAAGCGAGCCATCCCGAGGGTCCGCCCGGAATTTGCTTCATGATTCCGCCACCCGTGCCTTCTCCTACTTTGATCATCGTATAATTACCGGCGGGCACGGCGGGGTTTGGCGCATCTTCTAATTGCCACTGAAATAACTGCGAATAGAATGACTTTGCCTTCTCCGGGTCAGGTGTGTTCAGTTCCACATGGACGAATGGGTTCGCCACAATTTCTCCTTGCTGAACGTGACATTATGTGCTGTGACTCATTAACTTTAACATTGATCGTACCAATTAAAGTGCGGCCAACAGTTTAGGCCGCTTCGCGCGTTTGGACCAACATAGATGAATCAGGCTTCAGGAGCCGCGTCCCACTTCGGCTTCATTTCTTTGCCCCATCTCTTCGGGTCCTCGTTGTGCATCTTTTCCATCTGCTTGGCGACATCCGGGTGCTTCTCCATCACGTGCTTCGTCATAGCCTTCACCAGTTCATTCCAAGAACCGGCCGTCAGCTTCTGATCGCAGGCTCCGCCGAGGTCTTTGCATGTCATTGTTTTCATAATAGAGTTTGGTTCGGACTACGTTAAACGGGTTGGCCGATGAGGACGCAGGTTTTCGTTCGTGCTGCAATCTGTGCACCCTCGTCCGATGCCATTTCACTCTCAAACGTTTGCCGGCGACTTCGGTACGACAGCATTTCCGACCCTCGCAAGAGAATGATCGGTATTCCTTTCACGCAGCGCATTATGGATTCCCGTACGTGCTAGGAGCGATACGCGGTGATTCAGGGGAGTACAGGTCCTACCGCGTTGACCGTATACAGGGAGCGACGGTAACATCGCAAGTTTTCGCGCCGCGTTACGCGGTTGAACTGACTTCGACGGGGGCCGCTTACCGTTGCGCCTTCAGCCGCGACGTCGCGCATGCCAAGCATAGGCCGTTCAGCGAGAACCAGACATCAAGGGCCAACCTAGGTCTATCAATGCACGGTTTGCGGAAAGACATTCAACAGGAAAAAGATGGATGGCTCTCTCAATCCTCACAAGAATCGTCAGGGCTCTCCATGTTATTAGAGCAAGAAATCCCTGTGGATCTGAGCTTTGAGACCCTCGGCCCTACTTTGCCTTTTCCTTAACCGACTGGACTGTGAGGGCACAGGGCAAGGAACGAAAGATCAATCGTGATTTTCATACGCCCTGATACACCAATCCGACAAATGTTGTGGGACTTATGAAAGCCTGGCCCCATTCTGCGTCGTAGCGAGTGGCGGGTCTAGATGATCTCGAGCGAATCGCACACAAGAATGCCTGCTTGCTTTACCCCACAGTTGCTGCTCGAGCGGGCTATGTGATGGAACCGACAGGAGCGCTTTGTAAGGGCCGCACTTCTGTGTAACGTTCGTGTAGATATCGCTTACGACACCTACAAATCGTGCGAAGACGGCAAAGTCTCGTCGCAAGATCGAGGACGCAGTACGAAAGTACACAACCTGCCGAACAGTCGATGCAGCGAAATACGCTTCCTCGACGAAATCAGATTTCTTTCAGATTGATATGGGGCCAGCTTTGAGGTACTCGGCGGCAAAATCCGTACAGCGCCATACAATGAAACCAAATCTTTCCGGCCGCCTCTGTACGGGACAAAAATAGCGCGCAGCCTTGCCTGAAGGGCGTTTGTGGTGTGCACGACAACCGTGTACACTGGTTACGTATGAAGAACATTACGCTAAGTGCAGATGAACAGCTGATCGAGCAGGCGCGCCTGCTGGCCAAATCCCAGCATAAGACGCTCAATGCGATGTTCCGCGAATGGCTGGAACAATTCACGGCACAAAGCGGCGGCACGAAGGAGTTCGACGCTTTGATGAAGCGCCTAAAGCATGTACAGGCGGGGCGGCGCTTCAGCCGGGAAGAGATGAATGAGCGCTAGGTTCTTTCTCGATACAAACATCTTCGTATATTCCTTCGACGCGAGTTCGCCGAAGAAGGCTGCGCAAGCCAAGAAGCTGATCAGAGGTGCAATCGAGACGCGAGGTGGAATTGTTAGCTATCAAGTAGTGCAAGAGTTCTTCAATGTTGCACTTCGCCGTTTTTCAAAACCTATGACTGGCGCAGATGCGGAACAATATTTGTCGACCACGTTTCGTCCACTCCTGTCAGTGCACTCGTCGCAAGCTTTGTACGGAGAGGCGCTGAGGATTGGAGCCAGGTTCCGGTTGCCTTGGTACGATTCGTTGATTGTCGCTTCGGCGATCGAAGGTCAGTGTGACGTTCTTTACAGTGAAGACTTTCAGGATGGGCAGCAAATTGGAGGTGTGACGATCTCCAACCCCTTTGCCTGACACGGGGACATTCTTGAGAATTTCCAAGCTCTGGCGACGGAAAGAAACGGCTTAAAAGGGAGCATCCTCAAAGCCGTTGCGAATCAATTGAAAATGGTTGCTCCTTTCTGGCTGCCGACAAGATGTTCTGTGTATATCTGGTCAAAGATGAGACGGTCATTCACCGGCACGCGGAACTAAGTGGTTTTCCTGCCACCAAGGTCACGGAGATCGGCAAGACCATTGACCCCACAACTGCCGCGCAGCGGTAGAAGAATGGAGCAGGCATTGCGCTTGTGGCCGCGAATGGGGCCCTGCCGTCAATCTATACCGCTCTTCGCTCCATAGGTCGCCTCATTCAGCGCATCAGCGAGCGCACATGCTAAAGTTCTCTATTACCTGGTCACCTCTTTTTGCCGGCGGACAAATTGTGGGCGACGGCGGCACGAATCAGATCCTTCAAGGCCGACGCGTCAATACTATCGCCTTCACTGAAGTCGATGGCTCGGGTGTTCTTGGCATCGAGGCCGGCGTTGAACATACACTTCGGATCTTTCAGAGATGCGCCGTTGAAGAAATTGAGCTTCACATGATCCTTGAAGGCACCGGCGCTGCAAACAAGCCCGTCGCGCGTCGTGATATCGGAGTCGGCCTCGAGGATCACTTTGCGCAGTCGGGAAAGCATTTTGCCGCGCCAGTCGCCCAGCTCTGCTATTTGATGGGTGATGAGTTGCGAGGGCTTCAGGCCGACTCTTGAGTCTGCTTTCTTCATTTTCTCTCCTGGCAGTTGAGTGGTATGTCAAAGTTCCATGAGTCCAGCTACTCGGTAACTGTGCCAGTCGGTAGGGTTCGTAGCGGAACGAGCGCGCGCAGCCGCTCGTCGCGCAAGAAAAGCCCTCCCCAAACGAGCACGCCGATAACCACAGGAAAGAAGAACCGAAGAAGGGGCGATTACCGCGGCGGAACACGCCCGAATGGTGTCAGGCTCGCACCCCCGCCGGAAGGCTGATCTTCTAGCCCCCTTTACTCGGAACGGAAGATTTCTGGATCTGACAGTCGAAGCTGTTGATGAATCTGTGCTCACCGACTCGGCATGGACGGATTATGAGAGGGACGGCGACAGCAAGGCTCTGGCAGCGAAGCATGCGCTGTTCTTCCGTTCTGTCTTCATGCCATCGTTGGCTTCAGCTCTTACCCGCGTTCGCACCGGGGATGCCGAAGCCCTTACGGCCTTCGGGGACCGGCTGGAGGACGGACTGAAGCGACGTTTGGCAAAGAAACCGGCAGCGATGCATTCGTTCGTCCATACAATCGTTCTGGTTAAGCAATGTTCTGATTAACATGTGGTTGCACAACGCGAAAGCAAATTTTTCTCCTGCGAGGCTAAGCTGGATGCTGCTCCAGGTCACTGCCATTCACAGCTTCATAGCGGGCTCGCGCCGAGCTAGTGCCATAGCCACGGCGGCAATAAGACCGGCGAAGGCAATCGCCAGGAACATGGCAGTAGGGCCGGAATAGACCTGTTGAAGGAGTCCCGCCGCCCACGGCCCCAGGATTGCTCCCACACGGCCAACGCTAAGCTCCATTCCGACGGCGGTCGCTCTGACCCTGGTCTCATACCCGTTGGCGGTGAAATTGTTTAGAACGAACTGCCGCCCCCATCAATTTGCATAGGCCCGCCTCCGCCGCAGAGCGGCTTCCTTCTGACGGCTTTATCGAACGCGCGCCCCTAAGTTGTCTCCGTCTCCACTGTTCTCGTGAAGGCGCGCCTCCGATAAAGCACTTACGTCGCTCGGCCGCAATCGGCGCGCCTGGAATGGTCGCCCTCCTGCGCACACTCGGGCTGGTGCGAGGCGCGCCAAAGCCTACTTCTTCCGTGCCTCTATATCGCGAAAGCGTTCAATCGCATCGCTCGGACCGAAGTCCTCCAGCTCGAACAACTGGCGCACTTCAATTTCGGCTTCCGCTCCTTCGCTCACAGGATTGGGGAAACGTTTGGTCCACTCCAGTGCCTCTTCCCTCGACTTCACCTGGATGATCGTGTAGCCGGCGATGAGCTCCTTTGCCTCGGTGAACGGCCCGTCAATCACGGTGCGCCTTCCTCCGGAGTACTTGACGCGCCAGCCCTTCGAGGATGGTTGGAGACCCGATGCATCCAGTAGCACTCCGGCTTTCACTAGTTCCTCGTGGTACGTCGCCATTGCGGCAAACAGCTTCTCCTTCCCCTCCGGCATTTTGCCCGCCTCCGTATCCTTGGTGGCTTTGACCACAATCATGAATCGCATTGTTGTATCTCCTTGCGTTTGGGGTTAGGGGCTGGGCTTCATCCGGCTACAGCCGGGTGAAGCCAGCGTCTACTTTAACGTCGAACGAGACCTTGTTTGACTGCCTCACTTAGCTCCACGCATGGGGACATCGAGGAAGGGAGTGACAGTGGATGCCAGCGCCGGCGACGAGAAGATGTTGTAATGCGTAAGGCCGGGCAAAATGGCGAGCCGGGCATTGGACATTCCCGATCCGTCCCAGCCGCCGTCCTTCTTGCCGCCGCCCAGGAGTTCGAAGAACTGCACGGCATGCGCGGTGCGGACAGCGTCGGCATCACCAAAGACGAGCAATGTAGGCGCCTTGATCGCCGCCACGTCTTTCGACCAGTCATAGTCCATCCTAAGCAGCTCGCCGATCTTGGTGAGCAGAACCGGCCAATCTGCCGGCTTCGGCGCGATGCGCGCATAGAGCTGGTACATTGGGGTCTGCTTCATCGCCTCAGCGCTTCCTGCACCGACATGCGCCATTCCCGAGACGATCTCGGGGTACCATCCATCAAGCTTAAACGCGATCGACACGAGCACCAGCTTCCTCACCATGTCGGGATGCCGGACGGCAATGCGCAGAGCGACGCCGCCGCCGAGCGAGTAACCCATGACGTCGGCCCTCTCGATCTCTAGATGCTTCATCAGCGCGGCGATGTCATCGGCCATCGCCTCGAAGGTCATCGGGCGATCGATATCGGCGGTGCGCCCGTGGGCCTGCAAATCAACAGCAATCACCCGTCGAGTCTTCGAAAGCAAAGGCAGAACCTCGCCGAACATTTCGGTGGCACCCAGGCCGCCGTGCAGTAGGATCAGCGGTTCTCCAGTGCCGTGGCTTTCGTAATAAAGATTGAGGCCGTTCACTAGAGCGTAGCCGGTCTTGAAGGCAGTTGTCGTGTGTGTCTGAGCGCATGCAAGCGCCGATGCTGCCAGGATAATCCCGGCGGCGGTGGTTGCGATGAGCCTCCTTCTCAGCATCATGGTTATGTCTCCTTCTATCTACACGTCGAACCAGCGGCCGCGAAATCGACAGGGCTCAGTATTTTTTTTCTGATTCCTTACCACTCCTTTAAATGCCCTGCGGTACCATCAAGTTCCAGGGGATGCCAGTGATCGGGCCGGGAGGTATTTTCTAGTATTAAAATCGTGACGTGGGGCCTGGAAGGCGTTTTCGTCAGTTCCGACTTCCGGTCTTAAGCGCACTTGCTGGTTCAGCGAGTGTCACCGCCCCTTCTCGCTGCGGTGTCGTCCCGCTTATTCTGCAAGTGGTTGAAAAGATTTGGCGTCCCTATCACCGACGTTTTTGAACACCTAGCAGCAACGATAACGGAAGCAACGCCGCTCTACGAACTGTGTGCAAGCGTTCTGGAGGCCTAGGTCGAATTCTGTCCAAACAGGAGTTTTCGCACGCGGAAGTCTAGGTTCCCAAGGCGCTTAGCATGTTCTCCCTATCGTGGGCCGAAAAGAAAGCCTTTTGTCCCTTGACAGCACCCAGGCTAGCGCTTCGGGTCGCTGTTGTACCGTAATCATTACGACGAGCCACTCGACCAAGAAGAAAACCAGGATACTGGGAGATCAAGCTTCCTGAGCTTTCAAATTACTCGGTGTGGCGTTTCCTGAGCCACGAGGCGACGTTCAACTCAACGCCAAAGGAAACCGTATTAAGGACGCTGTACGCACTGTGGCTGTAGCCAGCGCTTAGATCCACAGAGCGCGAGAGATTGTAGTCGAGGCCAAGGTTTATCCCATCGTCTC
>WNFT01014294.1_pt1 | contig 17931 bp, 15 predicted proteins | sample 5400191 | NCBI WGS metagenome assembly WNFT01 (sample SAMN13153359, study PRJNA577476) | soil metagenome | isolation source: 80 cm saprolite under Madrone tree | place: USA:California | collected 2016-06-14 | reverse complement strand
CAGGTAACGCCCCAGGATCTGGCTCAGTTGGAGACATTGACCGCTGAAACCGGTTGAGACGCCGTACGAAGTCACCGCCACAAGAAACAACAAAGAAGGGATCGATGCCGTGAGCTTTATGAATTCATATCTGGGGCGGTTCTGGAGCTATTAGACCGAAATGGAGCAGGCAAATAAAAGAAGCTGCCATAAAATAGAAGCTGGCTACTTTGATCACCTCCGTACCGAGCGGCGTCCAATATGTGTCTCCAAGTGTCAGAAACATATCCATCCATTCATTCAGGCCATGGAGTAATCCAAAGCCGGCAAGCAACCACAGAGAATTACCTATTTTAAAAGCGCTGCCCCGTTTGGGTTGGAGGAGGATAGCTATACCCAGCAGAAAGAACGCCAGCCCATAGCTGAAAAAGACGACCAGCATGTGATCACTAATTAGGCGTGCCACAGGACTTGCGCCCCCCTATCAAGGCAGATGTCAACGATACCGCGCGGCCAGCAGCTCAGGTCATTCGGAATCGGCCCATCGGCGGACGCGGCATCGAAGGGGAGCAATAGTCATGCCCCCGGCCACGCCCGGCTTCGGGCCGCAGACACGTCAGAGCGTCATTTCAAAAACTCCGTGGCTTAAGATGGGACACCGATGTCGTTAGACGCGGAATGCACAAGCCTCGACAATCGCCTCGACTCGCGGCCACAGGGGCGGGAGTCATTTATGGATTCTCCGGGTTGATCGCGTTCGAACCCCCTTCCGGGATCGATCTCGCGCGGGATGTCGATGTAGAAAGGCACGATCGGCGCCCCGAGATTAGCGGCGAGTTGAAAATTGTCCTGGTTGAAGGGCCCCAGCCTCCCCGTCGTCACCCGCTCGCCCTCGGGACTGAGGTAAACCGAGCCCCGGGTTCGCCGGAGAAGATACTCGGTTCTCTGGAACCATCTGGCCCGGTCGGCCGGCTTCGACCATGGCGGCGCCCAAAGGGTTCCCATCACGTAGCTGATGATGCCGAGCGGCGCCATCCACCGGAGGAAGCCGCCGAGGTCCTCGGCGCCAACGAACCGCGTGTTGGGCAGCCCGAGGGCGACCATCACGAACATGTCCAGCGTCGAGCTGTGGTTGGACATATAGACCGTCTGCGTCTCGGGGAAGGGCTGGTCCTGATGCACCGCGAGGCGGACGCCCCACATCCAGAGGACCGCGCGGCTGAACCACTTCGCCATGACTTCGGCGTAGAACCGTCCCGCTCTGAAGAGCGTGGCGATCGCTACGGCGAGGACGACCACAGCGGCGATCGTCAGGAGCAAGAGCGTTGCGGCGGCCAGGAGCACCTTTCGCGCGAGTCGACGCGACCGCAAGAGCCTTGCTTCGAGAACAGTCACGCTGTGGCCGTCCTTCACAGCCGGCGCAAAAACTGCCGTGTATTGATGTTGGGCACGCAGTTATCTCTGTTGCGTTGTATTCTTCGGGACGGCCGTGAGCTTCTGATTCCAAGCTCAGTCTCATTCGTGACGCTCTCTATCTTGCCCATCGTCCTGTTATTGAACGGCGAGGTTATACGTAACGTCCGTTTCAAACCCGCTAGGAGGAATATAGGAAATACCCTTGATGAAGATGGTGTGCGCACCCGCGGAAAGCGGCGCGAGCATCATCCAATACCCGTCGGAGACAACGGGTGAGTATGTCCCCGCCGGAAGATCAACGACATTATCGGATGTCACCGTGTAGCTGAATACCGGCGAGGTCGCTCGATAGGCGCTCAGGCCCGTCAGCGGTGCGCCGTCGATGCTGACAAGGAGCGTGACCGGGGGATCCACATTCGCGGCGGCTGCCGCCCGCAACGTGGGCACGCTGCAACCTGCCCCGGGGTTCCCCGGAGGACAGTCGCCGAGGCCTGATCCAAACGCGCCGTTGAGGATCGGGAAGAACAGCATAGTGCCAGCAGGCACGGTGCACGTGCGAGTCGCCGAGCCCCCCAATGTTTCCGCAAGAAACCACACGTGGCCCGATTGTCCCTGGGTGCAGAAGGCGCCGCTCGTATCCACGAGAGGGTTCATGGATAGCGGGATCGAGAGAGCCCAATCCCACCACCTTGCGCTCCACTCCCCATAACTCAGGCCATGAGGTTTCGAGTTGATCGGGATGACGCTCGGGTTCGGGTTGCCGGCCTGGGCACCCGCGATCGTCGCCGCTCCGATCAATCCTACTGAAATGACAATGACCACTACCACACGTCGCCAAAACCCCAGACCAGTTCCATCTTGTTGGAAAGCACTCGTCCATTTCGATCGTCTCATTGCCCTTTCCTCCTTGTTGAGATCGCATGACTTATATTTCCGGACTGTTTCGACTTCTCCACAGCGGGTGTGAGATACGCACCGCACTGCATATTTGCGCGACGGTGGCACCGGAGGGCAATTCTGGTCGAGACGGCGATCACCGACATAGCGCTTATGCCGCACGATGTCGCACTTTGCCGCCTCTATCCGGGAGTTATTACCGAGTGCACCTGAACTGGATGGGCGAGAGTCGCGACCGAATCGGAAGGGGCATCATCAAACGTTATCGGCTTGATGATGAGCGGACTCGTGTGACCCGATGCGCCTGTGGATATGAAGGCGGAAAACCCGTTCCGCTGCGGATAAATAAACTTCTCAGGGCTGGAACCACCCATATGGTCAGAGGCAAACTTTGATTCAGAACTTGGCAGCCGCTCAGCGGTTTAGCATCCGCTTCGGAGCGGCGACGGAGAGAATGGGCGGACGGGTAGTGGGCAACACTTCGGTACCATCGGCGGCTTTCAGGAAGAGCAGCCTCAAGGCTCGCGCGACCTCTTTGCCGGGTGCAATTCGTCGGGCAGACCTGGATAGCTCCGACATTGTGAACGGGTCACGGCGCGTTCCGACCGTACTGCATGCCTCCTTCGACGGCCGTCGTTTGCTGCTTTGGGCCGAAACGCGGTGGGACTACGCGGGACTATCCGGGCACGGGAGGCGGCAGCGCGGCACCGCGCCACCGCCGTCGCCTTACGACGCTGGCGGCACGGCTTTGCTCGCCGCGCTGGACCAATGTGGTGTCTTGCTCGCGGATTGCCCCGTCGGGACCGTGGTCATATCGCTGCCGTCGCTGAACGGTGCTCCGCTCGCGTCGAGCGGACTGGTGGCGACTCCTCCTGACAGCGTCGACAAGGCCGTATTGCAGCCATGGACGGTTAGCGCGGTCGCAATGACATGGTCCGCAACGATCGAGTTGCTCTGCGTCTGCAGCGGCCGCCGGACTCCGGCCCTCGGTGTGATCGTGGGCGAGGACCTGGCTTATTGGATTGCCGCGATGCGGCAGGCGGCCGCGCTCGTCGCCCGCCAACATCTTCTGCCGGACATCGTCGAGGAGGATGGCGCCTTTGCTGCGCGGTGGCGCCCCGTACCCACTCATTCCGAAGCCCAGGCGATGGCGCAGCTTGAGGCCGCGATGCCCGATACATGCCGTGCGCTGGGTGCTGACCGGGCGCCACCAACTCCGCATGGGGCGACAATCCTGTCCGGTTTCGTCGAGCGGGTGGTGGATCACCTGGCGCGTGCAAATGGATCGAGCGCGCCGCGCGCTGCGCACGCGCAGTTCGATAGCCTCGACGCGCAGTGGCTTGATGCATTGCAGCGGGCCGATCCAAGCCTCAAGGGTGATCGCGCGGCGCTGCTTGCGCTCAAGCAACGGGTCCAGGCGTGGTGGCGGCCGATCGCGATTGGCGCGGCCAGTCCGTTCCGGCTGTGCTTCCGCTTGGAGGAACCGGCGACGATCGCCTTGGAGGAACCGGAGATCGTCGCCGGCCCCACGCCTGATGAGGTATCGAACGAGAGCGCGGTTGCAGCCGACGGTCCGTGGTATCTGCGCTACCTGCTTCAGGCTCATCATGATCAAAGCCTCCTGGTGACGGCGTCCACGGCCTGGTCGGCTCGCGGCCGCGAAGCGCAGCCGTTTGCGCGCAACGGATTCAACGTGCGGGAGTTCATCCTACAATCGCTGGGGCAGGCTGCCCGCATATGCCAGCCAATCGAAGACAGCCTGCGCGGCGGCATTCCCGACGCTCATCAACTCGACGCGGCAGCGGCTGCGCGGTTCCTGACCGAACAAGCGGGTGTGCTCGAGCAGGCGGGCTTTGGAATCGTGCTGCCCGCGTCGTGGTCCAGCAAGGGCACCAAGCTGCGGCTGACCACGCGCGCGAGGGTCAGGTCGCCGTCGATGAGTGCCGGGGCTGGCCTCTCGCTGGAGGCTTTGGTCGAGGTCGACTGGGAGGCGGTGATCGGCGACAAATCGATCTCGCCTGAGGAGCTTCGCGCGCTGGCCCGGCTGAAGACGCCGCTGGTCAAGATGCGCGGCCAGTGGGTGCTGCTCAACGCACAGGAGATCCGGGACGCGATCACGAGGCTCAATCGCAGCGGCGGCAAACTTACCGCGCGTGACGCCCTCGCGATGGCGCTGGGCGGTGCGGATGGTGACCGGTTGAGGGCAGGTCCCGTCGCCGTCGAGGGATGGCTCCGGGAACTTATCGAGCGGCTTTCAGGGCGCGAGCGGATCGCGGAACTCCCGCCGCCCGCCGGCTTCACCGGCATCCTGCGTCCGTATCAGGAGAGAGGCTATTCGTGGCTGAGCTTCCTGCGCCGCTGGGGGTTGGGCGCCTGCCTGGCCGACGATATGGGATTGGGCAAGACGCTCCAGACCCTCGTTCATATCCAGCGCGAACGGCAAACGGCGGACGCGGGGCCAGTCCTGCTGATTTGCCCGACCTCGGTGATATCCAACTGGCAGCACGAGGCGGCGCGCTTCACCCCCGGTCTTCGCGTGATGGTCCATCATGGAATCGAGCGCGCCAGGGGCGAGTCCTTTCGCGACGCTGTGCGCGGCCACGACATGGTGCTGACCAGTTACGCTCTCTTGCAGCGCGACCTCGAGACCTTCGGCCAGGTTGAGTGGGCGGGGGTGATCCTGGACGAGGCCCAGAACATCAAGAACCCCGAGAGCAAGCAGGCGCGTGCGGCGCGCTCGATCAGAAGCGATTACCGGATCGCGCTGACCGGTACGCCGGTTGAAAACCATGTCGGTGATTTGTGGTCACTCATGGAATTTCTCAATCCGGGGCTGCTCGGTAACTGCGCGGAATTCAAGCGCCGCTTCCTGGTGCCGATTCAGGCTTCGAACAGCCAGGATGCGGCACAGCGCCTCAAGTCGCTGACTGGTCCCTTCATCCTGCGCCGTCTGAAAACCGACAAGAGTGTGATCGCGGATCTGCCGGATAAGCTCGAGATGACGGTCTATTGCACGCTGACCCGCGAGCAGGCCTCTCTGTACGCCGCGGTCGTGGCCGAAGCGATGCCCGGCCTGGAAAGGTCCGAGGGCATTGAGCGCAAAGGCCTCGTGCTTGCGACACTGTCGAAGCTCAAGCAAGTCTGCAACCATCCGGCGCAGTTCCTAGGCGACAACTCGACGATTGACGGCCGCTCCGGAAAGCTCACGCGATTGGCCGAGATGCTCGAGGAGGTAATCGAGAGCGGCGAACGTGCCTTGATCTTCTCCCAGTTCGCCGAGATGGGCGATATCATCCAGCGCCATCTGGAGGCGTTGTTCGGCCGCGAGGTGTTGTTTCTGCACGGGAGCGTGCCCAAGGTCAAACGCGATCAGATGGTCGCGCGGTTTCAGCAGGCTGAACCGCAGGGACCAGCGGCGTTCGTGCTATCCCTCAAGGCGGGCGGCACGGGTCTTAATCTGACCGCGGCCAACCATGTGTTCCACTTCGACCGATGGTGGAATCCGGCAGTCGAGAACCAGGCGACCGATCGTGCCTTCAGGATTGGCCAAGGGCGCCGGGTTCTGGTGCACAAGTTTTTGTGCGCCGGTACACTGGAGGAGAAAATCGACGGTATTGTAGAAAGAAAGAAAGCGTTGGCGGAGGCGGTCGTGAGCAGCGGCGAAGCCTGGCTGACCAAACTTACGACTGCCGAGCTGCGTGATCTCTTCACGCTGCGCGCCGATGCGGTCGGGCAATAACCCCCGCAGGAATGGAGTAGGCCGATGGCGAGGTGGGAACCGTGGGATGACGACTCTGATTACCGGGACTACTATCCGCCGTCGCGCCCGCGGCCTGCCAAGGGGGGCATCAAGGCGCGTAGCCAGCGAGGGACGTTCGCCGCCAGTTGGTGGGGTCAGCGATGGATAACGGTCCTGGAGTCCTTCGGTCTGGGGACGCGCCTCACGCGTGGCCGCTCCTACGCGAGAAGCGGCCAGGTTGTGCGTCTGGAGATAAAAGAGGGCGAGGTCGACGCCAGCGTTCAGGGCTCGCGGGTCGATCCCTACGTCGTCACCATCGGGCTCAAGCGAATTGGCAAGGCGCAACGGGGCAAGCTGGGCATCTCTTTGGCCGGTGATCTAGCGCTGGTTGCCAGACTAATCGCTGGCGAGTTGCCGCCCGCGGTTGAGAAATGTTTCGCAAACGCGGGCGCGCCTCTCTTCCCGGGGCGGGCCAAGGACCTCATCACGTCGTGCTCCTGCCCCGATTCCTCCAATCCCTGTAAGCATATTGCTGCGGTTTATTATCTTTTGGCGGAGGAGTTCGATCGTAACCCGTTCCTCCTGTTTGAACTTCGAGGACTTCCCCGCGATGAGTTCATGGCGCTGCTCGATACCGCGGCCAGGTCAAAGGATGCAGCTCAGGAGACAGCGGAGGGTGAGCCGCGGGTGTCCGCCGCTCCTCGGCCGCTGACAGCGGATCCGCAGCGCTTTTGGCGGGGTGACCGCCTACCCCTTCAGTCTTATGCTTATGCCGACGTTGCCCTGGGCCACGAAGCCGCGCCACTCGTGAGTAGACTGGGAGTCCTCCCCTTTTGGCGCGGCGAGAAGGATTTTCTCGAGGAAATCGGCCGCATATCTTTACAGGCCGCGATGCGCGCTAGTTCCGGTCTTGCTCGATCTCTTGCTCTGTCATTCTCGCGCGTGGCTGCCGCGCGAAGAATCCCGGTCCTTCCCCACGTTCTCCTGCGGAATTCGGGATTCCTCGCGCGCGCCAGACACGCGCGCGGGAATGACAGAAAAATTCGACCGAGCGGACGTGCGTGTCAGGTCTCAATAAGTTCAGCGTGAGGGTGTCCTATTTCGCCGCTTAGCGACGCGTTTGTTTTCGTCCACTAACCCGCGAAGACAATGAGCACAAACAACGCGGTATCCGGCACCTTTGGGCGGTCGGATTCTGAAGTGTGCACCGGGCCGGCGTTCTCGACAGACCTCGCAGGTCCGTGCGTTGAGATCGTCGCATTGTTCGATAACCGGCAAGCTGTGGTGCGGACCGACGGAAGTCCAGGTTCCATCCTGCTCCATCGCTCACTCCAGTTGCAGATAGGGAGAGAGGGAGGAAGCAGCGTACTCGTTGGGCCGGTTTGGTCGGGCCAGTCTTTCGGATGCGCTGGATCCGGGGCTTTTCGTAAAGCGTCGGGGGAAACGGACGCAAACGGCAACCTTACGAGCAACCTCTCACGCTGCTACGCTCACGTCAAACGGAAATGAAGATTAAATTGCGGCACCATCGGAGACCAACCATAAGCGCGAGCGCAGCGGCGTGGCGGGGCTTCATTCGCTCTGATCGTCCGAATCCGGATCGGCGAGCAGCCAGCACCTCTACCGTTCCTCCATCCGTAGTGTAGCCGGTGCATAATGGACCGCTACAATTCTGGAAATTAAAGCTACTAAAGGTCATATCTGAAGAGTTCCAGCTACCCGCCTGGCGGCACGCCCGCCTTGATGGCTCAAGTCGCGGTGTATGAGAGCAGCTACGCCCAGTTTCTTGAACCTCCGTAGCCGCCGAAGAACGTGGATCTCTACAACCTCTTCGCGAACACCAACGGAGCAATAGTCGCCAAGTGGCCAATCGAAAGCCAGAAACCTGGTGGACTCTCCGACGGCGGCAGTCATATCGGTCTCACGCAGGTTATGACGGACCCAAACCAGACCCCGGACCCCAACGCGTGGAACTGGATCACGAATGCCAGCGATGGGGTAAATCTGTTCAGCGGCACGCCACCGACAGAGTATCAGGACACTGAGAACAAAATCCAGCACGCTGCCGACCTCGAGAACGAAATGATCCAGGAGTACGTACCAGGCGCGCCGCCAAGCTTTCAGCTACCCCAACTTTCGGCCACCCAGCTCGAGAACATGGCGCTGGTCCTTTACGGACCTTCCGCCCACTTGCGCGACCTCACTCTGCAGTACTACGTACCCGTGTGCTCGTCGGGGCTCTTCTACTACATCCAATTAACCAATTACTGGGTCTGTGTGGGAGGGACGTGGTCATGGTCAAAGAACTCGACGGGGAATCCCCAAGGCGTAGCCTATGCGGACGCCGTCACGGCGGAAACGGTACCACGGTAGTGGTGCGGAGGAACTCCGGTCATGAGAAAAAGTCTGCTATCCATTCTTTTCCTTGTCGCGCTCGGCGCAACGGCCTCTGCCCGTGATTACGAAGGGCGAGTACGCTGGAGCCAAGCCAACGTCGATGCACTGCACCGGGCTGACAGAGCAGCGGTGTTCAAGTTCATCAACGATACCCGGCCGCAGGGCTCGTTTCCGCTCCCCTCTCCCATTTCCGTGGGCGAGTTCGGCTGGCTCAAGGTCGGTGGCGGCAAATCGGACTTCGCGGTGCTGATCGATGAGAGCGAACGCGGGTACTTCAACGAGCTCGATATTTACAGCCGAGCCAGCGGCGACGGACTGAAAATTCAGGAAATTGAAGGTTGGGAGATGGGTCCTTTCAAGAAAACGGTTCGAGACCTCAACGGCGACGGGGTGGACGAACTGGTCATCCCGAAGGAATTCGGGGGAGGCACCTGGCAGCCCACCGCCGCTACGCCCGGTTGGCCGGCAGTCTACCGGCGCGAGAACGGAAGATATGTTGAAGACAGCCGCGATTTCCCCTCCTTCTATGACAACGAGATCCTGCCCCGGCTCAATCAGGAAATCGGCGATGCCGAAGCCAGGATCACCCGAGAGCCCTTCCAAGCGGAAACGGTCGCAGTTGCGGAAATGACGAGGGACAAGATCTTGCGCGTCCTGGGTCGCAACCCAGTGGCGGGACTTAACCAGACGTACCAGTGGATGAACAGCGATGACCCGACACAGATGCAGTGCGCGATACCCGCCGGCTCGCTCAGCCGCTCTGCGGTTCGCTCCACCGGCGCCTACGCTGCTAACTACTACCGTCCGTGGCGAGGATGCGCCCGCTGACGTAGTCAAAATCACTGCTGGCTGAAACAGAAATGAGGGCGCCACCGCCTCAGGCGGCGGATTTCTCAGCCTGGCGGCACTTTCCTCGCCGACGCCCGAAGCGGGCGGCGCGTTTCCTACAGCGCCGGAGGAGGAGTCGCCCTACCGCAGCGACTCCCCCTCCCTGTAACTTTTCTCGCGACCAGTTATTCGAGTCCGTACACTCGCGCGGCGGTGTCGTGCACAATCTTCCGCTTCTGCTCATCCGGGATGCCCGCGAAAGTTTTTTCGACGAACTCCTGCGAACGCGGGAAGGTGGCGGCAAGGTGCGGGTAGTCGGACGACCACATGATGTTGTCCGGCCCGTAGCGATGCAGTTCGGAGACGAATACCGGCTCGTTGATGAAGGTCGCATAAACCTGGCGCTTGATGTACTCGCTCGGCTTGAGCGCCAACTTGGTCGACGTTAATCCGCCTAAACGGTCTTGCGCCATATCCATCCGCCACATGAAGTACGCCATCCAGGCCACGTCGTTTTCGGCGGAGACTATGGTCAACCGGGGGAAGCGTTCGAGCACTCCACCAAGGACGAAGACGGCGAGCGAACGCTCGACCTGATGGTGTAGCGTGGCGACCTGCAGCACGATGTTGTCGCTGAAGAAATCTACCCCCATGCCCTTGCGGCCGGTGAGGATGTGCAATGAAAGCGGCATGTTGAGGTCCTGCGCGGCCGCCCAGAACGGGTCGTAGTCGTGATGGCTGTATGGCCGCTCGTCGGGAGCCTCGGCCCAGATCATCGCACCCTTGATCCCCTTTTTGCCGATTCGTGTTAGCTCCTTTACCGCCGCGTCGATGTTCTCGAGCGTGATCAGCCCGAGCGGCAGAAGCCGCTTGGGGGCGTGACTGCAGTATTCGACCGCCCAGTCGTTGTAGGCGCTGAAACAGGCGGATCGTAACTCGACGTCATTCAAACCGTAAAGCGGCATACCCATCGAGGTGTAGATGACCTCTGCCTGGACGCCGTCGAGGTCCTGGTCTTTGAGACGCGCCGCAGGATCCCATACGCTGGCCGGCGCCGAATCGAAGCTTTTGCGGTTGTGGGCGGCCACGTCTTCGGACTTGACGCCCGCCCCAAAGAAGCCCGCTACTGGGGTTGGCGTGATGTTCTCGCAGACGAAGAACTCTCCCTCCTTGCCGTTAAGCCCATGCACCGTGTGCGGGGCACGGTCCCTGAATTTGCGGTCGAGTCGCTCCGCCCACATTTTGGGTGGTTCCACGAAGTGCGAATCCGCCGAGATGATGCGATAGTTTGCCATAAGTCACGCTCCTATTTGGTTTGTCTCGTCCTTCGTGCGAGTGCACAGCGTACTGCCATTTGAGATCGCCTTCCCCTCTCCCTTATTGCACAAAAGACCGGTTGAGTGTCAGCGGAAGACTGCCCTCGAATTCCGGGGTATCGGATGGCGCGCCGATACGATTGGCCGGGCGAGTCGTCCATCATGGCAAGCGGAACCGGGTTGCTCGTGGTATGGACCGACATCGCATCGGAGTACGAGGCCGATTTCAACGAATGGTACAGCAAGGAGCATATTCCACAGTTGTTGGGCGTGCCGGGATTTCAGACCGGCCGGCGCTACCAGGCGGTCGAGGGTAGCCCGAAGTATATGGCCATCTATCAACTGGCGGACGAAAACGTGCTGAAGAGTGACGGCTTTCGCGCCGTGCGCGAGAATCCAACGCCGTGGACCAAGAAGATCACGCCGCAGTTTCGTAACACTCAGCGGGGCGTCTACCGTCAGATTTTCTCGCACGGGAATCCGCCGCAAAAAGACGCGGAGTTCGTGCTGACGGTGCGGCTCAATACGCCGGCCGATCACGAGAAAGAGTTCAACGACTGGTACAACGAAGATCACATCCCGGCGCTGGTCGGCGTGCCCGGGGTCTACTGTGCGCGCCGCTATGTGGCGGTCGAAGGCGATCCCAAGTATCTCGCGGTCTACGAGATGCGCGATGGCGCGGCGACGAAGTCGCCGGAGTGGGAGAAAGCGCGAAATTACGGACGGACGGCGCAGGTCCGGCCGTACCTGAAGGACCTGCAAGGGATCGTCGCGAAGCGGATTTGATTTTTCGAAGCGCTAAATGGGGCAGGTAAAGGGAGGTCAGGCCACTGCCGGCAAGACCTCCCGATGACCTCCCGGGCGAATAGGCGCATCGCGTCCAGCTAGATTTTCCGCGCACAGAGAATCATGCGGCGTGTGCTGATCGCATACGTCTCCCCGTCGAAGCCCCCGAACACCCCGGTCACCCGCATTCCCGCACGCTCCAGCAGGCGAGTCATTTCCGTGAGCGTGTAGAGACGCATATTGTGTCCGATCGACTCACGCCGTGACCCGTTGGGGCCAACGATCGTGAACCGCACATGCATACGGCTCGTCGTCAGATCAAGCTCGCGGCGCTCGACGTACAACGTACCGTCTTCACCGGAATGCCAATCGTTCTGTATATAGTTTGCGATTGCCCACTCGCGGTTCAGCATATCCAGCAATAGGCGCCCATCAGGTTTGAGCGCCTTCGCGACCGATTCCAGAACGCGCGCGTCCTCAGCTTCGCTCTCGAGGTAGCCGAATGAGGAGAACATATTCACGATTGCGTCAAAATAGTTATGAAACGGGATCTCGCGCATATCGGCGGCCACGGTCTTGAGTGAGACATGGCCAGCTTGGGCCGCCTGACGCGCGAGTTCCAGGTACGCAGGATTCAGGTCGAGACCGGTCACATCAAATCCATGTTGAGCAAGCGGTATAGAATGGCGGCCGGGGCCGCAACACAGATCGAGCACCCGTGCACCCGCCTCGAGTTGGAGTGCCTTCTCAACGAAAACGGCCTCCCGTTCCGCTCGCTCCGCGGTGAATAGATGGCCGTAGACATTCAGGTAGTCGGTGCGGAAAAAATCCACGTACCAAGCCAGGCTTTGCGTTGTCATTGCGTTGCGTTGGGCATTGCTTTGGAAGTTGCGCGCGGCAATGCTAACAAATGGGGATAAGGTCTTCCATCTATCCGTTACAGTATTCGAGGCTTCGAGATTTCGGTTTCTGCGCGACGCAACATTTTCGAAAAGGTCCAACTTGGATAAGATTGCGGTTCTTGCAAGCGGGGGTCTGGATAGCGCCGTTTTGGTGGCTGACGAAGCTCACCGCGCGCAGGTCCATCCGATCTATGTAGAGTGCGGCCTGGCGTGGGAACGAACAGAGCAGCAGGCGCTCCAATCCTTCCTGGGCGCGCTCAACAGCCCTAACGTGGCGCCGGTAACCGTGCTCTCCGCTCCGACCGGGAACATGTACGGCGAGCACTGGAGCATGACCGGCAAGAGCGTGCCCGCGGCAGATGAACCCGACAGCTCGGTATTTCTGCCGGGCCGCAATATCCTCTTAATCGGGTTGGCTGCGGTATGGTGCAGTACGCACGATGTGTCGCACATCGCGATCGGCTCTCTCGAGGGAAATCCCTTCCCTGACGCGACACTCGAGTTCTTCAATGATTTCGCTCGCGCTCTGAGCACCGGGCTGGGCCATCCGCTACGGGTCAACGCGCCTTACCGCAGAGTGCATAAGTTTGAGATCATCCAACGCTTTAAGCATTTGCCCCTTGGGCTGACTCTGACCTGCATGGCTCCCAAGGGCGCCAAACACTGCGGGCAGTGCAACAAATGCCATGAGCGCCAGGGCGGCTTTCGCAAGGCGGGCGTGCCGGATCCCACTGTATACGCTGGATGAAGCCGAGCTAAGGAGTCTGCGACGTGCGCACGGCGAGCGGAGCGAGCGATTAAAGAATGGAAAAGAAGAGCCACGTGAAACCTTTGAAAAGGTTTCACACTTCCAAACTTTCACCTATCAGACATGCGGGCTTCGCCCTGTTAATACTCAGAATATTAGAGAGCAGCCTTGTAGACAGCCGCGGTGCTCGCGTGAGGCTTGGCGAGACCGAATATCAAGTGAAAAACTTGTATACGCGTTGGCCGAAACTCTCCGCTTGCCGACAATGGACTTTTTTGCCCATTGTATTTGCGATTCTTGCGATAGGATTGCTCGGAGCTTGCACTTCTCCTCGCGCTCCGCAGGCCGCCTCTTCCAAATTTCGAGTCGCGCTGCTAACGCCAGGACCGGTCAGCGACGCCGGCTGGAATGCGGCGGCTTTCAACGGACTGCAGTTGATCAAAAGTAAGCTCGGCGCCGAAACCGCGCTGGTGCAGACCAGGTCACCTGCCGACTTCGACGATTCGTTTCGCGATTTCGCCTCGCGCGGATTTGAACTCATCTTCGCTCATGGATTCGAGTACACCGACGAGGCGCTCAAGGTGTCCCGATCCTTTCCGAATACCTACTTTGTAGTCAGTTCCGGCAGCGCATCATCCTCTAACGTGGCGTCGTTAACCTTCAATGTCGATGAGGCGACCTATGTGGAAGGCGTCCTCGCCGGCGGCGTTTCGAAAACCGGCGTGGCCGGCGCTATCGGAGGGATTGAATTACCGTCGATCCGCTTGACCTTCGACGGCTTCAAGCGGGGCTTTCTTTCAGTTCAGCCCAAGGGGCGCGTCCTAATCAGCTATACAGGTAATTTCGACGACGTCGGTGCGGCGAAGGAGGCGGCGCTCGCGCAAATCAGCCAGGGCGCCGACGTGCTGATCCACAATGCTGACGCCGCGGGCCTTGGCGTCTTCGAAGCGGCCTCACAAGCTCATATTTTCGCCTTCGGTGCGTTCAATAATCAGAACGATGTGGCCCCGGACGTCGTGCTGGCCAGCGCCGTGACTTCTACTCCGTTGGCTTTTCTCAAAATCGCGCGCGAAGTGAAGAGCGGGCAATTTCATCCGGGCATGCTCGAATTCGGCATGAAAGACGGAATGGTTAACGTCGTATTCAACCCAAAGCTCGAGTCGCACATTCCATCTGCGGCGATCGATCGCGCCCGCGCCGCCGAGCACGAATTCATGAGCCGGCCCATCGCGGCGAACACCGGCGGTTAGGTTGCTCCGCGGATTTTTTCACCTTTCTCCGCGCTCCGCTGTCGCGCTCATTTTCCGTAAATGCGACTGCTGCCCGCCTATTGAACGTCGCGGCCACCTCATTTTGGCTGGCTTGTCTTGACGTATAAGAGGTGCTAGCGCCTTCAGTTGCGGTGCCGCGCTTGAAGCTGGCGATTACTGGGCGATTTCCAGGCCGCCGGGGGTCCGAGGATGGATATCGGCAGTCTTATCGTCGAGGACAATGAGCGCGGAACTTTTCGCGTCCATCGCTCCGTCATGACCTCGGAGGAGATCCTCGCGCTCGAGCGCGAGCGTATCTTCGACCGATGCTGGCTCTACATCGGGCACGAATCCGAATTGCAGAAACCGGGCGATTATCGGCGGCGCGATGTCGCCGGACGCCCGCTGATTTTCATTCGCGGCAAGGACGGCATCGTACGCGTCTTCCATAACAGTTGCACACATTGGGGCGCCAAGGTCTGCCGTCTCGACCAGGGTAACGCCGAGACTTTCCAATGCTTCTACCATGCGTGGACTTTCAACAACCTCGGCCAACTGGTCGGAATCCCTGACGCCGCCGCTTATCCCAAAGATTTCGACCGCGCCGCGCTCGCGCTCAAAACGCCCCCCAAACTCGATAACTACCGCGGACTTTATTTCGTGAGCTTCAACCCCAGCGTCGAGCCGCTTCTCGACTACCTCGCCGGTGCGCGCGAATATATCGACCTTATCCTCGACCAGGCCGAGACCGGGATGCGAGTGGTTGCCGGCACGCAACTCTACACCGTGCGCGCCAATTGGAAGCTGCTCGCGACCAACAGCCTCGATACCTATCATGCGCCGCCCTTGCACACGACGTACTTCAACTACATGGCGAAGTTCAAAGGCTCCGATTATGAAACCGAGACGAGGGCCTCTGCGCTTCGTCCCGGCGGATTGGGCCGCTCGCTTGGCAATGGTCACGGCGTGGGTGAATCCGCGATGGGCGGGATGGCGCGCCCGATCGCGCACTGGCATCCGATGTTCGGCGACAATGCCAAGGCGGAGATCGCGCGCGTGCGTGCCCGTATCGTCGAGCGCTTCGGCGAGGAGCGCGCCTGGCGGATGTGCGATACCTTCCGCCTCTTTCTGATTTATCCGAATTTTGTCTTCCACGACGTCATGGCGATCACGATCCGCTACTTCGAGCCGGTCGCGCCCGACGCCGTGCGTATTACCGTGTACGCGCTGGCTCCGAACGAGGAGTCCAGGGAGCAGCTCGACCTCCGGCTGAACAACTTCGTGAGTTTCCTCGGCCCCGGCGGCTTCGCCCATCCCGACGACCTCGAAGCGATCGAGTCGTGCCAGGACAGCTTTCGCTCCCGTGAAGTCGAGTGGTCGGACTTCTCGCGCGGGATGCGTCGCGATCCCGAATTGATGGACGAACTGCCGATTCGCGCATTCTGGCGGCAGTGGCACGCGCAGATAATGGGGCCTCAGAAGGCGGCTCGCGTCGACGACTTGCCGCTCGCGGGCAACGGTCGCGCGCTCGCGGCCAAGTAGGCGGAGGCACTTCGTGGCGAACGAAGGAAACGGCCGGACGGCGGGCGCGATCACGCCCGAGCTCGAGCGCGAGGTCGAGCGGTTCATCACGATGGAGGCGGCGCTGCTGGATGAGTGGCGGCTCGAGGAGTGGCTCGCGCTCTTCACCGACGACGCCCGCTACTGGGTGCCCGCGACCGACCTGCCCGAGGGACGTGCCGGCGAGACGCTCGGCCTTATCGACGACGATATCGTCAGGATTCGGGCCCGCGTTGAGCGGCTCCTCAGCCGCCACGCTCACGCCGAATACCCCTGGTCGCGCACGCGGCGCCTGGTTACCAACATGCGAATCACCGGTCTGGACGGCGACGAAATCAGCGCCAGCGCCTCATTCCTCGTCTACCGCATCCGCAACCGCCACGTTGATCCGTACATCGGCCGTTACAAATACGTTTTTCGGCGCACCGGCGGCGAACTCAAGATTCGGTCGCGCACGGCAATTCTCGATCTCGAAGTGCTCGATCCCAACGCGACGGTAAGTTTCATTTTGTAGCGGGGCGCGCACTTCATGACAAACCAGGAACGCCAGGGCTGGTTTATTGTCGCGAGCCTGTTCATCACAGTGCTGCTCCTTGTCGGCGGCGGGTACGATACGACAACGGTTTTCATTCCCGCCCTGATCAAACATTTTGGATGGAGCCGCGCACGCGTTTCGATGCTTCCGAGCATGCTCGCGATCACGTTCGGACTCGGCTCGCCGCTGTTCGGGATGCTGGTCGACCGGGTTGAAGCGCGCTTCGTCATAGTTGGCGGAGCGATAGCCTCGGGCGTCGCGTATCTTCTCGTCAGCCAGATGAACTCGTTCGCGCCGATGTTGGCCGCGTATCTGCTGCTGGGAGCCGGAATTTCGGCAGGCAGCCTGGTTCCGGGTGCGTTCGTAATCACGAACTGGTTTACCCGGCGGCGCGGACTTGCGCTGGGCATTTTCACCGCGGGCACGACCGCGGGCGCGATGCTGATGACGCTCATCGCCAACTTCGCGATTTCGCACAGCGGATGGCGGGCCGCATACATCGCGCTGGGTATCCCGATGATCGCGGTCGTAGTTCCGTTGGTGCTTCTCACCGTGCGCAGCCGCCCGCCCGGGGAAGTGAAGCTCAGCGTCGCGCAAGCCGCAGATGTGCTCGAAGGCTTCGAAACCGGCGCGGCGCTGCGAACGCGATCGTTCTGGCTAATCGCTTTTGCGCAGTTTTGTTTCATTCTCTGCGGCACCGGCGCGGTTCTCCACCTGGTCGCCTACCTGAACGATCTCGGTTACCATTCCGGGAACTCCGCATTGGCGGTGAGCGCGGCTTTCGGCTTCAGTTCATTGGGCAAAATATTGATGGGACTGATCGCGGACCGGGTAACCGGACGAATCGCGCTCGGCGTGAATTTTATCGCGCAGGCGTTCAGCCTTTTTCTCGCCTTGTACGTGATTCACACCGAGGTCCTCGTCATGTTCGTGGTCTTGTTCGGGTTGACCGTGGGTAGCGCCCTAGGCCTGGTCCCGATGATGATCGCGGAATCGCTTGGAGTCAGGCGCTTTGGTTCGATCTCGGGTCTGGTCTCGCTTGCCAACACGCTGGGTGCGGCAATTGGACCGGTGGTCTCGGGCTGGATTCACGATCAGACGGGGAGCTACGCAAATGCCTTCGAATTATTTATTGCCCTGAATATCCTGGGCTGTTTCGCGTGCTTCGCGTGCCGCTCATATGACAGCGAGCGCCGACACATGTCGCACGCTCCGGCGCCGGCTTCGCCTGCAAGCGACCATCATTTGCAAGCCTGAACCGCGAAGCAGAAAATTGCAGCTCACCGAGGCTTCCCGCCCAATACGGTCTTGATTACCGAACGGCAGTTCACCTCGGATCATTCGGTAATGCGCGCCGCGTGAACCCGACTACCATCCCGAATGCCTGGTCCTTCCCGAGCACGATAGAATCCGCGCCGTCCGGATCAGGCCGGAGTCCGTTCGATCTTAGAAAGTCGCCCGCCTTCGCGAGATCGCGCGTTTTGAACGTGAGTGCGTAAATACCCTCGCCATTTTCCTCCATCTCGCGCCCTTCGAGGCTGGCCGAAGACAACGGACGCGCCAGTTCAACGACAGTAT
>WNFT01002946.1_pt1 | contig 17932 bp, 20 predicted proteins | sample 5400191 | NCBI WGS metagenome assembly WNFT01 (sample SAMN13153359, study PRJNA577476) | soil metagenome | isolation source: 80 cm saprolite under Madrone tree | place: USA:California | collected 2016-06-14 | reverse complement strand
AACAGAACGCGCTCGAGGTTGGCGATTATCTGAAACAGCGGTTGCGTGAATTGCAGAACCGGCACTCGCTGATTGGCGACGTGCGCGGGCTTGGCTTGTTCATCGGCGTCGAATTCGTTCGCGACAGAAAGACGCTCGAGCCAGCCGACGTTGAGGCCGCTCATTTGGTCGAGCGGATGAAAGAGCGCTGCGTTTTGCTCAGCACGGATGGCCCTTACCACAACGTGATTAAGATCAAGCCGCCCATGGTTTTCTCGAAAACGGATGCCGACCTTCTAATTTCGGTTTTGGATTGTGTCCTCGAAGATAGTTTCTCCACGGTGTAAGAAAACTTAGCCTCTCGTGAGTCTTCATAATTAAAGCGCACAATAATCAAAGTTTAGCTTCGGCAGAATATCTCAAAGCACGATTCCGGAATCAAAAGCGCGAAGGGCAAATAGCATAAGGCAGAAGTTGAAGACAGGGATTAAGCGCGATCTGCCGCCTCCAACCGTTCGACGTCAGCAAGGTCCTGCAAGCGTGCTGCGGCTTTCTTATTCGTGATTAGGTGATGACGAGAAATCACCAAGGCAGGTACGCCGCCAAAACCAATCTCCAAACGATCAGGCCAAGCATTCGCAAAATCGACGCCGTCAATCTCTGTGATGACATCGATGCGTAACGGAGGCATTCCGATCTGAAAGATCGTTCCTCCTTTGCTCAAATCATCCGCGGTGAGATCGCCCAGTGGCGCGCCGAAGTCGGAGAGTCCCTTTAGCACTCTCTGAGCATTCTCTCGATCCGGTCGTATCCACACGTCCAAATCTTTCGTCGCGCGTACGTGACCGTACGCCGCGAGAGCATGCGCGCCTACGATTAAGTACTCAACGCCGTGCGCGTTGAAGGCGAGTAACAGTTCTTTGAAGTCTGAGTTCACGGGCTGGCAGTTCGTTCCAGGCGAGGCAAAGCTTAGTCAGCGTCCACACCGCTTCGATCCGTTCCTCAGGAGAAGTGCCAATCCATTGATCATCCAGAGGCTCGGATCGTCCTCCGCGAATAACTCTGCCACTGATTTGTTCGCGCCGCGAAGGTTCACACATGCGTCAATTATAACATGTCAACCACTAATGGCCCCGCGGGAAATCTTGATCGTGTGCGCTCAACTCACTTCGCCTTCAATTCCTGCGAGCGGCTGGATCATTGATACATGAGGATTCTTGCCTTGCTCGCAGGAGGTTTCGGGATCGTGTTTGGCGATGATTTGATCTAAGACGCCGCGAGCGAACGTCAGCGGCTCATCTTCTTCGAGGGGTTTGGTTCGCGCAATTGCCGGCGATCATGGCATGAGGGATCGAACTCGGATAAACCTTCTCGGACTAGCAACACAGATTTAGGACACTACCAAGCAATCAAATACCGATGCGGCCAGTACCGCGTTCCACATCAACAAAAAAGACCGGATGCCCTTCAAGCACCCGGTCATTCTTTCTATCAAGAAGTTGCTGTGTAGCTTACCCAACCTTCGTTCCGCACTCGTCGCAGAATTTGGCGCCGGGCTTGAGTTCATGTTGGCAATTCGCGCATTTTGCAGGAGCTTGCGAAGCACCGCATTCGTTACAGAATCTCGCGCCCACTTTTAAATCTGCTCCACATTTCACGCACTTCATAGTTGCTGCTGTTGACGGAGCGCCACCGGAAGTTTCGGATACAGTCGCGCCGCGTTGCTTCATCGCGTCGGTCATCGCGCCCGCCATGGCGTTACCTACCGCGAAACCAGCGCCCAGTCCGGCTCCTATTCCAGCACCGCCGCCCGGATTCTGCGCGGCGTCGCGCATTGCCTGGGCGGCTTGGAATTGCGTGTACTTACCCACGTCTCCGAGCACGCCCATCTGGGTGCGTTGGTCCATCGCGGCTTCGACTTCCTGTGGCAGGGAGATGTTTTCGACGACGAACTTGGTTAGCTCGAGGCCGAGCGACTTGAATTCATCTTGCAGCTTCTCACGCGAAAACTTACTCAGTTCGTCGTAGTTTGAAGCCAGATCGAGCGCGGGGATCTTTGATTCAGCGAGCGCATCCGAGAATCCGCTGACCATTGTGCGCCGCAACTGTCCTTCGATGTCTTCGGTAACGAAGCGCGCGTTGGTGCCGGCAATTTGCTTGATTAACTCGCGCGGATCGGCGACGCGCATAGAATAAATTCCAAACGCGCGCAGCCGCACCATGCCGAAGTCGGCATCGCGCATCATCACCGGATTCGATGTGCCCCACTTCAGGTCCGTGAACTGTTTGGTGTTAACGAAATAAACTTCCGATTTGAACGGCGAGTTGAAGCCGTATTTCCACGCGCCAAGTTTGGAAAGGATCGGCGTGTTGCCTCCCTCGACGGTGTAACGCCCGGGACCGAACACATCGGCGATTTGTCCTTCGTGCACAAAGACGGCGGCTTGCGATTCGCGCACAATCAATTGCGCGCCGTTCTTAATCTCCTGACCGCGAACTGGAAAGCGGTAGAGCATCGTGTCGCTCGAATCGTCGAGCCACTCAACGACTTCTATGAACTGCGCGGTCGGACTGAGCCGGTCAAGAATTCCCATTTGTTTTCAATCTCCTTTTTGGCCCATTCCAAACGATTCGCGGGCCGAAGCTATTATACGGTCAAAAGACGCGCGGTGTTCAACTTTCACGAGCAATTGACAGGATTTACAGGATTGACAAGGAGGGTTTAGCAGAACTCGCGACTTATGGCTTGGCCGCCATCAATCCTGTCAATCATGTAAATCTTGTCGATGTCTTCTATGCTTTTGGATCGTTAGCAAAGCCAACGCTGTCAATCCCCCAAATGAATCAATCATACTGTCGTAAATCGAAGCGATGCGCGAGGGCACAAAACTCTGATGAAACTCGTCGCCGAGCGCGTAGATAACGACGAGCGAGAGAGAAGCCCAAAACCATCGTTTGCGAAGCAGTTCGCGAGAAGAAGTTCGGAACGCGTGCGCGGCCAGCAGTGCGAAGATCGCGTATTCGCTAAAGTGTCCCGCCTTGCGAATCATAAAGTGAATCAAGTTCAGCGTCGCTTCGCTGATATTCGGAAACAGCCAGAGCATGACCGGCCGCAAGATCGTGGTTGTGTTCGACGCAGACATCAGCCTGGTCGACGCGACGAATATGACTGCCGCCCATAGAATCAGCGGCCCGTAGCGCCAGAGGCGATGCGACCTAATAAAGGCGAACCTGGCCTTTTCGCTCGGCGCAGCCGCGCCACAGTCCAACTTGTTCTCGTCAACCATCCGGTTCCAAACGCAAATCGGATCCGGAGTTGTTTCTGCCGTTGACGCCGGCGATGTTTCATATCTTGCTGGCGTTGGCGGACAGAGAACGACACGGCTATCACATCATGCAGGAAGTGGACGAACGCACCGAGGGCAAGGTGCGATTGGGGCCCGGTACTCTCTACGGCTCGATTAAGCGGATGCTCGCTGACGGCATGATCGAAGAGACCGAGGGACGACCGGACCCCGGCATGGACGATGAACGACGGCGCTATTACCGGCTGACCGATTTTGGATATCGGGTAGCCCGGGCCGAAGCAGAACGACTGGCACATTTGGTAAAGACTGCGCGAAGCAAGAAGTTACTTTCGAAGGCTTAGGTGAGTCGATGACTGCCACTACGGCAAACAACTCTACACCACCAGAAAGGCGATTTCATCCGCTCTCGCTGCGTTTATACCGCTTTCTCTTGATGGCTTATCCGCTTAATTTCCGGCGTGAATACGCGCCGCACATGGCCCAGGTGTTTCGTGATTGCTACCGCGCAGAGAAAAGTAATCGCGGGCTGCCGGGCGTTTGTCGTTTGATTCTTCGCACACTTCTCGATCTGATGCGAACGGCTCCAAAAGAGCACCTGGAGAATTTGGGAAAGGACAACTCAGTCATGAATAACCTGCGTAAAGACACTCTAGCACTGCTCGGATGCGTCGGAATAATCGTCCTGGCTTTCCTGTTGTTGAGTTATGGAAGAAAGCATGAAGTCGCTTCGATCCTGTTATTCGGATACGCGCTGGATGCCCTGGTGACGGTTGGGATTGTCGGCAACCTGATCGTATTCCTGCTAGTAAAAACAACCCGACTCAATCCGCTGCGAACTGCGTTTTGGACGCTGCTAATAATCAATGGAGCGCTGTTGCTTGTGACTGTGTTTATCGGCAGTCGCGTGGGCGGACAGTTTAGAATCGGAAGTGTCGTCGTGGGTTATCTCGTGAGCTTTGCCTTCTGGTTTAGCTTGCATTGGATTTGGGCGAAGGGCAAAGGCCAGTTGGCCGTGAGCAGTAAGCAGCAGTAAAAAGGTAAGCGCTGACTGCCCAACACTGATTGGTTAGGCTCCCTAAATAACGAAAAACTGTTCTAGTTGGAGGCTGCTATGAAACGGACGTTTACATTGCAGAAGGGCGTAGTGTGGCTCTCTTCGACATCGGCAATCCTGGTTTTGGTTTCGCTGGTTTTAGCGCCCTTCTGGCACACGTCGGCAACAAATGACGTCAAGGCAAGATCTCAACAGGAAACGGACGCAGCTAATCTGGCTCGCAGAATTGAAAGGGTCGAGACCGGATTGCTTCCACCCGCGTGGTGAAGGGCGAGACGCCGGCAAAGATGAAGCTCGCGGATCGCATGCGATTTTATAGGACACCCGCGGTGAGCATCGCCTTGATTAACGACGGAAGGATCGAGTGGGCGCGCGGTTATGGCATGCTGGAGGCCGGAGGCAAAGAACAGATTACGCCGGAAACGCTGTTTCAAGCCGCCTCGATCAGCAAGTCACTAACGGCAATGCTGACGTTGCGTCTGGTAGAGCAAGGCAAGCTCGATCTTGATTCCGATGTTAATAAGCGGCTGGTCTCATGGAAAGTCCCGGAGAACGAGTTCACAAAAGAGCAGAAGGTAACCGTTCGTCGTCTGCTGGCGCACACTGCGGGCGTAACGGTGCCGGGATTTCTCGGCTAGCCGGCGGGCGAAGCTGTGCCTACCGACCTGGATGTGGGTGTTGCTGATGTTCACTCTCTTTTACCGCATCAGTAACCCAAAGACGCAGGGAGCTGTCGGCATCGGCGGGTTCTTTCTGATGCGCCGCACTGTGCTTGAGCGCGTCGGTGGTTATGAAGCGTTGAAGGATGAAGTAATGGAAGACGTGCGGCTGGCGGAAATGATCAAGCGTTCGGGCGCACGTTTGTTTACCGAGCATGCGCCGAGTTTGCTCAGTACGCGCATGTATCGAAATTTCGGCGAGATGTGGGAGTGCAGCACCAAGAATTGGTTCTCGGGGATGAAGTTCTCACTGCCATTTGCTCTGTCCAGTGTCTTATCGATGTATTTGATGTCCGTCGTGCCGCCCCTCATTGCTCTAGTGTCTGCGATTGGGCTTGCCGCCGGCGGGAGCGTTGACCTTTGGCTATTGTTCACTTCCGCCGTCTTGTCATGGTTGCTGCAGGTCTTTGCTCTCGCGTTGGTCAGCATACGATCCGGAGTTTCTCCCGCCTATGCGTTGACCGCGCCACTCGGTTTAAGCTTGCTCTACGCCATGTTATTTGATTCAAGTATCAGAATTACAATCGGGAAAGGCGTTAGGTGGAAAGGACGTAGAATTTATGAGAGTGGAGGGGTTCGCCCGCCACGATTCCGTAGGGCCGCGTCTCAGTCGATCACGCACAGGTGAAAATCCCTTGCACTCAAATCGATTCCGCAGTAGAACTTCATCAGAGGTGGCCTCCTTTTTTTAATCGGAAGGTTGGTAAAGCAAACGCATTTTACGTCGTCGCTTTCGGGCCGCCTCTATTGATTATCAAATCGTTGGACCGAGCGCGGGAAGCGTGTTTCGAAGCTTGATTGATTTAATCGAAGGTTGAATGTAATCGCCGCGCCTCATCACCCTGACGTTGAATATCAGCGAGCGTTAGATTGCGATGATTGAGCTACCCCTGAGCAAGGGGGAGAGAAACGCTGTGTCGTGCTACTTGAACTCGACTGATCATTTCATTGAGCCGGAGCATAATCAGCTCGCCTCTAATCTTCCGACTTCGCGACGTGAGTTCCTCGCAGGGGCCACGCTGGCGGTCATAGGGCTGTCACGTCCCGTGTCTGTCGCTGCGGACTTCAGTGAGACGGCAGCCACCCAGCGGACCCCGGGGTTTAACGACTTGCACCGGATGCCCGACAGCGTGATGGTGCAAATCGCGACCGGCGATCTCCGTCTCATCCGGACAGGAGGGCGATGGACGAACGGCCGGGTCGTCGTGACGGTCACGGATCTACTGGGCGCGCTCCGTGTCCAACTTTCCGCGCCGGCCGTTCCCATCAAGCGGTTGCACCTGCGTTGGCGAGCCCGAATGAGCGACGCTCGACTCATCCTTGGCGACGCATGGGAGCGGGGCTACGGAGACCTCGAGTGGCGCGGCTGGATACCCGATCGCGTCATGCCCTGGTACTTCGCGACGCAAAATGGATCGCTCACTCATTCGTATGGCGTGCGCACGGGAGCGAGAGCGTTATGCTTCTGGCAGGTCGACGCGCAGGGCGTCAGTTTGTGGGCGGACGTGCGAAGCGGAGGCGTCGGCGTGCAACTCGGCGAGCGCGTCCTCGACATTTGCGAAGTTACCTGTCGCGCCGGCCGTGCGGGGGAATCAGCGTTCGCCGCCGTTCACGCCTTCTGTCGCCAGATGTGCTCGAATCCGCGGCTTCCGCCGCAGCCCGTCTATGGTAGCAACGATTGGTACTGGGCCTATGGGAAGAACAGCGCGGCGACAGTACTTGCCGACGCCCAACACATCGTCGAGCTCTCGCCAACGAGTGCAAACCGGCCGTTCGTGGTGATCGACGATGGTTGGCAACCGGAGCGCGGCAAAGATAAAGCCGGCGTGGGCACATGGGATCGGGGCAACGAGAAGTTTCCCGATATGCCCGGATTGACCGCCCAGATTAAGCGGGCCGGCGCGCGACCAGGAATTTGGATTCGCCCGCTGCAAGCGACCGGAGATGCCCACGATTCATGGCGCCTGCCGCGCGACCGCGCGGTCCTCGATCCCACCGTGCCGGAGGTTCGGCAGAAAGTGGCCAACGACATCGCGCGGCTGCGGCCGTGGGGCTTCGAGCTAATCAAGCATGATTACACGACGTTCGACATCTTCGGCAGGTGGGGCTTTCAGATGGGAGCCGCGCTGACGAAGGACGGCTGGACGTTCGCTTCGGGGCCCGGGCGCACAACGGCCGAGGTCATTAACGACTTGTATCTCACAATTCGCAAAGCGGCCGGCGAGAGCCTTGTCATCGGCTGTAACACGGTGAGCCATCTGTCGGCCGGGCACTTCGAGATCTGTCGGGTGGGTGACGACACCAGCGGCACGAATTGGTCGCGAACTCGAAAGATGGGAGTGAACACGCTGGCGTTTCGGGGAACGCAGCACGGAGCGTTCTACGTCGCCGATGCCGACTGCGTGGGCGTCACAAACGCGGTGCCCTGGTTCTACAATCGGCAATGGCTTGACTTGTTGGCCCGGAGCGGCACGATGTTGTTTGTTTCGCTCGCTCCCGACGCCTTGGGTACTGCTCAGCGGCGTGATCTCAAAGAGGCGCTGGCGCTGGCGGCGACCGCCCACCCGCTTGCCGAGCCGCTGGACTGGCAGCGCACCGTGTATCCGGCGCATTGGCGGCTAATGGATCGTGAGCGGACATACGACTGGGTGGGCGCGGACGGCGCCGAGTTCGTTGTTTAGCAAGAACTGAGTTTTGAAAATATATGAGTTCGGCAGCCAAGAGTTTGTTTGTTTTCGGAATCTACCTCTGCGGGTTAGGTCTGATTTTGCTGCTCGTCCCGAATCTGATTTTGCAGTTTTTCGGAGCGCCGGCGACAAGCGAAGTTTGGATAAGAATCAATGGAATGTTTGTGCTTTGTCTGAGCTTCTATTATGTCCAGACGGCGCGACATGAATTGACGATTTTTATCCGTTGGACGGTCTGGACGCGCATCGCAGTTATTTTTTGCTTTGCCGCTTTCGTGCTGTTGCTTTCAGCTCCGAAAGCGTTGCTATTATTTGGCTTGATTGATTTGTTGTCCGCGATTTGGACCTTGTTTGCTTTGAAAAGAGATATATTCCCTTGAAGAAAATCTGATGACAATGGCAAGCAATATTTTTTTATTTTAGCCAGAGCACCCCTCGAACTAATCGTTAGACCGGAGCGCGGAGAGCCTCTTTCGCAACTTTGAAGGTAATCGTGGCGCTGGAGCAACTCTGACGTTGGGCCGCACATATGGATGCATCTAGTCGCACAGGTTGGCTCAGAAGGTTGATACTCGTAGGTGTGGCGTACTTTGTCGTCGGCATCGCATTCGGTTCGTTTGCCGGTTGGGCGGCGTCCAATCAGATGCGTGTCACTTGGAGAGTGTTGGCGTTTTTGGTCTCCGCTATCGTATTCGCGATTCATGTAGGTTATGAATACTTTCGGTTGGATAACTCGGCCCGTATAACGGCGTCGCACGCAGCCCTCGCCGTCGCGTTCGGAGCTTTCTTGCTCGCTGTCGCAGCGACCGTTCATGCGGTGATGGTCCCGTCACACGCTCCGTATTGGCGGCACCTTCTCGCGCTTGTGGCTTGGCCGGTGCTGACCGCAGTTCCGGCGTTTGTGGTCGCGCTAGTCACGGCAGCCGGGCTAGGCCTTTGGCGACGGAGCACTTAGTCTAGTTACGTTGCAGCGTGTGGCCCAACAAGACTGAATGTAAAGGCCGCGCCTGGTCAACTCTGACATTGGATGGGCTATTGAATCGCAACTTTGAATGTTGGATTGCGTTAGACTCTCCGAGACGGGTTTGCCACGAATTGTTTTTAAGGAGAATTGCTATGGAGATGAGCCTTACCCAGTCCATCTTTCCGAGCAGGGTGATAAAAACACGAGACGTATCGGGCTTTCAAATGATGGAGGGGTTGTATTATGCAAATACGAGTGTTCCCAGACACTCACATGAGCAAGCTGTGTTTTGCATCGCCTTGAAGGGACGCTGTGCCGAAATCTATGGCAGCGAGGTTCGGGAGTATCAACCACTCACAGTACAGTTTCTTCCCCCACATGAAGCACACTCGTTGAAAATCTCTTCAGCAGAGGTGCGGGCCTTCAGCGTAGAGGTTGCACCTCAATGGTTGGACCGGACACGGGAATACTCTCTGTTACTCGATCACTCGGTGCACTCTCGGGGAGGCCTGTTGAGCCGGCTCTTCATGAACCTCTATAGAGAATTTCATCAGATGGATGACGCTTCACCTCTTGCCATCGAAGGTCTCGCGCTCGAAATGCTCGCAGAAGTTTCACGCAGCCAGGTCAAAGTATCAGACTCCAGGCCACGCTGGTTGGCGCAAGCCCTGGACCTTCTCCGTGAACAATTTTCCGAGCGCCTGACTGTTGGTCACATCGCAACTTCAGTCGGCGTACATCCGGTTTATCTGGCCCGCGGATTCCGCCGGTTTTGTCGTTGTACTATCGGAGAGCACATTCGCCAGCTTCGCATCGAGCACGCCTGCCACGAGCTCTGTTCGTCCGATATTCCGCTGGCCGCGATCGCTTCAGCGGCCGGGTTTTCCGACCAGAGTCACTTTTCCAGAACCTTCAAACGCTTTATGGAAATGACTCCAGCTCAATACCGCCGGACCTTTTCCCGAAGCTAATCTCATTCCACAAAGTTTCAATTGTTCAATACACTGACGGGCCGGAGGGACTAGACTCTGCCTGCTCGCATTCGGGATAAATGTGCTCAGGGTAAGACGACCTGTCCTTGAACCGACATGAAATCAATCATTCGAATCCCATGAAAACAAGTATTTGGACATGGATGTATGGCTCAAGAGATCAGGGCGATGGCAATGCGTGAAGACTTATTCAGTTCTTAGCGGCCAACACAAAAGCGGCATTTTGCATGTATTCAATTTCGTTGAGACCTGGCTTCAGCCAATTGGAACGGACTACGTTCTTGTTCCTGGCTGAATAACAAAGACTCTTCACCAGAACAAAGGAGAGGTAACTAACTATGACGACAACGCGAGAGAAGTTCTCGTTTTGCAAACGAGCGGTTTTGGCAGTGCTCATTTGCGCTGGAGTAACGTTCAGCAACTTGGCCGTTGCTCAACAATCTTCTCAAAGTTTTCCCAAAGAGTTGGATGACTACGTTGCGGCGACAGTCAGGAACTGGGAAATTCCCGGCGTCGCCGTCGCGGTTGTGAAAGATGGAAAGGTAATCGCCGCCAGGGGATATGGGGTGCGAGAGTTAGGAAAACCGGAACCGATAGACGAGAACACGATTTTTGATGCCGCATCGTTGACTAAGTCGTTCACTGTAGCGGCGATTGCTTCGTTAGTGGACGAAAAGAAAATGGCGTGGGACGACCCGGTAAGACGTTACATACCGACAATAGAGTTTCCCGATCCCTACCTCACGGCCAACATTACGATGCGGGATCTCTTGTGCCATCGCACCGGTATTCGTGCGACGAACAGCGCCTGGTACTTCACAAATGTGAATCGTTCCCAACTCCTTGGCCTGATTAAGAACATGGAAATTGCGGCTCCCTTTCGCACCCAATCAGTTTACTCGAACATCGGCGTTACGATTGCTGGTGAAGCTGCCGCCAGAGCGGCCGGCACAAACTGGGAGGATCTCATCACACAGCGAATCATTGTTCCACTCGGCATGAAGCGAACAACGGCCGTCTTCGCCTTGGCGCCGGCAATGGGGAACATCGCTTCCGGCCATGCCCTCGTTAACGGCGTTCAGCGCGTGACCCCACGAGAAGGGACACAGCGCGACATGACGGCCCCCGCAGGAGCAATCCAATCCAGTGCGGCCGACCTTGCGACATGGATGATGTTTCAACTCGGCGATGGAACGTTTCAGGGCAAACGGATTCTGAGCTCCGCGGCAATGAACGAGATGCATTCGCCGCAGATCGTGATACCGACAAACGCGGCATTTCGCCTGGCTCGACAAATAAAGTACTTTGCGGCTTACGGCTTGGGTTGGCAGGTTTTTGACTATCGCGGTAATCGCATGCTTTGGCATTCCGGCACTGGCGATGGCCAGACTGCGTTCCTGGTGCTGCTGCCCGATTCGGGCTTAGGCGTCGTGGTGCTGATTAATTCATGGAAGGCCGGCCCGGCGCTAAATAATGCCATCGCTTCACGAATCGTGGATTATTATCTCGGGACTCCAACGCGGGATTACAGCGCAGAGTATCACGAGTCGTGGACGCGAAGCCTGCAACAATCGATCGAAGCAACGCGAAAGTTTGAAGCCTCACAGCTCAAAGGCACGGCACCAACACTCCCTCTTTCGGAATATGCCGGAGTCTATCGCGACAAGCTCGGACTGGATGTTAAGGTGTGGCTCGAGGGAGATAGCTTGCGGCTGCAATATGGCGGCGGAGAGATTGCTGTCTTGACACACTGGTACCACGACGCGTTTTGGGCGCGATGGCAAAACCCGCTGCATGCGGAACAGCGATCGACCTTTGTGCAATTCAATATGTCTCCCCAGGGACTAATCGCCGAAATACAGATGGACCTTTCTGGAGATCGCATTACTGCGCACCGCTGATGCAGGCCGTACGTAGAGGAAGGTTCGAGAGACATCTACCGTTGCGCCACTGACTTTCTTCACATGGGCGATCCCAGGTGGCAGACACATGTTTTGGATACCACCTTAACGATTGCAGAGGTGGCGGAAGCGATGGATGAATCAAGAGAAGTCGGGTTAACAGACCGGCTGGTTCGCACGACTTTTTCTCACGGGGTTGATCCAGTTCCAATGTGCGTCGTCGGTGCGAAAACCGAGGTGCCAGAGCCGCCCCAGTCCCGAAGCTGTTCGCGAAGTTTACTTCTTAGACATGTGAGGCATAATAACGTTTCGCAATGGTTGTGATAAATACTTAGGATGTTCGGCCCGTGTCGCTATGAATTCGTCAGCTTCCACAAGACCTCCTCTATACAAAGAGATTCTTGTGGCTTTGTTGGTCGGTGGTTTATTTGGACCGCTTATCGGGTGGCTAGGGGGGATGCTCGCCAGTTTCTTTGCCTCTGCTATCATCGATGAAACGCGTGGGATGCGAACAACCGCATTTGTTGGCGGCCTCATAGGTATCCCGCTCGGACTCCTCACTGGCTTGATGGTAAGTATTCCCCTCAGGCTTTTGTCCGCGCGAGTTCTTAAGATTCTGAGGAACAGCAGGTTTGCGGCCCCGGTGGGTGGGGTCATTGGCTGGTGCTGCGGGTTTGTTGTTCTCATCTATTGGCATCCTTCAATTGGAACAGTTGTTTACGTAGGCATGCACTCTATGTTCGTAGGGGGTCTCGTGGCCGTTGTCACCGTGCTCGCGAAACCTAAGTGGTTGTAGATACCGGCCGAACAACTCGTTGAAGCGCGTAGCTCTTTTCTCAACGTGCTTGATTGAATCGAACGTTGTTGTACTACTCGCGGCCGGTCAACAATAGTAAGACGCAGAATGTGAGCTCTCAGTATGCATTTTCATAAATAACTTAGTGAGGAAAATCGACTATCTTGTTTTGGTATATCAACGGTATTGGCTTCAGGTAATTGCCATCGGTTTAGTAGGCTCACTTGCTTTGTACCTGAATGGCGTTCCTTATGGAGTCGATCTGCCTCACCACTATCGATTGGCTCAGGGTTTCTTTGAATCAATTAAGGGCGGTGACTTTTACCCGTCATGGCTTTCTTCTTCGAACGGCGGTTACGGCGATCCGAGTGTACGGTTCTACCCTCCAGCGCTTTATTACCTATTATCTTTCTTCCGACTACTAACCGGGGATTGGTACATTGCCACTTTGGCGACGCTCTCACTGCTGACAGTGTCCGGTTGCGTAGGTATGTATTTATGGGCCAGTGCGTTGACCGATCGGCCTTATGCAGTTCTGGCGGCGTTGATGTATATGCTGTCGCCTTTTCATGCTAATGAGATTTACCAGGCAGGCATGTATGCTCAATATGCCGCCGCGAGCGCGCTGCCATTTGTTTTTGCTTTTGCCGAGCGAATCGTTGCCAATCGACGTTGGCGCGATGCCGGAGGACTCGGCGTTAGTTACGGGATGCTTATTCTCTTTCATCCGCCATTAGCATTGCTCGGTTCAGTTGGGGTTGGTCTCTATGCCTGCATCAGACTGGCTCAATCGTTTAAGTGGCGCTCGCTTTATCAACTCATCGCAGGTACTGTGAGCGGTCTGGCTTTTAGTGCTTGCTATTGGCTGCCTATGTTACTCGAGTTGAAGTGGAAGATTCCGAGCGGAAGCGGCCAGGATAAGTGGTTCGATTATCAGAACAACTTTATCTTTCATGCTTCCCCAAACCCAATGGGAGATTATTGGATACCAATCATTACCGCTGCTACTTTCCTGATGGCCCTGCCGGTAGTCGTTCTCTTCGTCAGACGTAAACCTCAAGCTCTGGCTCCCGCGCTGGTCGCCTTACTGACGTTTTTGATGGCCACCGCTCTTAGTAAGCCAATCTGGGATGCGCTCCCTGCCTTACAGGAGACTCAGTTCCCCTGGCGCTGGCTCACTATCACCTCCGCCTCTCTCTCGATACTTGTGGCGATCAGTTTGCCCGAACTAGTTCGAATGTGGCGTACCCGTCTGCGCCCGCTCTCTTTAGTTTTGTTTGGAATCACAGTAATAGCGCTCAGTTTTACAGTCCTACAAGTAATCAGAGGGGCCACCTTCCTGAGTCGTTCCGCTTTCGACCAGATGGTCGCTTCTCTTCAAGGGTCAGAGACCAATAAAGATTTTCTTCCGGTGTGGGTTTCAGACAAGCCCCGGACAATGGACCAACCAGTGGAAGCATCGGGCCGTGAACTCCATGTGACTGAGTGGTCTATGAAACAGAAAGAATTCCAAATAGAACCAGGGGCCCCAACCGAAGCACGTTTGAGGATACTCTACTATCCGTATTGGAAAGCGACCGCTGAGGGAAAGCAGTTAACAACCAGGCCGGCGAGTGATGGCGCTCTACTTGTCAGCATTCCGCAAACGGCAAGCCAGGTTAAGGTCAACCTTGTCGAACCGGCAAGTAGTTACATTGCCGGGGCATTGAGTATTCTCGGTCTCGTGGCAATTGTGGTCCTGTTCGCTGATAGGTTTCGACAAGCGCGATTCCGCAACGTGGCAGCAACTGAATGAAGCGCAGATAACAAGTCGTTGGATGGCGAGCGAGTAGCTGTTTCTCAAGTCATTCTATGATACGAACATTGAATGTAAACGCCGCGGCCGGTCAACGCTGACGTTGATTACTTTCTTAATAGCTCCACTGGCGGAGTGGCTGAGAAGAAGATGAGGCCCATTCAAAAAACATTACTTGCGATAGTCGCACTGTGCGTTGTTCTGGTCGTGTCCTTTCTGCTTTACCGAAGAATGGGACCGCTACCGACATTAACCGATCGAGATGTGGCGGGCTCGACGGCAATAACGTCGCCGTGGCTGGAAATTACACCTATGCCCGCATTGAAGCCATCGGGCAAAACATCCCTGGTAATCCTGGAGCTTGTAGGTGATTACACGCCTGACTTTCAAGCTCAAATGTTGCGCTTTCCGGATGGGACAATGGGAATGCCTGAAGTGCAGTTGGTCGATCAGCAGGGAAACGTCTTCCCTTTACACTTTCTCATGGTTCACCACCGCGATCGGACAGGATCAAATGTGATGGGCGGCGCAGGTTTTGGAGCGCCTGACCTGCCGACAGATCGAAGTTACGGTAAGGTTAGAGTTCGGAGTGACAAGCCGATGAAATGCTCGAGGATCATTTGGCGGAGTTAGAGCTGATTGTGGCGCCCCGACGCAAGTTGTGGTTCCGGAATTGGGATCGCGTGTCTCTAGACTTGCTTTGAGATCGCCTGCCAGTCTGACGTTAACTCTCTTCTCTTTCTGGAGACTAGTATGAAATACAAGCCAGTGTTCACGTCACCGCTTACAATCTCGGTTATCGGTGTGATTTATGTCGCATTAGTCGCTCAATGTTGGGCACAAACTGACACTAAGAAACCCCCAGCATTCGGTTCGAGCCTCAAAAGACCAAAGGTGACCACGACAGATCGGCTAAATGAGAACGCGAAAAATGAGTTGTCAGAAGAAATTATCAGAGGCAGTACTGAACATTTGGATCTCGAGCGCTGAAGATTAGCCGTTCGATGCGTCAGGTCTGAGACAACTTGCAATCTGCAGTCAACACTGTCATCGCGCCGGCGGAGGACAGAGTGCTGCAAATTTGTTCTTGAGATCGATGCTTGAATAGGGTTCGCGCGCTCCCCGGTGAATTCGATCGTTCGGTGGGTTTACTCGGCGGCTGAGGAATGAAATGGAATTGCGAAGTAGCCTGATTAAAGTTGCGACAGAGATTCTTGAGAGCAAGTATCCCGATGCCAGGGTACTCTTTCTCGCAGGCTCAATTGTTAGGGGACAAGGGACGCCACACTCTGACCTGGATTTAGTTGTCATTTTCGACAAGCTGCCTAATGCCTACCGGGAATCATTTCATTTCCAAGGGTTTCCCGTGGAAGCGTTCGTACATGACCCGGAAACATTGAACTATTTTCTTTTTAAGCTAGACCGTCCATCGGGAATCCCCTCGTTGGCGCAAATGATTTTGGAAGGCATTGAACTTCCCGAACCCAGTGAAGTGTCGCAATCGCTGAAGCAACTTGCGGCTTCCGTGATGGAGGCGGGTCCGCCCGTATTGAGCGATGAGGAAGTTCTGAAGTTGCGTTACAACCTAACGGGTCTGGCCGATGATGTGCGACAGCCCCGTTCGAGAGAAGAGCTTCTTGCCTCCGGCGCGGAGCTTTACGAGACATTGGCGGATTATTATTTTCGGTCGAACAATCTTTGGTCCGCGAAAGGCAAGGCTATTCCCAGGATCCTGAAGCAGGCTGACGCCGAATTATGTTTGCGCTTCTGTAGTTCCTTCGATGAGCTATTCAGCCACGGTCAAAGTGGAAGGGTAATCGCCCTCGTCGAAGAGCTACTGGAGACCAATGGCGGATTCTTATTTGACGGGCACAGGCTTGAGGCTCCATTGGATCATAGAAAGCCGCTCAATGAACGGATTGCGTCTCCGAACAATTCGATGGACCGCAGCGCGGATAGCCTATAACTTGATTAACCGGTCGCTACCGCTCGCGGTTCTGTAACGGCGCTAATCACTGCTTCCGGTAAACCGACGTTAGCTGAATATCAAAACCCAAGTTGAAGAACGTCCATTTAATTTTTGGAATCTTTGTCCTGATTGCCTTCCTATTAACGGGGCAGTATATGGACAAGTATTACAACCACATGGTTGGCGTCCCGGATGGGATACGATTGTTGTATCGTACCAGGCACATCTTTATTTTGCTGTCTGGTTTGACGAATCTGGGTATCGCAGCTTATTTCACCTATAGACTCCGGTTTTGGCCTAGGGCTTTACAGTTGGTCGGCTCTGGTCTTACATTCCTGGCCTCCTTTCTGTACATCGTGGCGTTCTTTTATGAGCCTGGATTGAGAAATTTGCGCACGCCACTAAGTCATTGGGGCACGTACTGTATCGCAGCAGGAGTGGTACTTCACGTTTTGACCGGCATAGGTCAGCAGAAGGAGACGACCGTCAGCTAACAAGTCATCACCTGAGCTATTGCTTCGACTCCCAAATGAAAACCACAACCATTGCCGGAGCGTATAACAACAAGCGATGCATCGTTCGCACGCAAGAAGACCGTAAGATAAAGAAGGAGAGGAAGTCATGAAAAGAACGCTGTCGTCTGCGCTCACCGTTTTCCGACAATATAGAGCGGCTAAAGCTAAAAACAGAGCATATCGAATCCTTCGTTACCTGCCTATGTTCGCCATCATGGGCTATGTCTTGCTGTTGAGCTTTCCGCAAGTACTTTTTGCTCATGAAACTTCGTATCGGAACCTCACGGTATATTCAAGAGCACCGCTCGACCAGAATATCTATGCGGTCCTGGACAAAGTTGAGTCCAGGTTGGCGATATCAGAGATCAACAATAAAGAGGTTAGACCTAAAATCTTCCTTACCAATAGTTTTGGCTTCTATGCCTGGCTGAGCCTCCATCTCGGCAGCAACTCCTTCGGTAAGGGTTTCGCCGTCCTTCCCGCGGCCAATATCTTTATCAACAAATCTGATGCCGCTAAGGATCTGGTTTTCCGAAACACTTCGGAAAATAACCAAAGAAGTTTGAGCGGTGTAATCGCCCATGAAACCACTCACCTTCTGATCAGAAAGAAGTTTGGGTATTGGAGAAATCTCACGATGCCTACCTGGAAGAAAGAAGGATACGCCGAATATGTGGCAGGCGGCTCGACCCTACCCTATGAAACGGGCGTCAAGATGTGGAAAGCGAATCCGAAAGACGGAACAGGCTATCAGTACTTTAAATACTACATGCTGGTGAAGTATGTGCTTGAGCATGACAACTTGAGCGTTGAGGATCTCTTCAACCGCGATTTTGATCTGCAATCGTTGGAAGAAACAGTACTGAGCAGCTTGTAGTGTAAACACAATCCCACGCAATGGAGGAACCCATGAGATTCGTACAGTCTGTAATTCTTCTTCTATTAGTTGCGTTAACCGCATTAGGCGCCGCCACGCGTCCTAATGAAAACTTCTCTGCTCGCAAGCCGCTTTCTCCGAGATTAACCGAAACCTCTGCACCTGATAGCCCACAGGCAGCGACGCCTATCTTTCTGCCCCAACAGCAGGAGATTGAACTCGCTTTGAGCGCAGGTCCCGAACACTTACGGCTTGAGGCTACCGTTTACGTCTTTGGAAAAAAGGGTTATGAAAAGATTCGCAGCGGCAAGAATGGATTTACTTGCATGGTCAATCGCGATGGCAATCAAATCGGTGATAACGATCTCAAGCCCAC
>WNFT01001845.1_pt1 | contig 17937 bp, 11 predicted proteins | sample 5400191 | NCBI WGS metagenome assembly WNFT01 (sample SAMN13153359, study PRJNA577476) | soil metagenome | isolation source: 80 cm saprolite under Madrone tree | place: USA:California | collected 2016-06-14 | reverse complement strand
TGGAGTGCTTCGAGCCGCGTCTGTAGCTTCAACAATTCGGCATGTTCCGTGGGCGTAAGTTCCTCGCGATCCCGCCGTTCGCCGAGTTCGGCCAGATGGAGACGATCGGCTTCCGGCAACGCGGTGTTGATAGTCGCAAAAAGCGCTGATTCATCCGCGGACAAAACTGGCGCGCGGCGCCGCGCCCGCAGAGTGGCAACTTCATGAGCCAAGCGATCCAGTTCCGCTGGACCTAGCTGCTCGGCCATTTGAACCAACTTGGATGCAGAAACCGATTGAGTATCCTGTTCCATCAGACTTCCTCTTGCAACTAAGCTTAATATACGCCGACCGCGCCCTCAATGTCACCGGTTTCATTCGCCCTCTCCGCTTTGCTCTTGGCGCTTTCCCGTTTTGCGGTTTGCAAATGAGTGCCTGCCGTCTGCTTCGCCTTTGCGCTTCGCGCTTTGCTCTTAAATTTTCAAGTGCGTAGCACCTTCTGTTCTGTGATATCAAACTGCGATGAAGATAGGTCTCGCCGATGGGAAGCGACCCGAACTAGAGCGTGTTTGACAATGAATCCTGTTTCAAAGGGATTGACGATTGAGAATATTATCTATTCCTTTAGCGACATCACGCAGAAGGTATCCGATTCTTTCATTCACCTCGCCGGGTTTTCTCAGGCGTTCTTCGGCAGCGTCGGAGATCTGCTTTAAAGTCCGATAGGAAGGAAGAGCCGTCTTGTTCAAATAGGCGATAGCATGGACGTTTACGTCTAGTGAATATCCGTTCTTCCTGACAAACTCTAGGAGACTGTGGTAGTCGGACATGATACTTCTTAATCTTTTCTCACCAGATTTGTCCCCAAAGTGCCTTGCGATGACAAGGCCAATTAGTAGTACAGGAATGAACAACAGACGGTCTCGCTGCCTCGACAGCTGTTCATCGTTTTCCTGTTGTCTACTCAACAAAGCAGAATGAATGTCTTCGACCTTTAGATTAGTCTGGAGTACAAGGAATTGTTCGAGCTGCTTTTGGTAGCGCCCAATCTCCGACATACGCTCTTCAAGACGCCCCTGCTCAGTATTTGGTTGGTTCGTTGCCTGTAAGTTGCTTAAATGTGCGCTAATCTCGCCTGCGTAGTCCGCAAGTTGGCGTTGCATCAGTGGCGCGTTGGATTCGACAGATTGAATCTGTTCGATGTACTTCAAGTCTCGCTTAACCTGATAATTCTCATAAAACGCAGGCGGCCACCAGACCGATGTCACATTTAGACGAACTTTAACTGATTTCAGGCGCGGCTCTTCGGAGTCCAAGGTCTCGTTCAAGACCGTCAGCTTTGGGCCTAAGTTAGTCAGTGTTGTTCGCGCAAGGAGCTGAGTACTCCGCTCTGTTAAGACCGTTCTGATATCAGCAGTGGGAGCAGGACTCGAAGGCATGCTCCTACGTACTCGCTCCAACTTGTTTTTCTTTTCGGTTATCCCAGTATTAAGAGATGCGATTTCTGACCTTCGTTGGCTGTACGCAGTTAAGGATTCACCTTCCTTCTGTAAATCACTAATTTTCTTTAGACTCTCATCGATTTGGTCTAACTGCGATTGAACCTCGGCCTTTGAAGGCTCATCCTGCTTTATTGAGGAAAGTTTTGATATTTCAGAATCTGCGCGACTGAGATTATCTCTGAAGGTCTGGAATCTAGATTCCCACTGAAACATCTTCGCCTTATCTACTAAACTCCCTTGCAGCCTAGCGATATCTTCTTTCCTAAGTTTGAGTTTCTCTGTTTGGTTGATTACTTCTTTCTGCTGCGCGGAATATTTCTGTCCTGATTCTGCCAAACTTTGGCCCTGATTCATCAGCGCGACTATTTCTTTATCCTGCTGGTCAAGCTCGGACATTAGCTTCTTTTGTTTTTCAAAATCTACTTCAGAAATCGATGGCGTTCCCAGTTGTTCGATCTCGTCTTTACGCATTAAGTAGCTGGCGTCGATCGCTTGTACTCGTTCATTAAAACGAGCAACACTGCTACGGTACTCCCAAGCGCCCACCGCATCTATTGCCGCTGGTACCACGTATATCCACACCGTCGCTAACGTAATGATTATGATGGCTACCAATAAGAACGGTTTCGGGTTTCTTATGATCTTTCGCGCGAGTAAGCCCAGTTCCGTTAAGACGTCCCGTATGAGTTCTCCGACGGATGGAAGCAAATCTCGCCAGATGAACCGAATGAAGGGTAAGAAATTACTGACCAAAAACGAAATTATTTTGAATGGGAGTTTCATTAGAATCGGTACGATTATTTTAGCTACTAGAAAACTCTTCTTTCCTAATTTCAGCACTATCCAATTAGGAGCGTGATGAAACTCCGACCAGCGCATTAGTCCAAATATTTGTGCTCCCCACGCGCAGATAAAACCAATACCAAGAGCTATCCCGATTTTGAAGGCCTTAAATTCGGCACTTTGCGAATCGTCAACTTGACCCCATGCTAATATGAGAATCAATACTATGAGCACGACTGAAGAAGTCGTCTCCAAAGCTGATCCAATCCAAATCGGAAAACGGGTTCTCGCTTTGGGATGTGTTTCCTTAACAAGTCGGTCGTATGCCGCCGGAAAGCACAGCACAGCATCAGCAACATAAAAGAATAAGGAAGATCCGCTAATAGGGAACCGAGGCTGAAAACGCCTTATAGGATAAAGATAGCTGTAAGCCATGTGCTGGTAAGAGTCTGGCTCCCACTGTACTTGCTCGTGTAGCAGGTCCCAGCTGTTCTTTCTCACATTGCTGTCAACGCTGTAAGACGTGTTAAAGATCGATTTGTCATTTCTCAAGTATTCAGATGCGTAGATATTCCGTAAAGTCTCTAAGCACTTCTCCAACAGGTCCAACCATCCTCGCCGTTCACCTTTTGCTGAGACCCCGGTCTTCTGGGAAGCTTGGAAGTAGAGGTGTTGGGCCTCTATCCCTAAGGTGACAACTAACCCATACAACGGTTCTTGTTGATTCTTCTCTTGTGGTCTTGGCAGATATGCAATCGCTTCCGACGCATTTAGCATGAGGTCTGTCAAGTTACTCAGTTGTTTACTTTCTTGCGTGCCCTCAGAAACTTGCAAACGTCGGTATTCATCGTTGAAAGACGAGATCAGTTGTTCTGGTTTTGAGGATATTGCAGCCAAGATGCGTATCGGCTCACGCATCCATGCATTTCCCAAGGGAAAGACGACCGCTCCTTCGCCGCTAAGACCGATCCTATCAACAAAGCGTGCCATGAAATAGTCTTGCATTCGGCGATGTCGAAAACGCTTGATTACGCCTGTCGAATCATCAATTTCGGCGAGACTGCATATTCGCAGTAATTCCAGAACGTCCTCGTGCAAGTAGCTGACTGATTGGTCAATGAACTCGTTAAGTGACTGAGTAGACGTTTTGATACGAGTTAGAAAGTCTCTAAATTCCGTGGTTTTATCGTCACCCCAGATCTTAGTCAGCTCTCTTATTTTGTTTTCCCTGATGAGAGAATTATCTTGGTAAACCCCCTGTATGTAACCCATCTCTCCAACAGTCCCGAAGAGGATGTTCGCCAAAGCCTCGTCCTTCTTAAGGTACCTGCTGAAATCTTCTTCGTCAGTCTTACCTTCAACAAGCGTATCTATTGTCCTTATGTAACAGTAAGGTGCTAGAACGCTAGATAGGTATCCCAAAAGCTGAAGCCGGTCTTCTCGTTTCGCTTTTCCCTCAAAGTCCTCGCGCGGCTTACTCAATTCCCTCTGAAGGACTTGCGCAAAAACTTGTGCGAGCGTGCGAGCAGGAGGATTTTCTTGTTCTTGATAATATTCTCGGATCAGGGACAATAAGTAAGGATTACGAATGTAGTTCTGCAAGAGACGATTCGCTTTTGAGGTTTCAAGCCCTCTAATTACGTTTCGAATTTGCAGCTCTTTCGTCGGGTTAGATTCCTTGTGGTACGCTGTACGCAGTCGCCTCAGGTGGGCCATGACCGATTCATAATCAAGAGGTAGTAAGGAGACTAATCTGCTGGTAATTGTGTGTTGATTATCATCGGTACGACAAGAAACGATATAGCGGTTTGCATTGCTATCTCCACTTATCTGAAACCACTCCTTTTCCAATAGTTCATTTAGTTTCTTAGTCATCTTCTCATACAGTGGGCGATTAGTGATTTCATCGAGGCCGTCAACGATTATGACAAATTGATATTCGTCATAATGATCGTTCAAGAACTGACAAATACTTTCATAACCTTCTTGTAGGTATTCTTCGAAACACTTCGTTAAGTAGGCTACTAACAAAGTCCTAAGGCTGCTTTGTACAGAAAGCATTTCCCATGACAGCTCGTGCGCGAAGACTAATATCGGAATCCAGCCCTGTTTACGCGTTTGCAATCTGTTCGCCTGCTGGCGGTATAAGTCAAAAATGAGAGTTGATTTGCCCGAACCAGGTTCTCCCTGAATCGTAATCGGTTGAACTCTTCCTCTCACGTTGAAGAAGAATTCGAGATCGAGAAAGCGCGAAAGGTCCTTGATGCGGCCGGCTGGGGCCCGCCTTATCTCCGTGCTGGCCAACTCTTCCGCGCGCGTGGGGATCAAGAATTGGTTTCTAGTCGAGCTATCTTGCCAAGAAAGTCGTAGCTCTTCAGGCAAAAGACTCTTGATTCTTAGGCTTATCGCGTCATTGTAGAGTTCGCACTGCTCCAAATGTCTTTCCCTGATTCCTGTATTTATCGGAAGTGTTCTCTGACTGACCCAGCGTTGAAAATAAGGCATCCAGGCGCGCCCTAACAACGCAGCAATAACTGCTGCAAATAACGACATTGCCAAAGCGCCTTGAAGAGGTCCTTTCTCAAGATCGATGTCCCAGCTTCTTAAAATATCGGCGAGCGAAGGGAGTAGCCTTAGAGCTATGAAGGGCAATGAAATGAACGCCAAAATCCAGAGCGCATAAGCAACATATTTGACGTTGAAAAATATGAACCGCTTAAGGGCCAAAACTCTTGTGTTATCAGGGCGTGTCATGGGACAAACAACATAGCCCAAGCTCGGTCATTGACCAAGCTTGGGCTGCTAAGTCTGATTATGACGGCGTTAGCGGGCTTGCTCCTCACCATTAACGCGTTGTCGGCCTGCGCGAAGGATTTGATCGGCTGCACCGAAAATCTACTGTGCGCTCTTTTCGGGGATCGCGTCGGCGTCGTATCCGGTTCCCCTGATAGAGCAAGTTCTGTATGTGGCCGCGAGCGTACTCCGCTCCTTCCAGACCAAGCGCTTCGCAGCACAACAGGGCCTAAAGATTATCATTCGCTATTCGCGCTTAGGCCGTTCATCTTCCGCACAGAGCGCAAATGAAATCGTCCCAACGTTCATTACTTCCTCTTCCGAGATGCGGATTTGCGCTTGATGCCTTTATATTTCACGTTGCCTGGGAGCTTCTTAGGGAGGTCCAAATCGTCGTCGACGATGTCTTCCATGTGCACGCCTGCTATGCGCGCATATTGCAAGACTACTGCCAAATGAGGTTCAGTTGTGCCTCGCTCGAACTCCGAAATTCTGCGGTAATCCATTGAATCTTCAAGTCCCAAGCGCCTGAGCAACTCAGACTGTGAGAGGCCGAGAGCATTTCGAATCTGCAGAAGCTTGTCAGACAAACGCTCCGGTTTCATACGCGCCTTTCGCCCCATCAGGAGTCACCTCCTGATCGGACAAAACTTGTGACACTGCTCTTGCGGCTATCACTATTTAGTGATAGCCTTGCCTCGTATTGCGGATGCGCCGTGAGTTGGAACCTTCCATGCTCAACGGCGATGCTCATCACTCGAATAGACGGGATGGTGAGCTACGCATTTGGCCGTTGCCGGTTTTTCAAAGACTAAGAACGCCAAGAGAATAACAGACGGCGATTGCTTTGATAACTTTTTTCTTCTCCGTTCATGCAAACTCCTACTAATAGCACATGGGCCGATTACCAGGCACCAAGGTTCCGCATTCTCTACGTCGGAAGCGATCTGGATTTCTTGTCTGCCCTCAGGAAGGCTGCGGGCAGACCTGAGCATCACGTCGTCGGGTGCCCGGATCGCGACTCAGCCATTGTCTTTCTCAAGAGCGATATCGGTTATCACTTGGTTCTATTCGATATCGAGATGCGCGATACGGCAGCCTTGGAACTAGCAGAGTTGACGCGATCACTAACTCATCGTGAAGAGATACCGATCGTTATCGTCGCGAACGAAGTTACCGGCAGCCTGGAAGAGCGCGCACGCAGTGCAGGCGCAGATGAGTGCATTACAAAGACTGAGGACGTATCGGTTGCGATCGAGCGAATCGGGCGCAGGCTTCGCTAGACTCTCTCTCTCGCCTTTACAGGCAGCGTCATTCGCTGTTCGCGATTTCATAATGGCGTCTGTCAAAGATCATTTTCACGCAGAGGGCGCTGAGGCATTCGCAAAGGAACGCAAAGGACGGCATCTCTCTGCGCGACTTTGCGAGAACCTTGGCGACCCCTGGCTCAAGAATGACCTCCAATATTCATGAAGAGCTAGCGAAATGGAACTTGGTTACAAGTCAATTGAATATGCTACGCGCAAGCCATCATGGAAACGTTTCGGCGTCGAACCGGCGGTATTGTCCGCGCCGCTGATTACTACGCTGGTCGATGCGACGGGTTTAGTCATATATTTCTCAATCGCGAAGGTGATTCTTCACTTGTGATAGTATTTGATCATGCCGCTGACAACTGAAAGCTCATCCAAGGAACCAACCTAGACAATGAAGCTCGATGCACTCGCAGGTCCGTTCACCTTCGAAGAACTGGCAGAGATGGCGGACGACGCCGGCATTAAGTTGGAGATCACGGGAGGCATTCCCACTTGGGAGACCTTCCCCGGAGTCAGGCACCAAAAGGCAGTGGGTCGCATTCTTTTCAGCGTGGAACGAGTAGCCGGTAGCGACTGTGGATGCTTTCAGATTCCTGATGTCTATATCAAGTTTCCCGATGGCTCGCTGAAGCGTCCTGACATTGCAATCTTTCGTGAAGAGCCGCCGGACATAGATGAGGCATATCCGCAAATCCCAGAAGCAGTCTTGGAGGTTTTGAGCAAAGACTTCGAGAAGAAAGATACCGAAATCGGGGCGCCATTTTATTTAGAGCAAGGAGTCAAAGATGTCATCCTTTTCGACCCGCGTACGAGGGATGTAACTCACCGGCGTCGCGACGGAGACAGATTGCTTAAGTCACCCGTCACCATAGAGCTTGAGTGCGGCTGTCAAATCACCGTCTGACTGCGAAGTGCCGATCATCGTTCCCGGAAATAGATTTCAATTGATCGGCTGATATGAATCGAGGGTCCTCATGTAGTTTGCGCGCTCGAAAGCCGCGGGCTCGGCGCAGTTTTTCTGGCTCATGCTGCCGATCATCTGGGCCACTGACTCGTATTCGCGTTCGTCCATCCACTGTTCGATCTCACTGAGTATCTCTTTGATTCGACGCATGCCATTCTGTAACAACTCTGAAGCCATCATCGTCACCTTGGCGCCGGCCATCAGGCCTTTCAAAACGTCTTCTGAAGTATGAACGCCGCTGGTAATCGCGAGATCGGCGAGCAGACGTCCGTAAAGAATCGCTACCCAACGCAGCGGCAGCCGCAGCTCGTTCGAAGTACTGAGCACCAGACGCGGGGCTACTTCAAGTTTCTTGAGATCGAAATCCGGCTGATAGAAGCGATTGAAAAAGACGAGACCACTCGCGCCTTCGTCGACCAGGCGATTTGCCATATGGGCAATCGACGTAAAGAACGGACTGAGCTTCATGGCGAGCGGGATCGTGACCGACTCTTTCACTTGACTGAGCACGTCGAGATAAATGTTTTCGACTTCTCGCCCAGACAGATCCACACTCGTCGGCACGTAATAGACATTTAGCTCGAGCGCATCGGCGCCGGCGTCTTCAATCAGGCTGGCGTAATTCGTCCAGCCGCCAGCCGAGACGCCGTTCAAGCTGCCGATAATGGGAATATCGACGGACTCTTTCGCGCGCCGAATCAAATTCAGGTACTCGTCAGGCCAGACGTTGTAGGCGCCCATCTCAGGGAAGTAACTGAGCGATTCGGCGTAGCTGTTAGTGTTGTTGCGAAGGTAATAATCGACATAGAAGCTGTCGAAAGTGATCTGCTCTTCAAAGAGCGAATACATCACCACCGCACTGCAGCCGGCGTCTTCCAGGCGGCGAATGCTGTCGACCGTGTGCGATAGCGGGCACGACGAAACCACTAAAGGGTTCTTCAGCACGAGGCCGAGGTAGTTTGTGGTTAGACTCATGATGACAATCCTCTTAAATAAAAACAAAGAACCGAAAATAAAAATCCGCGACACCTCGGTCCGACCAGCGTTGGGCGCGGGCAAAATGAAACTCAGAAACGGAAGCCCGCACCCGCGCTAAACTGCAAGTTATGTCTCGTGAAAGCCTGGTTCACGCTTGGTCGGCCCAACCCATCTATGAAATTCTGGGCGCCATATCGAATCACCGTATCGCCGAGGTCAAAGCGAACAACTGCTCGGCGCGATGGATACACCTCTAGAACGCCTCCGAGATCAAACGCCACGTGCGTTAACCTGCCAAACTGAAAAGTCGTAATTCTTGAATCTCGATTAAGAATGGCCCGACCGAAACTGACGAAGCCCGGCCGCGCTTTGCCAAAGATGCCTACTTTCCGAAAACGCTTCCCAACCTTCACTCCAAACAATCCTTGAGTGACGCGGCCGCCATCCTGATTACTCGAGCCATTGTGTTCTTTGGGAAAGAAGTTAATTTCCGCCTCGACGCCAATACTCTTGGTGGCGTTGTAAGTGAACCTGCCGCCGAAGCCAGGGTCGATGACTCTGCCGCTAACACGCTCGATAGTGAGCAATGAGAACTGCGCTCCGATTTCCGCCTTTGGCGTGTCCGATTGTGCGCGCGCACTGTTGCTGGAAATCAAGACGAGCGTAATTACGATCACTGATGCCATTAGAAACTTCTTGTGCATTTGTCATCTCCTCAGCTTAAGTGACGACCCGTCGCTACCGCTCCGGGTTCTGTAACGCTAGCTGCTTGTATTGCTTCCAGCGATGATTCACCGACTGCTGAGCATGCTCCAACAGAACTTTCGCGCTTTCAGGATCACTGCGCTGCAGCATCCGATAACGACCTTCGGTGTAGATGTAATCCTGAAGCGGAATCTTCGGATCGTGTGAATCGAGCACAAAGGGATTTTTGCCTTCATTCTCGAGCTTCGGGTTGAACCGATAGAGCGGCCAATGACCACTCTCAACCGCCAGCTTCTGCTGATGCATTCCCTTCGCCATGTCGATGCCGTGCGCGATGCACTGGCTGTAAGCGATGATCAGCGATGGCCCGGGATGAGTTTCCGCTTCGATAAAAGCCTTGAGAGTCTGAGTGTCGCTCGCGCCCATCGCCACCTGCGCAACATAAACGTCGCCGTAGCGCATCGCGGTCATGCCCAGGTCTTTTTTGATGGTCGGCTTGCCGCCGGCGGCGAACTTTGCGACGGCGCCAAGCGGTGTCGCTTTCGATGCCTGGCCGCCGGTGTTTGAATACACCTCGGTATCGAGTACGAGAATGTTCACGTCCTGACCGCTGGCCAGAACGTGATCGAGTCCGCCGTAGCCGATATCGTAAGCCCAGCCGTCGCCACCGACGATCCAGACGCTCTTTTTTACTAAAGAATCAGCGACGCTCAGGAGATCGCGCGCTCCGGACTCGGCGCAGCCGGCGAGCTTTGCTTTGAGTTGGACGACTAATTCACGCTGGGCGGTAATTGCCGCTGCACTAATTTGATCGCCGTTGAGAAGCCCGTCGCAGAGTGTGTCGCCCACAACACCGCGGAGCTTTCCAACCAATTGTCGGGCGTAAGCGCTCTGATGATCGATAGCGAGCCGCATCCCCAATCCGAACTCAGCATTATCTTCGAACAGCGAATTGCTCCACGCGGGACCGCGGCCCTCGCGGTTGATCGTGTAAGGAGTAGTAGGCAGGTTACCGCCATAAATACTCGAGCATCCGGTCGCATTCGCGATGATCGCGCGGTCGCCGAATAGTTGCGTCATGAGCTTGATGTAAGGCGTCTCGCCACATCCCGAGCAGGCGCCGGAAAATTCAAAGAGCGGCTGGAGCAGTTGCACGTCCTTAACGGAAGTGAAAGTGAGTTTGCCGTTGCGATGAATGTTCGGCAGGTTCAGGAAATAATCCCAATTCACACGCTCGTTGTCGCGCAGTGGCAACTGCGGATGCATGTTGAGAGCTTTACGTGAAACATTGCTCTTATCTTTCGCCGGACAGACTTCGACGCAGAGCTGACAGCCGGTGCAGTCTTCAACCGCGACCTGGATCGTGTAGAGCTGATCGGGAAGCTCGCGCCACTTTGCCGGCATCGTCTTGAAACCTTCCGGCGCGTTTGTGAGATCACTCGGCTGGACAACCTTGGCGCGAATCGTCGAATGCGGACAGACCAGAACGCATTTACCGCATTCAATGCAAAGATCTGTTTCCCAAACCGGAACTTCCTGCGCGATGTTGCGCTTCTCCCACTGTGCGGTGCCTACGGGATATGTGCCGTCGACGGGGAACGCACTGACCGGCAACATGTCGCCGCGCCCGGCGATGAGCTCCGCGGTGACCTGCTGTACGAACTCGGGCGCTTTGGCTGAGACTGCTGCCGGCAAATCAAAGCTGCTGGTTGCTTGCGCCGGCACCGCAACTTCATGCAGGTGTGCCAGCGCTGCATCGACCGCCGCGAAGTTTTGGCGTACGACCGGCTCGCCACGCTTGCCATAGGTTTTTCGGATGGATTCTTTGATCTTCACGATCGCTTCATCGCGCGGCAGCACGCCGCTGATCGCGAAAAAGCACGTCTGCATGATCGTGTTGATGCGATTGCCAAGCTGATTCTCTTTCGCTACCGCATAGGCATTAATCGAATAGACCTTGATCTTTCGGGCGATGATCATTTCTTGCACTGAACGCGCGAGGTGTTCCCAGACTTGATCCGCGTCGTAAGGACTGTTCAATAATAATGTAGCCCCTTTTTCCGCGGCCTCGAGAATCTGATAACGATCCAGAAAATTGAACTGATGAACGGCGATGAAGTTCGCGCGTTGAATCAAGTAGGTGCTCCTGATGGGTTGCGGGCCAAAGCGCAGGTGCGAAACAGTCATGGCGCCCGATTTCTTTGAATCGTAGACAAAGTAGCCTTGGGCGTAATTAGGGGTTTCTTCGCCGATGATCTTGATCGAGTTCTTATTCGCGCTCACGGTGCCGTCCGCGCCCAATCCCCAAAACAAGGCCCGCACCTGTCCTGGGGGCTCAGTCGTGAAATCCTGATCGACCGGCAAGCTCGCGAACGTAACGTCATCGACGATACCCACACTGAAATGATTTCCGGGCTGGGGCTTGGCCATTTCGTCGAAGACGCCCTTGACCATCGCCGGGGTGAATTCCTTCGAACCCAGGCCGTAACGTCCGCCGATGATCCGCGGCGTAAACGTGGCACGCGCATCTTGCGCGTGGTCATCACGGGCGGGACGCCCGTGCCACATGGTTTCGCTGATCGCGGTGACGATGTCCTGATACAGCGGTTCTCCAGCGCTCCCTGGTTCTTTGGTTCGATCCAGAACGGCGATCGTTTGGACCGATAAGGGCAGGGCTGAGACGACTCGATCGACCGAGAAGGGCCGGTACAGACGAACTTTGAGGAGTCCAACTTTTTCTCCGCCCGCACAGAGGGTCTCGACGGTTTCCTCGGCAGCCTCGCAACCTGAACCCATCATCACGATGACCCGGTCGGCATCGCTGGCCCCGACGTAATCGAAAAGACGATATTGACGCCCGGTGAGATCGGCAAACTTCTTCATGACACCTTCGACTATTGCCGGCGTGTCGAGATAGAAAGAATTCGCCCGCTCGCGCGACTGAAAGAACACATCCGGATTTTGGGCGGTACCGCGCATCACCGGACGATCGGGTGTCAACGCCTGCGCGCGATGCGCCTGCACCAATTGCTCGTCGATCATTGTGCAAATCTGTTCATCAGACAGTTCCTGGATCTTCATCACTTCGTGCGAGCTGCGAAAGCCGTCGAAGATGTGCAGAAATGGAACGCGTGTCTCCAAGGTCGCGGCCTGAGAAATCAACGCGAAATCCATAATCTCCTGAATGGAATTTGCGAAGAGCATTCCCCAACCCGTTGAACGGGTGGCCATCACGTCGCTGTGATCTCCGAAGATCGAAAGCGCGTGCGTCGCTACTGACCGCGCGGCAATGTGAAAGACGGTGCTGGTTTGCTCGCCCGCAATCTTGAACATGTTGGGGATCATCAGGAGCAAGCCCTGGCTCGCGGTGAACGTGGTAGTAAGGGCGCCGGTTTGCAGGCTCCCGTGCACCGTTCCCGCCGCTCCTCCCTCGGATTGCAGCTCGCGCACAATTGGTGTCATGCCCCAAATATTCTTTTGATCTTTCGCGGACCATTCGTCGGCAAATTCACCCATCGGCGAAGATGGCGTGATTGGATAAATTGCTATTACTTCATTGGTTTTGTGGGCCACGTAAGCTGCTGCTTCGTTGCCATCGATTGTCACCATTCTATTCGTCATTGTTCTTAATCAACTCCTGCTTGTTTCGACCTGCCGGCTTACTTACCCACCCGCTCACGGAGGTGGTACTGACTCCATTTACAACTTCGCCGCAGGCGGCCCCGACCGGACCGCCTGCGGCGCATACGAGGAAGCTACAATTGATCTCAGTCAACATTCTGCCAAAAGTTGGTTGCTCGCTTTGCTTCCAGCTCGTTAATTCGAGCTTGCAACCAGCCCTTGAGCCGGGCCTCCAATTCTGGCTGATGATCCTTTTGCTCCAGATCTTCAATGGTCTCGCCCGACTCATTCAAAGGAATGAAGTGGCAGGGCACAACCTCAGAGCGATGCTCCGGTGCGACGAAATCGAGCAAGTGACATTCGCTGCACGGATGAGCGCGATACGGATAACCATAATTAAGGCAGGTCAGAGAGTCCTGAAAGGACGACTTCGGTAACCACGGCGTGCGGACTGAGCGTCCATATCCACCCTTCTGGATGAAAGCTAATTCATCTTTAAGTAGTTCAAGAATGTCCCGGTCCTCTTTAGTCATGGCGTCTTCCTCCAATCCTCTCTGACGCTGCATCTTTGAGCAGCAAGCCGCTGCTCTCGCTCGAGCTTGGGTATGCCCGTCATCAGGAGAGGCAATGGACATGCCGTCAAAAAATCCATGATGAGTCGGCGAAAATTCGCGCCGGCCCATTAAGTTCTGAGTAAACTTCCCCAATGGCCTGAGAGAAAACTCCCACAGTCCACCGCGCGATCTGCAACCTCGACGAACAAACAACCGCGCGGAAAATGGTTTCTTGGTGCGTAGTCTCTGCGTCCTCTCGTCCCTACAGCGCATTTGCGCCGAAAAACAGTTAACTGCTGAGACGCGGCGGACGCAGCGCTCAGCAGAGTTCTTTCCGTAACAGAAGTGGGCACACTGCTTGCGAGTCGTGAGTCGACCAACAGGCGCGAAGTTCCGCGCGAGAATCCTGGAATAAAGGGAAAGGTTATCGAGGCGATACCGATGCAGAGCATGGCCAGAGCGGTTAGAGTCGAAGACACTCGCAACGGTCGCGCGCTAAACGACAATGGTTATGTTGGTTCGCCACTGCGCGCGGTTCCCAAACCTGAGCCTGTTGCCATCGGCAAGCTTTATCCACGCAATGCAGTTCTCTTTTTCGAAGGAGATACCGCGCGCGGTGCTTATGTACTTCGCACTGGGGGCGCGAAGATCTCGATCTCTTCCGCCGACGGGAAAAAGTTGATTATGCGCATCGCTCGACCTGGTGACGTGCTGGGTCTTTACGCGGGTTTGACCGGGCGAACTTACGAGGCGACGGCAGAAATGGTTGAATCCGGCCGCGTCGAGTTCATCTCTCGCGATGGTCTGCTGAAGCTGATGAGGGGCGAGCGGCCTTTCGGTCTCGATCTGGTTCAGGTCCTCAGCCAGCAGTTCAGCGAATCGGTAGAGCATGCGCGCCTTTTGATGTTGTCCGAGTCGGCAGTTGAAAAACTGTCGCGCTTGATTTTGAAGTGGAGCAGCGATTTTGGGGAACGAAAAGCCGAGGGAGTCTACTTGAGAAATCTCTTAACTCAAGAGGAGATCGCACAGATGATCGGCGCGTCTCGGGAAACCGTCACGCGCCTCTTTAGCGTGCTGAAGCGAAAACAGATTATCCACGTCAACGGACACGGAATGTTGATTCGCAACAGCGCCGCGCTCGCCTCTTTGGCGCAATCAACGGCGTGAGTTTTTTTCCCGCCAGTGTGATTGGCATCACAGCAGTTCGTCCCCAACTTTTGTAGAATCCAAAGCGCTTGCCACTGGTCTTTATAAAAAAGAACTTTCCGCAAGACTTAAAGCAGGGTAATACCCTGGAAGGAGGCTCCAAAGTGAGACTCACCAAATCGATCAGAACGCTACTCGTTACCGGGTCAGTGTTGGGTATGGTTGTTTGGTTCGCTTCGGGCAGAAGTTCACAGGCCGTTGGTTCAGGCAGCAAGTCCGGACCGGCAGTCGCAACAACTGGCGACACTGACTATGTTGGCAGCGACGCCTGCAAGGACTGTCACGAAGATCAGTTCAAGGCCTATTCCCATACCGCGCACGCTCAGCTTTCCAAAATTGGCAGTTGGAAAAACAAGGTAACCGGTTGCGAATCCTGTCACGGTCCCGGCAAGAACCATATTGCCGAAGGCGATCCGACCAAGATCATTTCTTTCAAGAACAAAAGCTCGAAGGAAACCTCCGAGACTTGTCTGTCTTGCCACGCGGGCAAAGAAGAGCGCAACAACTTCCGTCGCGGAGAGCACTGGCGCAACGACATCGGTTGTACGGATTGTCACGCTCCGCACTCGGTCACGAGCGGCAGGAGTGTAGCTGCTTCGAACATGCTGACAACGACGTCGAATGCAGAAAAGCCAGGCTTCTCAACCGTGAGAATGCTGAAGGCGAACGATCCTCAGCTTTGCACCAGTTGCCATAGTGAGGTCAAGCCGCAGTTCACCGCGCCGTTTCATCATAAGGTTTTGGAAGGCGCGATGCGTTGCAGTGATTGTCACAATCCGCATGGTGGCTTCGAGCTGAAGCAAACCAGGCTCGCGACCGGAGCAGATGCAGCTTGCATCAAATGCCACGTCGATAAGCAGGGACCGTTTACTTACGAGCACGCACCGGTGAAGACTGAAGGATGCTCGTCGTGCCATACGCCACACGGCTCACCTAATCCGCGATTATTGAAGTACGCCGCTGTGAACCAGCTCTGTCTGACCTGTCACAGTGTGGCTCACGACGTTGGAGCGGGTGAACCGTCTGGCCCGCAGCACAACCAAAACGCGCAGTACGCCAACTGCACTGCTTGTCACGTGAAGATTCACGGCTCGCGCACGAGCCCGGTGTTCTTTCGCTGACGATCGTGCCAACAGCCTGATGGTAAGTAAGGTTGTGCGAGAGCTACGCGCTTAACGAAAGTTTATAAAGGATGGACGCTATGAAAAGTCACATCAAGAATATCTTGTCTACCTTTGCGGTTGTAATGCTGGCTGTACTGCTGATGGTGGTCGCGGCGAATGCGCAACCGGCATCCGCCCCGAAAGAATCACCCGAACCCAAGAAAGCGGCTGACACTAAAGCGACGGACGCGAAGTCGGGTCAAGCCAAATCAATCAATACCAAGGAGACCGCGACCAAGCCTACCAAGAAGCCGGCTGAGACCGTTCCAACCTCTGCCACTGTAGGAGAGGACGCAGGCAGCTACACTGTCACCTCTACTATAGAAGTTGGCGCCCGCGGCCTTCGCGTTTTCGGTGACACGAACAAATTCAGGAGCGATCTCAACTATCACGCCGGGGCCCGCCTTTTCGACTCGAGCTTTCTGATGAAATCGAAAGACGGCAAGGGCGGACTGTTCGATACGTTTCTTGTCACCTCGACCGGTTTTGGCGCCGATCCGAATGGCAGCATGCGCATCGACGTCGAAAACCCGAAATGGTATCGGTTCGAGGGAAGTTATCGCCACTTCAAATATTTCCGTTATCTCAACAACTTCGCTAACCCGAATTATTTGTTCACGGGTTTTCCGGTCCCACCTAATCCCGTCACGGGCTACCACGGTTACAACACGACGACGCAGTTTGGAGATTTCGATCTTACCATTCTGCCTAAGAACGAAACCATACGGTTCACCGTCGGCTATTCTCCGGAACGTTACAGCGGCCCATTCTTCAGCACGTACCACATTGGCGGAAACGAGTTTCAGCTTTTCAGCCAGGCACGAACGCGAGCGAATGACTTTCGCATAGGCGCTGACGGGAAACTGGGGCCAATCGATTGGACGTTCTTACAAGGCTTCCGTCGTTTTCGCGACGATGGCGTCGCCACTAACGCGGCTTTCATTAACCCGAACCCAACGAACACGGCGCGGTTAACGACCTATCTTCGCAGCGAGCCAACCCGCGGCAGCGTTGACTACACGCGCTTCAGTATGCACACGTTAGTGGCAAAGAAGCTGGACATCACCGGCCGCATCGTTCACAGCAGAGCCACTGCGAACTCGACGTTTTTCGAAAACATGGCCGGCACGAATTTCAATACGAGGATAGGAAGCGGAAGCTCGGCGCAACTCGCACCGCCAAACGTTCTAGTGCTTGGCCAATACAATATCCCTTCAACCGCAAAGAGGCCGAACACAGTGGCAGACATTGGCGTGACTTTGCTGGCTACCGACAAGTTCCGAGTCTCGAACACCTTTCGAGTCGAGGACTTCACTATCGATGGTATCGCCACCTTCAACGATATATTCACGGTCACGCGCGGGACGACGGTTGATACGCGCACCTTCAGCAATCTCGGCGTGAGCAAAACCACCAAGTACCGCAAGTACCAGAACACCTTTGAGGGCGATTATCAATTCACCAAGAACTACTCGATGCACTTTGGGTATCGATACGCGAAGCGGCATGACGAGCAGATCCTTACCGGCTATGCCCTCAACAGCAATGCGCCTGCTCCGCTCACGAGTATTGCAGCGTGTCTTGTGCCCGCAGTCACATGCGCGAAGGACGATATCGAAAATAATCATACCAACGCCTTCTTTGGCGGCTTCAAAGCACGGCCCAAGAAGAATTGGACGCTCTACTTTGATGGCGAGCACGGAACGGCTGACAACGTGTTCACGCGTATTGGGAATTACAACTACACGAACGTGCGCGCCAAGAGCCGGTTTGCGCCTAACCGCAAGCTGAACTTCAACCTGGGCGCGATCATCAGGAACAATACCAATCCTTCAGAGATTGCCGGCGCTTCCGTTTCGGATTTCGGCGTCGATGTGAGATTGCGAACGTTCCAATCGTCCGTCGATTGGCTGGCGAATCCTCGGTTCTCAGTCAGCACCGGCTACAACTACAGTTGGGTGAACAGCGATGCCGTGATCGATTACTTCTATCAGGTGCCTCCCGCGGTCTCCACCTTTCATCACTTCGGACACGCGCTGTACTTTCAGCGAAACAATTACTTCTATGTCGATACGACGGCGCGGCTGTCTCCCGGGATGACGCTATTCACGTCCTATCGTGTCAATCAGGATGGCGGGCAGGGCAACCGTGTCGCCGATCCGACTGGCGGAGGCTTCGTTAGTTCCGGCTCGTTCACGACGGTTCTGGGAGGCACGTTGATTTCTTCCTATCCGATGAGTTTCCAGTCGCCCGAAGGACGGCTGGCGATCAAGGTTAATCGCCATTTCGATTGGAACCTTGGATATCAATACATCAACTACAACGAGCGAAGGTTTCCGCTCAGCCCCAAGCCGCAAAATTATCACGCGCATC
>WNFT01001844.1_pt1 | contig 17940 bp, 18 predicted proteins | sample 5400191 | NCBI WGS metagenome assembly WNFT01 (sample SAMN13153359, study PRJNA577476) | soil metagenome | isolation source: 80 cm saprolite under Madrone tree | place: USA:California | collected 2016-06-14 | reverse complement strand
CCAAGATCACCGGCGGCCCGTCCCTCAAGGTGTCGATGGCGCGCAAATCCAAGTGGTAGGTGCGGGTGACGGACAGAGACCAGGCATAGAGGCGAAATCCCGACATGATGCCGCGCCGCCCGACCGCGGTGCCGATGCGTCGCGGCAGAATGAAATACAGCGGCAGCGCGAACACCGACCAGGTCAGGCAGATGAGCCCCAGCAGCGTCAGCGAAGTGTAGAGCGCGAAATATTCATAGGCGATTTTCAGAGGACGCAGCATCGGTGCGGTACTCAATCGGGTACTTCGACCATGGTCGAAGACCGGTGGATCATCCAGGAAATACCGAATCCCGTCGACCAATAACTTCTGCTCTGGACCAGCGGGCTGTCGACGAATGCGGCCCCGGACAGGGTGTCATAACGCACGTACGCGCCCACCCAGAAATGCGGAAAGCGTCTGGACGCGGCGGTGATCGCCTGCGTGCCGGCGTAGCCGCCGACCGCCTGGTAGACGGGCCGCGCGGCCGTCGCATACCGGGGTGCGACCGTATAGAAATAATCGTGGTAGCGGCGGTCGGCGAACAAGGGCCCGGTGAGCAATCCTAGGTGCCAACCCGTGAACCCGAAAGGGTCCGCGACATCCAAATTGAAGCGCGGCGTGAACGTCCAGCCGATCATTCTGGGCGAGGCCTCGACTGTGAATGCGGCGCGCAGCGGCATTCGCAGATCGAATTTGATCCGCGCATCGTCGCTGCGCAACAAATGCAATTCCAGCGAGGGCCCGAGCTCCAGCGTGGATCTGAGGTCCGGCATGCCGTTGCGTTCCCGATCATTGCGTACCGGCGTGGTCGCATTGACGCTCAAATTGAGCTCGACCCGGTCTTGATTGAACAGAGTTCCGCGAATGCCCTCGCGATCCGATTTTAGAAACTTGCCGTGGTACACCAGATACGGAATGGGCAGGGGATAGACGTGGGCGCTGTTGGAGCCGCGATAGTCTTCGAATGCCACTGCGCCGACTCCAAGCCCATACTCCAGCAAGGGCTCCTCCTTGGACAGAACCGGCATGGCCCAGCACATCGCCAGCAGCGCCGCGCACAGTGTGCCGCGGGAACTCTTCGGCGCCGCAGGCATCAATGGTTGGTCATGTGTTGGTTTGAGAGATCCGGTCGGGCATAATGAAAGCGGCCTTTTGATGGGCTTGTTGGGCAACCCGTGCGATCTTGGCTTTAGTCTATCGTGCCGACAAACACGGGTCCAACGGCTGTAAGATAGCAAGCCATGCACATCTTGATTGTTGAAGATGACGAAGTTGCACGCGATTACCTGGCCAAGGCGCTGCGCGAGGTAGGACACACGGTCGACGTGGCGGGAAACGGTCTCGAGGGGCTGCACCTCGCCTCGTCGATTGCCGTCGATCTGGCGATCGTCGATCGCATGCTGCCGAAGCTCGATGGACTCGCCTTGGTGCAGTCGCTGCGCGCGACCGGGCGCAAGATGCCGGTCCTGATTTTGAGCGCGCTCGGCGACGTGGACGATCGCATCACGGGCCTCCGCGCCGGCGGCGACGATTACCTGACCAAGCCGTATCACATGTCGGAGCTGCTGGCGCGCATCGACGCGCTCGCAAGACGGGGCGAGAACGGCAGCGCGGAAGCGAATACCAGATTGAAATTGGCGGATCTGGAGCTCGACCGGATGACGCGCCGGGTCATGCGCAACGGCAAGAAAATCGAACTCACGGCGCGCGAATTCCAGTTGCTGGAGTTCATGATGCGCCACAGCGGACAGGTGGTGACGCGCACCATGCTGCTCGAGGGCGTGTGGGACTATCATTTCGACCCGCAGACCAACGTGATCGACGTGCACATCAGCCGTTTGCGGCAGGCGATCGACAAAGACTTCGACAAACCCCTGCTGCACACCGTGCGCGGTGCGGGGTACAGCTTGCGCGAAGACGAATAGCGGCCCACCCGTGGGACCCGATCAACGGTTTCTCCGCGTACTCGATACCTCGCCGTTCCGTATCGCCATCGTCTATTCGATCGCGTTTGCCTGCGGCGCGGCCGCGCTCTTGGGCGCGGTCGATTTCGCCGTCTCGCGCGTGGTCGACGGCAGCACCGACAATCTCATCGAGGCGGAAGTGCAGGGATTGCGCGAGCAGGTGCTGGTGCTGTCGCGCAGCGATTTCATCGAGTTGATCGAACAGCGCTCGCAGGATCAGGATGTGCGCGGCGCGGTGTACTTGATGGTGGACCCGCAGCTGCGCCCCGTCGCGGGCAATGTCCCGGCTTGGCCGAAGCTCGAAGCCGGCAAGGGCAAATGGTTCCTGTTCAAGGTATCGGTGCCGTTCGGCGATGAAACCCGCGAGCACGAAATGCGCGCGCAGCGCTTTCCGCTGCCCGGCGGCTATCGAATGCTGGTAGGACATGATGTGCAGGAGCGGCAGGACGTCAAGAGCCTCATGATGCGCGGTCTGATCGCCGCGGTGGTGATGACCTTGCTGCTGGGGTTGGGCGGCGGCTTTTGGATGGGCCGGCGCATTCTGGCGCAGGCGGGTGCGATTTCGGCGGTGGCGACCCAGATCATGCGCGGCGATCTCTCGCAGCGGCTGCCGGTTCGCGATGCGGACGACGAATTGAACACATTGGCCCGAGAAATCAACACCATGCTCGACAAGATCGAGCAGCTCACGCTGGGCATGCGCACCGTGCTCGACAGCGCCGCGCATGACCTCCGCACGCCGCTCAATCGCCTGCAGTCCACCGCCGAGGCAGCGATGGTGCAGCTCACCGTGGGTTCGGCGGAGCGGCGGGTCCTCGAACGAGTCACCACCGAAGTCGATCGAATGCGGAGCACCTTGGACGCGCTGCTGCGCATTGCACTCGCCGAAACCGGCACGGTGGCGCGGGAACCGGTCAATCTGTCGGAATTGGTCGCGAGCGTGGTCGAACTGTACGCGCCGGTGAGCGACGAGCGCGGCATCATATTGGAGAGTTCGGTCGCTTCGGGGGCGGAGGTGCTGGGCAGCCGGCAGCTGTTGGCGCAGGCGCTGGCGAATTTGCTGGACAATGCCATCAAGTTCACCCCCGACGGCGGCCATATCCGGGTGCAGTTGCGCGGCTCGGGCAGCGAACCGGAAGTGATAGTCGAAGACAATGGGCCGGGCATCCCGGCCGACAAGCGCGAGATCGTTCTGGGCCGCCGCGTGCGGTTGGACGAGGCGCGCAGATTTCCGGGTTCGGGGCTCGGGCTGTCGTTGGTGGCGGCGGTCACCAAATTACACGGCGCGCACCTGGTGCTGGATGACGCGGGGCCGGGCCTGCGCGTATCGCTGAAGTTCTAAAGGGTCCCGGAAGGTCCCTGATCGTCATAGAGTTTTTATTAGGAGGGTTCATGTCACGATATGTCACCTGCGGCGTGGGCGTACTCGCCCTGATCGGCTGCGCATCCGCCCCAGCCATGACGCTGCGGTCCGGGGTCGATCTCAACTATGTGGATCACTCGGTTCGTCCCCAGGACGATCTATATCGGTACTTGAACGGCAAATGGCTGGACAGCTTTCAGCTGCCGCCCGACAAGGCTTCCTATGGGTCGTTCACCTACGTGGATGACGCGACTCAGGAGCAGCTGCGCGGGATCGTCGACGGTCTCGTTCACGGACAAGCCCAGGCGACGCCGGCCGGCAATGCCGACGCCGAGGTCCGGAAAATCGCCGATTTGTATCAAAGCTTCATGGACGAGGCCCGGCTCGAAGCGCTGGGAATGAAGCCGCTGCGGACTGAATTTGCCGCCATCGACGCGATCGCCGACAAAGGCGGCATCCCGGCGCTCATCGCGCATCTGAATCGTATCGGGGCGGGCGCGCCCTTCAACTTGTACATCAATCAGGACGCCAGAAATTCCCTGCAGTACGCGGTGATCTTTCATCAAAGCGGATTGGGTCTGCCGGACCGGGACTACTACCTCAAGGACGACGCCAAGCTCAAAGACGCGCGCGCCAAGTACCTCACGCACATGGCCAAGATGCTGGGGATGGTGGGCGATGCGGAGGCAGAGACTCATGCCGCCGCCATCCTCAATCTAGAAACGGAGCTGGCTCGATTGCAATGGACGCGGGTCGACAACCGCGATCCCGTCAAGACCTATAACAAGACCGCGATCGCCGATTTACCGAAGCTGATGCCCGGCTACGACTGGCGGCGCTACGTGCGCGGCACCGACATCGACGGCAAAGTCGACTCGGTCATCGTCAGCCAGCCAAGCTATTTCAGCGGCCTCGACAAGCTGATGGCGGCGACACCGCTCCCGGTGTGGAAGGCTTATTTCAAATGGCATGTGCTGGCCGCGGCGGCGCCGTATCTGTCGAAATCCTTCGTCGACGAGCGCTTCGCGTTCAGAGGCACCGTGCTGAGCGGTATCCCTCAAAACCGCGCGCGATGGAAGCGCGGCATTGCGCTCCTCGACGAGGCCATGGGCGAGGCGCTGGGCAAGCTCTACGTCGCGAAATACTTCCCGCCGGAGAACAAGGCGCGCATGGAAGCGCTGGTTCGAAATCTGCTCGATGCCTACCGCCGCGACATCGATACGCTGGACTGGATGAGCCCCGGCACCAAGAAGGGAGCCCAGGAAAAACTCTCCAAGCTGGTGATGAAGATCGGATACCCCGACACATGGCGCGACTATGCCGCCCTGCAAATTTCACGCGACGATCTGTGGGGCAACGTGATGCGCGCCAACGAGTTCGAGTATCGGCGCAACCTCGATAAATTGGGCAAGCCGGTCGATAGAAATGAATGGCAGATGACGCCGCAGACGGTCAATGCCTACTACAATCCGCCGATGAACGAGATCGTGTTCCCGGCCGCGATCCTGCAGCCGCCGTTCTTCGACGTTCGGGCCGACGACGCGGTCAACTACGGCGGAATCGGCGGCGTCATCGGCCATGAAATCAGTCATGGTTTCGACGACAACGGCAGTCAGTACGATGCCGACGGGAACCTGCGCGACTGGTTCACCCCGGAGGACCACGAGAAGTTCAAGTCCAAGACGCGCGCCTTGGTCGCACAGTACGAGGCCTATGAACCGGTGCCCGGATTCCACATCAACGGTGAATTGACGCTGGGAGAGAACATCGCCGACAACTCGGGGCTGGCGATCACCTACAAAGCCTATCACCTGTCGTTGGCGGGCAGGGCGGCGCCCGTGATCGAGGGTCTCACCGGCGATGAGCGGTTGTATCTGGGCTGGGCGCAGGTATGGCGCGGCAAGGTGCGCGAGGCCGACGCGATTCAGCACATCAAGGCCGATCCGCACTCGCCTCCCGCCGTGCGCGGTACCGCGCCCGTGGTCAATCAGGAGGGTTTCTACGCCGCTTTCGGCGTCAAGGAAGGCGACAAGATGTATCTCCCGCCGGGGCGGCGCGTCACCATCTGGTAGAAAAGAAACGGGAAACTGGCAGGAAAAAACCGGGAAGTCTCGAATTGGGCATACGGCCGTGAAAATTGAGAAACGCGGACCCGAAGCGTCAATTAATCGGCGGGTCGCTGGGGCGGCGAATCGCCGGACACGTGAGGTACCACGTAGGATGCTGAAATCATTGAATAAATAGAGCTGAGCTTTTTCTGGCATAGAACTTGCTCGATTCCTGGCTGCGGCATGTGACCGCGCTAGGAAAAAGCCATGGCCGATGCAGCCGACGATGCTCCTCCCCCTCCGCCCAAACAGTCCGGCGGTTTCATGGGCACTCTTATGAATGGGGCCGGCATCTTCGTGCTGACCCTCGTCGCCGTCATAGTCGGCGGCTCCATCAACGCGAAGCTGCACCCGCTTCCCGATCTGCAACTGGACAAGGACGGCAAGATCAAGGCCATCGTCCCGGTGGCCGCCGCCGCTCACGGCGAGGAGGGCGGAGCGGGCAAGGCGGCGGTCTATTACGCCATCGACCCGCCCTTGGTGGTCAATTTCGAAGATGGTTCCGTGGTGCGCTTTCTGCAAATCACCATGGAAGTCATGGCCCACGATCAAAAGGCCGTCGACAGCGTGCAGAAGAACATCCCGCTGATCCGCAACAATCTCTTGTTGCTCATGAGCAACCGCAACTATCAATCGATGATGTCGCGCGAAGGCAAGGAGAAGCTCCGCCAGGAAGCGCTCACCGAGATCCGCGCCGTGCAGAAGAAGGAAGGCGGTCCGGACGTGGACGATCTGCTGTTCACCAGTTTCGTGGTGCAGTAATGCCCGAGGCCCAAGCCCGTGCCGTCATTTCGGACGAAGAGGTGTCGGCGCTGCTCGAAAAGAATGGCGCGGATGCGGTCCGGCCCTATGATTTCGCGGCGCAGCGCATCAATCGCATGCAGTTGCCGTTGCTGGAAGTCGTCAGCAAGAGCTTTGCCGAGCGCGCCGGTGCATCGCTGTCCACATTGCTGGGCCGCGATGCCGCCATGCAGTTCACTTCATTGGAGTCGGCGAAGAGCGCGGATTTGCAGGCCGCATTGCCGGTGCCGGCCAGTCTCGCCGTGGTGCGGCTCAAGCCGCTGCCCGGCTTTGCCTTCGTCAGCGTCGAACCCGACCTGCTGCTGACCTTGCTGGACGGTTTCTTCGGCGGATCGGGCCGAGCCACCGTCGACCCGCAAGCCGCCATCGCCCCGGCCGCGCAGCGCTTCCTCGCGCTGATGCTGCGCAGTTTCGCCGCGGACTTGACCGCCGCCTGGGCGCCGGTGACGCCGCTGGAGTTGGAGCTCGTGAAGCAGGAAACCAATCCGCGACTGGTGCAGCTGGGCGCTCCGCTCGAAGCGCTTCTGGTCGTCAAATTCACGGTGGAATTCGGCGCGCGCAGCGGCCGCATCGATTGGCTGCTGCCTGAACTCCTGCTTGCGCCGGTGCGCGAGGCGCTCGCCGCGGACGGCGGCCAAACGACGCTGCTTAGCCAAGAAGCCTGGGCGCCCGCCCTCACCGCGGCACTGCAGGATGCCGAACTCGATACCCGCGCGATTCTCGCGCAGGCGCAAATCAGCTTGCGAGAGCTGGTGCGGCTGTCGCCGGGCGACATCATTCCCATCGAACCGCCGCAGCAGGTCACGCTGTTCGCGGGCAACGTGCCGCTGTATCGCGGCCGGTTCGGCGTCTCGCAGGGACGCAATGCACTCAAAATACTTCCAGGAGCCCCCACATGAGCACGCCCGATCCGAAGAATGCCACCATCTCGCGCGCGCAATTCGGTGAATTAGGCCCCCCCGCAGCCGGCGCCGGCGGCCACGAAATGAACCTGAATCTGATCCTCGACGTCGCGGTCACGCTGGCGCTCGAGGTGGGGCGCGCCCGCATGCCGGTGCGCGATCTGTTGCAGCTCGCGCCCGGCGCGGTGGTCGAGCTCGACCGCCTTGCCGGCGAACCTCTGGACGTGCTGGTGAACGGCGTGCGCATCGCGCGCGGCGAAGTGGTGGTGGTCAATGAGAAATTCGGCATCCGGTTGACGGATGTGGTGAGCGCCACCGAAAGGATGGAGCAGGCTCGATGACGGGGATGGCGCAACCCGCCTCGCCTTTGTCCGTGGGCAGCCTGTGGCAGCTCTGTTTTAGTCTGTTCGCCATCGTGGCGCTGATTTTGGTCATCAGCTGGGCGTTGAAGCGGCTCAAATTGGCGGGTCCCCGGGGCTCGGGGCAGATTGCCGTCGTCGATGAGCTCAGCATCGGGCCGAGAGACCGCATCGCGCTGATTCGCGTCGGCGAATCGCAGGTATTGGTGGGGATCAGCGCCTCGGGGCTGGTGCCGCTGACGCCGCTGGCCGTGCCCATCGTGCTCAAGGATGGCGGCGCCCAGGCGCCGGCATTCGCCGAGCGCCTGCGGGACATGATGAAGCGGCCGGGCGGCTCCCCATGAGCGGGAGTGGTGGTTTCGCGTGAGCCGGATATTGTGCCGCCGATCGCGGATCGCGCCGATGGCGGCGATGATCTTGGGGCTTCTGCCGATCCTGGCGCTGCTGCCCTGCGGCGCGGCAATGGCCCAGAGCGCGCTGCCGGCCATCGCCATCAAGACGGCTGCCGACGGCGCGCAGACCTACTCGCTCACGTTTCAGGTACTGATCCTGATGACGGTGCTGACGCTGCTGCCAAGCATTCTGCTGGCGATGACGGCGTTCACCCGCATCATCATCGTGCTGTCGATTCTGCGCCAGGCGCTCGGCATGGCGACGACGCCCTCGAACCAAATTCTGACGGGCCTGGCGCTGTTCATGACTTTTTTCGTCATGAGCACGACCATCGAGCAGTCGTATGCGAACGGCATCAAGCCGTACCTGGACGGTCAATTGGCCGGCGAAGCGGCTTTGGACCGCACGGTGCAGCCGCTGAAAAAATTCATGCTGGCGCAGACTCGCGAGAACGACCTGCAATTGTTCACCAAGCTCTCGGGAAAAACACAATTTGCAAGCGCGGAAGACGTGCCGCTCAGCGTCTTGATCCCGACCTTCATGACCAGCGAATTGAAGACCGCGTTTCAGATCGGCTTCATGGTGTTCATTCCCTTCCTGGTCATCGATCTGGTCGTCGCCAGCGTGCTGATGTCGATGGGCATGATGATGCTTTCTCCCGTCCTGGTGTCGCTGCCGTTCAAGATCATGTTGTTCGTGGTGGTGGACGGGTGGACGCTGCTGATGGGCACTCTGGCCTCGAGTTTCCACCAGTGACGCCCGAGACCGTCATGGATCTGGCGCACCGCATGCTGGTGGTGACCACGATGATCGCGGCGCCGCTGCTGCTGATTGCCCTCATCGCGGGCTTGGTCATCGGCATGCTGCAGGCGGCGACCCAAATCAACGAGTCCACGTTGAGCTTCATTCCGAAACTCTTGCTGCTGGTACTCACCTTGTTCGTGGCCGGCCCTTGGATCCTGCGTGTGCTCACCGATTTCACGCATGATCTTTACACCAGCATTCCGACCGTGATCGGCTAGAACGCCCGTGCAACCATTGACTCTCAATGCCGCCGACGTGTCCCAGTGGGTAGGAAGGATGTGGTGGCCCATGCTGCGGGTCGGCGGATTCGTCCTGGCCGCTCCGATTGCCAGCGAAACCGTCATACCGGGCAGGGTCAAGATCGTCATGTCGCTGGCGCTCGGGTTCTTGATGGCGCCCCTGGTGCAGATTCCGGCCGCTCTGTCGATCTTCTCCGGCGCCGGTCTGCTCGCGGCCGCGCAGGAAGTACTGATCGGCGTCGCCATCGGAATGGTGGTGCAGCTGACCTTCGAAGCGCTGATATTCGCCGGCCAGACCATCTCCCTGACCATGGGCTTGGGCTTTGCGACCTTGGTCGATCCGCAGCGCGGCGCGAACACCACCGTGCTCGGTCAGTTGTTCATGATCGCCGGCATTCTCACCTACCTCGCGATCAATGGGCATCTGGTGCTGCTCGGCACCCTGGCCCAGAGTTTCCAGACGCTGCCGATCGGCGGCGCGCACATCGACAAGAATTTCCTGGTGTCGATCGCCTTGTGGGGGGCCCGGGTTTTCGAGTCCGGACTCCTGATCGCGCTGCCGGCCGTGATCGCCCTGGTGATCGTCAACCTCGCGCTCGGCGTGGTCACCCGCGCGGCGCCGCAGCTCAATCTGTTCGGCATCGGATTCACCATCACCCTGCTCTGCGGATTCTTCGTCCTCATCGTCGGCCTCGACGGCATCATGGCGGGCGTCTCCAGCCTCATCAACAGCGCCCTGACGGCGGTCGGCGAACTCGTCGGCGCGCCAGCCGCGGGAGTTCGTTGATGGCCGCCGAGGCCGAGCAGGGCGGTGAACGCACCGAAGAGCCTTCACAAAAGCGGCTGCAGGATGCGCGCGAGCGCGGTCAAGTGCCGCGCTCGCGCGAACTCACCAATTTCGCCACCATGATCGGCGGCAGCGCGATGCTGGTGGCGGTCGGCGGCTCGCTGGCCACCCACCTGTCGCAGATGGTGCGCCACGCGCTCGTCATCGATCCGCAAAATCTGCGCGACACCGACGGCATGATGCGCGCCTTAGGCGAGGCAAGCATGAGCGCGCTCACCGTGCTGCTGCCGGTGTTCGGCGCCTTGATCGGCCTGGTGTTGCTGGCCTCGGTATTGTTGGGCGGCTGGAATTTCAGCCCGCAGGCCATGGCGCCGGATTTTACGCGCCTGAGCCCCCTCGCCGGAATCAAGCGGCTATTCGGCCTGCGCGGGGCCTCCGAACTCGGCAAGGCGCTGATGAAATGCGCTGTGGTCGGGGGCGTTTGCGCGGCCATCGTGTCGTGGACTTTCCGCGACGTACTGGCGCTCGCGCACATGGAACCTCGCGCGGCGATCGGCCGCGGCGCCGGGCTCCTGAGCTGGTCGTTCGTCTGGCTGTGCGCGTCGCTTGCTCTGGTGGCGATCGTGGATGTTCCGCTGCAGCTGTTTCAGTTCAAGCAGTCGCTCCGCATGACGCGCCAGGAAGTACGCGACGAAGCCAAGGAATCGGACGGCCGCCCGGAAACGAAGCAGCGCATCCGGCAAATGCAGCAAACGCTGGCGCGCCGCCGCATGATGCACAAGGTGCCGACCGCCGACGTGGTGATCGTCAATCCCACTCACTTTGCGGTGGCGCTCAAGTACGACCCGAAGCAAATGCGCGCTCCGCGCGTGCTGGCCAAGGGCGTCGATCTCGTCGCGCAGAATATCCGCCGGATTGCCGAGGAACATCGCGTTCCGGTGTTCGAGTCGCCGAAATTGGCGCGCGCGTTGTACCGGTCGACCGATTTGAACAAGGAAATCCCCGCCGGCCTGTACGCGGCGGTGGCCCAGGTTCTTTCCTATATCTTCAGGGTGCGCACGTTGAACCCGACCATTGCCGCCCGGGTGGCGCGCCCGAACCCGCAGGTTAGCAGCGAGTTCGACGACGCATGAACGCGCGCGCCGCTGCAGCGACCTTCGGCGAATTCGCCCGCAACGGCTTGGGAGTGCCGCTGCTGGTCATGGTAGTCCTTGCCATGATGGTGCTGCCGCTGCCGGCGTTCCTGCTGGATATCTTCTTCACGTTCAACATTACGCTGTCGATCATGATCTTGCTGGCCGTGATCTACGTGCGGCGGGCGCTCGAGTTCGCCACCTTTCCGACGGTGCTGCTCGGCGCCACGTTGCTCCGCCTCGGCCTCAACGTCGCCTCGACGCGCATCGTGCTGATCAACGGCCATACCGGGTCGCATGCCGCGGGGCGCGTCATTGCCGCGTTCGGCCAATTCGTGGTCGGCGGCAATTACGCCGTGGGCATGGTCGTGTTCACGGTGCTCGTGATCATCAACTTCGTGGTGATCACCAAGGGCGCGGGCCGCATCTCCGAAGTCAGCGCGCGCTTCACCCTGGACGCCATGCCCGGCCGGCAGATGGCGATCGACGCCGATCTGAACGCCGGCATCATCACGCAGGCCGAGGCCATCGTCCGGCGGCAGGAAGTTCGCGAGGAAGCCGACTTCTACGGAGCCATGGACGGTGCCAGTAAGTTCGTCCGCGGCGATGCCATCGCCGGCATCCTCATCGTGTTCATCAACTTGTTCGGCGGCACCATCATCGGCGCTGCTCAGCACGGCATGTCGCTGGCCGATGCAGGCCGCACCTACGCGCTGCTCACGATCGGCGACGGACTGGTGGCGCAGATTCCGGCGCTGCTGCTGTCCGTGGCGGTCGCCATCCTGGTCACGCGTGTCTCGCGGCCGCATGACATGAGCCAGCAGATCATGACGCAGGTGCTGGGGCAGCCCAAGGCGCTGGGGGTCACCGGCGGCATACTCACTCTGCTCGGCATCATTCCGGGCATGCCCAATCTCGTGTTCCTGGGGATGGCGGCGGCCTGCGCGGTCGGTGCTTATCTCCTCGGCAAGCGCAAGGCGTCCGATGCGGTGGCCGCGGCGGCCCCTGCCGCTGCGGCGGCGGTCCCCTCGGAACAGCGCGAATTGTCCTGGGACGATGTCGAGCCCGTCGATCTGATCGGCCTCGAGGTGGGCTATCGCCTGATCCCGCTCGTGGATCGCAATCAGGGCGGCGAATTGATGGGACGCATCAAGGGCGTGCGCAAGAAGCTGTCCGAGGAACTCGGCTTCCTGGTGCAACCCGTGCACATTCGCGACAATCTGGAACTCGGACCCAGCTCCTACCGCATCACCATCCTCGGCGCGCCGGTGGGCGAGTCCGAGGTATTCCCCGACCGCGAACTTGCCATCAATCCGGGACAGGTTTCGGGAACCCTGCCGGGCTCCCCGACCAAGGACCCCGCCTTCGGGTTGGAGGCGATCTGGATCGAGAAATCACGGCGCGAGCAGGCGCAAGCCCAGGGCTACACCGTGGTGGACGCCAGCAGCGTCATCGCGACTCACTTGAGCCACCTGTTGCAGTCCCATGCTCACGAACTCCTCGGCCACGAGGAAGCACAGCAATTGCTGAACCGCTTGGGGAAGAGCGCGCCGAAATTGATCGAGGATTTGGTGCCGAAGCTGCTGCCGATGAGCGTCGTCGTCAAGGTGCTGCAGTACCTGCTGCTGGAGCGGGTACCGATCCGCAATCTGCGCACCATCTGCGAGACGCTGGCGGAGCTCGCCCCGAGAACCCAGGACCCGCTGGCGCTGGTCGCCGCCGTGCGCATTGCTCTCGGCCGCAGCATCGTGCAGAACATCGGCGGGCTGCGCCAGGAGTTGCCGGTCATCACCCTGGATCCGGCGCTCGAGCAAGTGCTTCAGGACTCGATGGCCGGCGGCGGCGACGGATCGCCCGGGTTCGAACCCGGACTTGCCGACAGAGTTCAGACAGCGCTTGCCGACAGCACGCGCCGCCAAGAAGCGGCGGGCGAACCCGCGGTACTGCTGGTTGCACCGAAAATCAGGCCGTGGATCGCGAAGTTGATGCGCCACTCGACTCCGTCGCTCGCGGTGCTGGCCTACAACGAGATACCGGAAAACCGCCGCATCCGAGTGATTGCTGCGGTTGGACGTTGATATTGTTTGATTCGTGGAGGTTGACATGAAGATAAAACGTTACTCGGCGGCGAGCATGCGAGCAGCTTTGGCGCTGGTGCGCGCCGAGCAGGGACCGGATGCCGTCATTCTCTCCAGCCGACGCGGCGCGGACGGCATCGAGGTCATTGCCGCCGTGGACTATGACGAGGCCTTGTTCGTCGAAGCGAATCGGCAGCGTGTCGCGGCAGTGAGCCCAGAGGCGCCGACGCCGGCGCCCGCTGCCTCTCCGGAACCCGTCGCTGCTCCATTACGGGCGCCGGCGACGCAGAATCAATCGCCGGCGCGAACGCAAACGCCGGCGCAGACTCAGACGCCGTCGCAAGCGCAAGCGCAAGCGCAAGCGCAAGCGCAAGCGCCGGCAAGTGCTGCGCGGCCGCCTATGCCGAAACCATCACCGAAACTGATTCCCGCGTCATTTCGAAAGCTGACGTTGTCGTCATTGCCAGCCATAGCGCCCGAACTATTTGCAGCGCCCCAGCCCGCAAGAACTCCCGCGGCCACGCGCCCGGCTGCACCCACGCGCGCACCGGCGACCGCTTCCGCCAACACGGCCGCCGTCGCAGCAATGCCGGCCCAGCCGCCTCGACCCAATCCGGGCCTAGGTGCCATGCAGCGCGAACTGCAAGATTTGCGTCAAATGCTCGAGACCGGGCTCGCCGGCATGACGTGGAACGACAAGCGCGTGCGCGAACCCTTGAAAGCACGAGTCCTCGAAGAACTGACGGCCATGGATATTGCACCCGATGTGGCCATGGCGCTGGCGGCTCACACCCCGCAGCGCAGTAGTTTGGACGATCAATCGCTCATTCCGCTGGCGCTGCTCGTCAAGCACCTGCCCGTGGTCAACGATGTCGGCGGCGGCGTCAGCGGCGGGATCATGGCCGTAGTCGGTCCGACGGGTGCCGGCAAGACCACGACCATTGCCAAGCTTGCCGCGCGTTGGTGCATGCAGCATGGGAGCGATGATTTGGCGTTGGTCAGTACCGACGGCTACCGAATCGGCGCCCGTGATCAGCTGACGACCTACGCGCGGGTGCTCGGCGCGCCGATGCACTCCGCGAACAGCGGCATGGAATTGGCCCGGCTGCTCGAACGGCTCAAATCGAAGAAGCTGATTCTGATAGACACGGCCGGCATGGGTCCGCGGGACGTTCGGCTCACCGAGCAGCTCGCGGCGCTGCAACTGGGTGCGGCCCGCGCACGAGTATTGTTGGCGCTGCCCGCGCAGGGAGAAGGCCATGCGCTCGACGAGATCGTGCAGGCATTCGCGCGGGTCGCTCCCGAGGCCTGCGTCATTACCAAGGTGGACGAGGCGGCGAGCCTGGGCGCGGTGATCTCGACGACGCTGCGTCACAAGCTGCAGATCGCGTACGTATGCGACGGGCAGCGGGTGCCGGAAGACCTGCACGCAGCCCATCAGAAGCGAGTCTGGCTGGTGCGCGCCGCCCTGAAATTGAAAGCCGACGCGCCGCCGCGCGACGATGCCTATTTTGTCCGCAACTTCGGCCGAGCGAGCGCCCATGCGTGATCATCGACTATCCCCCGAACACGCTGAAGCACTGGCCGAGCTCAACTCCTCGCGTCCTGTCAAGGTGATTGCCGTTACCGGCGGCAAGGGAGGCGTCGGCAAGACCACGGTGTCCGCCAACCTCGCGGTGTCGATCGCCGCGCAAGGCCGAGAGGTCATGTTGCTCGATGCCGACTTGGGGCTGGCCAACGTCGACGTGATTCTAGGACTTCATACGAGGTTCCACATGGGCCACGTGATCAAGGGCGAATGTTCTCTGGAGGACGCCATCGTCACCGGACCGCATGGCCTGCAAATCGTGCCGGCCGCGTCCGGCATGAAGCAGATGGCGAATCTGTCGGAGGCGGAGCACGCGGGAATCATCCGCGCGTTCAGCGATCTCTATCACCGGGTCGAAGTCCTGGTGGTCGATACCGCGGCGGGATTGAGCGACAGCGTCACTACGTTTACGCAGGCGGCCCATCACGTCGTCGTGGTGGTGTGCGACGAGCCCGCATCCATCACCGATGCCTATGCGTTGATCAAGGTGCTGAGCCGCGAGCATGGCGTGCAGCGCTTCCAGATCCTGGCGAATCAGACGCGTCGATCGGGCGAGGGACCCGGTCTCTTCCAGAAAATTGAGCGAGTCTGTGATCGATTTCTCAATGTGACGCTGGAGTTCGCGGGTTCCGTACCGTTTGACGACTATCTCAGGCGTGCGGTGCAACGCCAAACCGCCGTGGTCGATGCCTACCCGGCGTCTATTTCCTCCATTGCCCTCAAGAATCTGGCCTCGAAGGCCGATAAGTGGTCTGTGCCCGAAGGGGCACGAGGTCACCTTGAGTTCTTTGTCGAACGCATGGTAGGGACTCGGATCGGTCCCTCGACGGTATTGCAATGAGAGCAAGCACACAGTACTCGAATACACAGAAGCGCGGCCCGAAGCCGATGACGGACGATCACGTTCCCGTCGATCAGGTGCCGCAACAAGAATTGGTCTTAAAACATGCCGATTTGGTCAAACGTATTGCCTACCATTTGGTCAGCCGGATGCCGCCGAACGTGGAAGTCGACGACCTCATTCAGTCCGGAATGATCGGTTTGCTCGACGCGGCGAAGCACTATTCCGCCTCCAAGGGCGCCAATTTCGAGACCTATGCGGGCATTCGGATCCGCGGCGCCATGCTCGACGAAGTCCGCAAATCCGACTGGACTCCCCGCTCGGTGCATCGAAACATGCGCGAAATGGCCGATGTGGTGCGCAAGATCGAAAACGCCAAAGGACAGGATGCGAGCGCCACCGACATTGCCCAAGGCCTCGGGGTGTCCATCGAGGAATATCACAAGCTGGTGCAGGACGCGGCCAGCTGCCGGCTGTTCAGTTTCGATCAAATGGGGTCGAGCGAGGATGAATCGAGTCCGGCGGATCACGCCCGCGACGAGCGGCCGGGCCCATTCGATCACATCGAAGACGCCGGATTTCGCGGAGCGCTTGCCTCGGCGATCGATGCGTTGCCCGAGCGTGAAAAGCTGGTGCTCTCCTTGTACTACGACGAGGACATGAATTTGCGCGAGATCGGCGAGGTGCTCGAAGTATCCGAATCGCGCGTCTGCCAGATTCACGGGCAGGCACTGGTGCGTTTGCGCGCACGCCTCGCGGAGTGGCTGCAGCCGAACTAGTCCATGGATATCCTGAGCATCATCGGTGTCGTGCTGGGCTTGATCGCCATCATCGGTGGAGCGATCTTGAAAGGCAGCAGCGCGGGCGCCCTGGTCGGGAGCGCGGCGTTCGTCATCGTGGTGGTGGGAACATTCGCCGCCGCCCTGGTGCAGACGCCGCTGGCGACTTTCATACGTGCCTGGAAGATCGTCTCCTGGGTATTCAAACCGCCCGTCAACAACCCGGCTGCGATGATCGAAAAGATAGTCGAGTGGAGCAATATTGCGCGCAAGCAAGGGCTGCTGGGCCTCGAGTCCGCGGTGGAAGCCGAAAAGGACGGGTTCTTGAAAAAGGGCCTGCAATCCCTGGTCGACGGCGGCGAGCCGGATGCCATCCGCTCCAGCATGGAAATCGAACTGGATGCCATGGAGCATTTCGACACCCAAGCCGCCAAAGTCTTCGAAGCCATGGGCGTCTACTCGCCGACGCTCGGCATCATCGGCGCGGTCATGGGCTTGATGGCGGTCATGCAGAACCTCAATGACCCGTCGAAGCTCGGCCACGGCATCGCCGCAGCCTTCATTGCAACCATCTACGGAATCTCGTTCGCCAATCTGTTGTTCCTGCCCATGGGCAACAAATTGAAGGCCGTGATTCACGGCCAATCGCAGGTTCGGACCATGGTGATCGAAGGCATCATCGCCATCGCTCAGGGCGAGAATCCGCGCAATATCGAATCGAAGCTGCAAGGGTACTTCCACCACTGATAGGACGTCATGGCCCGCAAGAAGAAGCACGAAGAGCATGTGAACGCGGAAGCCTGGGCTATTCCCTACGGCGACCTCGTGACGCTGCTGTTCGCCTTGTTCACGGTGATGTACGCCATATCGTCGGTGAACGAGGGGAAATTTCGCGTTCTGTCCGATTCGATGATCGCGGCCTTCCACGGCGCGCCGAAGAGCATTCGGCCGGTCAACCTCGGTGAAAAGGAGCCCGGCAAGGGCGGCGACAAACCGCTGACGGGCATCACGCCCACGGTGTTCATCAAACTCAAGGACGACAAATCCACGCCGGACGGCCATCTCCAGCCGCGGGATCCGAACAGGTCCGAGGGCATGAGATCCGCCGATCTCCCCGGGGCCTTGATTCGCATGCAGCGTCAGGTTCAGGACGCCATGCAGGCACTGATCGATGCCAAGCTGGTGACGGTGCGCCGCGAGAACATGTGGCTGGAAATCGAGATCAACACCGACATTCTATTTCCGAGCGGCGCCGGCGAATTCGCGCCGACCGCCGAACCCGTGCTCGACAAACTGGCGGAGGTCCTGAAGCCCTTTCCCAATCCAATCCGCGTCGAAGGACATACCGACAATAGACCGATCCGCACGGCCTCGTTCCCGTCCAATTGGGAGCTCTCGGCGGCGCGGGCCGCCAGTGTGGTGCATCAATTCACGAGACAGGGCATCGACCCGCTGCGGCTCGAAATCGTCGGCTTCGGAGAATTTCATCCGCGCCAGCCGAACGACACGAACGAAGGCCGCAACGCCAATCGGCGTGTCGTGGTCCTGGTGCTGGAGGAGGTGTCTCCCGGCGCGCCGCTGACCGCGCGAGCCGCCGACCAAATGCCGGTGACCGCCGCGCCCGGAGTCCAGATAGCCGATGGCAGCAGCGCCGAGAATCGCCTGCTGTACCGCGTGCCGCCCGCGGCGCTGGAAACCACCGTGTTGGTCAAAGACACGGTGAAGCCGCCGCCTGACGAGCAACCCAAGACAGAGTGAGGGAGGGTCCAGCAATGAGTG
>WNFT01004506.1_pt1 | contig 17943 bp, 17 predicted proteins | sample 5400191 | NCBI WGS metagenome assembly WNFT01 (sample SAMN13153359, study PRJNA577476) | soil metagenome | isolation source: 80 cm saprolite under Madrone tree | place: USA:California | collected 2016-06-14 | reverse complement strand
CAACCTCCGGCTGGTCCTTGACGCCCGTCTGGTGCAGGACCTGGATCCGGCGGCCGATCTCGGGAGCGAGAACCTCCAGGGCTTCGGCCAGGCGGAGGTTGAGGACGTGCGCACCCTGCGACCCGCCGGTGACGAAGATGCTGAGCCGGTCGCTGGCCGGCTTCGTGTGCAGGTAGTTGTCCAGGAAGGCGCGGCGGATCGGATTGCCGAGGAGGTGCGTCTTGCGCGCGGGAAACTTCGACTCCGCCTGGGGGAAGGCGATGAAGACCGCGTCCACGAACCGGCCCAGGGTGCGGTTGGTGAAGCCCGGCAGCGCGTTCTGCTCCTGGATGGCGGTGGGCTTGCGCATCAGCCAGGCGGCGAGCACGACCGGGCCGCTGGAGTATCCCCCCACCCCGATCACCACGTCGGGATCGAACTGTCGCAGGATCCGCACCGACTGCCAGAACGCGCGCGGGACGCGGAGCAGCCCCCGGAACAGGCCGCTCATTCCCATGCGCTTGAGGGGACCCACGTCGATGATCTGCAGCGGATAGCCGGCCTTGGGGACCTCGCGCGCCTCGATCCCCCGCGCGGACCCGACGAACAGCACGTCGTTGCGCGGGTGCCGCGTCTTCACCTCCTCCACCAGCGCAAGGCCTGGGAAGAGGTGGCCGCCCGTCCCGCCGCCGGCGACGAGCAGCCTCATCGCTGCGCTCCCGCGCCCCGGCGGAGGAAGCCGCCGGGGCCGCCGCTCACCGAGAGCATCGCGCCCGCGCCGATGCAGGAGGTGATCACCGAGGACATCCCGTACGACAGGAACGGCAGCGCCATCCCCTTGGTGGGAAGCAACGCCAGCGCCATCCCGGCATTGACCAGCGCTTCGACCGACAGCAGCAGGGTCAGCCCGAGGGCCAGCCAGCACCCGAAGGCATCGGGTGCGGCGTGCGCCGCCTTGATGCCGCGCCAGACGATCACGGCGAACAGCGCCAGCACCCCCGCGACACCGGCGAATCCGAGCTCCTCGCCGACGATGCTGAGGATGAAGTCGGTGTGCGCGGCCGGAAGGAAGAACAGCTTCTGGTGGCTCTCGCCCAGGCCCACTCCAAGAGAGCCTCCCGCGCCGAATCCCAGCAGCGATTCGACGGTCTGGTAGCCATGTCCGCGCGGGTCCTTCCAGGGATCGAGGAAGGTCAGCACGCGCTGGAACCGGTACGGCGACCTCCAGATCAGGACCGCTGCGACCGGCGCCGCGGCCCCGGCCACGGCGAGCAGGTACCTGAGCGGCGCGCCGGCGACGAAGAGCAGCGCGAAGGTGACCGCCGCGAGGACGACGGCGGTGCCGAAGTCCGGCTCGAGCATGAGCAGGAACCCGAACAGCGCCAGCATGACCATGTGCGGCAAGAAGCCCACCGAGAAGGTGCGGACGCGCTCCTGCTTCCTGGCGAGCGAGCGCGCCAGCCAGAGCACCAGCGCGATCTTCGCCAGCTCGCTGGGCTGGAACGTCACGGACCCGAGCCGCATCCAGCGGCGCGCTCCGCCCGCCGAGTGCCCGAGCCCGGGCAAATGCATCAGGACGAGCAGCGCCAGCGACACGAACAGGAGCGGAAGAGCCAGGGCCTCCATCCGGCGATAGCCGAGCTTCATCGCCCCGAGGAGCGCGATCAGCCCGATCGAAGCCCCGATCGCCTGCCGCTTGAAGAACCAGGTCGTATCGCCCAGGCGGGCGCCGGCGTAGACCGCGCTCGCGCTGTACACCATCACCACGCCGAACATGAGCAGGATCAGCACGGCGCCCAGCAAGAGCGGGTCGTAGCGCAGCCCGGGCCGGAGCTGCTCCGACCTCTGGCGCGCCACGCGCGCTCCGACAGCCGCGGACGCGCTCATGCCAGCCCCCGGACCAGTGCCTTGAACTGATCGCCTCGATCCTCGAAGTTACGGAACTGATCATACGACGCGCAGGCCGGGGAGAGCAGCACCACGTCGCCCGACCGGGCCCGCTCGCGCGCCCGCCGCACCGCGGTCCCGAGGACCGAGCAGGAGTCGATCTGCGCCACGCCCTCCAGCTCGGAGGCGATGGTCGCCGCATCTTCGCCGATGGTCAGGATGGTCTTCACCCGCCCCCGCATCAGCGCGCGCAGGGGCGCGTAGGGTGCGCCCTTGCCCCGCCCTCCCATGATGATGTGGACGTTGCGCTCGAAAGCGCTGAGCGATTTCTCCACGCTGTCCACGTTGGTGGCCTTGGAATCGTTGATCCACTCCACGCCGTCGAGCACGCGGACGGGCTCGAGGCGGTGGGGCAGCCCCGGGTACGTGTCCAGCCCCTTCTGCAGCGCATCCAGGCCGACTCCGAGGTGCCGCGCCAGCAGGCATGCGGCGAACGCATTCTCGCGGTTGTGCGAACCCCGGAGGGTAGGGGCGGTCAGCGAGAGACCGGCCCCTTCGATCCGCAGCGACTGGCGCGGATCGAAGGCTTGGCGGAGTACCCCGGAATTGGTCGCCATGGCCTTGACCCGCGCGTCCGACTCGTTGATGGCCGCGCTGTCGCCGGGGCGCTGGTTCTGGAAGATGCGCTGCTTCGCCGCGGCGTAGGCGTCGAGCGAAGGGTACCGATCGAGGTGGTCGGGCGTGACGTTGAGCACGGTGGCGGACGCGCAGCGCAAGGAGACGATGGACTCCAGCTGGTAGCTCGACAGCTCGCAGACGGTCGCATCCAGCCGGTCGCCCGCGACCACCCGGTTGCTGAGCGCGTTGCCCAGGTTTCCGCCGGTGAAGACCCGCAAGCCGGCGGTGGCGAGCAGGTGCCCGCACAGGGCGGTGGTGGTGCTCTTGCCGTTGGTTCCGGTGATCCCGAGGAGCGGCTCTTCGATGAACCGGGACGCCAGCTCGACCTCGCCGATCACCTCCAGCGCGCGCGCGCGCGCCTCGGCGAAGAGCGCGAGCGAGAGCGGAACGCCCGGGCTGACCACCACCAGGTCGATGCCGCGGAGCGAGTCCGGCAGCACCCGCCGCAGCTCGCCCTCGAACGCCACCTCGTCGTCGTCCGCCGCGATCACCAGGGCGCCACGGGATCGGAGCAGCCGCGCCGCCGCGGCTCCGCTCTTTCCCAGGCCCACCACCAGGGCATGTCGGCCGGCGAGGTTCATCGCAGCTTCAGGGAGGCCAGGGCGGTCAGCGCCAGGACGATGGAGACGATCCAGAAGCGCACGATGATCTTGGGCTCCGCCCAGCCCTTGAGCTCGAAGTGGTGGTGGATGGGCGCCATCCGGAAGATGCGGCGGCCGGTCCGCTTGAACCAGAACACCTGCATCATCACCGAGGCGATCTCGGCGAAGAACACGCCGTGGATGATTGCGCTGTCCACCTCGTTCTTGGTCAGGACCGCGAGCGCGCCCAGGCCCCCGCCCAGCGCCAACGACCCGACGTCGCCCATGAAGACGCTGGCGGGATAGGTGTTGAACCAGAGAAAGCTGATCCCCGCTCCCGCCATGGCCGAGCAGAACACCGCCAGCTCCGCCGCCCCTTGGATGTGGGGGATCAACAGGTAATCGGCGATGTTCAGGCCGCGGATGGTGGCGCCCGCCAGGTACGCGAGCAGCATGAAGGTGATGGCGCTGACGATGGTGGGGCCGATGGCGAGGCCGTCGAGCCCGTCGGTCAAGTTCACGGCGTTCGAGGTCCCCACGATCACGATGAACGCGAACGGCAGGTAGATCCACCAGGGCAGGACGGGATTGAACGCCTTCACCTTGACGAAGGGAATCGCCAGCCGGGTGTCGAGCCTGAGCGAGCCCGTCTTCCAGTCGACGAAGAAGATCGCCATCACCGCCACGAAGATCACCGTCTGCCAGAGCAGCTTCTTGCGCCCCGCCAGGCCCTTCGAGTTCCGTTTGCTGAACTTCAGCCAGTCGTCGGCGAATCCGATGGCGCCGAAGCCGAGCGTGATGATCAGGGCCGCCCAGACCATGCGGTTGGTGAGGTCCGCGAACAAGAGCGTCCCCACCAGCATGGCCCAGAGGATCAGGCCGCCTCCCATGGAGGGCGTTCCCGTCTTCTTCTGGTGCGCTTCGGGCGTGTCCTCGCGCACGTTGCTCGCGCCCCGCTGCAGCTTGCGCAGCGCCTCGATGTAGCTCGGTCCGAGGAAAAGCCCGATCACCAACGAGACCAGGCCCGCCATCAGCATGCGGAAGCTGGGGTAGCGCAGCACGTTGAAGAGGGGGATCCGGTCCGCGTAGGGGAAGAGGAGGTTGTAGAGCATCACTGCACCCCTGCGAGCGGATCGCTGATGCGCTCCATCTTCATCCCGCGCGAGCCTTTCACCAGCACCACGTCCTCGGGGCTCACCCGGGCCTGCACCAGCCGCACCGCTTCCGCGGGGTCGTCGGTGTACTCGATGTGCTTCGCCGGCAACCCCGCCTCCTCCGCGCCCTCCCCGAGGGCGCGGGCACGGGTCCCGAAGCAGACGAGCAGCGAGAGTCCAGCCCCCGCCGCGAACCGGCCCACGTCGCGATGCAGATCCAGCTCCGTGGGACCGAGCTCCAGCATGTCTCCGAGCACCGCGATGGCCCGTCCTTTTCCCTTCACCAGATGGGTCAGCGTCAAGAGCGCGGCCTTGGTGCTGCTCGGGTTGGCGTTGTAGCAGTCGTCGATCAGGAGCGCGCCGTTGGGCAGGCGCACCGGGTGCATGCGGCGACCGGGCGTGGTGGCGTTGGCGAGCCCCCGCACGATGCTCTCTGGATCGAAGCCGAGCGCGACTCCGACCGCGGCCGCCGCGACCGCGTTGTGGCCGTTGTGGGTACCGATCAACTTCAGCTCCACCCGGTGCCGCGCGCCGCCGAATTCCAGCTCCACCCTCAGCCCGGGACCGCCGTGGTGGGCCGAGATCAGCCGGACGTCGCTGCCCTGCGTGGCTCCGAAGGTCACCAGCCGGCGGCGGGAGAGCTTCGCCTGGGCCATCACCCGCGGGTCGTCCGTGTTCGCCACCGCCACGCCGCCTTGGCGGAGGGCGTGGAACAGCTCTCCCTTCGCGTGCGCCACGCCGTCGACGGATCCGACGCCTTCGAGGTGCACCGGGCCCACGTTGGTGACGATGGCCACGTCCGGGTCCGCCCACTGCGCGAGCCGCGCGACCTCGCCCAGGTGGTTCATGCCACATTCGATGGCGGCATAACGGTGCTCCTCCGTGAGCCGCAGCAGGGTGAGCGGGACGCCGATCTCGTTGTTGAGGTTGCCCTCGGTCTTGAGGCTCGGCCCCACGGCAACGAGCACCTCGGCGATCAGCTCCTTGGTGCTGGTCTTTCCGGTCGACCCGGTGATGCCGACCAGCTTCAGGGCCGGCAGCTGGCGCCGCCATGCGGCGGCGAGACCTCCGAGAGCACGCCCCGTGTCCGGCGCCGTGAGGACCGCCGCGCCCTTCGCCTCGGCGCGCACCTTGGCCAACGCATCCGCCGGGACCAGGACGCCGGCAGCGCCGCCCCGCACCGCCTGGGCGACGAAGTCGCTGCCGTCGAAGTTGTCCCCGCGCAGCGCGACGAACAGGCCGCGCGGCACCGCCTTGCGCGAGTCGGTGAACGCGCCCTCGAAGGGGCCTCCCGGCGCGGCGATCTGCGCGCCAGCCGCCCACGCGGCCTGCTCGAGCGTGAAGCGCGCTCCGCTCACCGCGAGATCTCCTCGAGCGCCCGCCTCGCCTCTGCGCGATCGTCGAACGGCCGTTTCTCCTTGCCCACGATCTGGTAGTCCTCGTGTCCTTTTCCGGCGATCAGCACCGCATCCCCCGGCCGCGCCGCCCGGAGCGCCAGCTCGATCGCTTCCCGCCGATCCGGCAGCACGCAATAGCCCTTCAGGCCCATGCGGGCGTGCCGCGGATCGAGCCTGGTCTTCCCGCTGCGGACGAGGCCCGGCTCCACGTCGGCGAGGATCGCCAGGGGATCCTCGGTCCTGGGATTGTCGCTGGTCGCGACGATCAGGTCCGCGTGCGTCCCCGCCGCCTCGCCCATCAACGGGCGCTTGCCGCGATCGCGATCGCCGCCGCACCCGAACACGCAGACGATCCGCGGCGCCGAGGCCTTCCGCAGCGCGTCCAGCACCCGGGCCAGCGCATCGTCGCTGTGCGCGTAATCGACCAGGACCACCCGGCCGGCCGGATCGGGCACCCGCTCCAGCCGGCCTGGGGCGCCGCCGCACTCCGCCGCCAGATGGGTGAGCTCGCGGAGCGGGACGCCGCTTCCCGCCAGCAGGCCGATGGCGGCCAGCAAGTTCTCGACGTTGTGCGCGCCGATCAGCGGGCTCTCCACCTCCGCCAGCCCGCTCTCGAGCGGGGCCGCGCTGCGGAGCCGGAAGCGCACGCCGGAGAGGTCGCCGCGCACCTGCTCGGCCGAGAGCGCAGCACCGGGGGCTCCGCGCATGGTGAACCCCAGGGCGAAGGGCAGCTGGCCCGCGAGCGCCGCCACCCGCGCGTCGTCCAGATTGAGCACCGCCGGGGCGCCGCGGGGAAGCAGCTCGCGGAGCAGCTTCGCCTTCGCCTCGAAGTAGTCGTCGAGCGTGCCGTGATAGTCGAGATGGTCCCGGGTGAGGTTGGTGAACGCCGCCCCGGCGAAGACGCACCCCGCGGCGCGCTCCTGGCTCAGCGCATGGCTGGAGACTTCCATCGCCACCACCTGCGCCCCGGCCTCGAGCATCCTGCGCAGCAGCGCCTGCAGCTCGTGGGACTCCGGGGTGGTGTGCGTCGCCTGCTCGCGGCCTCCGGGCCAGCGCGACTCCACGGTCCCGATCAAACCCGTCTGCACGCCTCGCGCGGCGGAGATCTGGTCGATCAGGTACGCGGTGGTGGTCTTCCCGTTGGTGCCGGTCACCCCGAAGAGCGAAAGCCGGCGGGAAGGCTCGCCATGAAACCGCGACGCGGCGATCGAGAATGCCCGGCGCGGATTGGGGGAAATCACGACCGGGACGTTCAGCTCCAGCGGACGCGAGGCGAGGACGGCCGCGGCGCCGCGCTCCACCGCCTGCGCGGCGAATCCGGCGCCGTCCGCGTTCACGCCGGGGAGCGCCGCGAAGAGGGCTCCTGGCGCCGCACGCCGCGAGTCCACCGCCAGCGCGCGCACCTCGACCTCGGCCGCGCCCGGCGGCACGACCGCGTCCACGCCCGTGAACAACTCCCTCAACAGCACCCTTCCTCCAACCCTTCGCGCCGTCCTCTTCCTCCCCGAATACGACGGCTACCCGGGCGGCGCCAGAGTGACCTTCACCCTTGCACCGCGCTTGACAATCGCTCCGGCCCGCGGCGACTGCGCAACCGCCCGTCCGCTGCCGCGCAGCTCGGGTTCCAGCGAAGCCTGCGCGAGCCTGCGCGTCGCCGTCCGCGCGCCGAGGCCGGAAACGTCCGGAACCACGGCTTGTCCGGCGGCGGTGGGCACTCCGGCAGCCTCGCCGGCGCGGTCATCTGGCTCGAGCTCGGGCGAGAGCGCGGAGACGAGCAGCGGCGCGGTCTCCTTCGACTGCTCCGGCATGACGTCGAGCTGCCTGAGCGCCTCGTGTGCGATGGCGCCCCACGCCGGGGCAGCCACGGTGCCTCCGGTCACCTCCGCGCCCTTTCCCTCCGGCTCGTCGATGACGACCAGGATGGCGACCCGGGGCGCTTCGGCCGGAGCGAAGCCGAGGAAGCTCGAGAGCCGCTTGTCGCCGTATCCGCCGCGGATGGGATCGACCTTCTGCGCGGTGCCGGTCTTGCCCGCGACGCGATGCCCGACCAGGGCCGCGCGCGTGCCGGTCCCCTTCTGGACGACTTCCTCGAGCATCTCCGTCACCTGCCGGGCCGTGTCCTCGGCGAGCACCCGCCGGACCTCCTCGCGCCCCCGGGACAGCAGGACGGCACCGTCGGGGCCGATGACGCTCTGGACCAGGTAGGGACGCAGGATCACGCCGCCGTTGGCGATGGCGGCCATGGCCACCACGGTCTGGATTCCGGTGGCGCTCATGCCCTGGCCGAACGCGATGGTGTTGACGGCGATCGGCGGCATCCGCCGCGGATCGGCCAGCGCTCCTCGGGCTTCACCGGGCAGGCCCAGGGCGGTCTTCTCGCCGAAGCCAAAGGCGCGCAGGCCTTCGATCAGCCTCTGCTTTCCCAGCTTCTCGCCGATCTTGGCGGCGCAGATGTTCGAGGACTCGCGCAGCACGGTGGCCGGCGTCGCCCAGTCCACCGGATGCGTGTCGTGGATGGCGCGGCCGCCATGCTCCCAGAGCCCGTGCTCGCAATAGAGGAGCTCGTCCCGCCGCAGGACGCGCTCCTCGAGCGCGCGCGCGACCACGAAGCTCTTGATCGTCGACCCCGGCTCGAGCTGGTCCTGCACTGCCCGATCGCGCCACACCATGGGATCGCGGCCCGGCTTGTTGGCGTCGAAGACGGGGTTGCCGGCTAGCGCGAGGACCGCGCCGGTATTCACGTCGAGGACCAGCGCCCATCCCCCGACCGCCCCGGCGTTCTTCACGGCCGTGGCCAGCTCCTTCTCGGCCGCGAGCTGGATGGCGGTGTCCAGCGTGAGCGTCACCGTGGCGCCGGTGAGGTCGGAGAGGTCGGGCGCGCCGTGCTCGAGGACCATGGTCCCGCGCGCATCCCGCGTCGCCTGCACCTGCACGCTCTTGCCGCGCAGGTACTGATCGAGCTCGCGCTCCAGGCCCTCCTGGCCGCTGTCCTCGCCCACGAACCCGAGCACGTGGCCGGCCAGCTCGCGCTGCGGATAGAACCGCTTCGGCTCCTTGACGAGCTCGATTCCATCGAGCGCCAGCGCCCGCACGCGCCGGGCAGCGCCCTCGTCGATCCGGCGCTTGACCCAGACAAACCTCCTATCAGGCTGCTTCAGCTTCTCCAGCACCCGGGCGCGGTCGATGCGCAAGGCGTTCGCCAGCTGCGCCGCGGCCACCGCTCGCGCCCGGTCCGTCTCGAACGCTGACGGGTCGGCGAACACCGAGTCGACGTCGCGGGTCACCGCCAGCGGCTCGCCTCGCCGATCGACGATCAGCCCGCGCCGCGGCGCCCATTCCAGCTCCCGCCGGGTCTGATCGCGCTGCAACCGGGCCAGCCGCGACCGGTCGAGGAGCTGCACCTTGGCTGCCCGCAGGAGGACCACGCCGAATCCCGAGAGCAGGACCAGGCCGAGCAGCAGCGCGCGCATCCTCATCCACTTTCCGTCTCTCTGCGGTGCGGTCCTCAAGGCGCGTCACCTCGATGCCGTCAGGATCGACGGGCGGACGGCGCCACCCACCAGCACCACCACGCGGTCCACCGCCGGAGGCCCCATGTGCAGCCGCGTGCGCGCCAGCTCCTCGATGCGCTGCGGACTCTTCAGCTCCGCCGCGCGGATGCGCAGGCCTTCGTTCTCGCGGACCAGCTCGCGGTACTCGGCGGACAAGCGCGAGAGCGTGTAGCCCCGCTCCGTCACCGCGGTCCGCACCCAGGCGTGCAACAGCAGGGCGCAGCCGATCAGCGCGCAGGACAGCGTGCAAGTGGCGAAGTTGCGCAGCCCGCGACGTTCCACGTTGCGGCGCACACTGCCCGGACGGGGCCGTCTCATGAGAGCCTCTCGACCGCGCGAAGCCGTGCGCTGCGGGCGCGCGGATTGGCGGTGACTTCCTCTTCACTGGCGCCGACCGGCTTTCGGGTCAGGACCTTCCACTGCGCCGTCCTACCGCAAGCGCATACCGGCAGCTGGGGCGGGCAGATGCATCCCGTGGCCAGCTTGGCGAATCCCTGCTTCACCAACCGATCCTCGAGCGAGTGGAACGAGATCGCCGCTGCCCGCCCGCCCCGGGCGACGATGCGCGGAAGCTGCAGCAGCCAGTCGCCGAGGGCGCCGAGCTCGTCGTTGACCGCGATCCGAAGCGCCTGGAACGTGCGCGTCGCGGGATGGATGTCGCGCGGCCAGGCCTTGCGCGGGATGGCGCCGGCCACCACCTCGGCGAGCTGCCGCGTGTCCGCGATCTGCCCCTCCCGCCATGCCCGCCGGATGGCGCGCGCGATCCGGCGCGCGAACCTCTCTTCTCCGAGCGATTCGAGGATTCGCGCCAGCGCCTTCTCGTCCCACTCGTCGAGCCGCTCGCTCAGGGGGCGGCCCCGGGTGGGATCCATCCGCATGTCCAGCGGCCCGCCCGCGCGGAAGGAAAATCCCCGACCCGGATCGTCGAGCTGCGGCGAGGAGACGCCCAGGTCGACGAGCGCGCCGTCGACCTCACCGACGCCGACCTGGTCGAGCACCGCGCGGGCGTCGCGGAAGTTGCCGTGCGCGATGGCGATGTCCCGGCCCGACAGCCGGGCGCGCGCGGCCTCGAGGGCGGCGGGGTCCTGATCGATGCCCACCACCCGGGCCCCGGCGTCGAGCAGCGTTTCCGCGTGCCCGCCGCCGCCCAGCGTGCCGTCGAGGATCACCTTGCCCGGCGCCGCCGCGAGCAAGGCCGCCGCCTCGCGGCGGAGCACGGTCTGGTGGACGAACTCCGTCATTTCCGCATCATCCTCACGCGCGCAGGGGACACCATCGCATCGTGTCCCCTTGCCGCCACGGTGGCCTCCTCCAGGCCGCGAAAGAGCACCAGCTCGGACCCGCCCGCCGCCTTGAGGATGTTCGACACATAGGGGTTTTGCACCGCGATCAGCAGATCTCCGCCGCGCGCGAGCAGCTCGCGCCGGCGCGCGACGATCTCCGAGACGCCCGAGTAGTCGAGGTGGGTGACCTCGCGGAGGTCGAGCACGATGCGCCCGGCCTCCACCGACGCGCGACCCACCGTGTAGTCGATGGCCCAGATCGCCTCGCGGTCGAGATCGCCGCGCACCGCCACCGTGGCGAGGTTGTCTTCCCAGCGCACGCCCGGCGCGCGCGGGCCCGGCGCCGGTTTGAGCGCCAGGACCGCCGCCTTGTGGTCGCCGCGGGAAAGACCGTTTCGCGAAGCCTTGTCCGCCATCGTCGTTGCCCCTCGTCGTTACAGAAGCTCGCTCAACCTGCGGGCCAGGTCCTGCGGCGTTTCCTGCGCGCGCGCCGCCTTCTGGACCTCCGCCCATCGCTGTGGCGTCCAGATCTCGATCCGTTCCACCGTCCCCGCCCAGGTGATTTCCTCGACCAGGCCGACGTGTTCGCGGAGACTGGGCGGGATGAGGATCCGGCCCAGCTTGTCGACGGGGCACTCCTGCGCGGGCGCGATGAAGGCGCGCGAGAGGAGGCGGATGTCCCGATCGAAGATGGATCTGGCGGCGACCTTCTCCGCGAGCCGCTGCCAGGCGGAGGGAGCGAAGGCGACCAGGCAAGGATCGATCAGGTCCGGCGTGATGAAGAGCTTGTCCGCGCCCTGCGCGGAGAGCAGCTCGCGAAATCGGGCAGGGAGGCTGGTGCGCCCCTTGGCGTCGATCGAGTGCTGGAAGACGCCCGAAAACATCGCCGTTCCCCTGTCTGGTGCTGGCCTTCCACTTCATTCCACTTCGATCCACCTGGCGGCAGACTCGACCAGCTCAGGCAAGCTGTCAAGCAACCGCCCCCTGAACAGAAAAGCAGCCGAACTGCTAGTGGTTCGCCTCGCCCCTACCCGCATCCGCTGGCGTATGCGACGCAAAGTCCGGTAGGCGGATGTAGGAGCTTCGTTTCAACCGCCAAGAACGCCATGCACGCCAAGTTTCGTTTTTGTGGTCGGTTCACGCCAAAAAGACTCTTGGCGTGCTTGGCGTGCTTGGCGGTTGATCTGAAGCGTTGAGTGTGGCGGCCGTGGTGCGTCCGCTTCAGGGGGCCGCCCGAAGAGCGGCCTTACGGGATCGAGATCCTGATGCTCAGCCTCGTCCAGCGCCCGGGCTGGAGCGCTACCGGGTCGCCGCCTTGGCGGCGGTGAAGATGGACTTCGGCACCATGCAGTGGACGCCCTTGCGCACGTCCACCACCTGGCTGACGCTCCTCGTCGAATCCGACCTGGATGAAGTGGGTCTTCGTCTCGATGCGCGGCCAGGTGAGCTTGAGGTCCTTGCGCACGATCGGCTGCAGCCGGATCTCCTGGAACGAGCACTCGACCGCGGTCAGGTTCACTTCCCCGTTCCCCTGCGCGCAGTGCGAATCCCCGGTCCAGATCAGCCCGCCCTTGAGGAACACGGGGATGAAGATGGTGGTGCCCTCCGTCATCTCGTTGATGTCCATGTTGGACCCGTTCTTCCACGGCCGCAGCGTGCTGACCGGCGCCAGCGGTTCCTTGGCGCCGCCCTTGCGCGGCGACGGGTCTTCGGGGTCGATGCCGACGGCGAGCGTGCCCGGGAAGGGCCGCAAGGGGATCTCGATGCCCGGCTTGAAGCGCATCGTCTTCGCCTTCGGGTCGATGTCGAAGTACTGAACTCCTTCCCGGGCAGGTTGAAGTTGGTGCCCACCTTCTTGGGCACGATCTTGAGGATCCGGATCTCCAGCACGTCGCCGGGCTCCGCCCCGCGCACGGCGATGGGGCCGGTGATGGAGTGCGGCCCCCCGCCCGGGTTGGCCTTGCGCAGCTCGACGATCTTCTCCATCGAGACGCCCTTCTGGATCTGGTCCCTGGCGTGAAGCAGCGTCTCGATCGAGACGGTGTCGCCGGAGTCGATGGTCAGCTTCGGCGGCTCGGACGGGTCCAGCCATCCCCACTGCACCGATTCGGGAGTGGCCTTGAGCCGGTGATGCTTCCCCGCTGCGGACGCAGCGAACGACGCCAATGCCACGCCTGCGATCAGGATCGGGCGCATGGGCCCTCCAGGGAATGCGCGGTCGGCGGACGTTAGCCCAGCGCGCCCTGCTGCTTCAACACGCCTTCGACCGCGGCCCGGGCGATGTTGTGGTACCCGGCGCGGGCCTCCTGGTAGATCCGCCGCGCCGCCTCCGGGTGCCGCCGCGCCAGCTCGGTGTAGAGCGGCCGCAGGTATCTCATCCGTCCCGACGCCAACAGGATCCGTCGCGCCGCGTCCACGGCCTCCGGCGCCCCCGCGCGAAGCTGCAGGAGCACGAAGGTGTGGCGCAGCTCCAGGCTGCGCCGGTTGGCGAGGCCGAACCGCGCGTCCAGCTCGCGCAGCCTGGGCGAATCCGGCGCGAGCGCCTGGAGCACCACCAGCAGCTCCGCGGGATTCGCCGGTTCGACCTCGAAGGCGCGAAGCTGCTCGAGGCGCCGCGATCGCGGCTGCGGGGCGTCGGCCGGCAGGCCCGGCGCATCGATGAACTCGAGCGCCCGCGCCCGGGATGCGAGCCCCGGAAGCCGCGCCTCGAGGAAGTCGAGGAACTCCTGGGTGGTGATGCTCTGGAAGCGGAACTCGCCCAGGTAGGCGCGGAGGAACTCATCCCAGGCGGGCCGGCCCGCGGTCTCCTCGAGCTTGCGCAGCAATAGAGAGCCCTTCTCGTAAGGCACCGATGAGTACGCCTCGTCGGGATCGATCCCGCGCAGATCGTTGCGCAGGCAGGTGAGCTCCGGGTGGGCGGCGAAGCGCTCCAGCGCCGTGTGGAGATCGTGCAATCCGGCGGCAGCGTGCAGCTCGGCCGAATCGCGGCCGTGGAGCGCCTCGAGGATGCGGCGTTCGGCGTAGACGGTGAAGCCCTCGTTGAGCCAGAAATCGTTCGCGCTCGCGTTGGTGACGAGGTTGCCGGTCCAGGCGTGCGCGAGCTCGTGCGCGATCACGTTCACCAGCGAACGGTCGCCGGCGAGGAGCGAAGGCGTGACGAAGGTCAGCCGCGGGTTCTCCATGCCCCCGTAGGGAAAGCTCGGCGGCATCACCAGGATGTCGAACCGATCCCACTCGTACGGGCCGAACAGCTCCTCGGCGGAGACGAGCATCTGCTCGACCTCGCCGAACTCCTCGGCCGCGGCGTCCGCGACCGCGCGCTCTGCCCAGACCGCGGAGCGGCCGGAGAGCTGGCGCGAAGTGAGATCGCCCACCGCGAACGCGAGCAGGTAGGGCGGGATGGCCTGCGGCATCTCGAAGACGTCCGGCCCCTTCGCGGCGGCGGCCATCAGCGCGCGCAGTGGCGAGGGGACCGTGAAGCGCGCCGTGCCCACCGTGATGCGGATGCGCGGGGTGTCCTGCAGCGGCGCCAAGGAGCGCGCGTGGATGGGCTGGGCCTGGGAGAAGAGGAACGGCTGCCCTCCCATCGTCTGCGACGGCTCGAGCCACTGCAGCGCGGTCGCGGCGGGCGAGGTCGCGTAGCGGACGCGGACCCCCGCGGTGCCCGGCGGAAGATCGATGCGCAGCCGCGCCCCCAGGATCGGCTCGGGCGCAAAGAGCTCGTGCGGCAACGGCGTCCCGTCGAGCAAGGTGACCGCGTCGATGCGCAGCTCACGCGTATCGAGATCCAGGGGGCCACAGCCCGGGGCCCGGAAATGCAGCGCGATCTCGCCCTCCAGGACGCGCCGATCGAAGTCCGCGCGCAGCGTCAGATCGATGCTCCGCGTCTGCGGTTGGGCGGTGTCGGCGTAGCTGTGCGGATCGAGGCGCATGCCCGAGACTTAGCATGCGGCCCGCGGTGGATAGCCCCGGCGCCGCAGCCAATTCAGGCGCTACGCTTGAGCGAGGGCTCAGGGCCGGCGGCGCGCGTCGGCCAGCCAGTGGACCAGCCGGATGACTTCCCCGGTATCGGCGACCTGCCAGCGCGCGTTCGTTCCGGTGCGCGGTGGCGGTCCGACGTGCACGGTGATCGCGCTGCGCCGGTTGAGCGCCGCGAAGGCCTCCTCGTCGGCCTCTCCGGCGCCGACGTAGACGGCGAGCGCGCCGCGCAGGCCCGCCAGCAGCCCGAGCACGGCGCGCCAGAGCGAAGCGCCTTCCGGAACGGCCTCGAGCGAATCGTCGCCGCTGCGCAACCCCAGATTTTCCGCCGCCACCAGCTTGCCGAACTCCTCCGCCGCCACGACGCGGGCTTGCGGGTCGGCGTGGCGCAAGTGAAGCACCAGGGACCAGGTGCGATCCTCGACCACGATGCCGGCGACCTGCAGGGTGGGCAGCCGCGAACAGGCCCGCCGCAGCTTCTGCACCGCCGCCTCGGCCAGCTCCAGGTCGGGCTCGGTCACCATCCGGAGGCCGCAGGCCTCCACGTCAGCCCCGTGCACGCCGACGTACGCGAGCCGGTGCAGGCGCAGCCGGCGTTGCAGCGTCTCCACCTTCCGGGCGGAGAGCACGGCGCCGCGGGTGTTCGGTGCCGCACAGAGCCGGATCAGCGCGGCGCGGGAAGCAGGATTGGTCCTCAGATGGCCGTGCGAGGCGCGCTGGGACAGGGCCGTGTCGAACGAGAAGAACCCGTACAGGGCATCCGCCTCGGCGACGCGTTCCCGCAGATTGTCGGCTTCCAACCACAGCGGCCGGACCGCCCCCGTTCGACCCAGCTCCGAGTTCCGCACGCGCCCCCCTCGACCCAGCACCGCCCCACAAACGAAGTTGTGCATGGGTAGTAGGAGATGGGAGCCTGATCGGGGCCCCCCGCCCGCGAGAGCGTGCATGAAAGCGCACAGCGGCCCGTTCCAGGGATCCCAACCGCCTGCGTAGAGTAGGCGGTCTCCCGCTCTCCTGTCCGTCTTGCACAGTGCACCGGGCTGCGGTAGCGAGAACCGGCAATGTCTACGAAAACCCAGGATCCGGTGATCGGCGACGGTAGCCTGCACGTGGGCGACCGCGTCGTGTACCCCAATCAAGGCATCTGCCGGATCACGGGCGTGGAGATCAAGCAGATCGCGGGCCAGAACTGGGAAGTGGTCACCCTCTCGCGCGAGGAAGACGGCGCGACGGTGATGGTTCCCAAGGCGAAAGTGATGGGCATCGGCTTGCGCAAGGTCGCCGACGTGGCCGCCATCGACCGCGTGTTCGACGAGCTGGCCACTCCCAACACCGACCCGCAGCTGGACTGGAAGGTCCGCCACCGCGAGAACGCGGAGCGGATGACCGGCGGCGGGCTGTTCGGAACGGTGGAAGTGCTCAAGGGCCTGCACGCGCTGTCTCGGGTGCGCCCGCTGCCGCCGAAGGAGCGCGAGCTGTATGACAACGCGCGCCACCTCCTCGTCGGCGAGATCGCGGCCGCGATGAACATCCCGCTGCACGTCGCCGAGGACAATCTCGACTACGCGCTCTGGCCCCCGGAAGGCATGACGCGCAAGGGAAGGCCGCTCCCGCCGGCCACGCTGGGTCCACCCTCGCCTGCCCGCGCTTCCGGCCTCGATGACGATCTCGGCTTCGAGGACGAAGAGCTGGGAGGCGCGGCCGAGGCAGTCCCCGCTCCCGCTCCCGCCCTGGCCGCAGACTCCGAGGACGCAGACGAGGAGGAGGAGAAGCCCGCGCCGCCCCCGCCCGCGAAGAAGGCCGCGCCGGTGAAGGAAAAGCCAAAGCCTGCGCACCGGCCGCAGGCCGCCTCCGCGAAAAAAGCGAAGCCGTCCCACGCGCCGGCGAGGAAGGCCGCGGCCGGGAAGCCCGCCGCCAAGAAGCCTGCGGCCAGGCACCCGGCCAGGAAAGCGGCGCCGGCGAAGAGGCCGGCCGCGAAGGCCAAGGGGAAAGCGAAAGGAAAGCGATGATCCGCATCGTCACGTTGTCGGAGTTTCCCCCCGACGTGGTCGACTTCGTCTCGCGCCGCCTGCACGCGGCGTACGGCATGGGATCGGAGCTGGAGGGCGAGGGCGAGATCCCCAACTCTGCCCTGGACGACGAGCAGTCCGCCTACGACGCGGTCAAGGCCGTGGAGGAGATGGACGACGACGTCGCGCTGTACGCGGACGACAAGATCCTCTACCTCACCGCCGAGCCGCTCACCGCGCCCGAGGGGCCCATGGGCCGCGGCCCGGTGGACGGCTACGCGCAGTATGGCGCCGGCAAGGCGATCGCCACCGCGCACGGCCTCGCGGACAAGGGCGTGCCGCTCGAGGTCGGGCTCGCCAAGCGCGCCGCCCATTACGTCGGCCACCTCTGGGACCTGCACCACTGCTTCGATCCCCGCTGCGCGATGCACCCGGGGTGGTCGCCGGGATTCGCCGCATATCCCGAGGTCGCGCTGTGCCTCTTCTGCCGCGAGAAGAGCGAGCGGAAGATCAAGCTTGGGTCAACGTAGAGCGCTCTTCGCTGCCCTGATCGCGCTCGGCGCGGGATCGCTGCTCTTCGATCTCACGCTCCCCCTCCGGCTGCCATCCGACGCGGACTGGGCGGAGGCGGCCGGGGCCCTGCGCGCCCGGGCGCAGCCCGGCGATGCCGTCCAGCTCTGGCCCGCGTGGGCCGAGCGCGCCCGACTGTTCGTGGACGCCATGCCCGTTCTGGCCGAGGAGGATCTCCAGGGCGGAGACTACGTCGGGGTTCGTCGCCTCTGGGTCCTGTCGCTGCCTCGCACGCCGTTCTTCTCTGCGCCCGATGCGGCCCTGCGGGCGCGGGGCGCCACCCCGGAGGCGGAGGAGCAGCGCTTCGGCGCCCTGGCGCTGCGGCCCTGGGAGCTGCGGGCAGCGCCGATCGCCTCCGACCTGACGCGCTCTTTGGAAGAACACGAAGTGGATTACGTGCCGCGCCGCTGCGTGCGGCTGCCGGTCGGCGGCCGGTTCGAGGCCCGGGGGATGACGGGCACGACGCTGCATGTCCGCGGCGGGGTGATCGGCGAGCGCGCGTACGATGCGAATCGCCCGGACATCGCCGTCCAGGTCTTCGCGGACGGCGCGCCCTTGGGGTCGCTCCAGGTCCCGCGCACCGTCCGCGATGGGACCGGATGGCGAAGGCTCGACGTCCCGCTTCCGCCCGGCGCGCCGGAGCGGCAGTTCGTCTTCGCGGTCTCCTCGCCGGACCGGGGGCGCGCCTTCTGCCTGCAGGCGTGGACGTCGGGATGAGCGACAAGTCGCTGGCGCGCACGCTCGGATTCGCCACCGCAGCGATCATGGCGCTGACGCAGGCGCCGGTCGGATTCGTCCGCGACGAGGGCTATTACTTCACTGCCGCGCAGAGCTACGAGAGCTGGCTGCGGCTGCTGCTCCAGGCGCCGCTCCAGG
>WNFT01001842.1_pt1 | contig 17945 bp, 17 predicted proteins | sample 5400191 | NCBI WGS metagenome assembly WNFT01 (sample SAMN13153359, study PRJNA577476) | soil metagenome | isolation source: 80 cm saprolite under Madrone tree | place: USA:California | collected 2016-06-14 | reverse complement strand
CTTGGCGGCTATTCGGTTGAATCAGTCTTTGAGGATGAAGAGTTTCTTGAAGCAACCGCAACGCTCGTGTTTTGCGCATCGGATTACGTTGGCGCCTGGGGCGGCATCGAGTTGTTTCGTCGCCGCGGGATCAAAGTTGATCTGGTTGCCGGGTCGGTTACTGATTCGAAGATGGGCGAAGATTATATTCAAAACGAATTCGGCGTTCCCGCGGCGAATGCGAGACGAAATGGGTCGAAGTTGTTCGAGATAGTCAAAGAGAAAGTTTCAGGTTTCAAGTCTCAGGTTTCAAGTTCGCGATTAGTGGCGAGCGAGTGAGATGCGACGAACCTGAAACTTGAAACCTGAAACATGAAACTAAGGCTGGCGATCTTCGGCGGCTCGGGCTACGGCGGTTCGGAACTGCTGCGCATTCTATTGTTGCATCCGAACGCCGAGATCAGATTCGTCACTGCGAACGAGCATGCAGGCAAAGCCGTAAGCGAAGTCCATCGCAACCTTCTTGGTCTCACTAATCTTCAATTCATGAAAGCGCCGGAGGATCTTGAAAGTCTCGCGAACCTCGATTGCGTTTTTCTCGCGCTGCCTCACGGACAGGCCATGGAGATTGCGCCGAGAGTTCCAGCGAACGTGAAAGTAATCGATCTGTCGGGCGATTTTCGTTTGCGGGACGCGAGTGTGTTCGCGCTGCACTATGGGCGTGAGCATTCGGCAATAGAGGCGCAGTCACAGTTTGTTTACGGCCTGACTGAAACAAATCGCGAAGTGATTAAGACCTCGCGGTGTGTGGCGAATCCCGGATGTTTTGCGACGGCGACGCTGCTGGGTCTTGCGCCACTGGTCGCAAACAACCTGCTGAGCTGTCGGGTAATCGTCGATGCGAAGACTGGATCGTCCGGCTCCGGCGCCAAGCCCGCAGCGAATACCCATCATCCACAGCGAAGTAATTCTTTTTATGCTTACAAGCCCTTCACGCATCAACATGTGCCGGAGATCGAACAGGAACTTAAGAGCATCGGCGATTGGAGTAACGAACTGATCTTCATGACGCACTCATTACCGGTTTCGCGTGGCATCTTTGCTTCGATTTACACGGAAACCAAGCGCGAGATCAGCGCCGCCGAGGCGCGCGCAATGTTTGCGGATTTCTATCGCGATTCATTCTTCGTGCGATTGGTCGATGGCTCGCCGGATATCAATTGGGTCAAGACGACGAACTTCTGCGACGTTGGTTTTGCTGCGCGCGGACGACAACTCGTAGTCTTTACAGCGCTCGATAATCTAGTCAAAGGCGCCGCGGGACAGGCGGTGGAGAACATGAATTTGATGTTTGAGTTGGATGAGAAAACGGGATTGATGCTGACGGGAAGTAATCCATGAGCAAAGAATTCAGGCCTGCGGCTATCAAGCAAACGATCTCGTTCGCTGAATTCGACCGAGTTGACATTCGCGTCGGCACCATCAATTTGGTCGAAGACGTCGCCGGTTCAGACAAGCTCCTTAAGCTGACCGTAGATTTCGGCGATCACTGTCGCAGTATTCTGGCAGCAATGAAACAGGAGCGTGCGAATCCGCGCGAGATTGAAGGCCGACAGGCTTTGTTCGTCGTCAATCTCGCGCCGAAAAGATTGATGGGCCAGACGTCGGAAGGAATGCTGTTCGACATTGGCTATGCTGATGGCGTCACGCCCGCGTTTGCAGTCCCGGAAAGAAAGGTGCCGAACGGAACCAGAGCAGGATGAAAGCAGAGACAGCCACCGACCCGGAAGAAATAACTTCTCTCGAAGAGCGTTATCAACTCGCGACATACAGAAAGATGCCGATCATTGCTGAGCGCGGCGAGGGCGTCTGGATCTATGCTCGCAACGGCGATCGCTATCTAGATCTTTATGGCGGGCACGCAGTAGCGGGAACTGGTCATTGCCATCCACATGTGGTGAAGGCAATCAGAGAACAGACTGAGAAGTTGCTGTTCTATTCCAATCTGGTTTATTCGGAAGCACGCGCCCGCGCGGCGGAGAAGTTGGTGTCGATTGCGCCGCCTTCATTGACGAAAGCGTTCTTTTGCAACTCAGGAACCGAGGCAAACGAGAACGCGATGCGCATGGCGCGCATGGCGACGGGGCGCGAGCAGATCATAAGTTTCAGTGGCGGATTTCATGGGCGGACGGCGGATGCGATCAGCGCGACCTTTCTGGGCAAGTATCGAGAGATCGGAAAACCAAACGTTCCGGGTCATCTAAGAGCGGAATTCGGTGTAATTGATTCGGTGCGCGCGGTCGCCGATGACTCTGTCGCGGCGGTTATGCTTGAGCCGATTCAATCGATGGCGGGCGTGCGCATGGCTGAGCCTTCCTTCTATCGGCAGTTGCGCGAATTGTGCGACGAACGCGGCATCGTTCTGATTTACGACGAAGTACAGACGGGAGTCGGGCGTACTGGCGAATGGTTCTTTGCGGGCAGCGAGGCGAGCGATGGAATTGTGCCGGACATTATCACCCTGGCGAAATCATTGGGCAGTGGCATTCCCGTGGGTGCGTGTCTGGTAACTGAGAAGATCGCTTCGCATATCAAGGAAAACGATCTTGGCACAACATTCGGCGGCGGCATGGTTGCTATGGCCGCGGTAACAGCGACATTGGAAGCGATTGAGAATGATGGCATGCTTGGAAACGTTCGCGTGGTCGAATCGTATCTGCGCGAGCGTTTGAAAGAAGTCGAACAAGTCGCGAACGTGCGGGGCCGCGGATTCTTGCTGGGGCTCGAGTTTGTGGACAAAGCGAAACCGATTCATGAAGCGCTTGTCGAACACAAGATCATTACGGGAACGTCGAGCGATGCAAACGTTCTGAGACTATTACCGCCGCTATGTTTGAAGAAAGCGGAAGTTGATCTGTTTATCGAATCGTTGCGGAGGGTTATTTGATGCTTTGCGTCTTTGCGGCTTGGCGAGAAATATTTCACGCAAAGGCGCAAAGAACAACCGATCGCGCAGAAGTAGGAGCCGCAGATTGCGCGGAGATTTTCTAAATACTGCTGGTTACACCCGCGATGAAATCGAGGAGCCGATTCAATCGGCGCTTCGATTCAAGAGTGGCGCGGATCGTTCAAGACCGCTCGCTGGCCGGTGCGTGGCGCTCGTTTTTTTCAATCCGAGTTTGCGCACGCGTGCGTCGATGCAGGTTGGCGTTTATGAGTTGGGTGGCAACGCAGTTGTGCTCGAGCCTGGGGATACCAGCTGGACTCTGGAGCATCGCGAAGGCGCGGTGATGGATGGTGACAAGACTGAGCATGTCGCTGAGTTCGTGCGCGTGCTGGGTCGATATTGTGCGGCGATTGGCTTGCGAACGTTTGCCGCCTTGAAAGATTGGTCAGCAGAGCGAACGGATCCGATCCTCAACGCGTTCGCGAAATATTCAGACGTTCCGATTATTAATCTCGAATCGGCCATGCATCATCCGTGTCAGGCTTTGGCCGACATGATGACAATTCGAGAGCAGCTTGGCAAAGATCGCAAGAAAGTCTTGCTGACTTGGGCATGGCATCCGAAGCCTCTGCCCATGGCGGTGCCGAATAGTTTTGCGCTGGCGGCGGCGCAGATGGGACACGATCTGACAATCGCGCATCCGCCTGGATACGAGTTGGATGATGAGCTGATGGAAGAGATTAGGAGGCAGGCGGCAGAGGCGGGAGGCAGCATTGCGGTAGGGCATCATGTTGATAAAGCGTTCGATGGCGTTGAGGTAGTTTACGCGAAGAGCTGGGGTGGCCAGAGCTTCTACGGGTTGCCCGAGAAAGATATTTCCACGCGCGCGCAGTATCGTAGCAAATGGATTGTGGACGAGCAGAAGATGGCGCGAACGAACAACGCGATTTTCATGCATTGTCTGCCGGTGCGGCGAAACGTGATCGTGACTGACGGGGTAATTGATTCAGCGTCGTCAGTGGTAATCGATGAGGCTGAGAATCGGCTGCATATTCAAAAGGCGATTTTGGCAAAGTTGCTGTCGGGGTAATTTCACGCAAGGGCGCACCGAACAAGGAGATTCCAGATTCCAGATTCCAGACCAAAGACCAAAGACCAAAGACCAGAGACCAAAGACAAAGCCAGAGACTAAAGACCAAACGACATGACCGACACTACCGAAGTTGGCAATCAGTTGCGACTTGATCTTCTGCGCGAGGCGCTGCCTTACATCCAGCGCTTCAAAGGCAAAACGTTTGTCGTCAAATTCTCCGGCAAAGTCACCGAAGATCACGCAAGCTTGATTTCGTTGGCGGAAGAACTTGCTTTGCTGCATCAGGTTGGCATCCGAGTCTGCGTCGTTCATGGCGGCGGGAAACAACTGACCGAACTGGCTCAGAAGATGGGTGTCGAGCAGACCATCATCGAGGGCCGTCGCGTTACAAATGACGAGACCCTGGAGATGGCGAAGATGATCTTTGCGGGCAAAATCAACACTGACATTCTGGCCGCGCTTCGCCATCGTGGCGTCGAGGCAGTAGGCCTGTCCGGCATCGATGGCAACATCGTTCACGCCGAGCGTCGTCCGCCAAAAGAGATCGTAAATCGCGAAACCGGCGAGAGCGAACGCGTTGACTTTGGCCACGTGGGCGATATTCTGGAAATCAACGCCAGGCTGTTGATGGTGCTTTTGGACCAGGGCTATCTGCCGGTGGTCTCTTCTCTGGGTGCGGATGCCGAAGGAAAGGTTTTCAATATCAACGCCGACACTGTCGCTTCCGAGATCGCGATTCAGCTCAAAGCTGAGAAGTTGGTTTTGCTCTCGGATGTAGATGGAATTTTCCTGCGCGCCGGCGAGCCGCAAACAAAACTGTCGCGGCTTACGGCCGACGAAGCGGAAGCGCTGATCGAGAAGGGAAGCGCGAGCGGTGGAATGATCCCAAAGCTGCAAAGCATCGTTGAGCTGTTGCGGCGGGGCGTTAAGAGCGCGCACATCATCAACGGCAATTCACGTAATGCTCTATTAGCCGAAGTTTTCACGGACAAAGGCACCGGCACAATGATCGTGTCAGAACCGCGAGTGGTAGCGACCGGATCATAACGGCTATTCTGAGAAGAAATATTTTCTTAATCTAACGCGATCGCTATGATCCGGTCGCTACCGCTCGCGGTTCTGACACATTTAGTCGACTCTCTCGAACACCACTATCTTGCTGCGAAAGTCAAACGTCATTACAAAATCTTTAAAGAAGCCGTTCCCGATGTTTACCTGAAACTTCTTCTTATCGTGACCAGTGCCCGGCAGCCAGAACGTAGCCTGAGTCGAATCGACTGACAGTCTTCCGAGGCGCACCGACTTGAGAACGCCCGTCTTGCTCTCATAGGCGCCGTTATAGCCGACAAACTCCTCAGCCTTGGCGTCGCGCGCCTCTTCTTCCAGGCCGAGAGTTGCAATGGCCTCCGGCGTAAGGGCAAAGGTTCCGCTCGATCCCGTGTCGATGGTCGCTTTCATCTTTTGTCCGTTCACGAAGACTGAGTCGATCAGCACGCCCTCGTCGTAACGGAACGGGACGGCAATTGTATTCACGGTATTAGGCGCGTTTAGAATGCCAGGATAGGGCGACTCGGCGTAAAACCGTATCTTTGATGCCGGATAATCGATCTGGATTATGCGATCGCGGAGGAGGCTGTAACCCAGCACACCATGGATAGGCATTCCCATTTTGGCGGACAGCTTTGCCAGATCGATTGTCCCCGCTGATACTTCCTTTACGATTACGTTTCCAAGTTCGACAGTGGGCAGACGAGTCAGGTGGAAGACATTGGCATCGTTACCTCCGCCGCTTGCCGGATAGCTTTTTGAGCCTTGCGCGAGACCCAACTCTCGGGCCGTCGCTGAATCAATCGCCGACGGATCCGTGTCCGTATCGATAAGCATACTGTACGGGCCTTTACCGGCGATCTTAACCTGAACGACGATTTCATTGTGGACGAATTCGAAGGGAATCTCGGCTGGAGCTTGGCGATTTTGGGCTCCGCCGATTAAGAGGCTGGTCGACAGAAGAACCATTAGGCCCGTCAACAAAATTGATTTGGCAATTTTCCTCATACGCTCGATGCTCATTCTCCCTAAGGACGGCTACCAACTGCTTCGGCTACCGGTACTGACCATTTCCGATCTGCGGACGACGATATCGTACACCGTTAGGCAAGACCCAGCTACATGCTTCGGCCCTTCAATCAATATTTTGCGCCGAGTTCGTACGAAACTCGCGTGACGCCACGGTTTTCTGAATCTACGATTCGCTCGTGGCACACTCATTGCCATTCACCGGCGCGGAGGTTACGCCATGAATCACATAATGAAAAAGACATTCTCAGCTTTAGTTTTGATCGGAATATTGGCGGCTGTATCCGTTTCGAGTTTTGCGCAGGGCAGAAATTGCCGGCGCGGCTACGAGTCACGCTCCTACGATTCAAGAAGCTATTACGACAATTCAAGGGGCTCTTATTACGACAATTCGCGCGGGTACAATGATACTTCGCGAGCTTACTACGATTACGGATATCGTAATGGAAGCGTTTGGGATCGTCACCGCGATAAGCTGACCGTAGGCGGGGGAAGCCTCGGTGGCGCCATTATCGGTGGCTTGATTGGCGGTCGGCGAGGTGCAGCGATCGGTGCGCTGGCTGGGGGCGGAGGCTCGGCACTCTACACCTACAAGCTGCGTAATCGCGGCTATCGTTATTGAGCACAAAACATCTTGGTATCGGTCATCGTAAGATGACCGTGGGTTGAGGCCGGGTTGTGAAGGGGAGAGCGCAATCCGGCCTCGATTTCTGTTTACGGATGTCCTGCAAGAACGTATTTTTGTTGATGCGCCCTCTCCCTTTGGGAGAGGGCTGGGGTGAGGGCATAGTAGAGCAGCGTAAGAATTCATCCTCTTAATCCTTAGTTGTGTGGATGTGGGGATGCGACAAAGTCTGGGTTGAGTCACTAAGCCCTCACCCCTAACCCTCTCCCAAAGGGAGAGGGAATCTAAAAGACATGAAGGGACAAATTAAGGATAGATCAGGTTGTAGAGTTTCTCAGCCCAGTCCTGATCCAGATTTTGCAGCACCACGTACTGTTCAATCGCCGCGTCGCGGTTGCCTTGACCGAGCAGAGTCTTCCCGAGATTAAAGTAAGCCTTGCCGAAATCCGGCTTGAAACGAATCGCCTGCCGGAACGCTTCAATCGCATCATCGTGCCGGCCCATCGCTTCATAGGCTTCGCCCAAATTATTCTGCGCGTTCGCATCGCCCGGTTTTAAGATGGCCAGTTGTTTGAAAGCGTCGATTGCTTCCGCATACTTCTTCGACTGCAAATAGCGCTGCCCCAACCGATCGTAAGCTGCGGCGTAATCAGACTTTAGTCGAATCGTATGTTTATAAGCCTGAATCTCTTCATCGAACTGGCCCCAATCGCGGTAGGTCAGACCCAGAGCGTAATAAGCGTCGGCTGCATTGTAAGGATCGAGCTTGATTGATTGTCGATATGCCTGTTCGGCGTCTCGGTATTGCTTCAGATAATAATTCGCAAGGCCGATATTGAAATACGACTCAGCGGACGGCCGAATGCTGACAGATTTCTTCGAGGCTTCGATCGCTTCCGCGTGACGGCCCAGCTTTTCGTGGCAAAAACCGCTCTGCGCCCACGCTTCAGCGTAGCTGCTGTCTGATTCCGTTGCCTGTTGAAAGTAAGGCAGAGCTTTCTCGCAATCGTCTTTCGAGAGAAAACTCAGCCCGTCGCGGAAATATTCAACTGCTTTGGCGTGCTTGTTGCGGCTGGTGGCGACCACGAGTTCGCCCAACGACATCTGTTGCGTTGTCTGGTTCTGCGCCGAGCGATCGAGTTGCGCAATCCGTTCAGAGGGGATTGCAAAGTTGACGCTTTGGCCGCCGGTGATTTGCAGCGTTGCGACACCGATGACTTGGCCTTGCATGTTAACGACCGGGCTGCCACTCGAACCGGGTGAGATTGGCGCGGTGATCTGAATGATGCGACCAAAACCGGGAATGTCGCGCACCGCCGAAACAATTCCGTTTGTCACGCTGCCTTCCAAGCCGAAGGGATTGCCGATAACGACTACACTTTCGCCCTCCTGTGGCGAGGCGCGATCGAGCGAAAGCGGGCGAACCAGATTGGGCGGCGCTTCGACCTTCAAGATCGCGATATCAGCTTCGGCATCGACTGCCAGGACGTTCTTAACCTGAAAGCTGTTGCCGGAATTCAAATGAACTTCGCCGCGATAGGCGCCGTCGATCACGTGACGATTCGTGACGACGCGATCTTTATCTACGAAGAAGCCGCTGCCGCGCGAAAGCTTTTCACCCCGCGCGTCGAAAGTTTCGATGGCCACTGAGGACGGTTTAATTCGTCGAACCAGATCGGGGAGCTGATCCTGCGCGTATGTCCGCGGCAGGGCCAGCCCAAAGATGAATCCGCAAAGGAGAGAAACAATTCCGTTTCTGATAAAGCGCCCGCTATAAACTGCCTTCATTACGTGCTTAGTATAACGCGCGATCAGATGTTTTGCGCGGCGCGAGCGGGACAGTAACCCGACCGTAAGGCAGGGCGTTGGTCCAGGCAATGTTAGATTGCGCCCCTCCTCACGGTCGGACTACTGCCCGTGAGCGCCGAAGTTTTTGTTCGCTTCGTCGTAGATCGCTTTGGTCGAGCCGTGAGAGCCGAAGATCATTATGCCGGTCTCTGAGCTGAAATAATGCTTTTGGTCCGCAGTGTCGAATCGCAACCACGACACGGCCCCATTCGGCCAAGGGCATTTGCCCAGCCAATTAAGGCGAGAATTTCCCGGCGCGAATTGTAGCGTCACCGGGGTGCCGTTAAGCATCTCGCCGAGGTAGAGCACGCTGCCGGGCGCAACCACGAAGATGCCCGCGCCTTCCCACGGCAGAATCTTGAAAAATGAATCGAAGCGTTGCTGGCCGGCATATCTCGCGGGAAACCAGCGCTTGTTGCCGATTACATCGCTGCGCGCCGCCAGAATCCTTTCGCGAATGCGTTTGCGTTTGCGGTTCTGAAGAATGATATAAACCCAAAGCGCTATTATGGGAGTTAGGATGATTGCGAAAACGAAAAGCAGAATGATGATGGTGATTAGCGCTTCAGCGTCTCGGCTGTTCATGTCGCTTTAGCAAGTCCGCGAAGCGGACGACGATCGAAAATAGCCCAGCGATTCATCGCTGGGTAGACGCAAGTTGTTTATGTTCTCAGTCCGCGAAGCGGACGGAAGCGCGGTACCGAACGCGCAAAACATCCGGATTAGGATCCTATGCGCCGCGCTCTCGTTCCTATATTTCTGTCGCCCGTTTCACGGGCTTGCGTTTGAAACTCGTTGCGTCCCCAACACTGAAGCGCTGGGCTATTCTCGCTCGTCCGCTTCGCGGACTCTTCAGAGATTTGCCAACGCAAGATTCTGAATTCGCGAAACGATATCGTCGAGCTTCACATCCTCACGCCTCTTCGCTCTCCGATCGAAAAGCTCGACAACGCCATCCCCGATCTTCTTCCCTATCGTGATACGAAACGGAATCCCAATTAGATCCGCGTCCTTGAATTTCACGCCCGCACGTTCGTCGCGATCGTCGAGCAGAACGTCGAGGCCGGCTTGCGTCAAATCTTCGTAAAGCTTCTCGCCCGCGTCGCGCAGTCTTTCATCCTTCATGTTCGTGACGGTCACGATCACATCAAAAGGCGCGATTGATTTCGGCCAGATGATGCCGTCGGCGTCGTTATTCTGTTCGATCGCAGCGGTGATGATGCGCTCGACTCCGATGCCGTAGCTGCCCATGACTATCGGGACCGGCTTACCTTCTTCAGTCAGTACCGTCGCGCCCATCGACTCGGAATACTTGGTGCCAAGTTTGAAGATGTGACCGATTTCCATTGCTTTATAAACTTCTAGAGTCCCCGAGTCGCAACGTGGACAAGCTTCGCCTGAATTCACCGTGCGCAGATCGGCCCATTGATCGACTTCAATGTCGCGCTCGATATCGACTCCTCGAATGTGATGGTCGTCCTTGTTGGCTCCGGTGGTCATGTTGCGGCGACCTTTTAAGCCAACATCGGCGACAATGAATAGTTGCTCTCGCCCTTCACCGAGATAAAGGCGCACTTGCCCGGGTGCGGTAACACCTACGCGAAAGCCATGTTGCGGTGTCCTTAATCGTGATTTCACAGCACCGAGACTGCCGGCGCTTGCACCGAGCCATTCCTCGATTTCATATGGGTACGCAGGTCTGAACTCTTTGGCACGTAACGCATCCATAAGCTTAACATCATGAAGTTGATGGTCTCCGCGCATTAGAATCAATATTGGACGACTATCAACTACAAATGCCAGGGTCTTGATTTGTCGATCTGCTGGAACCAGGAAGGGAGTCCTCGTCAAGTCTTCGATCGTCCGCACTCCCGGAGTCGGAAACTCCTCCGGCGCCTCCGGTCCGGCTTCGTCTTCAATTACCGGCAGACGCGAAGTTGCCTTCTCGACGTTCGCCGCGTAATCGCAATTCGCACAACTTGCGATCAGGTCCTCACCCGCATCTGTCTTCGCAATAAACTCATTCGATTCTGATCCGCCCATCGCGCCCGAAGAGGCTTCGACAATTGAAAAGTCGATGCCGCAGCGCGTGAAAATTCTTTTGTAGGCTTCGCGTTGATCGAGAAACGCACGATCGAGACCTTCGCGATCCACGTCGAACGTGTACGCGTCCTTCATTATGAAAGTGCGCAGACGCATCAGGCCGGATTTTGGTCTTGGCTCGTCACGAAACTTGATCTGAATCTGATACCAAACCTGCGGCAGTTGCTTGTACGATCGGATTTCGTTGCGGGCGATCGTGGTAAATACTTCTTCGTGCGTCATGCCGAGACACATGTCCGTGCCTTTGCGATCCTTCAGACGGAACATGTCATCGCCGATCGCGCTCCAACGCCCAGACTCCTGCCAGATCTCCGCCGGATGCAGCGCCGGCAGATAGAACTCCTGCCCGCCAATGCGGTTCATTTCTTCGCGCAAAATCTGCATTACTTTCAAGGCGATGCGCTGTCCGAGCGGCAGATAGGAATAGATTCCCGCGGAAAGTTGGCGCACGATGCCGGCGCGCAAAAGGAGTTTGTGCGAAACGACTTCGGCATCAGCCGGGTCTTCGCGAAGAGTCGGAATAAAATATTTTGACCAGCGCATGCCGAACATTCTCGCTTAGCCATAGATGACAACGCAACCGAACGGTGTTCAGAGTACCGACTTCAGTCGGGGTCTTGGCGTTCCAGAACCGCGAGCGGTAGCGACCGGGTAGGTTTGACTCGCGCGTCTCGAACGGGGCCGGTCGCTACCGCTCGCGGTTCTGTAACGAAAACGAGGCGGTACTCTATACGCTGTTATCTCTTCGTTGCGACGATCCCGATGCGTGATGTAACATCGCGCTACAAATCCGTATAAGAGAGTCCTACAGAATGAAGATAGCAATCGCCGCCGATCACGCCGGCTACGAGGAAAAAGAACAACTCAAGCCACTGCTTGACGAGTTAGGCATCCAATACGAAGACCTCGGCACCGTATCGCCTCAATCGGTTGATTATCCCAACTATGCTCGCAGAGTTGCTGAAGAAGTAGCTAGCGGTCACGTCGATCAAGGTCTATTAGTTTGCGGCTCTGGCACCGGCATGGCCATCGTCGCCAACAAAGTGCCTGGCGTGCGCGCGGCCGTGGCGTGGACTCCGGAGGTTGCGGCGCTGGCTCGCGAACACAACGACGCGAACGTCTTATCGCTCGGAGCGCGCGTGACGCCCGCTGAGGAATTACCGAAGATCGTGCGCGCGTGGTTCAACGCCAAGTTCGAAGGCGGCCGGCATGAGCGGCGCGTGGAACAGATACGCGAGATCGAGAAACAGGAACTAGCGCGCGGAGCGAAAACTTAAAATTCCGAGCACGCCGTTGCAATCTCTCAGGTTTGGAAGGGTGGCTTGCCCCCGCTGACCTGCAAGAGAATTGCCTTACGGAAGAGCGGGGGCAAGCCACCCTTCCTGACCTATGAGGAAGAAGGCCGCGCACTCCAACACGGGAGACCTAAATGAACAACCTTCTAAATCTTCCGCTCGCCGAAGTCGATCCACTGATCGCCAATGCGATCGATAATGAAGTTGCCCGTCAGGCTAACGGACTGGAACTGATCGCCAGCGAAAATTTTGTGAGCGAGGCTGTGCTCGAAGCGATGGGCTCCGTCTTCACCAACAAGTACGCTGAAGGTTATCCCGGCAAAAGATATTACGGCGGCTGCGAATGGACTGACGTGGTCGAGCAGACGGCCATCGATCGCGCGAAGCAACTGTTCGGCGCAGATCATGCGAACGTGCAGCCGCACAGCGGCTCGCAGGCGAACATGGCGGTCTATCTGGCTGCGCTTGAATACGGCGACAAGATTCTGGGGATGAATCTTTCGCACGGAGGCCACCTGACGCACGGGCATCCGCTGAATTTTTCCGGCCTGAGTTACAAAGTCGCCGACTATGGTGTTTCGCGGGAAACGGAGACAATCGATTACGACGAGCTGCAACGGATCGCGGAGCGCGAGCGGCCGAAACTAATCGTCTGCGGCGCGTCTGCGTATCCACGCATTATCGATTTCGAGCGTATCGGCGAAATCGCGCGCAGCGTCAGCGCGCGCATGTTTGCCGACATTGCGCACATTGCCGGCCTCGTGGTTGCAGGCTTGCATCCGTCGCCGGTGCCGCACGCTGATTACGTTACGACGACGACACACAAGACTCTACGCGGTCCACGCGCGGGGTTGATTCTTTGCAAAGAAGAGCACGCCAAGGAGATCGATCGCAAACTTTTCCCCGGCGTGCAAGGCGGTCCGCTGGTCCATATTATCGCCGCCAAGGCCGTCGCTTTTGGCGAAGCGTTGCGCGCAGATTTCAAGGAATACCAACGCCAGATTGTGATGAACGCCAAAGCTCTCGCGTCTGAGTTGCAGGAACAAGGGCTGCGTCTGGTTTCCGGCGGCACCGACAATCACTTGATGCTGGTAGATGTCTGGATGGATGGCAAAGGCATCACCGGCAAGGACGCCGAGAAAGCTCTCGAAGCCGCCAACATCACGGTAAACAAAAACACGATTCCCTTCGATCAAAACAAACCCTTCGTTGCTTCCGGCTTGCGCATCGGCACGCCCGCGGTCACCACGCGCGGGATGAAAGAACCTGAGATGGTTGAGATTGGAAGACTGATTGCCGAAATCGTCCGTGAGCCGGAATCCGAACCAACGCGGCGTAAAGTTCAATTGGGTGTGAAGGAATTGACAGAGAGATTTCCGTTGTATGCGAAACGTTTGAAGCGACAAGCGTCGGAGGCGCAGGGTGCAAAGTAGATTCCGGTGATCTAGAGCCGCGTTCACGCGGCTTTCCAGCAGGGTTACTAGACCAGCCGTTTACGGCTGGGTAACGCAGCCACCAACATTAGTCCAGCCCGCTTCAGCGGGCTTCTCACGAAAGGCTTTAGCCGATGTCCACTCGCGCCTATTCCGAAATCAATCTGCACTTCACCTGGCATGTAAAGGAAAGTGCACCAATCATCGCCGCTGAAATCGAACCACGCCTATACAGATACATTCGCAGTTACGCCTTGCAGACTAACGCTCTCATTTTCCACGAAATCGGCGGCATTGAAACTCACGTTCATATCGCAGTCACGATTCCGCCCACACTTCTGATCAGCGAGTGGATAGGAAAGATCAAAGGCTCAAGTTCTCATTATGTGAATCACGAACTCGTAAATCGGAAAGTGTTAGATTGGCAAACTGGGTATGGCGTCGTCAGTTTCGGCGCGAAGGATCTGGATTGGGTGGTAAAATACATTCGCAATCAGAAGGAACATCACAAAAAGGGAACAGCAGTTGATCGCCTGGAGAAAACTACGCACGATGAAGAAGATCAAAGTTAAAGCGGATCAGGTAAGCACGCTGAAGCGCGCTGAAATGATCAATGGGTGTTCGTGATTCGATGTCCTTAATTAACCCAGCGCTAAAAGCGCTGGTCTAGTAACCCTTCGGGCAAGCCGCGTGAACGCGGCTACTGATCGGAAATCGATGAACGGTGAGTTTAAGTACGAAGTAGCATTCTCATGCTTCGAGCTGACTCCTGGCCTGAAGACGAGAGCGTCGATGAGTTTGTCCGAACAGTGCGTGAACGGCGGCGGGATTCCGCGAGACGGAGTATTGCCCAAGTCGCGTAGCGACCTGATGAATTTAGCTGGGTCTTTCAAGGCCCGGAACTCGAAGGCAATGATCAACCGCGGCGCGTAGCGACGACTGAAGCTCACAATGTAGTTCCCTCATGGCGAATACCTACACATCGCTTCATTATCACTTCACCTTCAGCGCCAAGAACCGCGAGCCTTGGATTGTACCTACAATCGAAGGACGCGTCTGGTCGTACATAGGCGGCATCGCAAGAAAGCACAAGATAACCGCGCTCCAGGCCGGCGGTGTCGAAGATCACATTCATGCGCTCATTCTTGCGCCTCCAACTCTCGCGCCAAGCCAGATCGCGCAGTTTTTGAAGGGCGATTCGTCAAAATGGATTCATGAGGAAGTCTCCAAGATGCGCGCCTTCGAATGGCAGGACGGCTACGGGGCGTTCACTGTTAGTAGATCACAAATTCCCCAAGTGATCGAATACATCAAGAATCAGCGTGCGCATCACCGCAAGAAGACTTTTCAGGAAGAATATGTGGAGTTGTTGCAGAAGCACGGTGTCGATTACGATGAGCGTTACCTGTCGGGATGATTCAAGCGTCGCTACGCGACGCAATCTTCTACCCGGATCCGTTTACCGGCCTTGAAAGGCCGGCCTAAATTCATTTCGCCGCTACGCGGCGCTTCATTAGTTTCATGACCACGAAAGCAACATCGCTGGTACCCCTACTCAAGCAATTTTTCGGCTTCGATTCATTCCGGCCGTTGCAGGAAGAGATCATTCGCGATGCTTTGGCCGGGCGGGATGTTGTCGCATTGTTGCCGACGGGCGGAGGCAAGTCCCTCTGTTTTCAATTGCCGGCATTGGCGCGGGAAGGATTGACGGTAGTGGTGTCGCCGTTGATCTCTTTGATGAAGGATCAGGTTGATGCGCTTCAGGCCAGCGGGATTGCGGCGACCTTTCTTAATTCCACGCTGAAGGCGAATGAAACTGCGGAGCGAATGCTGGGTTTGCGCCATGTTAAGTATCGGCTCTTGTATGTGGCGCCCGAGAGGGCAATGCTACCGGGCTTTCTCGCTAACCTGAAAGAGTGGAAGATCAATTTGATAGCGATCGACGAAGCGCATTGCATCAGCGAGTGGGGACATGACTTTCGGCCTGAGTATCGTCAGCTTGCTCAACTTCGCGAACTCTTTCCGAAAGTTCCCATGATGGCGCTCACCGCCACCGCGACGGAACGAGTGCGCACGGACATCGTGAAGCAGCTTAGTCTGCGTGAGCCGGGTTGTTACGTCGCGAGTTTCAATCGACCGAACCTCACATATCGCGTGTTGGCGAAAGACAGTTCCTACAGACAGCTTCTGAGTTTCGTCGAGGGGCGGCCAAGCGATAGCGGCATCGTTTACTGCCAGAGCCGAAACAGCGCGGAAAATGTGGCGGCGCGCTTGAAGGCGGACGGGATCAAAGCTGAACCTTATCACGCGGGTCTCGATGCCAAAACGCGCACGACAAATCAGGAACTATTCATCCGCGACGAAGTGCGCGTGATTTGCGCGACCATTGCTTTTGGCATGGGCATCAACAAGCCCAACGTACGTTTCATCGTTCATTACGACATGCCGAAGAACATCGAAGGCTATTACCAGGAGACTGGGCGCGCGGGACGCGATGGACTACCCAGCGAGTGTCTCTTGCTTTTTAGCGCCGGCGACGCCGTTAAGTATTCGAAGTTTATCGACGAGCTTTCCAGCGAGCACGAACGAAAGATTGCGCGACAACAATTGCGCTACATGGTTGAGTTAGCCGAGAGCGCCGAATGCCGGCGCACGGCGCTGCTGCGCTATTTCGGCGAAGTATTTCGCGAATCGAACTGCAGAGCTTGTGATAACTGCATGACGCCGCGCGAGACGTACGACGGCACGATTGAGGCGCAAAAGTTTCTGTCATGCGTTTATCGTTTGCGTGAAAAAAGCGGCTTTGATTTTGGCCTCAATCAAATCGCGGAGGTGCTGATCGGCGCGGAGACCGAGAAGGTGCGTAAGTGGGATCATCAGGCCGTCTCGACTTATGGCATCGGCAAAGAGCACAGTCAAAACGAGTGGAGATTGATTGGCCGCGAGTTGATTCGTCTGGGCTACGTCAATCAACTCACGGAAAAATTCAATGTGCTGCAGATGACTGAGGAAGGTTGGCGCGCGCTCAGACAGCGCCAACAAATTAATCTGACCAAGCCAATTGCCCCTAAAAGAGATAAACGGAAAGAGAAACATCGCGTTCGAGAAAGTCGCGCTGGCGGTATCGGCGCAATTGTCTGCGACGAAGATCTGTTCGAGCAACTCCGCCGCTTGCGCAAGGGGCTCGCGGACGAGCGCGGCGTGCCCTCTTACATTGTTTTCTCGGACGTTTCTCTCCGACAGATGGCGCGATATTATCCGACGAGTGAAGGCGAGTTTGCCCGCATCAGCGGCGTTGGCGAGCGCAAGCTGAAGGACTTTGGCGCGGTCTTCATGGAGTCAATCGACAAGTATTTGCGCAGTCATTCGCGAGTAGCTTTTTGATAAGATCAATCCGCAGATTACGCAGATTTCGCATGACAAGCCGGGAACAGTCACGTAATATGCCGCCAGTTGCAAGCGAACGCGGTTGAAGCGAAGTCCCAACCGAAGTAGTTGTGATTGAAGGTTGTTTGCGCGTTGACGGATAGACAGCAGCGTTTACGCTGCTTTCGCTGCAGTTTACTAGACCAGCCGTTTACGGCTGGGTAAAGCGGGCAAAAGAAAAACTCAAGGCCCTTCAGGGGACTTATCCCATGGGGTTCAAGCCATGTCCAAACGCTCCTACTCCGAAATCAACTTACATTTTGTCTGGCATGTAAAAGCCAGCCAGCCAATCATAACTGCTGAAATCGAACCGCGATTGTATCGCTACATCCGCAGCTATGCTCTGCAATCAAACAGCCTGATCTTTCATGAAATCGGTGGAACCGAAACCCACATTCACATTGCTGTGACGATTCCGCCGACCCTTCTGATCAGTGATTGGATTGGAAAGGATTAAGGGTTCAAGTTCTCATTGCGTAAACAGGGAACTGGTTAATCGTAAAGTGCTCGACTGGCAAACCGGTTACGGCGTCGTCAGTTTCGGGACGAAGGATCTAGAGTGGGTGGTAAACTATATTCGCAATCAAAAGGAGCATCATGAGAAGCGAGCAACTGTCGAGCGCCTGGAAAAGATCACGCATGATGAAGACGAAAGCTAAAGCTGATTCAGGTAAGCACGCTGAAGCGCGCTAATATGATTAGGAGCGTGCAACGGGGTTCCATGTCGTCCATTGACCCAGCGCTAGAAGATGGCTTGGCTCGTTATGTTGAGTGGTTAAAAACGGGTAAGTCGTGAGAAAAAATCATGCAAACAGTCTTCGGTCCTGAAGGCGTAATCGCCAAAGCCCATCCCGAATACGAGCATCGGCCTGGCCAGATTGAAATGGCTGAGGCGGTGCTTCGTGCCTTCGAACAAAAACATCATCTGATCGTCGAAGCTGGGACCGGCACGGGCAAGACGCTCGCGTATTTGGTGCCCGAAATAGTGGCGGCGTGCGGCAGCGGCGCTCGCGTGGTGGTCTCGACCGGGACGAAGAATCTGCAAGAGCAACTGATGGACAAAGACCTTCCGTTTCTTCAGGAGGTGCTGCCGAAAAAGTTTCGCGCGGCGGTGATGAAG
>WNFT01002869.1_pt1 | contig 17953 bp, 12 predicted proteins | sample 5400191 | NCBI WGS metagenome assembly WNFT01 (sample SAMN13153359, study PRJNA577476) | soil metagenome | isolation source: 80 cm saprolite under Madrone tree | place: USA:California | collected 2016-06-14 | reverse complement strand
CGTACACCGCGAGGGTTACGTTCACCATTTGTACGAACTGCTTCGCGCCGACGGCGCCATTGGTGTCCGGGGGTACGAAAGCGAAACCGAACAAGTTGCGATTGTCCTGCGCGCTCTGACCATCGAAGTTGCTGAGGAGCGTGACGCCGGTAAGCGGGCCAGCGAGCGGAGCGCCCACTGGGTCCGAGTTAGGATTAGTGATCATCGCACCCGTCGCACGTGCCGTGGGACTCTGGCTGTCGCTCCTTCCGCCGTTGGAGGACGCGCCGATAGCCATTTGCGACAGAGGTGGCGAAGCGTCATGGCGAGAGGCCTTGATCACATCCGGGCCATTCGCAAAAGCAACCGACACCGACAAGAAAACGAAAACGACAGAGAAGAACCACCGGGACGAACGAACGACGATGGCGCACTTCATAGGACCTCCTGATTTGCGCAGCGGTCGCGCTTCCCCTTGAGACGCTGGGCGATGGGGCCGAGATGAGGCGGTAGTTCCCGGCCGTTCATCGAGTCTCTCAGGACCGCGCCGGAATGACGGGCTAACGCGAAGTTATTCCGAGTCATAAGTCCCGTTCGGGGCAATCATATCGCCATCGATGATCACCAATGGCCGCCTCGCTAAAATCTCCGTGTACCCGCCGTGTACCTCACTTCGGCGAATGTGCTGTTTGGATCTTTTTCCGCGTTTAATGAAATCAATAACTTAACTTACGCGTTATCAGTGAGGCTCAGAATTCCGACTCCCCCCGCCTCCACCATATTAAGTCTTCTGTAATCAGTTGATTACAGCTATTTCAGGCATGGCTACGTTCCAGTTACGTTCCTATTGCGCTCTAGTACTGGAGGCGGGGGAACCGAAATCTCCTCCACTTCGCACTTATCGGTGAAACACGGATCGAGTCACCAAAGGCGCCGCCTGGTTCTACGCTAGACAACTCTATTATTGCTTGGGGCCAGCGATCGTCGGAAAACTCATTTGGCGAACCAGGTCTTGAAAGCGCGGGTCGGAATGCAAGGGCTCAAGCCACGGAGTGGAGTTGAGACCAACCATATCAGCATCGCGAGTTTTGTAGCCTTCTTCCAAAGCCCGCATCGCTTCTTTCTGCTTGCCCATTCCGACGAAGGCTGTTGCAAGGAGTAATGGCGACACAGGATTTTTGGGGTTGGCAGCACGCATTTCGCCCACAAGCTTGCTTGCTTGCTCCATGTTCCCAAGACGACCGTGAACAGCGGCAGCGATCGAAAGAAAGAGGGGGTAGCGTCGCGAGATCGCGAGGCCCTTTTCCGCGTCCTGCAGAGCCTCCTGGTACATCCGTTTCTGCAAGTGGGCCACGGACATGTCCGCGTAAGCCCGCGGATCACTGGAATCCAGCTCGATGATTTTGCGGGCCTCTTCAAGGGACCGGTCATAATGCCCTTCGCAAGTGGCCACGACGGCTACGGCATCATGCGCGGAAATGGAAAGCGGGTCCAAATCCAGGGCTCGTTGAGCTTCTCTCATGGCCTCGTCCATGCGACCCATGGCAGCCAAATAAACCGCGTACCAGCGATGAGACTCGGCAAGACCGGGAGCGAGGGAAATCGCACGCCGGAATTCCTGGTCGGCGGCCGGCCAGTTCCAATCATCATAAAAATAGATGTATGCAAGCGAAATGTGACTGTCCGGCAAGTTAGAGTCTAACTTCAGTGCTTGCTGAGCGTACTCCTTAGCCTTGGGCAGCGCCTCTTTAGCCGGCAAAGTATCCGTTAGCGTGAAGTAATCGGACAGACCGGCATAGGCAGGTGCGTAGGTGGGATCCAGCTGAATGGCCTGCTGAAGATAGTCTTTTGCACGGAGGAACGACTCGTCGCGCTTTTGCAGGAAGTAGCGGCCTTTGAGATAGGCTTCATAGGCTTCGGTATTTACGGGTCTTGGAGGAGTGGACTGTCCCGTGCCAGGTGACAGCTCGAGTTTGATCGCGTGAGCAACACCCAACGCAACCTCGTCTTGCAGGGCGAGGATATCCGTCATCTGGCGTTGGTAACTCTCCGCCCAGACGTGCCTGTCAGTGTCCCCTCGGATGAGCTGTACTGTAATGCGAACCTGATTTCCCTCACGGAGTACAGCTCCCTCCACGATGGCATCCACTCCGAGAGTACTGGCAATCTCGGGGACAGATTTCTTCGTGTCCTTGAATTGCGCGACGGAAGTTTCCGAGATCACTTTGGAAACGCCAAGCTTGGCGAGTTCTGTGGTGACCGCATCCGTCATCCCGCTGGTGAAATAGTCGTCCGGAGCGCCTGCGCTCAGATTCCGGAACGGAAGCACAGCGAGAGAATGGATCGCTTGTCCGTGGCCGCCGGTGAAACGAAACGCAGCGCCAACCACAAGGCCCACGGCTAAGACGAGCACGAAGACTAGTAGCCACGTCCGAGAGATAGCGAGTCTTGATTTCACCGACGATTGAGAAACCTCAGGGAGGAAACGGTAGCCATGACGCGGGACAGTTTCGATGAAGCGCGGGCTCCCGGAAGTGTCGCCTAATGCTTCGCGCAATCGGCTGATGGCGTTGTTCAGGCCATTTTCAAATTCGACAAACGTATCCGAAGGCCAGAGTCGCTCCTGCAGTTCCTTCCGGGTGACGACATCTCCGGGATGTTCGAGAAGGGCGAGCAAAACCTGCAACGGCTTCTCGTGGAGTTTTAGGCGGATACCTTGCTTGCGCAACTCTCCCGTCGAAGGATTCACCTCGAAAGAGCCGAAACGAACCGCAGGCTGTAGCGAGGGACTGGGCATAGCGTCCTGTTTTCACGCTGCGGGGAGCAACGCGATTCTAACATCGCATCTACCGGGCGAATAGGGAATTGTCTAAGAGCAATGGCTGCAGAGGCTTAGAGCTAAAGAATCATTTATTGTCCGTGTGATTGACGTGACTTCAAATCCTCTCCATCGTACCGCTCGTGCGGGACAGCATCCGCAGGCGAGTCAGATTGAAGCGGAGGTGCGAGATCCGCGGCGGACATTTCGAAGAAAAGGAGCGCCATCTCATGAAGGACCTGAAGAAACGTAACATCATACGAACAGTGTTTTTCCTCTGCGCGATGTCTCTGAGCCTGGCGGCGGTCGCATCGGCGCAACCTCAGGGCACTTGCTCAACCGCAAGTGACGCCCATGGCAATTTCTCGGGGACACAGACCACCAGCGTCGGCGGCAGGGTCAGCAAGGAGACCTTCACGGGGACTGGCACAGTGAATTCTGACTGCACCGGCACAGCAACGTTCAGCGTCTACGACGAGTCGGGAACAACCTTGCTTCGCACGGCGACGTTCTCTGTTGTGTTTGTCGATAACGGCAAAGAGGAGCGTGAAATTGCCACATCGTTGGTGCTGGAGCCCACTGGCACACAGGTGCCGACGGTCATAACCGGCAGCGCAAAAAAACTATCCCCCAATAGCGACAAGGAGGATTGAACGATGAACCGCACCTGCCTGGATTTACTTTCCTCGACACGAAACTCTATTGCAAGAAGTTTCGTTATCGCCGTAGGCGCCTACTTTGCACTCGCCTTCGCGTCCGCCGGCCCGATTCAGGCCCAGACGACATACCCGGTGAAGGGGACAGCAGGATTCGAAACAGGCATTCAGAAAATAGCAACCGTCGATTCCATAACCCGCCCCACCCTCGACTGGGGCGACGGAACTAGCTCGACGTGCCGAGACATACTAGTGACCACCATATCGGATGCGTGCGCGCTGGGAGAAACCGCAGACGTTTACGGAACTCACAGATACGTGCTCCCAGGTTCGTACACCATTAGCATTTCGTACACGCCGGGGCTCTTCACTGGAAGCAAGACGGTGACAACCACGGCAACGATTTCGCCTCCAGGGGATTTCGTAATCCTCTCGATCGGCGACTCCATTGCCTCAGGAGAGGGAGATCCCCCAGTACCGGCGGCGCAATTCGCTGGCAACGGCACGAGCTGGGCCTTTTGGGACGATCCCTACTCAGATTATCCTGTTTCACCTTTTCCCACTGACGAGGCGGCGGAGTGGCCGAATCAAACTTTCCCGTGCCATCGCTCTGGCTTGGCCGGGCCCGCCCAGGCCGGGCAGCAAATCCAGCTAACCAATCCTGGTGTCACGTTTATCCATTACGCCTGTTCGGGTGCAAAGATCAACTCAGCAGACACTGCCAAGAACACTGTTCAGGACGCCGCCGGCCAGCTCATCGTGGTCAGAAAGCGCCTTCCCCGCATCGACGTGCTAATCATCTCCGCCGGAGCTAACGATTTCAACGATGGCTCTGACTGCGTACATAAGAATCAATTTGGCTGCGGATTTGGTGCCCTTTTTCAGTACTGCCTCAATCCGGTCCACACTTGCGATAACAACCCAGGCCTCGATGTGGACATCGCTAACAGCCTCAATGCGCTTCCTTCCGAATACCAGAACCTCGCGATGGAAGTAAACTGTGTACAGCCATCCTTTGACACGCAGATTCCGGGTTGTACCGACCCTGAGAAGCAGATCCCCAAGATGGTGCTCATCACGGAATACATGGACCCCACCCACGACCAGAATGGGAATTTTTCAACTTCAAATGGCTGCCCCGTCCTTGACCTTAAGGGCATTACCTACGACGACTGGAAGTATGTCTACGGTTCCATCCTCCATCCCCTGAACCTGGCAGTGGATGCCTTTCCTGCGGATGCCCTTAAGGCAGGGCTTACAGTTCCCACTTATGCCGTTACAGGAATTGAGGGGGATTTCCTCGACCACGGTATCTGTGCTGGCGACCAACGATGGGTGCTCACACCGGCAGACTCAACGGCAGCCTTGGGGGACGGCCCTCATATAGACAAGGATGTAAAAAATGCGTTTAGCGGCGCTGGCCACCCAAATATCACTGGGCAAGCAGACTACCGTGACCGTATTTACGCCGCCATCGTCAAGTACAATCCGCCGATCACTGCACCGAGTGCGACCACGCGGGCCCGGCCCTATGTGTTTGGCACCTGGACAACCCATGATGCGATCATGACGCTGTCCGCGACAAACGGCATAAAGGAGGCGGGAGTGGGAGCCACCTTCTATGGAGTGGACAAGCCGCAGTGCACGCCGACCAACGCGGCAGAGTGTAAAACCTACGCAGGCCCCTTCGAGATCAAAAGGTCCGGCAAGCACACGGTGACATTCTCTAGCCAGAATGCACAGGGATACCCTGAAGCAATCCAAAGCGAGCAAGTGTGGGTGGACAAAGATTCACCTGTCATCACGGTTTCGGCCAAGATGCTGCGCCCCCACCACGAGAAGGAGGAGGATCACAGGATCGTTCGGATTGCGATCTCGGGCAATATTACGGATCAGCTTTCTGGCGTCGATGCCTCTAGCGCAGCATACATGGTCGACGATGACGATGCGGTCCTTCAAGCGAGTGGTGCTCTTACACTGGTGCCAGACGGAACCTATAGCCTGGTTGTTTCTTTCAAAAGGACTCACCACCGTGAGGATGGGGATGAAGACGAACACTGGCGCAATCGGAAAAAGTACAAGATCATAGTTGGCGCCAGAGACAATGCAGGCAACCACGGCTCAGCGTCCGCGTTCGCCGCGCGGGAAAGCCACTGAAGAGACGAGGACAGGGACAAGGACAACAAACAGAGAATAGGACATCCCTGTTGCACCGGAAAAGTAGCGCAAAGCGGCCGCGAGAAAAATTCTGGCTGCTCAAGAGAGAAAAGCCGTGTTCCAGATACGTTCCAGTTGAGCACAATTTCCTCATTTCTTGCGTTTTTGGCGTTTCGAAAAATGAACAACTTGCGTGTTTTCAATATGTTTGAATATTCCGACTCCCCCCGCCTCCATTTTTCTAAGTGTGTGATTCGTGCCCTCTATTGGGGCTTAGGCAATTGCAAAATCATTCCCCCGCCCTGCCCCGTCTGCACCGTCGGCAACTGGCCGTTCCACTTGTCGATCAACGCGCGATTGTTTTCGATCCGGCGCAACTCCAGCAACTGCGGCGTCAGCGAATTCTGCCGGATGCGGTTGGCATCCGCTTCACCTTGCGCGCGTGTCACCAGCGACTTGGCATCGCCTTCCGCTTCCGCAATTTTCTTCGCGGCCTCGGCCTGCGTCGTCGCCAATTCGTTCCGGGCTCGTTCCGCCTGCTGAATCGCCTGCGCCTTCGCCGTGATGGCCGTGGCGATCACCGTCGGTACGCGCGGCGCGCCGATGAAGCCGAACTGCTGCACGCTCACTCCCACCGATGACATCTTCTGTTCGATCTTTGCCTGCACCTTGCTCAGAAACTCCGCCTTTTTCTCGCCATAGATGTCTTCCACCACGTACGTCGAAGCCACCTCGTTCAGCGAGTTGCGCACGACGTCCCTCAGAATCCCATGCGTGAACGACTCCATGTCGGCGAGGCGGTACTTCACGTAGAAGTCAGGCGCCTTCGTCGCCTCGATCGCATATGACAGCGACACGTCCACGAAAATTTCCATGCCTTCCTTGGAATTGAAGCCCATCTCTTCGTTGCCCGGACGTCCTTCGTTTGGATCTTTGGTCCATTTCACCGTCTGCACGAACGTCGGAAATTCGATGATCTGCGTGGTCAGCGGCGAATACACTACCCAGCCCGTGCGAACAGGAATTTCCGAGGCACCGCGCTGGCTGCCCGCCAGCTTGATCTCCACCCCCACATGCCCCGCCTCGATGCGCGTCACGCGTAGCAGAAAAACGCCCATCATCACGAGTACCACGATTACCCCAATGCCGATGGCTCCAAGTTTCAAGAGCGGCCCGTCCCTCCTCATTTCAAATGCCGCGTCGTCGCGGCCTCCATCTCTATTGAACATGCCGATCCTCCCTCCGCCAGAGATCACATTCACTCTGCGTTTTCAGCCTGACATCCAATACATTAGGAAGTCGTGATGAAGCCAATCTGCGGGTAGCAGCCTGTTCTTCAAACAGTGCGGGTTCCGCTGGAGCACACGGCAACCTCCCTGCGCGCAGGCGAGCCGGAGACTGCACCCCCAAGGGCGCTGGACCGGCTGATCCCCGCGACGGTGCCGTATCGGCACAGCGAGGGCAACTCGGATTCCCACGTGCCCAATACGTGCCCACTTCTAGGATTTAGAGCACTTTGAGGCTTTTGGTGACTTCGTGGAATCAGTAACTTAAGTTACGTGTTTTCAACAATCGTGAACATTCCGACTCCCCCGCCTCCACACTTCTAGCTATTGTTTAATCTCTGGATTACGCAGAGTATCAGGAGTGATCCCGCTGGTCGCCTAGGCCGCGAACGTTCCTGCTATTACTCGTGCCTGAGCGCTGCCATAGGATCAACCCGGCTGGCTCTCCGTGCCGGAATCCAGCAGGCCAGCGTCGCGACACTCAACAGAATCGCCGGTACACCGATGAAAACCGGAAGGTTGATCGCGCTCTTCGTAGTCACGCGAACGGAAATTACGAGCGCAAGTATCCATCCAACCGCCGTGCCCCAGGTGATTGCGCCTAAGTTTTCGCGAATAATTTGCAGGACCACCCGCCCGCTGGTGGCCCCGAACGCCAGCCGCACGCCAATCTCTCTGGTTCGTCTGGCCACGGCGTACGAAACCACGGCGTAGATTCCAATCGCCGCGAGGCCGAGCAGGACTGGCCCCAGCACCATGAACATCCGCGCGGGAATCCGGCGAAGATATAGGTTTCGTTCGATGTGCTGAGAGAATGTTCGCACGTCGTAGAGAGGGAGCATCGGATCGAGATCGCGCAGAACGGCACGCGCTTCCGACGTGAGTGCGGTTTCATTGCCGCTGCGCGTCCTCAGGTGAATCTCGCCTTGGTCCGCCGGAAGATCCCGGTACGAGAAATAGACCGCCGGCTGCGCTGGCTCGCCGAAGGCGTCGTAGACCGAATTGCGCGCCACGCCGATGATCGCGAAGCTTCCCGCGCGCGTCTGTATGCGGCGGCCGATCGCATCCGCGCCATTCAGGTAACGGCGGACAAACTCCTCATTGACGATGGCCTGTGCGGGCGCCGCCCTATCCTCCATCTCGGCAAAGTCGTTTCCTTCCAGGAGCGGGATGGCCATCACCTTGAAGTATCCCGGCGTGACCGTGTTGGAAACGGCTCTATCCTGCCCCGCCTCCGTGCGCACGCGGCCTTGCACAGTGAAAGGCCGCGCCGGAATTCCGTGCAAGTCCAGCGGAACATTCGTAGCGATGGCGGCGGCCTCGACGTCCGGCAAGGATCGCAGCCGTTCGAGCAGGCGCGCAGCAAATTTGCGCTCGAACGCCTCGTCGGGATTCCGTCCGCTTAAGTCGTAGGCGGCAAGCAAAACGCCCTCGGGCCGGAATCTCGGAGCCGTTTGGCGCGCCGAGCGAAAACTCTGCAAGAAGAGCGCCGCCGCGATCAGCACGACCATCGCAAGTCCGACTTCTACCCCCATCAAAACTTTGCGCGCACGGCTGCGGGGCGGCGTGTTGGAGCTGGAGCGAAGTCCGTCCTGTGGATCCAGCCGTGCCAGATGGACCGCCGGCGCCACGCTAAAAATCAAACCGCACGCAGCACCCAGCAATATCGCAAAGGCCAGGGTGAATTCATCCACTCTCGTAGGAAACCGGAGCGGAAATGCTCCAATCATGGGCGCCACGCGCAAAGCCGTCGTGCCCCAAACAGCGATGGCTGTTCCAAGGCCTGCTCCCAGGAGAGCGAGCAGCATATTTTCCGAGAGCACCAAGCTGACAATGCGCCAGTGTCCCGCGCCCAGCGCCACACGAACGGCCATCTCGCGCTGCCGGGTGCTCCCACGAGCCAGCATGAGGTTTGCCGTGTTCCCGCAGACCGCCAGCAGCAGGAGCAGCATAACGCCTTGCAGGATGGCTAGCCCGCTGATCAGCAACCGCTGCGGACCACGCGGCGCTTTCCAGAATGTAAGAATCTCACCGCCAATTCCGGCGCTAGCCTCGGGATACCCGCGCGCAAGCTGAGCCATCGCCATATTGAACTCGGCCTGTGCTTCCTCGCGTGTCGCACCCGGCCTTAACATTCCGATCAACGAAAGCCCGCGGGCGCTGCGATCTTCGAGGTCGCGTGTTCCACCGAGCAACGCAGGCGCCATCGTGGCCGGCACCCACAGTTCGAACTTCAAGGGAACCATTGTTCCTTGGAATTCCCTGGGCGCCACGCCGATGACGATAAGGTCGCGCTCGTTAACGCGCAATTTTTGTCCCACAGCCTCCGACGCGCCGCGAAACTGCGTTTGCCAGTAATCATACGAAATTACAACGACAGGCTCGGTTCCGGGCCGTTCAGCCTCCTCCGGTCGAATAAATCGTCCGACCGCCGGCTTGAGCCCCAGCGCGGAAAAATAATTGCCTGAGACGAGTTGCCCGTGCGTCCGCTCCGTCTGGCCCTTCTCTCCCACGTTGAACGGCACCATTTGAGATGCCACGATGTCCCGCAGCGCGGGCACTTGAGTCTGCAAGTCGCGATATTCCAGCCAGGAAGCGCCTGGGTATCCGCCCGTCTCCGTGCGAGGCTCGGCCAGTAGAAAGTTCGCGGCACCACCGACGGCGGGCATCGGTTCGAACAGGATCATCTGAATCCACGAAAAGATCGTTGTATTCACGCCAATTCCGATGGCGAGCGAAACGATGATCACGGCCGCAAGCGCTGGCATGCGGCGAATCGTTCGCACTGCGTTTCGCAAGTCCGCCAGCAGATTCTCGATAAATAGCAGTCCCCGCTCGGCTCGATAGTCTTGTTTCATCGCCTCCACGCCGCCAAATTTCAGCATGGCTTGGCGTCGTGCCTCAATGGGCGATAGGCCGGCGCGAAGATTTTCGGCCGTTTGCAGAGCGACGTGTTCCTCAATCTCTTCCCTCAAACGCTCTTCCTGCGAGCGCCTTGCCGCCGAGTTGAACAGCCGCGTAAAAAACCGCCGCAGAGATCTCATGACAAATCCTCCGCTTTGGCTTCGAAGAACCGGCCGATAATCGCTGCCGTTTGTTCCCAATCCTGGGTTTCGACCTGCAACTGCTTACGTCCTTCGCGTGTCAGCCGGTAGAAGCGCGCCCTGCGATTATTCTCTGAAGCGCCCCACTCGGACGCGATCGCGCCTTCTTGCTCCAGCTTCAACAGCAGGGGATACAGAGTCCCTTGATTCACGGCCAGCAGATCACCGCTGATCTGCTCGATGCGCCGCGCGATTCCATATCCGTGCAGCGGCCCCAAGACATCGAGAGTCTTGAGGACCATCAACGCCAACGTTCCTTGCAGGACGTCCGCCTTTTGTTTCATTCCGAAGTCTGTTTCATAGCTGCCATTTGGGTTTCCAACAGGAAGATGCCACACTTCCTTTGGGGAAACAACAGGTAAATTATGGAGCATGCCGTCGTGTGCGCCGACCCCATAGATTCATGAAAATGCTATCGCCGCCTGGTGAGCAGCCAGTAGGATGCGCGGCGAACTCAATCGCCGAACCTGGCTGCGGCGCGCGCTTTCGCTTTTGCGGCTTCTTCTTCGCGATTTCTCGGCATTGCGTTGGTTTCGAGCGAATGGAGAAAGCGGCTCGAAACGGCGGCTATTTCGTCGATTGCGGCCAGGAATGCAGCCTCGTTTGCCTTCGACGGCTTGTTGAATCCACTGATTTTTCTGACGAACTGGAGCGAAGCGGCACGAACCTCTTCGGGGGTGACGGGCGGATCAAAGTTGAACAGTGTTTTGATATTCCTGCACATTCGCATGACCTCGGGGAGATTTGACTAAACCCTTTGCGCTTCCCATTTAACGAGCGCGACTTGGCCTTTGTTTCGCTCGCTGCAACTGGAATTTGTCCTTATGTCGTTCCGGCGGACTTCGTCGCCTTGGAATTCGAAGAAGTGCAGCGCTGGCGCGCATAGCTCGCCCAAGGACCCGTGGGGTCTAGCCTCACATATGCCTGCCAGTGTTGCTTCGCTTCGGCATACGCCTTCAGTTTTTCGCAGACGAACGCCAGGTTGTAATGCGCGTCCGGATAGATGGGATTCAACCGGACCGCTTGTCGCAGGTGCTGGCGCGCCGCATCCACGTGTCCGGTTTCATCCAGCACGCTGCCCAGATTGAAATGTGCCAACGCGTTTTCGGGATCGAGCACCAGCGCCTGGCGGAAATATTCCGAAGCTTTCTCCAGGTTTCCGTCTTCGTAGTAAAGCGTGCCGCAATTGATCAGCGCGTCGGGCCGTACCGGGTCCACAGAAAACGCTTGCTCATACGCATCGATTGCTTGGGCCCTGTTTTTTCCTTCGGCTTCGTACTCGAGCGCCACGGCAAGCCATTCGTCGGCGCTGCGTCCCGTCATGACGCGCACGGTTTCGTTCAATTCACGCGTCTCAAAGTTCAGCACGAACTGGCCGGACAGCGGCTCCAGCCGCGTGCCGCCGCGTTCGACGATCACCGCTCCCCCGTCGGAAAGTACTCGCAACTCCGAAAGCGGCGCTTCCGCGTGAGCAAGCTTTTCGCGCAGCGCGGCCAGCGCTCGGCGCAGGCGGTTTGCCGGCACGCCGTTTTCAACCAGCTGCTTCACCGTGCGCAGACCGATCAAGTCGCGGAAGTCGTAGTAGCGAATTCCTTTTTCTTTTTGCGGAGAAACGAGGCGCAACCGTTCCCAGTAGTCCAGCTGCTTTTCCGTCAGGCCCAAAATGCGCTGGACTTCGTCGGGGCTGAATCTGTCCGTCGAGCCCATCAAATGGTATGGCCGGAGAACCTAACCGGCGACCTTCTTTCCCTTCTTCTGCACCGTTGCAATGGCCTCCACTGCTCGCGCCGGAGGCTTTTTCCCTACCGGCACAGGTCCCGCCGCAGCAGCAGGCGGCGCCTGCTTTTCCGCAAGGCTCTTCTTGAGAGCTTCCATCAAATCAATCACGGGAGCCATGTGCGGTTGCGCGACTTCGGTCACTTCCTGGCCTTTGAGCTTGGCAGCGATCATCGCGCGCACGTTTTCTTGGTACTCGTCGCGGTATTTTTGTGGATCGAAAGGAGCTGCAAGGCTTTCAATAAGCTGTCGCGCGAGCTTCTTTTCCTGCTCTTTCACTTCGATCTTATCGGTCGGAACAGATTCAGCAGCGCGTATCTCATCCGAATAGAACATCGTATGCAGGGTCATTCCCTTAGAACCTGGCCGTAAAATCACGATATGTTCGCGCTGATGCATGGTGAGCTTGGCGATGGCTCCATAGCCGGACTCTTGCATGGCGCTCATCAGGAGCTTGTAGGCCTTCACGCCGGCGTCTTCTGGCGCAACATAATAAGAGGAGTCGAAATAGAGCGGGTCCATGTCGTCCAGCTTCACGAACTCCAGGATTTCCATCACGCGCGCCGAGGAAGGCTCGATTTTGTCGAGCTCTTCTTCGCTGAACAGCACGTACTGATCCTTTTCGTATTCGTAGCCCTTCACAATTTCCGATCGTTCCACGTTGCGATTGCAAACGGGACAAAACAAAGGCTGCTTGAGTCGCGAATGGCACTCTTTGTGGAGTTGGTTGAAGCTGATTCGCTCGCCACGGGCTGCCGTAGACATGCGAACGGGCATCGAAATCAGCCCAAACGTGAGGTGGCCTTTCCAGACGGTCGTGGCCATATGGACGCTCCTTCGACAACAGGCTGGGACTGCGCACGAGCTTTTTAAGATTAGCTGCCCACCCCGGCAGGAATCAAGATGAATCGATGCCCGGGAATGCTCATTTTACAAAGTAGGTAAGGGTCCTCGGCGCTCTAGTTCTCCAAAGTGCCGTACACATCCTTGATGTCAATTCCGCTGGTCACCAAGCGGTCGTTGGCTTCGGCGGCCAACCGGTTCCTCTCGTGCTCGGAAATGACAAATTTCGATCCCCGCTCGAATACGAACTCCGTCTGGTCTATGGCAGGTTCAAAGTAGATACGGTCGATATTGGACAGCGATTCAAGGTCGACGTCTCGCAAGGCCTCAATCATATCCGCAGTTGTTACGATGTGAGCCCAGCTTACAATCAGCACTGCGCGCTCGCGTCCAATAATATTCAGCTGTGCATTCTTTTCGGGTAGGAGCCTGCTGGTAGGCCGGTAAGCCTTACCAACGGGGTTAAAAACACCAAGGCCGTAATGTCGAGAACGGACATTAGCCTTGAGACCGTCTATTTTCGTAACAGTTCCTGTCCCGAGTAAAAGTCAGGTGCCGCACGCGCTGAATTTGAACGTGTCTCACAAGCGGACTGGCACGCAAGAGAATGGCGCCTTAAACGCAACTCCTGCGACGACACACCAGCATGGGATAGAATCCGTCCATGGCCAAGCTCGAAGAATACCGGCGGAAACGCCGGTTCGACCGGACGCCGGAGCCGTCCGGCGCGCCCGAAGCCGCCGCCGATAAGGTCCGGGACAAGCCCTCCCCGGCCGTCAAGCGCACGCGGCTGCCAAAGCCGAAGCTGCCACAGTTGGAAGTCCGTCCGGGGGCCGAGCATGGCGACACGTTCGTGGTTCAGAAGCACCGCGCCACGCGGCTGCACTACGATTTCCGACTGGCGATCGGCGGGACGCTGAAGTCGTGGGCCGTGCCCAAGGGGCCTTCGCAAAGCCACGCGGATAAGCGGCTGGCGGTGATGACCGAGGATCATCCGCTGGACTACGCCAACTTCGAAGGCAAAATCCCTGAAGGCAACTATGGCGCGGGAACCGTAATGGTGTGGGACCGCGGGACTTTTCATGTGGAGGGCAAGCTCGACGCGCTGAAGCAATTGGAAAAAGGAGAAATCAAGTTCAGCTTAAACGGGGAGAAACTACGGGGCAGCTTTGTTCTTGTGAAACTGAAACAGAGCGAAAAAGGCAACGAATGGTTGATGATCAAGCACAAGGATGCCGCCGAAGATTCCTCCTGGAACATCGACGAGCACGACGGTTCCGCGCTTACGCGACGCACGATAGAAGAGATTAAGGAGGAGCTGCCACCGAAACGCCAGCGAATCCCAATTCAAGCGGCGGAGGTGCAAAGCGCTCGCAAGGGCGCGATGCCCTCTCGCGTGGAGCCCATGCTGGCGACACTCGCCGACCGCCCTTTTTCCGATGCTAACTGGCTCTTTGAAATCAAGTGGGACGGCGTGCGCGCGCTGGCGCGAATCGAGAATGGCGCTTTGACGCTGCGCTCTCGCAACAGCATTGACATCACCAAACGCTATCCCGAGATGGCCTTTCTTCCCGCTGCTTTAGCCGCTCGCCAGGCCATTCTTGACGGAGAGATCGTCGCTCTGGACGCGCAAGGCCGCGGCGACTTCGAGCGCTTGCAGGAACGCATGCACGTGCGGGCCCCCAGCGAAAACCAGGTCGCGCAGATTCCCGTCGTTTACTTTGCCTTCGATCTTCTTTACTGCGATGGGTACGACCTTCGCGAAGCTCCGCTCCTTGAGCGCAAGCAACTGCTCGAACGCTTGCTTTACACGTCCGACCGGTTTCGTTACGCCGACCATCAGTTGGAGCAGGGAAAAGAACTCTTCGATCTGGCAGCCCAGAATGGTTTGGAAGGAATCGTCGCTAAGCGCGCCGACAGCCCGTACGTTTCCGATCGCAGTCCGTACTGGGTGAAGCTGAAGATTACCAAGACGGTCGACGCGGTCGTGGGCGGCTGGACTGAAGCTCGCACTTCCGCGCTTCCCCTTGGCTCATTGCTGTTGGGCTTGTACCAAAGCGAGAAACTTCGCTTCATCGGGCACGTTGGCAGCGGATTTGACGCAAAGAAGCTGAAAGATTTGACCAGCAGGTTGAAGGAGCTGGCAGCTTCCGGTTGCCCGTTCGACGCCGTGCCCGAAACCAACGAAAGACCATCGTGGGTCTCTCCCGTCCTGGTCGCACGGGTCAAGTTCAGCGGATGGACGCAGGAACACGCTCTGCGTCATCCTGTTTTTCTTGCGCTCCGCGAGGATGCGCGTCCCGAGGATTGCCAATGGGAGAACGAGGTGGCCTCTGCCGAACCGGCTGCTCCCCCGGCCGTGGTTCGCGCGCCCGAGGTGGTTGGCCGCGTGCTCAGCTCAAAAGATGAGATCGAAGCCGAGTTGTTCAAGGGGCGCTTGGAAACCGTCACCATCGAACTGGACGGCAAACGGCTACGCTTCAGCAACCTGAACAAAGTGTATTTCCCCGAGTCCGGCTACACCAAACGGAATCTGCTGGCCTACTACTATCGCATGGCGGATTTCATCTTGCCCTTTCTACGCGACCGGGCCTTGGTTTTGCGGCGCTATCCCGACGGAATCAAGGGCCAGGCTTTTTTTCAGAAGGACGTCCGCGAAGGCTTGCCGGAGTGGTTCAAAACGGTTCCAGTGGATTCCGAACATCGCGGCGAGGTCATTCAATACGCGACCGCAAGCGACCGCGCTTCCCTGCTTTTCTTGACGGGCCTGGGTTGTATCGATCACAACCCGTGGTCCAATCGTCATGACGATCTCGATCATCCCGACTACTTCTTTTTTGATTTGGATCCCTCGGATGGCACGGAATTTTCTGTGGTCGTGACCATTGCTAGAGCGCTTCACGAAAAGTTGGAAGAATTGCAGTTGGTAAGCTTCCTGAAAACTTCGGGCGCGACGGGAATCCACATCTATATACCGGTCGAGCCGCTTTACACGTATGAGCAGTTGCGCACCTTCGGAGAGATCATCGCGCGAACGGTGACCGCCGAGCACCCGAATCTGGTCACCAACGAGCGCACCGTTGCCAAGCGTCCAGCGGGCCGCGTGCTGATCGACGTTCAGCAAAATGCCCATGGGCGTCCGCTGGCTGCCGCGTATTCCGTGCGGGCATTCCCTCAAGCGCCGGTTTCCGCTCCCCTGCTGCCGCGCGAATTGCGTCCCAGCTTGCGCCCCGAAACGTTGAACATAAAGACGGTGTTTGCGCGCTTGAAGGAAAAGGGTGATCTCTGGGCGGATTTCTGGAAGCGGCGTCAACGACTCGAACAAGCCATCGAACTCCTCAGCAACCGAATGCCGCCGAGAACCAAAAAGGCGCCTTGATCGCAAACCGCGCGCCTTTGCCTTTTCCGAGCGGTGTTGCTGTGATTAAATGCTAGGGCACGGAGGTGCGCCATTCCTCGCGAAGGCCGGCTTCTTGTGGGAACTTCTGGATACTCTTACAAACAGTGGAAGGGTAGCTTTTATCCGCAGAAGCTTCCGGACCGCGAAATGCTCTCCTTCTACGCCAAGCAGTTCTCGACGGTCGAAATCAATCACAGTTTCTACCGCATGCCGACGGAGAACGTGCTCCTGCAGTGGGCGCAGACTGTTCCCGGAGGATTTCGCTTCGCCTTGAAGGCCAACCAACAAATCACGCACATTCAAAGGCTGCGCAATTGCGGGAGCACACTGAAGCGTTTCCTGGAAGTCGCCAGCGTCCTAAACGACGGCGACCACCTCGGGCCCATCCTCGTTCAACTCCCGCCCAATTTCAAATTCGACCGTCCGCTGCTCGAGGACTTTCTTGCTCTTCGCCCGCAAGCTTTTGCCTTCGCCTTTGAGGTCCGCCACCCGTCCTGGTACACCGACGAAACGTACGCTGTTCTCCGCCAGCACAAAACGGCTCTCTGCCTGTCCGAGACCGACAAACAAACCCCTCCGGACGTGCTCACTGCCGGCTTCACCTACGCCCGCCTGCGCCTGGAGGATTACACTGCGAAGCAAATCACGGCCTGGAGGAAACGCTTCGATGCCTGGCTCGGCCAGGGCGTGGATGTGTACGCTTATTTCAAGCACGAAGACGCCGGCAAAGCGCCAGCCTACGCTCGCCAGCTTTTGGGAAAAGGAGACTGACCGCTCCGCGCCAGCGCGTTGTATGCCGTTCCGAAACTAGTCGCGCTCGTGGAAGAGCATGGCGGCTCCGGGAGCGCCAGCTCCGGAATCACTCTCGGCAGCATCCCAGGCCTTGTGATCGATGGGCTGGATAGGCTCCAGCTTTTTCTGGGAAAGAGTTTTGTTTACGGTGGGAAGCTCCTTCGCAACGAAGGCGCCAAACTCGCCGGCTACGTCATCAAGTTCTTTCTTCAGTGAGTCGATGCGCGCGATTTGATAATCGCCTGGGCGTCCTTCGTAATTCAGCACGGCTCCATAGAGTTGGGTCGTTTTTTCACGGATGCGCTCCTCGCCGGTGATGGCGCCCCCCTCGGTTGTGGCTACGATTTTCTTGCGCATGGCTTCGACTTTGCCGGCGAGGTCCTGCAGCCGCTTGCTGACGGCGGCGTCTCCCTTCAGCTTTGCGCTGCGCTCCACTAGCGCATTGTGTACGCCGTTGATGCGGTCGACATCGAAGCTCATCTCTCCGAGCAGCCGATGGAGGCGCATCGCCGCGTCAAATTCCAGTTTGCGATCTTCCATCGTGAATTTGGCGCGTGGATCGAGCTCCAGCACAAGCTGTGTGCTGTACGTTTCTTTGCCGCGCGTCATTTTCACCGTGTAGGTGCCGGGCAAAACTCTGGGGCCCTGGGCCGCCTCAAACGCAGCCGTAGCCGCCGGCGGAACGTGCGGCGCCTTCAACCGCATCGGCCATTCCACACGGCTAATGCCGCGCCTGCTATTCGGAGGGAGCGTGTCCACCAGCTTCCCTTGCGAATCAAGAATTTCCAGTTTCATTTTTCCAAAAATATGCCGCTTGCTCTGGTAATAAGTAATCAACGCCGCGTCCGGAGGATTGGGGCCCGTGTATACGGCGCTTCCCTCCGCCCAGCCGCCATTCGCAGGCAGCCGCTGCTCTGCGGGCTTGGCTTGGAGGAAAACCGCTTCTTTCGCCATGACTTCGGGACTCAGCTTGCGCAGCGGCGTGATGTCGTCCACGATCCAGATGCCGCGGCCATGCGTGGCGATGACGAGATCCGATTCGCGCGGGTGCACCACGATGTCCCGCACGGCCACCATCGGGAACTCGTGGCCTTTGTATTGCGCCCAGTGCTTTCCGCCATCCGGTGAAATCCAAAGTCCGA
>WNFT01009634.1_pt1 | contig 17954 bp, 16 predicted proteins | sample 5400191 | NCBI WGS metagenome assembly WNFT01 (sample SAMN13153359, study PRJNA577476) | soil metagenome | isolation source: 80 cm saprolite under Madrone tree | place: USA:California | collected 2016-06-14 | reverse complement strand
GATGCGGTAATGCGAAAAGCTGGTGTGTGGTAGAAGATCGCTCATTTGTTCAGAAGGTCATTGCGTCAGGCCGGGGCTCGCTCCCGTAACTACGGGACGTCCAGCCCCGCTTTGCGCAAGCCGTCAATCAAATGCTTCCCGTAATCGGGCTCCCACCATTTCGCGACATCCTCGCGTATGGTGTCGGCGAAGTCCGGCCGCAGTTTGAGTAGATCCCGCAAGGCTTTACCGGCCGCATCACGTTCTCCAAGCTGCCCGTAGGCGGCGGCCATCGCCGTCTGCATCCCCCAGTGGCCCGGCAGATTGGCTTTGAGCACGAAACTCAATGCGCCGCGGTAGTCGCCTTGGCGGTACGAGTTGTAGAAGTCGGCATACCAGTACCATCCGGGATGGTTGGGATTTAGCTGCTTGGCGCGCTCCGCCAGTGCCATGCCACGCTCCCAGTCACCTGCATAGGTGAGCAACTCACCGAGAAAAGCAATGGAGTTGCCGTCCATCGGGTTGAGTGCGACGGCCCGCTCCGCCGCATTGCGGAAGCTCTGGAATTCCTTTTGAAAGAAGAGCGCCTGGGCCAGACTGAAATAGGCCAGATGGTTAGAGGGCGCTGCCTCGACGGCGCGCCGCGCGGCGGTTGCCCCGCTCGTTAGGCAATCAGCTTGAAGGTTGAATCCTTGCGCGTGCTCCTGGACGCACAGTAACGCTAGCATGGCCCAGGCATCGGCATAAGCTGGTGCCTTCCGCACCGCCAATTCGAGGCCAGGCCGCGCAGCGGCAAGCTCTTCGGCGGTGACCCGTTCGAAGTAGCCGAAGCTGCGCAGCACTGCCTCGTAGGGGCTCAACTCTTCGGGAGTGCGGCTGCGAACAGTTTCACTCATGCTCCGGGGCAGAACCCCGTTCATATCAGCGACGGTCGAAACAATCCGCGGAACCAACTCGTCCTGTAACTCGAAGTTCGCCTCTGGGCTGAAGATGCGTTCATAGTTCTCGGCCCAGAGATGAGCGCCGGAGACTGCGTCCACGAGCTGCACCGTAAGACGCAGCTTGGTTCCTGCCTGGCGAAGGCTTCCTTCCATGACATACCGCGCGCCCAGTTGTTTGCCGGCAGAACGAACGTCGGTCGCCTCATTGGCGTAGCGCGAAGTCGAACTGCGCGAGATGACCTTGAGGTAAGAGAAGCGCGAAAGGCCTGTCACGATCTCCTCGGTTAGCCCCTCTGCCAGGGCCGTGAGATCGGCGTTGCCTCCGCCATACTTAAATGGCAACACCGCGACCCGGAATCCCTCGTCAGCCCGGGCCGCTCCCGCGTCCGTGCCAGACTTTGCTTGTTCTGTTTTTCCCGTGATCGTCCCGTTGAGCTTCGGCGAATCGGGCGAGTCATCGGTCGCCGGAATCGCGAGCCCTGCTTTGCGCAGTCCTTCCAAGATCGGATCCATCAGTCCACTCGCGAAGTGCCAAGTCCCGACGTTTGAGCGCGCATGCGCCGCAAACTCGGGATCGAGCGCCAACAAATCCCGGACTGCGGCTGCGGCTTCAGCGCGCCGGCCAAGGTGTCCACAAGCCGAGGCCATTACGAGGAATGGCCAGAAGAGTCCGGGTACGTCCACCCGGTTCGCGCACTCGAGGGCCCTCTCGTATTCGCCCTTGTGGAAGTGATCCCAGAGGGGAGCGAAGTGCATCCAGCCCGCGTGATTGGGATTCAGTTCCATCGCGCGGCGCACGATCGCGGTGCCTCGCTCGAATTCGCCGGTGTGCACGATCTGCAGTCCCAGGATACCTAGCGCGTCGGTATTGAGCGGATTGAGGGCCATCCCGCGTTCGGCCGCAGGACCAAACGCCGCGAGGTCCTGGCGGAAGAAGTGCACTTGAGCGAGTGCAACTAGCGCGAACTGGTTGGCCCGATCCAACTCAACCGCGCGCCGACCCGCAGCCAGCGCGCGATCGAGAGAGGTCGCGTCGCTCTGGAAGCCAAACGCGTATTCGTCGACGTAGATTTGCGCGAGGGCGGCCAACATGTCCGATTGCCCAATGTTGCGCTCCGCCACGCGCTGCAGCCGGCTCTTGAGCTCAGCGTGAGCCGAGGGCGTGATCTGTTCGCGGTATGCAAAATACTGGAACTGCCACTCAACCGGCGTGAGATCGACGTCGTCCTTCTTCCGGATCGCGGCCCTCATCGAATGGACGAGCACCCCGTAGCTGTCCGCTACAGTTGCGACGATGCGGCCCGCGACGTCGTCCTGCACGGCAAAAATCGTCGAAGTCTGGAGGTCCCGATTGTAAGTCTCGGACCACAGTTGCGCCCCAGTTTCGGTGTCGACGAGTTGGGCGGTCACTCGAACGGCGGAACCTCCCTTGCGGATGCTTCCTTGCAGGCTGTAGCGCGCGCCGAGCTTCGCGCCAAGGGCCCGCTCGTCTCCGGTCTCTCCCTTCTGGCGGGCTACGGAGGCGCCCGCAACAACCGACAGATACCGAAACCGCGAAAGGCTGGTTACGATCGCCTCGGATAGCCCTTCGGCCAGGGTCGCGACGGCGGGATCTTCGTCGCGAACTTTGAACGGCAGGACCGCAACCCAGAATCCTTCATCCGCTCGCGTCATCCCGGACGTTGTTACACTCGTTGACGGGTCCGGATGACCGGAATACTCCGATTTCATAAGGCCCTTTAATTCTTGCTGGAGATCGTCGAGCTCAATCGCCAATTCCTTAATCGACTGATAACGTTTCTCAGGCTCCTTCGCCAGACAGCGGCGCACTACGCGTTGCAGCTCAATGGGCGCGAGCGGATTCGCATCCTTCAACTGTGGTGTCGGCGCGTGAACGATCTTGTGCAGCGAGTCAAGAGCATCTTTTCCCTCGAAAGCCCTTTGTCCCGTGGCCGCCTCAAAGAGAATGCAGCCAAACGAGAAGATGTCGGAACGGTGATCGATTTCGTCCACGCGACCACTCGCCTGCTCGGGAGACATGTAGCCGATAGTGCCTATCACCATTCCCGGCGTTGAGTGCCCACTATCCCAGCTGGACTGGTCGACTGGGTTTCCCGGGTGCTGCATAACAGCCGTGACGACTTCACTCGAACCACTTTCGTTGGACCCAAAAGTTCTTTGGGATTCGACTAGCTTCGCTAGCCCAAAATCCAATACCTTCGCGAAGTCGTCGCGCGTGATCATGATGTTGTCCGGCTTGAGATCGCGATGAACGATTCCGGCAGCGTGAGCTTTCGACAACCCCTGCGCGACCTGAATCAAATACTTCAGCAGCTGCGGGAGTGGAGCTCTGTATCTATGTATCTTCTCGCGAAGCGTTCGGCCATCGATGAACTCCATCGCAATGAAGTGCGTACCGTTGCTCTCTCCGATTTCATAGACGTGTGCTATGTTCGGATGATTCAACGCCGCTGCTGACTTTGCCTCGCGAACAAAACGGTCCATGCGATCACGATTTGACGCGAGCTCGGCCGGCAAGATTTTTAGCGCGACTTTGCGATCCAGCTTTGTATCCTGAGCCAGATACACCTCACCCATTCCACCCGCGCCGATCTTTGAGCGGATTTCATAACGGCCGAGCTTTGTTCCTGTTACCAGACTCATTTGTAGTTATCGAAGCTATGCGGCAGCCCGACGCGCCTTAATAAGTCTTCAAAGCGCGGGTCGGAGCGCAGGGGATCGAATTTCGGATCCACTCCCAACCAGATCAGCCAGACGGATCGCTCATCGCAAGCCTTTTCAAGCCACGCAAGAGCTTGCTCGTGGTCACCAAGTCCCAGATAAATCTGCGCGATGTGAAAGGCCTGCTCGTACTCTTGACTAGATTGGCTCTCTAACTCACTGAGAATCTCCAGCGCCTTGCGACGCTCTCCGGCTTTCCCGTATGCGTGCGCCGCAGCTGATAACGTAACAGGATCGTTCAGTGCTATCGGCGCATTCTCAATGGTGGCAATAGCCGAAGCGAAGTCACCCTTTTCCACATAAGCGTCAGCGAGAAACCAGTACGCTATGCGGAGGTTCGGATTCAACTCGAGCACTCTTCGATACTGTTCGATCGCGCGCTCAGGCTGGCGCGACCAATGGAAGGTCGCGCCAATTCCGAAATCGATCTGGTCGGAGAGCGGGTCGAGCTCCTGGGCGCGCCTCTGCTCTTTTAAGCCTTCGTCAAATCGGCCCATCAACCCGAGATACCAGCCATACCACATATGAATATGAGCGCTGCCCGGATCGAGAGCGATCGCGCGTTTGAACTCATGCTCGGCGCCGGCGTAGTCCCGGTCGTAATACATTTTGATGACCGCAAGGGAATTGTGAGCGTTGCCGAGCGCGTCATCGAGTTCCAATGCCTGGCGGGCCGCCTCTCTTGCTTTGGGCATCCATTCACGCGGAGCATCGAAAAAGGACATTTCGGTATAACACTCGGCCAGCCCAGCGTAAGCTGAGGCATACCGGGGATCGATCGCTATGGCCTGATCAAAACTCTTAATCGCCTTTTGAAAAAACTCGAGCGTCCACCTCATGAAGTATGAAAGACCTCGCAGATAAAACTCGTGTGCTTCCGGATTCCTGGTATGACGCTTCAATACGGCGGCCTGCTCCTGGCCAAATAGCTTTACTTTCAGCGCCTCGACCACGGCAAGTGTAATTTCATCCTGCACGTCAAAGATGTCTTTCATCTCACTGTCGTAGCGCTCAGACCAGAGATGATAACCATCCGCCGCGTTAATAAGCTGGGCGGTAATTCGCACGCGGTTGCCGGATTTCCTCAGGCTGCCTGCCAGAATTGTGTTCACATTTAGGGCCTTTGCGATTTCGTTAACGGCCGCGTTTTTGCCCTTGAACCAGAATGTCGAGGTGCGAGCGGCGACTTTCAACTGATCAATCTTCGCCAGTGCATTGAGCAGTTCTTCAGCCAGTCCGTCGCAGAAGTATTCGTTTTCCGGATCGGCGCTCAGGTTTGTGAAAGGGAGCACGGCGATTGAATTGCGCGGCTCCGTTGTGGAAACGCTCGTTGCCTCATCGCTTCGCAATGCCGATCGATCTGATTTCGCAAACGGGCGCGTGGCTCCAAACTCACGCTCAGCTTCGACTTCGAATTCAAGCCGCCTCCGCAACTGCCGCAGGTCCGCGAGCAGATCCTCCGCTTTCCGATAGCGTTCGTCGCGCTCCTTCGCCAGAGTTTTCTTAACTATTCGGTCGAGTTCCGCCGGAATCTCTTGATTGGAAAGGCTGGTCGGTTTCGGCTCGGTCGTCAAGATCGCTGCGATCACATCGCTCGCGGTCTCGCCCGCAAACGGCGACTGGCCAGCGAGCATTTCGTACATCACCACGCCTGTGCTGAAAATGTCCGTGCGCGCATCGACCTCCTTGCCGCGCGCTTGTTCGGGCGACATGTACGTGACGGTGCCCATCACTCGGCCCAGCTCAGTTTGGACGAGCGGCGTTGTTGCAGCTTGGGTGTCGATCGCCGGCGCGACTGCTTGCACCAACTTCGCCAAACCAAAGTCCAGCACCTTCACAATGCTATCGCGACGCAGCATGAGGTTTTCCGGTTTGATGTCCCGATGCACGATGCCCGCGGCGTGAGCAGCCGCAAGCGCGCCGGCGATCTGAGCTGCGACATCAAGCACCTCGCCAACCTTCATCGGCGCCGCCCGCATCCGTTGGCGCAGCGTCACGCCATCAATAAACTCCATCGCAATAAAATGTACGCCGTCCGATTCACCGATCTCATAGATGTGCGCGATGTTCGGGTGGTTAAGTGCAGCCGCAGATGTCGCTTCCTGATTGAAACGTCGCATCCGCTCGTGATTTGCAGCAACTTCCGCGGGTAGAACTTTCAACGCGAGCTTGCGGTGCAAGCGCGTATCTTCCGCAAGGTACACTTCTCCCATCCCGCCCGTGCCAAGCATCGAGCGGATCTCGTAACGGCCGAGTTTTGTGCCTGCTTCAACGGCCATTCTTAGAGCAACTCCGCACAATGGTGATGAGCACACTAATTCTAGCTGGATTAATCGGAGCGTGCGAGCTTTTCAATCCGTCAAACACTCCCCACAAATCTCCCCACAGTGAGATTTTAGTTAAGGTTGGCGACTGCTTGTAAGTTGTTGCAGGATTTGGAGGCGGCGATCGGAATCGAACCGATGAATAAAGGTTTTGCAGAAATTTACAGCTACCATTCACAGAAGAACACAGAAGACCAAGTAGGGACAAAGACAACAGCTTAACTTTTTTCATGTTCTTCCTTGGCTTTCGGTGAATGCAGGTATTTACTGCGTTTTTTACTACAGTGAAAGCCCAATTTTAGTTGACAAGTCATCCGATCGAACTTAATGTCCTGTCGTCATCAAGTGTTGTGGCCAAGGTCCACACACTCGATTTCCTCAACGGTCGTCTTCAAGGCTTATTTTCGTTGGATGTTCTCGATAAAAATTCAAAAAGCACAAGAATCTGGTTAGTTCGTTTCGGAATTCTCTTTGGAGCTACCGGTGTTTCAGCGCCTCAGCCTTACAACTCATCTCTCGGTCGCCAGTTGCATAGGTTTATCGATCGCGATCGGATGTATTGCGAAGATCTATGTCAACCAACGGGGGGAGTACTCTGACCATGCGATTGTGAACCCTACCCATGCTGTATCGTCAAATACAGCGGTTCTAAAATACTGGAACAATACGCTCTCAGCAGGATTTAACACTGGACTCCTAACCAATAATGTTATCCAGTTTGTCGCCCCGACCTGGCAGCAGCAGTTTCCAGTCAATTCACCCAGCGCTCGGTACGCTCAATCAATGGCTTTTGATGTTGCACATGGAGAGTTGGTTCTTTTCGGAGGCGTGGGTGGAGGTGTTGCGGCTTCTATAGTATATCTGACTAAAGAGATCGTAGACTAAGTACAGGAACAATAAAGAGAAGCTTACGTGGTAAACTCGCTTTCTGGTCGATCAAGGCTCCCTATGAAACGTTGTCCGCAGTGTCATTCGAGTTTTCCCGATACGGATCAGTTCTGCGAACTTGACGGTACTACACTGGTCGCAGAGTATTCGGATATTAATCTTGTGGCTGGTGACTGGACAGAACAAGAGCTCCGGGCGGTTTTGGCGTCAGACGCGAGGAACCGACGACGCCGCCAGAATTGGCAGACCCTGGCTTTGGTGGCAGTAGCGGCTGTGGCCGTTGGCCTGGTCCTCTTTCTTGTCTACCCGAGGATAACGCGGAAAGCTCAAGACAGTTTCAACGAGCCATCAACTAATATGGCCGTCGCGCAGCAACAGATGCCTCTCCCGCCTTTGCGCTCCGTGCCAATTGCCAGCGCCTCTCCTTCCGCCGAACCGTCTCCCTCCCCAAGTTCGATGTCGTCGCCGGCGGTTCAAGCTGAATCTGCCCGAGTCGTACTGAGTTCCAATCCCGTGTCGACGAGCGGTGACGAAAAGATCAGGCGCGGGCAGGTCACAATTTCGCTAACAAACGGGACCAGCGTTGAGGCGGATGAGGCATGGGAAACACGAGAAGGAATCTGGTATCGACGCCGCGGCGTGATTACTCTTCTGGAGCGCGGCCAGGTGAAAGCGATTGAGAGAGTCATCGAGAAAGCCTCGTCGCCCGCATCCTCGGCAGCGGCAACGCCAACCTCATCGCCCACCGCATCACCCTAATCACCGCGTCTACTGTCTACTGTCTGCTTACTGTTACTGTTTGCTGTTTTACATCAGCATGTTTGAACACGTTAGCGACGGCGACTGCGGTGGATCTTTTTCTGGCATGGCGTTCTGCAATACTTCTTCCAGCAACTCAGCCGTTATATCAAGGCTGGTGAGTAGCGGGAGCAAACTCGCTTGCAAGGGGTACTTGCAGACGTAACGCTTCGCCTCGTCCTGGGCCAAAGCCAGGGCTACGTAAGCGCGAGCCAATTTGCGGACGTCGACCTTTTCAGAAGATAGTTCGGACATTGCGGCTCCTCTTGCTAAGTCATGAATACTCTTAATAGAAGGCTAAAACAGAGCACATTCTTAGAGACTTACTATATTTTTTACTACAGTACTTTTTTGGCGCGAGTCTGGAAGGCTTCTAAGTTGTTGAGTAGATTGGAGGCGGCGATCGGAATCGAACCGATGGATAAAGGTTTTGCAGAAATTTACCAGCATGGTTTACAGAGGACCATGGAGGTGTAAGCACCTAAATACAGTGCAGCTTAGATTGACTGATCGTGAACTGATAACACTTGCTCGTCAGCACGACCGCCGAGGGGTTCCCCTCCTCGATGACCCGGAAGTGGATGTCAAACTCTGAACCAGGGAGGAAGGCGGCCAGGTTGCGAAACAGCTTTTCTCGGCCCGCTCCGGTCGCATCCGTCGTGATCGACTGCGGCTGAAGTCCCTTGCCGAGAGTGAGCCAGTTTATGCTCGTGCAGTCGTCGTCGACGTTAGTGTCCACCGCCCGCTGGAGAAGGTAGCTCGTGTTCGGTGCGAGGTCGCGCAGCCAAACGTCGAGAAAGATGATGCGAGCGTCGTCATTGGGCTGGCGGAACTTGACGAGGCCGAAGCCTTCACCGCGCAGAATGACCTCCAGGTTGAAGTTGGGTGTCTCTGGTCCCCAAGGTGGCCCCGACTGGGGCGCTTGGGCGGCTGCGGAGGAACTCAGGGACAGTAAGACGAACACGGCGAGCAGTGCTGGTGCTGTGACTCCTACGAATAATTCGCGTTTCTGCATGTCGATTCTCCTTGTGCGCCGGGCTAAAGCGGCAGGTTGTAGTGAATGAAAGAGTCATACGTTAAAGGTAATGCGCATGCCTACTCCGACTCACTCATTGGATCGCACGTTTCAATCTAGGTAGCACTCAAGGCTGAGTGCAGAACTGATTTGGAGGCGTTCTGGTCAGATTCCAGCGAGATTAGCGATGGCGCGAGGTATGTTAACTAAATCTGCGCGTCTGGCGGAAGGCGTCTATTGCTAAAAGCTCTCCAGGGTCGGGAGCGGCCGCACGGGACGTACCAAGCCTGGCAGACAAGCAGAGCTTAGAGCTTAGCCACTGGAACGCACGCAAGCGATCAAAGAGTGGGCATACTCTATTAGCACAAAAGCGAAGTTGTCAATGGTGGACACGTTGGTGGGTTTTCTTAGAAAATAAATGCAGAGAGTCACTACATTTTTTACTACAGTGAGCTTTTCACTGAACTTCTGAATGTCAGTAAGTTGTTGAGGTAGATTGGAGGCGGCAATCGGAATCGAACCGATGAATAAAGGTTTTGCAGGCCTCCTCCTCACTAATGGCGACGTGTAGGCCCTTCGCCTTCTCACCGCTGCCAAACGCATCACTCGTGACCTGAAGTTGACAGTGCTCGGTCCAAACTCATCAGTCCTCAAGAGATTGTGAAGCGATAAGTCTGCTCGTGAAAAAGAGGGAGAAGCAGTCTATCGCGTGCGATGATTTCTTCGATCTGTCGATAGACTGCGTGCCGCGCCGCCGGCGATGTTTCTGATCGTCCCCGGGCAATCAGACGGTCCACTTCTGCTGAGCCACATAGGTGTCCGAACAAGCCCTCTTTCGTGGCCAGGATGTTAGCGAAGGTGTCGGCATCGGGATAATCAGCGGCCCAACGCCCCAGCACCACGTCGACGGAACCTTGGGACACTGCCTCCATCCATTCTTCCATAGTCTTATTCACCGCACGAATTGTTATCTGGTGCTCACGAAGAGAGCGTGAGATCTCCCGCGCGAGAGCAGCGTACTCACTAAAGAACACCGGGTTAAGGACTGCGGTCAATTCAATTTCCTCGCCTTGTCGTTCGGGCACTGTGGGCGAGGCCACAGGCATTGTCGAGGTGTAAGAGGAATCATGACCGAGTAATCCGGGTGGAATTAGCCCGTGCGCAGGGACGGCCAGCCGCCCCAGGGTTTGACGAACCACGCTCGCGACGTTGACAGACTGCACCAGCTTCTGACGCAATCGTTTGTCTTTTAGCGGTCCTCGATGAGTATTGAAGACTGCGTAGTAGGTTATAAGGTTGGGGATCTCGCGATAGCCCGAAGCAAACTCAGGCTCGCGACGCAAAGCTTCGGCGTCTGCTGGTAAGAGATCGGATGCCAGCGATAGTTGACCGGCGCGAAATTGAGAAAGGATATCCGCGGGAGACACACCGAAGTTGAAGATGAGTCTTTCAACCTTGGGATAGCCGCTGCGCCAGTAGGTTTTGTTTCGTTCGAGTTCGAGGCGAAGGTTTGGCTCAAACTTGACTACGCGAAAAGGACCGGTCCCTACAGCGCCCTCTTGCCAACTTCCGTGAAACCCGTCACTACCTTCCGGAACAATGGCTGCTGCGTGATAAGAAATAAGGGCCGGGAAGAATGAGACTGGCTCGTCCAGCTCAATAGTAAACTCATCGGCCGAATGAATTCGGAACCCCGCCAGGTCCGACTCCTCTCCGTTAAGGAGCGCCTTCGCCCCGTGAATAGACGAATAGAAGAAGCGCCCGTTGCTGTCGAGATTCAACAGAAGCCTTTCGAACGAGTAGCGAACATCGCGCGGCGTCAGTTTGCGTCCATCATGGAAGCGGACATCATCTCGGAGGCGAAAACGATATCTCTTGCCCCCCTGTTCAGCTTTGAAATCAGACGCCAGCCAGGGAACTATCCTGGCGCCACCGACGTCTCGAGTTAGTGTCTCGAAGATGCTCGGCAGCACCTCTGCATCTTCCACAGTACTTGCCAGTGAAGGATCGAGGTGTTGAAGGGTTCCGGTTATGGCGACACTAATAGTCCCACCGCCCGCCCGTAGCGTGTCGGCCGCTTTGGTCCCCGATTCTAATTTGCCTATCTCGGCATAGTTGATGTATGGAGCGCTGCCACGAAGGTTAAGGCCGAGAACCTTTGAATTGGCAAGCCGGTAGTCGACGTCGTGAAAAAGCGGTAAGACCATTCCAGATTCCTGCAAAAAACTTTCGTACTTCCTATATAGCAACGCTCTAACACCGGGGCGGCTTTCCGTACGCGCCTCCTCGAGGATTTGATCCCCATCAGCTGAGGAGATGTAAGAGCGGTAGAGACCCACGCATGAATGGAAGAGACCGTAAGTAAAATCATCCGGGTCATCATAGTCAGCATTCCACCTACCAATAAATAGATCTATCCCGGTACTAGTTTGAAAGGATTCCAAATAGGAGGCCATCGTTGGGGTTGCCACTTCAACTTTTACGCCCAGGTCCGACCAGATGGAAAGCAGACTTGTCAGCAGCGACTTATATCGATCCAGGAACAGGGGATGCACGGCTGCCCTTAGCGTGATTGGCTCTTTAAGACCGGTCTGGCCCAGCATGGCCATGGCTTCGTCGCGAGTAAGCGTCTGGCGTCGTCTGCCCGGATCATATCCGAGCAACCCGGGTGGAATCAGGCATACAGCAGGTTGCGCGAAGCGGCCCAATGTTTGCCAAACGAGGTCATGTGTTCGCACGATTCCTGAGAGAGCCCCACGAAGGTCCGCATTCTGGCCCACTGACCCAGTCGTAGAATTGAATATTAGAAAATAGGTATTCTTACGCGGAGATTCGACCAACCCGCCCCGAAAGCGAGGGTCCCGAAGAAACTCGTCAAGATCCTGGGGCGACAAGTCACGCGCGAGATCGATCGAGCCAAACCGTAACCCTGAAGCTATCTCCGAGGCACTTAGGCCCGCACGAAATTCGACCTCATCAAGAAGCGCTGACGAACCCTTCCAATACCTTTCGTTGCGCTGGAGCACAATGCAGTCAGGGCTGTACGAAGCCATTCGAAATGGACCCGTGCCGATTAGAATGGAATCGGTCTTTCCTTCATTAGCTTTAAGGGTGATGCCGGTTTTGTAGTCCGTTAACAAGGCGGGATATATGGAAAGAGGCTCTGGCAATTGTATTTCCAGTTTGTAATCAGTGTGGGCCAGAATTCCGTCCAGCTCCTTTTTCTCGCTCTTAGCGAATTGCGCCGCACCGCGAATAGCCGCCAGGGCCGGAGGGAGCTCTCGGGCTACTTTAATGCTCCGCTCAAAGGAATCCTTGATAGACAGAGCGGTCAAGGGCTCGTCATTCTGGAAGCGGACATTCTCTCGCACATTAAAAAAGACTGAAGTGCCGTTGTCGGACACTTCCCATTTCTCGCAGAGAGCCGGAATCAAGTTACCTTCCGGGTCTGTTGCCAAGAGAGTCTCAAAGACATTCGCTAGAATCTCCTGCTCTTCCACTAATTCCATATTGACTGGATCAATATCCCCGAGCGGAGTTGCCATCGCAACGACCAATTTGCCCCCTTTGGGTACTTCTTCGTCGGCAACGATTTCCTTAGGTGCAGGGGCGAGTGAAACAGCTTCTTCGAGATAGCTATTGGCTTTCTCATATTCTCCACGCAGGTTGGCGAGCGTGGCAGCCAAAGAGAGCACGTGTCTGAGGCTCTCCTTGTCTCCCACAACGCGCGCTGCATCCATAACCTGCTGGACCAATCGAGTGGTCTCTTCAACCTTTCTGGCCTGCCAGGCAGTCTCCGCTGCGAGTAAGAGCGCGGCCACGGCCCGCGACTTATGATCCTCACGTTCGAGGATCCGTGCCGCACTTTCCGCCTCTTTTAATGCGGCGTCGACATCGCCAGCCATTCGGTGTGCCTGGGCGAGCAGCAATCGCGCGTCTCCTTCCAGCGCAGGATCGCCCTCCCATTCTTCGTCGAGAAACTCGAGTACTGTTTTCGCAGCGCGAGCTGACTCCTCGGGGCTGAAAGCATCGAGAGCAGCCTTGGCCATGCGCAAGCCATACTCAACTGTCTTGTCTGGCACGTCACCCTGGGAGAAGTGGTGGACCAATTGTGGATAGACTCGCTCAAGCCTGCCGGCGTGCCGCTTCTCCACCTCCTCAGCATATTTACGATGTAACGACCTGCGCTTGCGGCGCGAAATTGCGCCGTAAAGCACGTCACGAACGACACCGCTCGAAAACGTCAAGCGATCGCCGCGCGACTCGCGCTCTTCCTCAAGTAGCCCTTCATCTACAAGACGGTCAATCGCGTCCTCAACATCGTTTGCCCCGGCCAAGGCTTCCAAATCGCGAGAGTCAAAAGCTTTGCCAATTACGGAAGCGATCAATAGCACATCGCGCAGTTCTTCAGGCAGGCGCTCAATGCGTCTTTCGACTGCCTGTTGAATTGTGGCCGGCAAATCAGCAGTTGAGAGATCAGTGGCCGCACCCAAACTCCAGGCTCCGGTTTGGTCTTTTGAGATGCCTCCGGAATCGAGAAGCGAACGCACCAGTTCCTTAGTGAAAAACGGATTGCCCTCGGTCCCCTCATAAAGTTTTTCGACGAGACTCTCTGCTATTTTTGGCCCGCCGATTAGGGTCTCGAGAAAGAGGCGATGTTCTGCCGGGGAGAACGGCTCGACGGCGATCGCTGAAAAACGGCGGTCTCCCCGGAAACTATCCAGCATGCGAAGCAGCGGATGAGATCGGCTGTCTACTTCGCTGGTACGGTAGGTACCAACGATCAGTGTGGGTGTCGGTCCTAATCGTCGAACAATATATTGCAATGCCTCGATAGATATTTCGGCTGCGTGTAGATCTTCGAGAAAAAGAATCAGAGGCTTTCCCGCTGCCAGGCGCGTCAATGTTCGCGCCAGCAGCTCAAAGATCTGCGTGCGGTTCTCGGGACCCTGCGATCCGCCCGGCGCTCCACTAGTTTGGGCCAACTTTGAATCGCCCATCGCGGCGCCGCGAATCTCACTGATCTCTGTAAGCATGGGAAACAGCGAAACGAGATCAGGCGCCACGTCTGCAAGCTCTATCTTATTGTCCGGAGAGCTGGACGTGTCACTTTGCCGGAAGTATTCCTGAATAGCTTCACAAAATCCCTGGTAGGGAAAGGCGCCGTCCTGCTCGATCGATCGACCATGAAGCACCAGCAGTTTACGGGCCTTCGCCAGGTTCTCGATTTCGTCAAGCAGTCGGGTCTTGCCTACTCCGGGCTCACCCGAAACCACCACGAATTGGCATTCACCGCTAATGGCGGCATTGAGGCGCTTCTGCAATTCGGCTTGTTCTTTCTCTCGGCCGATAAAAGGAGAGAGGGCCACACGCGGCAGTATCAATGTCTTCGTCATTACCACTGATTTGCCAAGATCGCTTTGGTGTAGTCTGGTTTGGCAACGCCGCAGCGCATCAGCAACCTCACTCGCGTGCTGTGGTCTTTTAGCAGGATCTTTAGCTATGCAGGTGAGTATGACTTCCTCAAGCTCCTCATTGATATCGGCCCCCAATAAGCGCGGGGGCTGGGGAATCTCATGAACTATGCGATAGAGAATTGACTGAAGCTCACCCGAAAATGGTGGTTCGCCGGTAAGACACTCATACAGCACAGTTCCTAGAGAGTAGATGTCCGAACGATGGTCCACTCCGCTGGCCGCGACCTGCTCGGGACTCATGTATGAGAGCGTGCCGGCGATAGTTCCGGTCTTGGTGATACGACTTTCGGTAGCCCCGCGGGCTAGACCAAAGTCCATGATCCGAACTCTAAGCCGAGTGCGATCATCTCGCACCACCATAATATTCTCCGGCTTAATATCGCGGTGAAATACCCCGCGTGAGTGGCTGTATTCAAGTGCTTCAGCAACCTGAATTCCAATGTCGATAACCTCACCAAGCGTGAGCGCGCCTTCGCGCTGAAACCAGCGCAGATTTGTTCCCTCGACGACCGGCATGACAAAGAAAAGCGATCCGTCGTGCTTGCCAAAGTCGAAGATTGGCACAACTGCGGGATGATCCATCTGGGCCACCAACTGCGCTTCGCGCTGGAAACGTTGTTCCGTTTCCGGGCTCAGCAGTGTGGGTGGAATAAGTTTGATGGCTACTTCGCGGTTCAATAGAGGATCATGCGCCCTATAGACGACGCCCATTCCCCCGCGCCCCAACTCTGCCCTAATGTCGTACCGGTTAGAAAGCCTTTGACCGATCATCTGACCTCCACAACAAAATCTCAAACAGGTGTGAGCCTAATCATGAGGGTTTAAGCATGAGGAAGGCGCGCAAATTAAGGCCTTTTGTCCCAGGGAGTTAAACGAATAATGAGCTCGCATGATAGGGCATGCCGTCGCGGATTGTATAGAGGGTTTTTTGCAGGAGAAAGCCACGTTGGATATATCGGTGAGTTGTGTCTGAAGCAAACCAACTACTGAGGTCTCCCAGCTGATAGGGGCGTGTCCATTAAGAGTCAGCCGCTCTGTTACTGATAAATTGTTCTCTTAAGACACCGAGGGCTTCTGCGTTTGAACTATTAACGCATAAGTGTCGCTTCCAGACACAACCATGCAACGATTTACTACAATTCTTACTACAGTCACTTTTCGGCGATTAACTCAGCTGCGCATAAGTTATTGAGGAGTTTGGAGGCGGCGATCGGAATCTAACCGATGAATAAAGGTTTTGCAGAAATTTACCAGCATGGTTTACAGAGGACCATGGAGGTGTAAGCACGTACATAGAGTGCAGCTTAGATTTTTTCGTGTTCTTCCTTGGCCTTCTGTGCCTGCAGGTGTTTACTACATTTTTTACTGCAATCAAACTTCCAGGATCTGGGCCAGGACCTGACTGTTGAATTATGCCCATTGCCACTGTCCAAAAGGATTGACTCTACCAGTCAATTCAAATATCGTTCGCCACCACGTTCAAAGGTTTGGCTGTCTGCCTTGTAGCCATCTAGCCGCATTTCAACCCGGCTCTAATAGCACAAGCCCTTTTTGTCTGTTAAGCCTTCAACTCCCTAAGTGGAAAGGAAATCCCCATGAAAAGAATACACAAACTGGTTCTCTCTTCGCTCGTCTCGCTGCTGCTTCTGCTGGCTGTTTCAGTCTATGGACAAGTCCACAAATACTTCACCCCGGGCTCGGTGTGGGGTGTAACCACGATCAGAATCCATCCGGGGATGGATCAAGCGTATCTAGAATACCTGGATACGCAACTGAAGAAAGAGTCTGATATTTCTATCAAGAATGGCTTCATGAAATCCTACAAGATTCTACGCGGCCAGGATGATGATAGTGGTTGGAATATGCTGATCCTGCGTGAATACGATAGTTTTGCCTCACTTGAGAAGAATGAGGAGAAAGCAGACGAAGTGCTTCGTCAGGCTACTGGGATAGATGACCAAAAGAGTATGCAAGGGTATATAGATCGGTCGAAAGTTCGAGATGTCATGGGCACGAAGTTCATGCACGAACTGATCCTTAAATAACGCACTGAACCAACCAGGATGTACCGGCCGACGGAGCAGATGGAGCGCAAAGGGCGATCTCATAATGGGCTCGCCTTTGTCGCCCTCAATGTTCAACCCACGACACCAAAATTGCTGCAGAGCCAGAGATAAATCATCGCTGGCACCGGTATTGGCTAATATTACCTGCCGGTATTCTTTCATCATGACCGAGCTCGTCATTCTAATCAATCAAATTGGTCTATGCGGACATGGCACACCCATAGCTTTCCTCACAGCGAGGTTCGAAACTGGAACCAGCAGAGACGGCACGCCGTTTGTTTTGTGCAATCATTGAAGGCGCACAGTCGCCTTCATGCGCGATCATTTTTGCTTTAGATAGAGGTGAAACATGTTAACTCCGACCAAAAAACACTCCAATTATTCTAAGCGCCAAGAGAAAACCCGGCCTCTTGAACTCCGGCCGCTCTCGACCGAGGAACTGTGCCGGGTGAATCTCGCTACTTTTCGGGAGGGCGTCAATCATCGCCACTGGCCCAGAGAGGTTATCGAGCAGTTCTTAGCGGTTCAGGTCTGAAACATTCACGGTTCTCTTCATCGTGCGGCAAGCTGTCGAAGAGAGACACGCTGATTCCGGTCCGCTGCACATCTCCGGAGACGTGCCGAAAGCGCGCGCCAAACGATGCGCCATGTCGGTGGTAACAGGTTGGCGCTCGTGCAATATCTCGCTAACAGTTCGTCGCGAGACGCCCAGCAAGCGCGCGAGTTTATCTTGCGTCAGTCCCGCTGCCGGCAAGACATCCTCGCGCAGGATCTCGCCGGGATGCGTTGGTCGTCTCTTTCGATTGTTTCGCATCGTTCACCTACAGCGTAGCGAATCAACTCTCCTCATCAACGATTTTCGATCAGTTTCAATGCGCGGATGGCGTTAATGCTCTTAAACATGCGGAACTGATGAGGAAAGCGAATGAAGTCGTATCTTTCATACCAACGAGCGAGCCTTTCATTTCGGGCACCGAGCATCATCGCGCGAACGCCCGTCTTCCTTGATATTTCATCAACCCGCGCCTGAGCGTCCATCAGCATCAACTCGCCATAGCCCTGACCGTGAAATTCTCGATCGATGCCCAGTTGCCCGAGAAGGATCACGGGGATGGCGCGCTTGATGCGGGGGCGGTCACTGGGTATTTCTTCCTGTCGCACTTGAGCCATTAACAGAGTGTGATATCCAACGATGCGGGTGGGCTCGACTTGCTCGTCGACCAGAACCATCGTGCGGCTGAGGTCCCGCTCCTGGTCCTGGAGAGCCTGCTCCTGAAGAAAGCGGGTGACTTCTTTATCTCCACAGTCGAAACGCTTCCGAGCGTGACTTCTGGAGATCGGCTCAACCAGCAAGGCGATGTCTCACACCTTCCCGTCGACCTCGCCGGTAGCGCGCGGCAGCAGCGCGAGACGACTTCGACGGTTTCCTGCTGCGGTCCAGCGATTTAAGGAAGAAACTATAGTCCTCGGCATCAAGCGTCACGGTATCGTGTCGCTCCAGAATTTCGTTGGCTCTTTCGCTGAGCGCAGAGACGGCGAAATCGGTAAGTCCCTGGCCGGTGATGGCTGCAGCCCGAGCCACCCGCGCCTTAATGTCGGGATTTAGACGAAAATGCATTCTGTCTTTGTCTGCCGTGCTCACCTTTTTTGCCTTTGCGAATGTCATTATCTCCACTCCTTGACGCTAAGTGGCAATCTGCCACACGCATTATGGCAGGTCTCTT
>WNFT01002053.1_pt1 | contig 17955 bp, 20 predicted proteins | sample 5400191 | NCBI WGS metagenome assembly WNFT01 (sample SAMN13153359, study PRJNA577476) | soil metagenome | isolation source: 80 cm saprolite under Madrone tree | place: USA:California | collected 2016-06-14 | reverse complement strand
TTCACCATGACGGTTTCGGTTGGATTCTTGGAAATAGGAGAACTCGGATCGGATCTTGACATTAGTCTCCTAAAGACCATTCTCATAACGGGCTCAGCCCTCTTCTTCATGGCCCTAGTCGGATTCAACACCGCCTTCGCGCCAACAATCAACGGCGTGATCGGCAATCCCCTCTATACTGGGCTGTTTCTAGGAAGCTCATCAACGAACGTAGAGGGTCTCATTACTGGTGCCTGGTGGTCCCAACAGAGTACAGGACTAACGATCGGGACCTACTTTCTCTTTGAAACCGCCTTTGCTTCTGTCACACTGGCCCTTGTTGGAGTAATTGTCTTACGAAAAATGAAGATGCAGGCTTTCTTCGCTTACTCCATTGTCTATTTCATCATTATCTGGAACCTGCCCGCGGCATGGATATGGAATCCGACTGGCTGGCTCGCCCAGATGGGCATGGCAGATTTCGCCGGGGGACTCGTAGTTCATGGAGCTGCTGGAGCGGCAGGTCTAGGAATCATACTTCAGATTTGGCGGGAAGAGAAGAAGAAAGGACTAGCGACTAGTCCTCAGGTCACCGCCAAGCTCAATCTCCCCTGGCTGACGCTGTCGATACTCCTACTCTGGGTGGGATGGTTCGGCTTCAACCCAGGAAGCGTCCTCGCGTTTAACAATGAAGCAATGGTCGTCGTACTCACAACCTTCCTAGCCGCAGCCTCCGCGTTCCTCTCCGTTATGTTCTTCAGATATCGGATGACGAAAGAAATACCGAGCCTAATCTACGGCGTGAATGGTATTTTGATGGGTCTCACTCTTCCCGGGACATTTGCTAGGAGGAACATTTGGCGTCCTGATGATACCCGTCTTCGCCCAGACAGATTTCGCATCGCAGTTGGGAACTCTCACATTGCAAAATGGCAAACCAGCAATGCTCCCCGCCTTACCAAACGGCTTATTCTTCGGAGGCGGGGTGCCTGCGTTAACCCAACTAGGGATAGAGGCGTATGGCATAGTCGTAGTCATGCTTACGGTCTTCATCCTATCCTATCTGACGTCGTGGTTGATCTCAAAAGCGATGAAAGGAATCATAGGAAGAGACAAGAAGATCTAGTTGCTTTCTCATTCATCGGAATAGCTCGTTCAGCCTCAATTATCACCAAACCACCTAAGAAAAACTCGTGAAGCCTGGCCGATCCGAATTCCTTCTCGGCTAGTCTAGCGACGGTGCGATTCGTTGTTAGCCGGTGAAAAGTTGGAATTATCATTTGAAACGGGTTCCCCGTAATCCGTCCCTTGATGAAGAATCTAGCAGTGATCGGCATCACCACAGCGATATACAGCTCAATCAGTCTTCGCCGAAAGGCGCCGTCAGGTTTTCCAATATCGACCAGTTCCAGTCTACCCTCCTGATCGGTTACCCTGGCAAACTCTTCCATGGAAAATGTCTTATCGCGAACATCTCTGAAGGAGAAACACGTGAGGACCCCGGAGAAAGCATCCGAACGAAACGGAAGGCTCTCAACTACGCCTAAGACTGGGTAGAAGGCAGGCCCCAAGGAATTCTTTGCGTAGCGCAGAAGTGTTAGGGATGGATCGAGCCCAACGATGTTCTCGAATCGATCTTCAAGCATCATTCTACTGCTCGTCCCAGGACCTGGGCCCGAGTCTAGAATCCAATCTGCCCTGTATTTTTCCAGTTGGCGAATTGCCCTGCGCCTGAGGGGTCCGGCCAAGCCCATTGAGATTATTTCGCTGATCGACTCGTAGAATGGAAGGGCTCGTTCAATCGCTCTGATTACTGTGTTCCACTCGTTGGTCGCGTGATTCGAGCCGTGTCCCCTTGATTGGTTCCCGGGGAATCCAGTCCTTAAATAGCCGGTAAGCGAAAACTAGTCTTGGATAACTCTAGCTCATCTTCGTGGTTAGAATTTTGGACATCGAATCACCCTCGACCGGCATTGGCGTATCGGAGGGACTGGACAGGAGCTTCAACTTCTCAGAAGTCTTTCAGCTAGTCAAGAAATCAGTTAAGACCAGTCTGGGAAAGAGACGGACGGGTCTGATGCTGGGTCTAGCTGATCTTCCTGATTACATTGGGGCTTTCCATCAGATGGGGTCGAATTTCATCGTGATGAACCGAAGTCTCCTCGACCAGGTTACGCACATAGCAAAGGATCGCCAGACTCTCAACGCTTACGTCTTCTACACGCTCCTCCACGAGTACTTGCACACTTTGGGTTATGTTGACGAGGGAGAGGTGAGACGGTTGACCCGTCAGATATGCACCCGGGTCCTGGGACCTGACCACCCTGCCACAAGACTGGCGACTGATGGGCCGGCGGTAATGTTTCCAGAGCTCACCTTCCAGCATCACGGGGAGAGTCGTTCTCGGAGGCTTCCCAGGTTCGAGATCGTCCGCGAATTCGAGAGAGAATACAAGAGCTACGTCGCCTAAGCAAACCCTCAATAAGACATGTCTCATGCTCGCCGGATTGTACCTAGCTCTTTAGTGCAAGAATCTCATCCAAACGTATCAGGTTAGTCTGATTTTCCGACGAGAAAAGCGCTGAGGGCTTCGGGCACAATCCTACGATTCGGAGGCTCCGCATTCGGCAAATCCTAAGTTCATGTTCAGGGTGAGACCTGAGACGTTTCATAGGCTCGAAGATAAGGCGAGGCGTCACAATTCAACAGTAGCTTACGGCAATGGTCATTCCTAAGTGGCTGAGATCGGAACCCTGATCCGAGCCGAACAATATCCAGTGATTTCTAGCTTCAACGAGAGTTAGCTGTCTCTCGACTCAACAGATTTGAGGAGCCCTCCACTCTTGACTCGAACCTTCTATGCCTGCGATTCTCCGCCGATATAGTCCAGGAATCCTTTCAATTTCCAGTAAGCATCAAGAAATTCTAGTCCTCGATGAGTAATCGAGAATCCGGAATCTTCCCCTGTTTGCGTGAGGACTAGCCCTGACGAGGACAGATCATTGAGGTAGTTCTTGGTCCGATCTACGGGTAGGCCAACTGCGTAGGAGACCCTGGTTATTCTGGTCAGTCCCTTGCGTTTCAAAGCTTCTAGTATCTCGGCGTAGATGTCCATACGGGACCGTTTGGCGGGCTGCAATTTCTCAGAGAGGCGGTTTCGGTAGCTCGCTGACCTTTGAGCCTGGTTTTGCAAATCTTACGTTGCCCGAGACCTTGATAGTGTCGGTGTAGAGTACCTCGCCCTCTACGATGACGTCTGCTTCTATGACGCCCTCTCTGAAGTAGAGGTTCCTCGCCCTCGAACCGTGCTCCAGCTCTAGCTTGTCCGAGTAAACATCCTCTACCTGGCCACCATGTCCGATGCTCACTTCGCGCGCGACGATTGGGCCGCTTGCTCTGGACCCGTGTCCCAGCTCGACGGTGTCTCCCTTTGCTCCCTTGATCGTTTTGAGGTCTCCTCCCACCTCAATGCTTTTCTGGGCGATGATCTGGTCCGCTTCCATCGAGCCCCCGACGTCAAGCGAGTCGAGTCTAAGCAGTGCACCGATGTAGGCTCTGCCCCCAATGTCTAGGTCTCTCTCGAGTGTGAGGCTTCCGGAGACTCGCAAGAGTCCTCCAACGTCCACTTCGACCCCCTTTCCGTTCCCACAGATAGACGCCATGCCTCCTACGTCCAATGAATTGAACGAGAGATCGGCTTTGCTCTCGAATTTTCCTCCCACGTCGACATCTCCCCCCTCCCCGCCTTCCAAGAGTGTTGCGAGACCACCTACATCGATTTTTGAGAATTTCAGCGGCTTGGTCGATTCAAACTTTCCACCTACATCCACATCGCGCGATACCTCTCCTCCCCCAATCCGGGCCATTCCGCCAACGTCGAGCTTTGCACACTTGACCGTTCCGGCTATGTCGACGGTGCCTCCGACATCAATCTCTTCGACTTCGGCTGTTCCCTGGACTTTGAATGAGCCGCCTACGTCCACTTTCTTTCCCGAGATAGTTCCTTTAACCTCGAGGACTCCTCCTACATCAAAATCGTCAGCCCGGGCGTTCCCGCCTATCCTCAGAGCTTTGTCGACTCTAACCGTCGTTGCTTCAAGAGACCCGTCGATCGCTAGCTGTCCGTCCTCGACCTTCACTTCGCCTTTGGCGTTGAGATCGCCCTCGATTCTGATTTTTCCATGGCGAGCAGAGAACTCTGAGCACGATAGGCTTCCATGGAACTCCGCGTCTCCGTCACACGATACCCGTCCGGTTACCTGGATTACCTCGTCTTCTGGTTCTATTCTTGCTTCTTGGCCGACTCTTAGGTCGCCGTCGACCTGGCCGAACTTGGATGTCGCGCCTCTGGCTACGGAGACATCGCCCATTCTCTGGCGGCCCCTATCGAGTAGCCAGTCTAAGGTTGTTTATCGTAAGCCAGTTCTTGATTGTCGCTTGCTCTATTCTCTCTTGGTCTATTTTGACGTGACACATTTCTCGTCGACTGCTCTATAATTCGCTGTCGCATATAACGGCCGTGCACGTTGAATAGTCACTAGAAGTGATTACAAACAAAATTTCGTAAGGATTCTCAAAACAGGAGAGAAGCCCAAGCTACTGTGGACCAACAGGGCTGCCGTGTGAGCCTCGGACCGCGGACCAGATTGCAATTAGGGAATATATTCCTCCGAGATAGGTGGCTGTCCTACCAGTCCAAGCAATCGGGTCCCCAACAGTTCTACCGAAGTAGAACGCGCCCAACCCTATAGCCGTCAACGCCAATGCCATCGAGTACCAGAACAAGATCCCCGATCTTGAATCAATATAGAGCCTCATGAAGAGGATGGATGTCGCAGCGAACAAGAATAGCCCCGTCGCCACAACCACCTGCCTCAACACCGTAGAGCCGACTCCAGGAACAAAGAAGGCAGGAGTGGCCCCTAGAACTGCGAACGCTGTCAGTGCCGTAAGGAAGCCGACTGCACCACCGTAAGCTAGAAGTAACTTTGATTTGCGCCGTTTCGAGTCTCTGGATGAACTGGCACGCATCGTTGTGGCAGCGCTTGCGATATAGAACAGTGATGCGAAGAGGGCGCCCGAGTTGCTGATGGTCACCGCAATGTTTGGTCCGCCTGGAGGGCCAAGCAACCAGCCTGCTACCATGCTTGCGAAACCCCAGGCCAGGGTCCCGCTGCCTAGCAGGAGAATAGTCCGCGAACCTCCAGACAAATAACTCTTCAGAGAAATGTAGGCGACCACGACCGCAGTTCCAAAAAGGAACAGGGTCTGTAGCATCGCGAAAACCAATAATGGGTTGAAGGCGACACTTGCCGCTACACTGGTGGGCAGAATCACGTCAAATATCGCGACCAGCGCGACAAAAATCGGGACAGGAACTACTCCAATGCGCCTTGTCGTATTAGGAGAGATCAAAGTTGGACTCCTTGCCACTGGTAGAGGGTGGAGGTTTGATGAATGACGTCTTTCTTGACACTCTCTGTGATTATTGCTTATGTTTCGTTTTTGTGAACGCGGTATCCCAAGCTCCAGCCACTTCTTGTGTGAATGATCTATGCGGGGAACCCGTTATGATCCCCTCATATCCTGAGAAGGGTGCTGCCACTCTTACTCCGTGAGCGGTTATCTCGTATTCTCTCAGACGCTTATCATGATCGCTCCCTCTCATCTTCATTATCACTAGAGCCTTTTTCATTGAAGAGTCAATCTCTACGAACTTTAACGTCACTAGACAGTCAACGAGAAAACTCATGCCAGCTTGTGTGACAGCGTAACTGTCAACTCCCTGCTGCGCTTCCCAGATCACTATGGGACTGATTCCCCGTGTCTTGATGTACATTAGTATCCGGTAGGCTTCCTTACGAAGATCTCCATGAGGCACGTACATTTCCAAATGGTTGAGAGAGTCGATTACCATTCTTCGCGGCTGTAATTCTTTGATCGTTTCTCCTAGTATCTGCTCTTCTCCCTCAGGATCCAAGAGGAGATCGGGGCTTGTACATACGACTCTCAGCTTGTTCTCGGCCTCCAGCTTTCTTAGGTCCCAGCCGAAGTTTTCTGCATCGCGATAGATCTGGTCTGGGAGTTGCTCGAAGGTGAGATATATTCCAGGCTCGCCGAACTGGGTTGCACCGTTCACGAGATATTCCAGAGCGAGGGTCGTCTTTCCGGTGCCCGCGCTTCCAGCTACCATTACCGCGTCCTTATCCAGGAATCCTCCTCGGAGCATCTCATCGAGTTCAGCGATACCCGTCTTGTTGCGGGCCATCTCTAACTCTCCCTTCCTGTTTTGAGAGTCTTCAGCTGGTTGACGATGGTCTCCTGAGTCTCATGGTCTCTCGACCGGTCGAAGAGGAGGACCTCACGGCTGCCGATCTGCCGAACTGTGAGGATTCCCAGAGTGACTAGATCTCTGACATCTGCCTCGATGGATTTGGCAATTCTCCCGATTCTCCGGGCAACTCCGTCATACGTGTCGATGAGCCCCGGATTCTTGTGGAACAGGACTAGAAGATCCCCCTTGACCTCCGTCGAGATTAGCATCTCGAAGAGTCTGTTTTCCGCAGTCATTTCCTTGCGACTCCCCTTTGAAGCAACGAAAGATCCTTCCTGGCAAGTCCGATTGAGGTTTCGAAGTCCAGTTCGTTACTTGATGTGTAGTGAAGGTTCAGCTTCTGGAAGAGCTCTTTCACTATCATCCTTTCTAATGTCAAGGCTCCGAATCCAAAGTAGAACTGGAGTTCTCGATGAAACTCGCTGGGCTTCTCAGCGTAAGTCTGAAGGGTCTGTTTGAGAAGCGGCACGACTGTTAGCATGACCGTTTCTCCTAGAGTATTGCGCAAACCGTCCTTAACTGACTCTTGAAATATGCTGGAGAAATCCGTTTTGGGGTCCAACCATTTCTCGTCCAAAAGAGTATTCAGAGCTCTAGCGAGTTAATGAAAAGCGGTTCCAGTGGCGATTAACTATCTCGTTACTGGTGCAGGATAGATTTAGGGACATGAAGGGGCCGCTGCTTGGAATACGTCTCAGCCTTAGTGCGTAACTCTTTGCATAGAAAGCGGGTACAAGAAGGACAAAGTGAGAGGAGGATCTCGAAGCTCAGGTCTTGCCATCCCAAAATGTCGGCCGGAACTTCCAGCCGGAGACTTTCTCAACCGAGAAAAACCGCGATGATAATACGATCTGTAAACAGATTCTAGAATCAGATCCAGCAATCAGGGTCGCCGCATTCATCGAAGGGGCAGAGGTTACAAGTTATGCGGAAGCCGCGAGGACGAAGAACGCGTTCAGCCAGAGCAGTGATCTTCGTAAGCAGGTTGGGTTTTGGTCAAGTATTGTTACACAGATGGCTAGACAGACCGACCAAATATTCGGCAGCACAGAATACGTATGTTTCGCACACAAAGGGTTGAAGATGGTAAGTGTGCCCCTATCCGCCAGAAGGTCTCTCGGTCTCTCGCTTGACCGTTCAGCAGACCCAGACAAGATCATTCCGAAAATAATGGCAAAGTTTGATTTCGGACCAAGCGCTTAGCGGATGAACGTAACCCACACTTCTGCGAAGAACGGATTCATACGGTAGGCAAAGACCAACCCGTAATAGTCGAACACGAAGCTATCAGCCCAACTCTGGGTATCCATGATCTGCTAGCATTAGGGACGGGGGAACATGACTGTTACCCATTTACGGTTACCAAACCTGCTACCAGTAGAGAAAAGTCAAGGCAGTTCAGACTCGCGACACAAGACCGATTTTCGGAGGAATCTGCTGCGGGCAACTCGTCTAGTCTAGCCACAACCGCTGGTATTGCCGCAGTTGAGACACTTGTAGCAAGAGCCTGCCCGGACCATGATCATCCCGCAATTGTCGCAGGCAGGCGCGTCCGATTGGGGATCGAACGTCAATAGATCTGGTTCTAGACGAGCAACTGATCCGTGTTCTACGAGTCTTTGTTCCGCGGGCTTTTGGGCTGATTCGACTAGCTTCGCTTGGGTCTCATCTTTCTCAATCATCGTCTTCGCGAGACCCATCGAGTCCTGGTCCTCTTTCGAGAGATACTTCAACCCAAGATATCTGAAGATGTAGTCGACAACGGATTTTGCGAATCTGACCTCTGGATTGTTCGTCATGCCCGCTGGCTCGAACCGGGTGTGGATGAACTTGTTAACGAGCACCCTCAGCGGAACGCCGTACTGTAGAGCGATCGAGATCGATGTAGCGAATGCGTCCATGAGTCCTGATATGGTGCTGCCTTCCTTCGACATCACTACGAAGATCTCTCCGGGAGAGCCGTCAGCGTAGAGTCCTACCATTAGGTATCCTTCGTTTCCGTTGATGCTGAACTTGTGAATCGTCGCGTCGCGCTGATCAGGCAACCGCTTCCGCAGAGGCTTGAAGGCGACCTGCTCAACCGGTTTGCCCTTCTCCTTCTCGTTGAGGCTCGTCGTCAAGGGCTGCGTCCTCTTGGACCCGTCCCGGTAGATCGCGATAGCCTTCAAGCCCATCTTCCACGAGTTGACGTAGGTCTGCATAATCTCGTCCACGGTCACGCTGTTAGGCATGTTAACAGTCTTCGAGATTGCTCCGGAGATGAAGGGCTGAACTGCGCTCATCATCTTCACATGACCCATATAGTGAATACTTCTAGATCCCTTCGACGGCTTGAAGGCGCAGTCGAAGACCGCGATGTGCTCCGGCTTTAGATGGGGAGCACCCTCAATCGTGTCGTTGTCTTGGAGATAGCGTAGAATCTCGTCGGTGTGGGCGAGAGAGTATCCCAGTCTCCTCAACGCTTCTGGAACTGTACCGTTTGCGATCTTGATTACTCCGCCACCGACCAGCCACTTGTACTTGACGAGGGCGATGTCCGGCTCGATGCCGGTCGTGTCGCAGTCCATCATGAACGCAATCGTCCCCGTCGGCGCGATCACAGATATCTGCGCGTTCTTGAAACCGAACCGCTCGCCCAGCGACAAAGCCTCATCCCACGAGCGTACCGCGGCGTCAACCAGATCCTTCGGAACATCGTCGCGCGCAATCTTTCCAGCGTGGGATCTGTGCATTCCTATGACGTTGAGGAAGGGTTTCTCGTTGCTCGGGTAGCCTCTGAACGGTCCGAGCCTCTTAGAGATCAGAGCTGAGGTTGCATAGGCGTGTCCAGACATGAGTGCTGAGATGGCTGCGGCGAAGTTTCGACCCTCATCACTATCATATGGCAGTCCGCGCGACATCAACAACGCTCCCAAGTTCGCGTAGCCCATTCCTAGGGGACGATAGTCGTGGCTGTTCTTCTCTATCCCCGCCGTCGGATAGCTGGCGTTATCCACTAGTATCTCCTGGGCTGTGATGACTATCTCTACAGCGTGCTTGAATGATTCGACGTCGAACTCCCCCTCGGAAGTTCTGAACTCCATCAAATTCAGTGAGGCTAGATTACAGGCGGAATCGTCTAGGAACATGTACTCAGAGCACGGGTTGGACGCGTTTATCCGGTCAGTGTTGGAGCAGGGATTCCACTCGTTTACGGTTGTGTCGAACTGTATTCCTGGGTCGCCGCAGATGTAGGCTGCCTCAGCCATCTGCCGCATCAGATCGCGAGCCTTGTAAGTATCAGCTACCTTACGGTTCGTAATGAAGTGAGTCTGCCAATCTTTGTTGTCCGTAACAGCGTGCATGAAATCGTCAGTAACCCGGACGCTGTGGTTTGCGTTCTGAAAGAAGACCGAACCATAGGCTTCGCCGTCAACAGACCCGTCATAGCCCGCGTCGATGAGCGCCCAAGCCTTCTTCTCCTCGTTCGCCTTTGACCAGATGAACTCGACAACGTCGGGGTGATCAGCGTTTAGGATGACCATCTTGGCGGCTCGTCGGGTCCGACCGCCCGATTTGATGACGCCTGCGAAGGCGTCGTATCCTTTCATGAAGGAGACGGGTCCGCTCGCCCTTCCGCCCGTAGAGAGATGCTCTCTCGAGGAACGGAGAGCTGAGAGGTTGGATCCTGTTCCGGATCCGTACTTGAACAGCATCCCCTCGGTCATGGCGAGCTGCATTATCGAACGCATGTCGTCTTTGACTGAGTTGATGAAACAGGCCGAGCACTGGGGACGATCTTCAACGCCGACGTTGAACCAGACTGGGCTGTTGAACGCGGCCATCTGGTTGAGAAGAATGTGAGTAAGTTCCGCCTCGAATATCTGAGCCTCTTCCTCGTCCAGGAAATACTGGCCTTTAACGCCCCATTTCGTTATTGTCTTTGCAACTCTGTCTAGGAGTTGACGGACGCTGGATTCTCTCTCCTGGGTCCCTAGTCGTCCACGGAAATATTTCGAGGCGACAATGTTGGTTGCGGTCTGTGACCAGAGAGACGGGGCCTCGACGCTCTTCTGTTCGAAGATGACCTGACCCTTAGCGTCGGTGATTACAGCATCCCGTGTTTCCCATTTTACTGCGTCGTAGGGATGGACGCCTAGTTTCGTGTAACGTCTCTGGTATCTGAATTCCCCTCCGGGGACCTTCGGTATTTGATGTGTTTCCATTTTTATTTGATACTCCTTCCCGTCCTGTTTTCTCGACGAAAACCGAGGAAGTAGGCTAACCCCTGCGGCACTACATTAAAGAGATTTGTACAGATTCGTATAAAAATGTGGAGTACATTCCCCCGCACCAGCTATGGCTGCATGCGCTATCGGTTGCAATGGTTCTCGCGACAGCCAGAGAAAGCTATTCCTTCAAACTCACTAGTACGCCGTCGCGGAGCGGGACTATGACAGTTGACATTCCAGAAGATTCCGAGACTAGTCGATTGAACTTGATCATGGACTGAGTATCCTTCGACTTCCCACCCTTCGCCACGTCTCCTCCCCACAAAGCGTTGTCCGCAACGAACAAGCCGCCCTTCCGGAGCATGGGCACCGACATTTTGAACGCGTCTGGATAGACGTCCTTGTCCGAATCTAGAAAGATCATGTCGAATTCTTCTTTCAGGGTCGGCAGGACTTTTAGAGCGTTGCCTTCGATTACTTTCACAGTGCGTTCAAGACCAGCCTCAGAAATATTCTTCTTGGCAATCTTGACGCGCTCGGGGTCCATGTCGATCGTTGTTACGCTACCTTTCTGAGGAGCGACGGCTCGGGCGAGCCAGATTCCTGAATAGCCTATTGCCGTTCCGATCTCTAGAATCTTTCTGCTCTGGCTTGCCTTGGCAAGATTGTAGAGTAGCCTCCCGACCAAGGGTCCTATGATGGGGACTGCGTGAGAATCCGCGTACTCCTCCATCCTCTCGAGCAAGGTATCTCTCGGTGCGGCTAACCGGTAGAGATAATCATCGATGTAATCATACGTGATGGACATTGAGACGATCGAAAAACTGGAAATCGAACCGAGCTACATAATTCTTAGCAGGTACGGTCTAGAGAACTGTCTGGGTTATGTTGAAGGAGCTGGTCACGGTCAGATCTGGGATGGAGCCGAGCGGCAAGAGGTCGTACAGTTGAAACGTTACTGTGAAGCGAAGCATGTGGTTTGTCGATGTCTTGAAGAAGAAGATGCTAGTCGCTTGAGCCGCGTCGCTCACCGCGTTTCCGTTTCCCCACGTGCTGGTTGAACCGTCAACGCTATCCTGAATGTTCATCCCGGTTACGCGCACCCCAAAGCCTTTCACGATTGAATTCCTGATCGTTTGGTTAACGTCGCTTATCACAAGGGAGTAGTCTGTCCCAATACCGGTTCTCGGGAAGGTCACGTTTGATATCGAGATTGCCACGTTGGCTTTGACGTACCGCATCGTTTCCGAGAGCGTCCAGTTTCCTCTGTTGGCGTAGAGTGCGGATGTTGTGTACTTGCTTCCCACTGGAGGGAGTAGCTGGGGGCTTGTGAACTGCCAGACCGCTAGGGCACAATAACAGTCAAGACTATCGAAATGGCTATCTTCTTACGGACCCCCAAGAGCGTCCAGACCCCTTTCGAACTACAGTTTGCTTTCCCGGACGTGTTACTGATTGATTTTTTATCGAGTTACACCAGCATTAGAAGTGATGCGAGGAGAGGCTCGTGATGAAGCGGCTAACATGGTCGGAGCGAAGCCCATGCTCCTCTGGTACGTCTGGATACGACTGGTCGATGGAGCCTGGCATAGGCTGGACGAGATCTCGAAACAGCTACGGCTGCCCGGTAACGCGATTGAGTGGGCCGCAAAGTTTCTCTGCGACAAGGGCATGGCAGAACGCGGGTTTGAAGAGAACGAGATCCGGCTGAGCAGAGGAAACGCTAGATTCGAAGACGCGGTAAGAGCGCTATCTTCCTCCACAAAATCCCCGAAATAGAGGAACCGATATCACGAAACATTCTCCGCAGTCGAGAAAATTATCCCGACGGAATTCTCTATTGAACGGGGGACTAATCGCGCCTATACAAGAGTAGACCTTAAACAAGAATGCCCGTCAGTCTCAACGGGCTCACCAGAATTGGAGTTTTGTCTCCTCGGGAAAACGTCCGAATCGATTCCAGAGATAGGAATGGGCACCTGGGGCATGGGCGGCGGAATGCACACCGATCCCTCAGGTGATGCTGAGGCAATCGAGGCTCTCAGGCTCGGCCTAGATCTCGGCATGACTCTGATCGACACTGCGGAGATGTACGGCGCAGGCCACAGTGAGGAAGTCGTCTCGAAGTCTCTGGAAGATTGGCGGAAGCCTGTTTTCGTCGCATCAAAAGTCTCGCCGTCGCATTTTGCGTACGACGAACTCCTCCGATCTGCAAGGAAAAGCCTTGACAGGTTGCGAATGAAACGGATGGACCTCTACCAGCTTCACTGGCCCAATTCTCGCGTTCCGATTGCTGAAACGATGAAAGGGATGGAGAAGCTCGTACAGGACGGAATGGTGCGGTATCTCGGCGTGAGCAATTTCTCAGTTGCTCAGATGAGGGAAGCTCAGGCTGCATTGTCGAAGGAGGAGATCGTCTCGAACCAGGTAGAATACAGTCTTGTAGAGCGGTCGGTTGAAGAGGAGATTCTGCCTTACTGTCAGCGTCAGAAGGTCACGCTCATCGCCTACAGTCCTCTGGGTCAGGGAAAGATTGCTAGAGGTAGAGGGGGACCGTTCAAGGTCCTCGACGAGATTGCTGAGAGAGTTAGCAAGAGTCGAAGCCAAGTAGCTCTGAACTGGCTTCTACAACACGAGTCGGTCGTGGTTATTCCGAAGGCCAGTGACAAGAAGCATGTTATAGAAAATGCTGCAGCGAGCGGCTGGAAGCTCAGCGTCAAGGAATTTCAGGATATCGACAAGGCATTCCGATAGAGCTGCGCGAAATCAGGAAGGCCGAAGATTAATTCTGCGCCTAGGAAGAGTCCTTCACAACTAAGTGTCTCTCTAAGAGCTTCCCGTAGGATTTCCTCAGAACTAGGAGCATTGCAAGATAGCATATGGTCGCGGCTAGGCCGAACCAGAAGAGACTCGTGTACTCGTTTGAACTATCGACCCCATTGTTCTGGAGGGTCGAGATCCATTCTAGGATGACCAGGAATTTTGCCCCGAGCCAGTATCCGACAAAGCCCGACACGATCACTGCGGAGAACGCATACGCCCATCTCCAACCTGCTTTGACAATCGCTGACAGGGCTAAAGTCACAACCAGAACCGCGAGGATTCCTTGGAATAGAATAGAGTTCAGGAGAAGCGCGAGAACGATCCCAGCCCCGCGTCCGTAGCTAGTTATCAATGCAGAGGTGCCGGGATCCACCGGCAGGTATGATGCGGCTGCAACGGAGACTGCAAGATACTGGGACGCAGTGAGAAACGCACTGCATGCGGAGGCGAGAACGTAGACTCCTAAGTGTTCTCGAAGATTCGAGTCGACCAATTTTCGCAGGGTCAAGCATCTCACTTCTCACGATTTTTGAGTCAACGCATACCGGTATCTCATTTCGAGGGTCTATGCCCCCCTCAGGCACTTGTTCGAGAGTCGAACTCTTAAAAGCGGTGCTGTGTCATTATCTGATTGGTTTAGCAGATTGGCTGCAGACGATGCGCGATTAAGAAGGGCGCGGATGATCGCTGAGGCACGTTACAGTTTCCGATGGCACCTCGCCATCTACATGATCGTCAATCTTGGGCTAGTCGCAATCTGGTAATACACAGGGGCCGGATTCCCTTGGCCCATTTTTCCCAATCCTCTTCTGGGGCCTCGGGGTACTAGGTCACTACTAGGGTACTTACCATACAACGGGAGTGGGCTCGATCGAGAGGGAGACCCAGAAGATCCTTCAGGAAGAAGACAAGAAAGCCTAGTCTCATTCCCGGTCAAAGCGAGCATACCTAGCTAGGGTTCTTGCGGTTCTCGCCGAGTCAAGGCCATCCTTCTACCGTGAAGCAGTGAGAAGCAACTAAGGCTGAACAGTTGAGTTCATATCTCAAAACGAATAGTTCTGGCTCAACAATGAGTGATTCAGACAGGGTCCTGCAAGATATGGAAGAGGGCGGGGACGGCATGACAAAGTACGGCAATATGATCTTAGAGTTCATCAAGAAAGAAGTCTTCCAGGACCGGAAGAACGTCTCAGTTGAGGAAATAGTGACTCTAGTGGCAGCTCTGACCGACTTGTCCGTGAGTCTTCTAGCCAAGTTCCGCAAAGAGCCAATAGACCCGTCGCGGGCAACTGACATTGGGAGAGACGTGTTCAAGCATATGGTTGGCAAGATCGGCTTCGACGTGGGACAGCTCGGAAAGTCATCCCTCTACGCCTAACGTTCTAGGCTAACTTATTCAAGTCCACTGTCCAAACTCTACAGAGAATAGCTGATCCAATTTTTATTTGATAATTATGGAAGCGTGATTCTTTCCCAACTTGGGATAGTGGAGATCCATTTTCTCCATGGCCTTGACAATTATTCGCGAGACGACTAGGTCCCTGTACCACTTATGGTTTGAAGGAATCAAGTACCATGGTGCCCAATCGGTGCTAGTGTTGCTCAGGACATCTTCGTAGGCCGTCATATACTCGTCCCAATGTTTCCTTTCTGGGAGATCGTTGCTGCTGAACTTCCATTCCTTTGTAGGATCTTCAAGACGCTCCTGCAAGCGTTTCTTCTGTTCATCTTTACTGATGTGCAAGTAGAATTTCAGGATCACCGTCTCTTCCTCGGAGAGCAATCTTTCGAAGTCGTTGATCTCCCGATACCGACGTTTCCAAACCTGCTCCGGCACGAGCTTGTGAACTCTCTCGACCAGGACGCCTTCATAGTGGCTCCGGTTGAAAATAACCAGCTCTCCCTTTCCCGGCACGCGTTTGTGGTGCCGCCAGAGGAAATCATGGTCCATCTCTTCTGGCGTGGGTATTCCAAAATGTGCAACTTGGACGCCCTGAGGGTTGACTCCTTCAAAGACTCGGTGAATAACCCCGTCCTTACCGCCCGTGTCTACGCCCTGGAGAACGACAAGGACCTTCATCTTGTGCTCCGCGTAGAGCATCTCCTGAAGTTGTCTCAGCTTCTCGTTGAGCTTCTTAGACTCCTCAGGTTCATCATCGCCCTTCCCCTCGAACCCAGACGTATCATCGGGATCGAACTTGTCGAAGTGAACCACTTCTCCTGGCTCGATCCTGTATCGGCCGGTGTGGACACCGCTTGGCAAATTGAAGATCGTAGTGTCTCCGGACAAGTTCTTAGCTGTTTTTCGCCACTTGCGCCTGGTGGCAAGGTCGGAGAAAAAATCGTCCGCTTTGAGCCTTTCCAGTTGGTTTTGGGAGGTCGGCTGATTTAGCTTTGAAGTTTTAGTCTATGCATGGATAACCGTCCTTGAACCCCGGATCGCTATTGATGACAGGGAACCATGTTTGGGATTTGCAGCCTCTTCCTTCAACATCCGTTGAAGTGCTTCGAGAGCCAGGGAGGCGTCTTTTTCGGCCACGACTAAAGTCAACTCTGGTGCGCACTCTACAATTCCTGCTAAGTTGATGTCGTTCAGGAATAGTTCTGTCGTGACCTTGGCTACTATACCCTTTGTCGTGTGCGCGGCAGGGGGAAGGTGAACCGTGATCTCAGTTAGATCCTCAGAATACGCGGTAATCTCTCCGGGTTGGAGCGATTTGCGGAAGCTCTCAAGAGCGTTCTGGCCAGCGATGATTCTGATGAATCGGAGCCCAAGGATCAGTTTTACGTTTTCTCCTCTAGCGGTCCTGTGATTGGCGGCGAACTCGGCAACTCGCCTCATAGTGTCTGGATGATATCTGACTTCCAACTCTCCAATTTTGTTGCGTAACGACAGCTCGCATCCCTTGAAAATGTGCCGGATGTCTGATGATTCCCTGTCGGAGAGAGGGTAGCGACGAATGATACCTAGAATTGCGTCTGGAGTTGAGTCTATGTCCTCGGTGTCTTGGATGTATCTGGCCAGCGCCCTCGAGTTTACGATTCTGCGTTGGAGACCCTTCTTTATGACGGGGTCCGTCTCTATGACTCGCTCTATTCGTCGTCTTATATCAGCCATAAGTGGCACGTATGCGCTGTATCTATTTAGTCTAGCCCAGCTGCGACGCTAGCCTTAAACCGATTTTCTCGAGTAGGATACTAGCGATAGGAATGAAAAACTCCTTTGGTTCTCGTCCTCGATGGACCCATACGAGCTTCGTGACAGTTTCGGCCTCGTTCATGATACTAGCCTCAGTAATGCTCGCCACCTCAGCAGTTCACGCACAAAATGCAGACTTCGCGCTTAGCGCAACACCTCAAGCTCTCTGCGTAAATCCAGGTATCAACGCCGTCTCCTCGATTAGTGTCCAGAGCGTCAATGGGTTTGTAGGCACAGTGAACCTTGCCGCCAGCGTCGACTCTCCCATAACTATCTCTCCGATTCCGTCGAGCGAGACTCTTGCAGCCGGACAGACTATCAGCTTCAACATTACAATCTATACAACCACTTCCACACCGCCCTACACTTACTACATACGGGTATCCGGAATATCAGGAGCGACTTTCCACGAAGCAGTGGTTCAGCTCACTGTTGCGGCTGGCTGTAGCGTTGGAGGCGTAGTCGTACCGACGACAGGGCTAACTGTGGTGACCTCCTATCTTGCGTATGGCTTGGCGATAGCAGGAATAGTGGGAATAGTTGGTGCTACGCTAGCCGTATACGTAAGCCATCGGAAACTCAGTCCAAACCCGTAAAGCCACAAGGTCTCACGAGCCCTAGGGGGCCCGTGACTCTCCCTTTTTTGGCTCGCTTATGCGAGATTGTCGTTTCCATATCAAAACGGGGAAGAAGGGATCACCGTAGTGCTCAAAGCCTAGTAGGCCTATCCTCTATCGGGGCGCGCGGATGCCGAAGCTCAAATTCAGCAAAGAATACCTCGAAAGGGCTACGAAACCCATCCCCAAACGGGAGCCGGGAAAGAAAGATGAGAAAGTGGCCGAGGTCCAGTCTCAGCCGAGGCACGCGACAGGGTTCGTTCAGTATTGTGGGACCTGCGCGAAGAATCAGAAGTTCAAGGTGGACACGCTTGGCTGGAAGACCTGCAATGTCTGCCATAGCACGGCGCCGGATAGAAGCCAGAGCCCACTCTGATCAGAGCGGGTTCCGGACCCTTCATCCTCAACAGATTTCCCTCTTTTTCCGCTTGTCCGAGGGTATACCCCTTCCCCCTCTCCGAACAGATTTCACGAAAGAGAGTTCACTTTCCTAGGGGAAGCTGATCGTTTTGTGCATGTTTGAGCCCGGTTTTTGATCGGAGTGGGTCTTGGAGGAGGATTCTGTGGTTGGTGCTGTTCTTGGTCAAGATGTACGGGATTGGATAGGTTCCGCTAATGGAACAGTTGCCGAGCAGAAGAGTTTTGGCTGTCTGAGACTCCGGGCGATCCCTTGAGATGTCGGACGTCATTTATCCTACAATTGACGAGCTGGTTGAGCTCAACAGACGGGTCCTCGGAGAGATCAGAGTCAAGAAGGCTGATCGTCACCAGGTTCTCTCGCCAAGCGGGCTC
>WNFT01002393.1_pt1 | contig 17973 bp, 15 predicted proteins | sample 5400191 | NCBI WGS metagenome assembly WNFT01 (sample SAMN13153359, study PRJNA577476) | soil metagenome | isolation source: 80 cm saprolite under Madrone tree | place: USA:California | collected 2016-06-14 | reverse complement strand
TCCTTCACGCCGGCGCACTATAAAGGCGCGCATGAAGAGCCTCCAGGACACTTACGCTCCCCACACCACCTGCTTCGGGTGCGGTCCGGCGAATGCCAAGGGCCTGCAGATCAAGAGCTTCGCGGAGGGCGACGAGTGCGTCGCCGAGTACCGCGTCCAGAAGCACCACGAGGCTTTCTCCGGCGTGGTCAACGGCGGGATCATCGGCGCGCTGCTCGATTGTCATAGCAATTGGACGGCGACCTGGGCGCTCCTGCGAAGATCGGGGGCGAAGGTGCCGCCCTGCACGGTGACCGCCGACTTTCACGTGGTGCTCAAGCGGCCCACGCCCAGCGACGCGGTGCTCAAGTTGCGCGCGCGCGCCACCGAGCTGTCGGACGATCGGGCGGTCATCGATGCCACCTTGGAAGCGAAGGGCAAGGTCTGCGCCACCTGCAAGGGGACTTTCGTGGCCGTGAAGGAAGGCCATCCCGCCATCCATCGCTGGTGAGATCCGGGGCGAGTGGAGGCGTCCGTCAGGAGCTCGCTGACGTATACCGGCGGATGGAAACGATCCAGATCGCGCGCGCCACGCCGGCGAACAAGAGGCTGCCGGCCAGTGCGGCGACGGCAGTCTGCGGCGTGAGCTTCCCCAACAGGGCCAGCGCCGGGTAGGTGGTCATCAGCGCCAGCGGAAGCACGAAGGTGAAGATGGCCGAGAGGACGCCGCGGAACACCGTGCTGGGCCAGCGCGCGACGTCGAAGATCGACTGGAACAGGTAGAGGAGGTTGTCCACGCGCACGGCGACGAAGGCGATCGACACCACCAGGATGGCGATCGAGTAGAGCACCAGCACGGCGGCGCAGAGCATCGCCGCCGCGAGCAATACCTCGATCAGGCCGGGTGGCCGCCCGATCCGCTGGAACGCGATCCCGAAGATCACGCCCGCGCCCAGCAGATCGATCAGGCGCCAGGGCTCGATCTTCGAGAGCGAGACCAGGAGCTGCGCGTCGGCGGGCTTGAGCAGCACGAAGTCGAGCGTGCCTTTCCGCACGTGCTCGATCACTTGCATGAGCGAAGGGCTGAGGGTTCCTTCGAGCACGCCCTTGAGGGCCACGAACCACCCCAGCACGACCAGCATCTCCGCGAACGTCCAGCCGGCGACCTCCGGCCGGGTCCCGAACAGGACCAGCAGCGGAAAGAGGGTGACTGCGATCCAGAGCAGCGCCAGCGCCCCTTGCACGGCGAACTCGAGCCGGTACTGCAGCGCCATCGCCACCGACGCGCGGATCTGGGCGCGCACCACCCGGGCCGCGCGAATCATCCGCCGTACGCCGCGTAGTGGCGGATGCCCGACCGCCAGGCGACCCTCGTCACCAGCAGGAAGACCAGCACGTACGCCCACTGCGCGGCCAGCAGCTCCAGCGCCTCGACCCGGGACCAGCGCCCGAGCATCAGCTCCACCGGAAACGAGAGCTGGAAGCGGAACGGCAGCACGGCGGCCAGCTTGCGGAGCGCGCCGGGAAAGAGGTCCAGCGGGACCAGATAGCCGGAGAGGACGTTGGAGAAGCCCAGCCAGGCGTCGAACAGCGAAGCAGCGCTCTCGAACCGGAGCGCAAGCGTCCCGATCATCGCCTGCACGAGAAAGTAGATCAGCCAGGCGCCGAGCAGGGCGGGAACGAGCAGCATCCAGGAAAACCAGTCGTGGGACATCTCCGGGCGCCCGACATAGAGCAGGATGGCGATCACCGGGATCGCCACCACGCCCCGGAGGGGAAGGGCGGCAAGGTTGTCCGCGGACCACTGCAACAGAGGGTGGATCGGGCGAAGCAGGCGCAGCGCCAGGGTGCCGTCGCGGATCTCCATCGTCATCGCCCACACCACCCAGGCGCCGGTCATCAGCCAGCATCACCAGCGGCATGTTGGTGGAGAACATCCAGATGAGGAATTCGGCCCGGTATGCGACCGCCTCGGCGAAGCCGGTGCGCAGGAGTTGCGGGTAGAGCCGCAGGACCCGGGTCACGCAGCGCGCCCCTGCGCGAAGAGATCGCGCATCACGTCCTCGAGCGGCGGATCCTCGACGGTCAGATCGGTGAGCGGAAGCGAGGAGAGGGCGCGCGCGACGGCGGCTTGCAAGGCGCTCTGCGAAACCTGGACGATGGCCTCGGCGTCCCCATGCTCGATCACCGTCCCCAGCGCCTCGAGGTCGCGCCGCTCTACGGGCCGGGAGAACCGCAGCAGCATGCGCTTGTCGGGCCGCACCCGCCGCACCAGCTCGGCGAGCCCTCCATCGTAGATCAGCCGGCCCTTGTCGATCACCATCACCCGCGGGCAGAGCGCGGCGACGTCCTCCATGTAGTGCGAGGTCAGGAGCACGGTGGCGCCGAAGCGCTCGTTGTAGGCGCGCACGAAACTCCGGACGGTGGCCTGCATCGAGACGTCCAGCCCGATGGTGGGCTCGTCGAGGAAAAGGACCTTCGGGCGGTGGAGCAGGGCCACCGCCAGCTCGCACTTCATCCTCTCGCCCAGCGAGAGCTGCCGGGTGGGCTTGCCGAGGAGCGGGCCCAGGTCGAGCAGCTCCGAGAGCTCCGCGACGGTCGCATCGTATTGCTTGCGCGGGATGTCGTAGATGGCGCGATTGAGCAGGAAGGTCTCGGAGGGCGGCAAGTCCCAGAGGAGCTGCTGCTTCTGGCCCATCACCAGCGTGATCTGCTCGAGGAAGCCGCGCTCGCGCTCTTTGGGCGTGAACCCGGCGACTGCCACCCGGCCCTCGGTCGGGTGCAAAAGGCCCGACAGCACCTTCAGCGTGGTGGTCTTGCCGGCGCCGTTGGGACCGAGAAACCCGACGCGCTCTCCAGCGCCGATCGAGAACGTGACGTCCTCGACCGCCTTCACGTCCTCGTAGGCCCGGTGGAAGAGCGAGCGCAGGGCGGCCGAGAGACCCGGCGGGCGCCGATGCACCCGGTACCACTTGCGCAGCCGTTCGACCTCGATCATCGCGGCACAACCTATAACCGAATCGCTCCGCCCCGGCTTCGCCCCCTACACTCGGAAGCGGCCCACCACTTCCTGGACCCGCTGGGAGAGGTCCTTGAGCGTCGAAGCCGCCTGGGTGGTGGTCTCCAGGCGCCGCATCGTCTCGTCCATCATCCGCGTCTGATCGGTGACGGCGCTGAAGATCTGCGTGATGCCCGCGTTCTGCTGCGAGACCGCCGCCGCGATCTGCCGCACCGCCGAGGAGTTGTCCTTGACGATGTTCGACAGCTCCCTGAGGTTTTCCCCCGACTGCTTGACCTGGAGCAACCCGCCTTCGATCTTCTGCGACCCGCGCTCGGTGATGCTCACCGCCACGCGGATGGCCCCGCCGATGTCCTCGAGGATCTCGCGGACCCGGTTGGTCGCCTGGATCGACTGGTCGGCGAGCGAGCGGATCTCGCGGGCCACCACCGCGAAGCCCTTGCCGTGCTCGCCCGACCGCACCGCTTCGATGGCGGCGTTGAGGGCCAGCATGTTCGACTGGTCCGCCAGGTCCTTGACCGTCTGGGTGATGCCGCCGATCTGCTGGGTACGCTCCGAGAGCTGCGCGATCTTCTGGGCGATCTCGTCCACCTGCGAGCGGATGTCGGTGAGGCCGCCCAGCGACTGCTCGATGGCTGCCTCGCCCTGCGAGGAGACCTGGTCCGCCTTCTCGGTCAGCTTGAGCACGGTCTCCGCTTTCTGGGCCGCCAGCAGCGACGTCTGCTTGATCTCCTGCGCGGTGACCTGTGTCTCCTGGAGCGCGGTGGCCTGGCGGGTGATGGTCTGGCTCTGGTCGTTGGTGCTCTGGCTCAGCTCGCCGCCGGCGTTGCTGAGGAGCTGCACCGATTCCTGCAGCGCGCGCAGCACCTCCTTCATCTTCTCCACCATCAGGTTGAAGGCGGTCGCCAGCTCGCCCACCTCGTCGTTCGAGGTGACCTGGACTTGTTGAGTGAGGTCGCCGTCGACGATGCGTCTGGCCGCGTGGGTCAGGTTGCGCAGGGGCGCGACGAAGCGGGCCACCACCCAGAGCGAGATGAACGCCGCCAGGACCAGCGCGGCGAGCGTGATGGCGACCAGCAGCTTCTGCGCCTGCAGCACCATGGCGTTCCCGGCTTCGGGGTCGAGGCCGACGTGGACGCTGGCCCCGGTGATCACCGCCGCCGGCACGTCGATGTAGGAAACGCCGTCGACGATGAGGTCCTGGATCTTCTCCGCCTCGCGCAGCTGCGACGCGGCCTGCGAGGGCGCCCGTCCCTCGAAGGTGTGCGCCAGGATCGCGCCGTTCGGGCCCACCACCTCCACATACGCCAGGCCCGCCTCCTTCTTGACCGAGGCGATCGTCGCGCCCACGGCGCTGTCGGGCATCTCCACCAGCGCGGAAGCCAGGGTCGCGGAGATGGCCTTGCCGCGCGAGATCGCCTCCTGCTTGAGGACGCTACGGAAGTAGAGGTAGTTGCTCAACCCGGTGGCCAGCGCCAGCGAAACCAGCGCCATCACCACCAGGGCGGAAACCTTGATCTGCAGCGGCCAGCCTTGGCGCGATGCACTGTTTTCCGGGTTCACGTTCGTCTCTCCTTGCAAAGCTCGCGAATGGCGGGACCGATGCTCTCCAGCGGGAGGAGCCCCCGGGACGCGCCGCAGGCGTGCGCCGCTTGCGGCATGCCGAAGACGACGGAGCTTTGCTCGTCCTGGGCGTACGTCGCTCCGCCGGCGCGCTTGAGCTCGAGCAGGCCCTGCGCGCCGTCGTCGCCCATGCCGGTCAGCACGAACCCCGCGGCGCGCGAGCCGTACGCCCGGGCCAGCGAAACGAGCAGCCTGTTGCCCGAGGGGCAATGCAGGCCGGTGGAGCGCGGCGTGTGCATGTGGCCCTCGCGGTCCAGCTCCAGATCGCACCCGTCCGGCGCCAGGTAGACACGGCCTGCCGCGGGCAGCTCGCCTTCCTGGGCGACCACCACGCGCAGGGTGCAGACGCTGCCGAACCAGCGGACCAGCCCGGACGTGAACCCGCTGGCGATGTGTTGCGCGAGCAGCAACGGGATTGGGAGCTCGCGCGGGAGCGAGCCGAGCACGTGCGCGAGCGCGGGGGGGCCGCCGGTGGAGGCGACCATGCCGACGACGTCCACGTGCGCTCCATGCACGAGGGCAGGGCGGGGCGGGGTCGAGTTCCTCTGGTGCCGGCGCACAACGGGCACCTCCGCCATCAGCCGTACCGACTCGGCGACCCGCCGCGCCCAGCGGCGCATCTCCTCCGGACCGCCTTCGGGCTTGGCGATCAGCTCCAGCGCGCCCGCCGCCATCGCCTTGAACGACAGCTCGAGCTGCCGGTGCTGCCGTACCGAGCTGATCACCAGCACGCGGGCAGGCGCGTCCGCCATGATGGCGGCCGTCGCGCCCAGGCCGTCCAGCCGCGGCATGTTGACGTCCATGGTGATGACGTCGGGCCGCAGGGCGCGGGCCTTCTCCACCGCCTCCATTCCGTCGGCGGCCTGGCCGACGATGGAGATGTGCGGATCCTCGCTGAGCAGGGCGCAGAGCGCGGTGCGCAGTGTGGTCGAGTCGTCGGCGACCAGCACGCGGATGGGCTTCCGGTTCATGCGGCCCCTTTGCGGCGCGCAATCACGGAGCTCACCTCGGAGAGCAGCCGGCCGGAGACGCAGTCCTTCTTGGTGAGAAACCCGTCGGCTCCCACCGCCAGGCCGCGTTGCCGATCGTTCTCCGAGTCGCGCGCGGAGACGAGCAGGATGGGCATGGAGTCCGTCTCCACCCGCTGCCGCACCGCCGCCGTCAGCTCGTAGCCGTCCATCTCGTCCATGCCGATGTCGCAGACCATGACGTCGTAGGCGCTGTGCCGGAGCTGCTCGAGCGCCTGGCGCGCGTTGGAGGCGGTGTGCACCAGGTAGCCGCCCGTCTCCAGCGCCGTGCGGTGCAGCGCGCGGGCGGTCAGGGAGTCGTCCACCACCAGCGCGCGGCGGGTGCTCGTCAGGCCCGTGTCGGCGCGCCGCTCGGTACTGACGATGAAGTCCGGGCGCAGGATGAGGACCAGCTCGCCGCGCGCGAGCGTGGCCGCTCCCTGGTAGGCGGCAAGCTCGCGGATCTCGACCGGCAAGGGCCGGATCACCAGCTCCCGATCGCCCAGCACTTCGTCGACGCTGAGCGCCATCGTGCGCCCTTGCGATTGCAGGATCAGCAGCGGTTGCCCCTCCGCGGGGACCTCGGGCTGGCGCAGGCCGACCAGGGCCCCGAGGTCCTGCACCGGGATCAGCTGCTCCCGGTGTTCGAGCTGCACCCGCGAGCGTCCCACCCGGAGGTCCTTGCTCCGCGCTCCGCGCGATGACTCCACGGCCACCATCGGAAGCCCGAGCTGGTGCTCTCCGCAGCGGACCACCAGCACCGGCGAGCTGCCCAGGTCGGCGGGCAGCGTGAGAACGAACCGGGTGCCCTGACCCGGCACGCTCTGGACCTCCACCTGCCCCTGGAGCGCCTGGATCTGGTTGCGGACGACGTCCAGGCCCACGCCGCGTCCGGAGTATTCCGTCGCCTCCATCTTGGTGGAGAAGCCGGGGCGGAAGATCAACTGGTGGAGCTGCTGGGTGGACATGTTCGCCAGCTCTTCCGGCGGCACCAGCGCGCGGCGAAGGGCGGCCTCCCGGATCTGCTCCAGATCCAGCCCGGCTCCGTCGTCGCTCACCTCGATGAACAACATGTTGCCCTGCTGCTCCACGCGGATGGCGAGCGCGCCCTCGGGGTGCTTGCCCCTGGCCTCGCGCACGTCGGGCAGCTCCAGGCCGTGATCCGCCGCGTTGCGGACCAGGTGCACCAGCGGCCCGCGCAACTGCTCCAGCACGCGCCGGTCCAGCGACACCTCGGCGCCGACCACGGCGAGCTTGGCCTGCTTGCCCGTCGCCTTGCAGATGTCGCGGACGGCCCGGCGCAGGGGCTCGATCACGGTGCGGACCGGCATCGTGGAAATCGTCTTGAGGCCGTCTTCCATCGACGCGACGATGTCCGCGGCCTCCTCGCCGTCGGCGCCGAGGGCGCGGCGGACCCCCAGCAGCACCGATCGCGCCTCCGCTGTCTCCGCCTGGATTCCCAGCCGATCGAGCTGCTGCAGCGCCTTGTCGATCTCCCTGCGGCGCTCCTCGATGCGCAGGCGCACCTCGCGCAGGCGCTCCACCTCGTGCAGCAAGGCGATCACTTGCCGGGTGGTCACGCGCCAGCTGTCCGCTTGCGCATCCTCGGCCGGGGCTGGAACCGGGGCCGGAATCGGCGCCTCCGGGGGCTCCGGTTCCGGCGCGCGCGCGACCCTTTCGGCCAGCGTCTCCGCGGCAGTGGGTCCCTTTCCGTTCTTCTTCTTCCTGCTCTTCGCGGCCGCCGGCACGGGTGCGTCCGGCTTCACCGTCTCGAGCAGCGCCACGCTGGGGGCGAGGTCCGGCAACTGGCCCTTGGCCGCAATCGCGCGCAGGTGCGCCATCCAGACATCGAGCGACTTGAGCACGGCGTCGGAAAGCCGGGCGGGAAGGGGTTTCGACGAGCCGCGCAGGGGGAGCACCACGTCTTCCATCCGGTGCGCGAAATCCGCCAGCTCCTCCAGGCCGAGCGTCGCCGCACTACCCTTCAGCGTGTGCAGCCCCCGCGCGAGCTCGTCGAAGGAGGGGCCCTGCGCGGGCGCCTTCTCCAGCTCCATCATGCTGCGGGCCACCCGCTCGTAGATCTCCTGCGCTTCGTCCACGAAGCCCGCCAGAAGATTTTCGAGAAGCGGGTCCATCATCGCTTCTCCTGCCCCTGGCGGCGGTCCATCAGCCGGAGAAGATCGAGCAGGTTCACCTGGCGCGTGCCGGCGAGCGTGATCTCGCACGTCGCTCCACTCGAGCGCGCGCGCGCCTCCGCGACCTGCGCGTGCGGCAGGCCGCTGGGCTTTGGGATCCGCTCGCAGTCCAGCGCCACCAGCCGGCCAAAGCCTGGATCGACCACCAGCAGCACCGCCGGGTCTTCGCGCCAGCCGCGGCCCCCGAGCAGCGAGGCCAGCGAGAGCGCGGTGACGATCTGCCCCTGGAAGCGGAGGATGCCGATGACGTGGGGCGGCGAGAGGGGCACCGGCGTCACCATCTTCAGCGGCACCGCGGCGCGCAGCGTTTCGAGCGGGAGCGCGTAGGTCTCCTCGCCCACCGGGAACTCCGCCACCCAGAGGAGGTTCTCGTCCTCGGCCTCGGCCGGCTTCTGCCGGATGCGCTGAGCGCGCCGCACCAGCAGCTCGTTCAGCTCCGGAGCGAATCCGCCGGGCTCGCGCGGTTGGACCTTCACTCGAAGCCTCCGCGGCCGGCGCGGAGGAAGGTCTGCGCCGAGTCGCGGTAGAAGCTCACCGGCAAGGGCTCAGGACCCGGGAGCAGCTCGTCCACGGCCAGCTTGTCAGTGCGCTTGAGCACCTCGCGCATCAGCGAGGTTGCGGCGCCCTTTTCGCCCATGCGCACGTGCAGGAGCGCGCGCTCCAGGATGCCGGGCACGTAGTCGGGGACCTGGCGGGCGAGATCGTTCAGCTCCTGCTCCGCCCGCTTCTTCTCTCCGCGCTCGATGTGAACCAGGGCCCGCAGGTGCAGCGCCACGGGTTCCGGGGGGCGGACGCGCGGCACGAAGGGCGGAAGCGGAACCGGCGCCACACGGGCGGCGGCTGTCCTCGGCGCCGGCCTGGCGCCCTCGAGCCGGTAGATCTGCAGCTCGGCGGTTCCGGCGCGGACCAGCCCCGAGGGCGGTTCGGAGATGTCCATCGAGCCGAAGAGCAGCGCGCCACCGGGAGCCAGGGCGCGCGAGAGATGTCGGACGACCCTGCGCACGGCTTCCGGCGAGAAGTACACCAGGACGTTGCGGCAGAGGATGAGATCGAACCGCCCCGGCGGCTCATCGAGCAGGTTGTGCTCCGCGAACCGGGTCACCGCGCGGACCGGGTCGTCGATGCGCACGCGGTCGCTTCCGGCGTCCTTGAAGATGGGGTGCAGCACCGGTCCGGACGGGCGGCGAGACCAGGCCCCGTACTCGCCCTTGCGCGCGGCAGCGAGATTGCGCTCGAGCAGGTCGGTGCCGAGCACCTCGACGGTGACGGTGCGGGGCCAGGGGAGCAGATCGAGGAGGCAGGCAGCGACGGAGTACGCCTCCTCTCCGGTGGCGCAGCCCGCGCTCCAGGCATGGATCGACGCCCGACCGGCTTCGAGCACCTCGGGGAGGAACCGCGTCGCCAGCCAGCGGAAGTGCTCCGGATGACGGAAGAAGTAGGTCTCGCCCACCGAGACTGCCTGGCAAAGCGCGTGCACCACGGGAAGGTCGCGCCGGGCGGCACGCTGCAGGACCTCGTCGGGCGCGCCCAGTCCGGCCGCCGCGCGCCGGACGGCATCGGGGAGGATGGCGTCGCGGGAGAAACCGGTCCACTCCGCCGCAGAGGAGATCAGCTCGTCCAGGACGTGGTCGTCGTACCGCCTCATCGCGCCGCCTCGGCGCGCAGGCCGGAGGCGAGCTTGCGCAACAGCTCGCGGGAGACGAGGGCGCGTGGATCGATGAGCAGCAACACCCCGCGCGCCGTCTTCGCCACGCCCAGCAGGGCATCCTGGAGCGCTCCGTGCTGCGAGCCGCCCAGGCGCTCGCGCGGGATGAAGTCGGCGGCGGAAAGCTCCTCGGGATCGCGGACCTCGTCCACGCACAGGGCCATCCGAGCGCCCTCGCGCTCCACCACCACCAGCTTGCGCTCGAGGAGCGGCTGCGCGTGCTCCACGCCCAGGCGGCGCGCCAGATCGAGGACCGCCACCGGCTCGCCGTGCAGCTCGATCATCTGGGTCAGGTACGAGGGACCCAGCGCCAGCGGCTGGGTGGCCGTCTGGTGCAAGACGTTGTGAACGCAGTCCAGGGGCAGCCCCAGCTCGATCTTCCCGACGGTGACGAAGAGCACCGCGACGTTCCCCACGCGTGCCGCGGCCCTGGCGTCTTCGAGCACCCGCTCGACCAACGGCAACAGGTCCTGCGCCCGGATGGGCTTGGGCAGGTAGGCCTTGGCGCCGTTCCGGAGACAGGCTTCGGCACGGAGCTTCTCGCTCGTGATGATGATCACCGGAATGCGCCGGTGCCTCGGATCGTCCTGCAGGTGCGCGAGCACCTCGTCGCCGTCCATCTCCGGCATCGAGAGATCGAGGAGGATGGCGGCGGGGTCGACCTGCTGCACCTTGGCGAGCGCTTCGCGGCCGTTCACTGCGGTGCTGATGGCGTAGTGCCCCGAGAGCGCCGCCTTCTGGAACGCGAGCACCGCTTCCGAGTCGTCGACGAGCAAGAGGTGCGGGAGGCTCACACGCCCGACCCCAGGAAGCCGAGGACGGAGCTGTCGTGGGCGATCAACGCAGTGCGCGGCAACGTAGACCCCTCCCCAGCCGGTCGCAGGACGCGGCCATTCTGCGCGACAAGGATGGGGTCTACAAACTTCCGGATCTGCTCAGATCTACGGAATCAGGACGATTTTCCCTACAACCCAATCGCTCGCGAGATCCTCGTGCGCGCGGGCGGCCTCGGCCAGCGGATATCTCTTCGCCACCACCGGGCGAAGCTCGCCGCGCTCGAATCGGGGCAGGGCCCGGGCGGAGAAGTCCGCCACCAGCTTCGCCTTCTGCTCGGCGGTACGGCTGCGGAGCGTGGAGCCGAGGACGGTGAGGCGCTGTCTCAGTAGCGCGTTGAGGTCCAGCACTCCTTTTCCGCCCGAGATGGTGGAGATGCAGCAGAGCCGGCCGTGGAGGCCGAGCGCCGCGATGTTCGCCTCGAGGTAGGCGGCGCCCACCAGGTCGAAGATGATGTCGGCGCCCCTGCCGCCGGACGCCGCCAGGACCGCTTCCGCCAGGCGGGTCGGGACTTCATGGCGCGCCAGCACGTGCGTTGCGCCGAGCGCGCGGCAGGCCTCGTGCTTTGCCTGCGAGGCGGTGGCGAGGACCACGCTCGCCACTCCCCGGCAGAGCTGAAGCGCGGCGGTGCCCACTCCGCTTCCCGCCGCATGGATCACCACCACCTGCCCGGGATGGAGCGCGCCGAGCGTCATCAGATTGAGCCAGGAGGTGAGGAACGCCTCGGGAATGGCGGCGGCTTCCTCGAAGGAGAGGTTCTCCGGAATCCGCATCGCCTGGGCAGCCGGCGCGCGAGCCTTCTCCGCGTAGCCTCCTCCTGCCAGCAGCGCCATCACCCGGTCGCCGCGCTGGTACGGACCCGTGGCGTGCTCGACCTCTCCAGCGATCTCGAGACCGATGATCCCCGGCTCCCCCGCAGGCGGCGGGTAGCGGCCGAGCCGCTGCAGGAGGTCGGCCCGGTTCACGCCGGCCGCCCGCACGCGCACGATCAGGTCGCCTTCGCGTGGCTTGGGATCGGGAACTTCACCGATCTGGAGCACGTCGGGGCCTCCGGGCTGTTTGACGACGATGGCGCGCATGCCGCTGTCTATCATATGAACCGTCCGCCCATGCCCGTCCTGCGCATCGCCGACGATCGACAGCGCGACCTGATCCTGCTGCGCCCGCCGCGCCGGATCGTCTCGCTGGTGCCGAGCGATACGCTCAACGTGGTCGCCTTGGGCGCCGGGGACCGGCTGGTCGGGCGGACCAGGTACTGCGACGGTCCGGAACCGGTCGCGGTGATCGGCGGGACCAAGGACGTCGACGTCGAGGCCGTCGCCCGGCTGCTCCCCGACCTGATCCTCGGCAACCAGGAGGAGAACTCGCGGTCGCACCTGGAAGAGCTCGCCAGGCTCGGGCTGCCGCTCTTCGTCGCCTTTCCCAGGACCGTGGCCGAAGGGCTCTCGCACCTGGCGCGGCTGGGCAAGATCCTCGGCTCGGACGGGCGGGACCTCGTCCGCCGCGGCTACACGGCGCTCCGCGAGGCGGAGGCGGCGCGGGAAAAGCGCCGGCCGCTGCGCGCGTTCGTGCCGATCTGGATGGATCCGCTGATGACCGTCAATGGTCAGACGTACATGAGCGACGCGCTTCGTCTCGGCGGCGGCGAGAACGTCTTCGCCGGCCGCCAGCGCATGTATCCCCTGGCCGCGGATCTCGGACAGGCAGTGCCGCGGCCGGCGGGCACGCGCGATACCCGCTACCCGCGCATCACGCTGGAGGAAATGGTGCGGAGCGCGCCGGAGATCGTGCTGCTCCCCGACGAGCCGCACCCCTTTTCCGAGGCGGACGCCGAAGTGTTCCGCCGGGCGTTGCCGGCCGGCGCGCGCGTGGTCCGCTGCGGCGGCAGGGACTTCTCCTGGTACGGGGCCCAGAGCGTCGAGGGCGTCCCGCGGCTGCGGGCGCTGATCGACTCCTTGCGATGAAGCGGGCCGTCCTCTTCATCGCCTTCCTCTCCGCGCCGGCTTTCGCTTACAACGAGGCGGTCCACGCGTTCATCACGCGCCGCGCGCTGCCGGACGACACGCGGATCGCGCCTCCGACCCAGGCGGACCTGGACGCATTTCGCGGGCTGTTCTGGCGGACAGCCTCGGCGCACGCGGAGTTCGCCCGCCGGTTCCCGACGCCGGAGTCGTTCAGCGCCTGGGAGCTCAAGCAGTTCCTCATGCTGGACCCCGCCGCTCGGGTGCATGGGTTCGATCTCTCGCCGGACGACGCCGCCGCGACCCGCGGGGAGCTGTTGCAGCAGGCCAGCCGCTGGCCCGACGACGACGAGCGCAACCGGCGCAGGTATCTGCGCGACCGGCGCACGCACGAGGTGGTCCGGGCCGCGGACGGCTCGCCGTTGCCCTACGATCCCGCCACGCTGGATTTCGGAAGCCTGAGCGGGACCACCAGCCAGGGGCACGCGCACTATGGCCTGGTCGAAGGTCCGCTCAGCGACGACCCCGAGGTGCTGGAGAAGGAGCCGTGGCGCTTCGCCGTCCCGCCCAGCGCGCACGCGACGGGCGCCGAGCTGGCGCAGATCTATACCGACCTCGCCGCGCTGGCGGCTCGGAGCGGGTTGCCCTCAGCGGCGTGGCTGCAGGCGACCTTCGCCGGAGCAGCCTTCCACCACCTGCAGGACGTCTGCAACCAGATCCACACCGTGCAGGTGGGCATCCACGAGTTCCTCCAGACCGCCTTCCTGCAATCGAAGCTGCGGGACCTGCAAACCCTGGGGGGTCTGTTCGGCGAGCGTCGATCGCTCAAGCAGATCGGGCTGCGCCTGATCGCGAACCACCACTTGATGTCGGAGGACCTGTTCGCGAAGCACCTCGGGGAGGTGCAGCTCGACCTGGACGAGCCCGATCCGCAGATCGCGGCCTCGCCGGACCTCGCGCGCGCCATCATCGATCGCTCCAGCCGCGAGGCCCCGGAGGTCTACCGCCTGGCCTGGCGGTTCTCGGCGAAGACGCTGCGGGACGGAGTCGCGGGACACGAGTACGACGGCGCCAAGGGAGACGATCCGGACGCGTACCTGGAGCAGACGCCGGAGGCGCAGGAGGCGATCCGGCGATTCTATGCGCTCGAAGCCCGCGGGCTGCGCCGCGCGGTCACCGCGCTGCGGGAGTGGCAGCGCCGGTTCCCCGGTCCGCCGCACGATCCGGTCCCGCAGCTGCTCGGGTATCACGCCCGGGCGGCGGAGCGGCGGGCGAAGTACCAGCCAGCGGCTGCGCAGCACCCTGGCATCGCCTGGGGGTACCCGGCCGCGGCTGCGGGGCTGCTCGGCGCCTGCGTCCTGATCGTCCGGCGCGCGAGGAAGCGCTGAGGCCCCAGCCTGGCAACGCTCAGCGCCGCCGGTTCTTCTTCTTGTTCTGGCGCTCCTTCTTCTTCTTCTCGCGCAGGCGCCGCTTCTCCTCGTCGCTGATCACGCGCGCAGGCTGTGCCCCCATCCCCATCAGGCGGGCGCGAGCCAGCGCGGCGGAGTGCGATCCCTTGCCGCCCGCCGCGGGCAGCGCCCCGGCGCCGAGGTCCTGGGGGAGCCCGAAGAGCTTCGCCAGATCCTCCGGCGCCATTCCCTTCAGCTGGTTGAGCTGCGCGAGCTGCCGGAACCCGGGCAGCCTCTGGAGAAGGTTCATCCCTGGCGCCCCGGGCCCGCCCCCGAGCTGCCGCATCACCTTCTGCATGCCGAAGAAGCGCTCGAGCAGCCCGCGGACGTGCTCCTTCTTCTGGCCCGAGCCTCGCGCGATGCGCTCGATCCGCTCGTCTCCGATCACCGAGGGGTTCTTCCGCTCAGTCGCGGTCATCGAGGAGATGATGGCCTCGACCCGGTGCAGCTCCTTGTCGTCGAAGGTGACGCCTTCGGGCAGCTCTCCGAAGAGCGGGAATTTCTCGAGCAGGTCGTTGACGCTGCCCATCTTCTTGACCAGCTTGATCTGCTCGACGAAGTCGTGGAGGTCGAAGTTGCCGGTGAGGATCTTCTCCGCGTCCTCCTCGGCCTTCTTCTCGTCGACGACGCCCTCGAAGTCCTTCATCAGGCCGACGATGTCGCCGAAGCCGAGGATGCGGGACGCGATCCCTTCCGGACGGAACTCCTCCAGCTTGTCCATCGCCTCGCCCATGCCGACGAACTTGATGGGCTTTCCGGTGACTTCCTTGATGGAGAGCGCAGCGCCCCCGCGGGCGTCGCCGTCCAGCTTGGTGAGCACGAATCCGGAGAGGCCCAGGCGGCGATCGAACTCAGCCGCGGTCTTCACCGCGTCCTGGCCGATCATCGCGTCGGCGACCAGGAGGATGTTCTCCGGCTCGACCCGGGCCTTCAGCTGCTCCAGCTCGCCCATCATCTCTTCGTCGATGGCGAGGCGGCCGGCGGTGTCGTACAGCACGACGTCGCGGTTCTTCTGGCCGGCCCAGGCGAGCGCGTGCTGGGCCATGTCGGGCGGCTTGACGTTCTCCTCGTGGAAGACGGGGATCTCGAGCCGGTCCCCGAGCTGCTTCAGCTGCTCCACCGCGGCCGGGCGGTAGATGTCGGCCGCCACCAGCAGCGGCTTCTTGCCGCGCTTGAGGAGCAGGCCGGCAAGCTTGGCCACGGTGGTGGTCTTGCCCGAGCCCTGCAGGCCCACCATCATGATCCCGGACGGCCGCTCACCTTTCTGGGTGAGGACGAGCGAGGTGTCCACCGGACCCATGAGCGCTTCCAGCTCGTCGTGGCAAATCTTGATGAAGTGATCGCCCGGCGCGACTTGCAGCTTCTTGCCCTTCCGGTCGGTGACGGCCGTCGCCACCACCTCGCCGACCGCCTTCTCCTTCACCCGGGCGAGGAAGCGCTTGGCGACGTTGAACTCGACGTCGGCCTCCAGCAGCGCGACCCGGATGTCGCGCAAGGCGTCGTCGATGTTCGCTTCCGTCAACTCCGCCTTGCCGGTGAGCTTGTGTTTTGCGGCGCGGAAGCCCTTGGTGACTGCGTCCAGCATTCGGTGCTCCTCGAAAGAGGGCGGGTTTTAGCATAGAGAGAAAGCGGTGGAGCACGCCCTCGCACAGTTCCTGGCGAAGTACACCTATCTGGCCATGGTGGCGCTGCTCACCGCGGCCGGCATGGGCGTGCCCATCTCCGAGGATCTGGTCCTCCTCCTGGCAGGCGCATTGGCGGGCCAGGGCATCACCCGGTTCTGGCCCACCCTCCTCGGAGGCTACCTGGGCGTCTTGCTCGGCGACGTGCTCATCCACCACTGGGGCAGAAGGCTTGGGCCAGCGGCTTATAACCACCCCCGCGTGCGAAAGCACATCTCGCCCGAGCGGCAGGAGAAGCTTCGCGCCCATTTCGCCCGGCACGGCTTTCTCACCGTCGTGATCGGTCGTCACACGCCCATGTTGCGCGGGGTGGTCTTCTTCCTGGCAGGCGCCTCGGGAGTGCCGCTCTGGAAGTTCCTGCTCGCTGACGCCCTGTCGGCGGCGGTGACGGTGCCGCTGGTGGTCTCGCTGGGCTATTACTTCGGAGACCACCTCGACGATGTCCGGCGCTTTCTCCACGGCTTCGAATGGGCGGCCGCCGCGATCATCCTGGTGGGCGTGGGAATCTGGTGGCTGGTGCGCCGCCGCATGCATGCGCGGCTGCGCCGTCCGGTCGCGCCCTGAGGCCAGACCCGGTCCCTATGCGGCGAGGAGCAGCTCCACGGTGAAGGTCGTGCCACGTCCGACGGTGCTCTCCACCCGGATTCCTCCGCCGATCCGGGTGAGGATGTCGCGGCTGATCGCCAGCCCGAGCCCGGTGCCCACCCCCGCCGGCTTGGTGGTGAAGAAGGGGTCGAAGATGCGGGTCAGAGCGTCCGGGGCGATGCCTGCGCCGGTGTCGCTGACTTTGGCCAGGGCCCGTTCCCCCTGCACCGCCGTGACCACCTGGACGCGGTTGCGCTGCGGGTCGCCGGGCGCGATCGCGTGCGCGGCGTTCACCAACAGGTTCAGGAAGACCTGCGAGACCTCCGTCAGCTGGCCCACGACCTGGGGGACTTGACCGAGCTCGGTGACGACGGTGGCGCGATGCTTGAGCTCATGCTGCGCCATCCGCAGCGCCATCCGCACGGCGTCGTTCACGTCGAACGCGCTCCTCTTGCCGTCGTTGCTCCGGGCGAAGATCCGCAGGTCGCGGACGATCGTCGTCGCCCGCTGGGAGCCTTCGAGCGCGTCTTCGATTCCAGACCGCAACGCGCGGGTGCGTGGGCCCTCCTCGAGCACAGCGAGGTCTTCCTTCGCCTGCTCGAGATTCGCCTGGACGTACGCAAGCGGCGTGGAGAGCTCGTGGAGGATGCCCGCGGCGAGCACGCCGACCGACGACAGCTTCTCCGCTTGCACCAGCTCGCGCTCCATCCGCTTGCGCTCGCTCAGGTCCCGGCAGATGAGCTGGAGAAACCGGCCCGCCCCATGAACGATCATGCTGGCCGAGACGCTGACCGGGAGCCGGCCACCGCCAGGGCTTGCGAGGTCGATCTCCGGCAGGCTCCCTTCTCCGGCCGCGGCAACGCGCGCGGCAAACTCGCGTCCTCGCTCCCGCTGGTCGTCGGGATAGAGGTCGAGAAAGCACCGCTTGATCAGGTCGGGCGGAGCGCAGCGCGCGAGCTCGCCCGCTTTGCGGTTGGCGTCGAGGACCTCGAAGCTGGTCGGATCCACCGCGAAGATGGCGTCGTTGGCGGAATCGATGGAGCGGCGGTACCGCTCTTCGGAGTCGCGCAGTCCCTGCAGCGTGGTGCGCAGAGCGATGCGCATGGCATCGAACGCTCGCGAGAGGTCTCCGAGCTCGCCCGGCGCTCGATCCGGCACCGCGCGCGAGAAGTCCCAATCCGGCACACCGCGAGCGGCCTCGGTCAGCACCTCGAGTGGCCTCACCAGCCTGCCGAGCACCAGCAGGGAGAACAGGACGGCGGCGGCGCCGAGGGCGAGCCCCGTGAGCAGGAGGCGGAGCTCGAGCCCCTGGACCGAGGCAAACGCCTCGCGATCATCCTGGGCGATGAGGACGGACCAGGGAACGTCGCGGAGCTGCGCCCGTGCCGCGAGCCAGCGGGTTGTGTCGGCCACCACCATCCCCGTGGTTCCGGCGGTGGGGAGCGCCGACCTGGGTGCCCTCCCCAGCAGCCTCTGCGCCCGTGGGCTGGCCAGGACCGGCTCGTCCTCCCCGTCGAGGAGGGCCGCCACCGCAGCGGAACCGAAGCGCGGGTCGTCGAGGAACCCGGCCAGCCTCGATGCGCCGAGCGGGATCTCGCCGAGCAGCGCCCCGACGGGCTTGCCCGAGAGATCGACGATGGGATGGACCAGGACCGCTGAGGGCCCGGGTCGCCAGGGCAGGGGCTGCCGGGAGACCTGCGGCTTCGCTTCTGCAAACGCGCGCCGTAGCGCTTCGTGCTCGAGTGGCAGGCGGGCCGCGACCCGCTCGGCGTCGTACGGCTCGGTCCACAGCAGTGCGGACCGGCGATCGACCATCGCCACGGGGCCCGCGAAGATCTCGGAACGGAAGAACAGGTAGTGCAGGGTCTCGCGCTGCGGAATGGCAGCGCCGGGCGCGAGGAAATCAGCGCGGTTGGACGCCAGCCAGAGCGCGAG
>WNFT01002197.1_pt1 | contig 17973 bp, 13 predicted proteins | sample 5400191 | NCBI WGS metagenome assembly WNFT01 (sample SAMN13153359, study PRJNA577476) | soil metagenome | isolation source: 80 cm saprolite under Madrone tree | place: USA:California | collected 2016-06-14 | reverse complement strand
AGATTGGTGGCGAGCGCGTGGATACCGTCCGTACGAGCGGCCGACGCGATGGCCGTACGATTGCGCCTCCAGCGCAAGGTAGGCTTGCCTTGTCGCAGGCCCGTGTGGACCAGCAGGGACCCACGGATGGGCTCGATCAGAATGTTCGCGACCCTGGCGTCTACCTGTTGAAGTGTCTTGTAGTAGCGTCCTCCGAGCCCTCGGCGGATCTTGGCGAGTTCTTCCTCCGCTTTGCTCAGCGCCCGCTCTCTAGCCTCAGAGACTGAGGAAGCTTCCTCGGAAGACCAAACGTAAGCCACCCGGAAGGAATGGTGCTCGCCGGTTTCGGGATCGGTGATGGCCAGCGGGCGAACGGTTCCTCGGTAGCGTGCGCGTTTGTTTGCAGCCAGGCTTCGCTGTCGCGCGGACACATAACGCAGAGGGCGCAGGGCGCGAACGCCAACCTCCTCCAGGAAAGTGCCGGCGAAACCGGTGCTGGCGCGCAAGGGGACGACGAACCTCATGCCAGCACGATGCGCGGCGCACAGGTTCTTGAAGTGACCGAGGGCGGAATCGGCGCAGATGAGCACTCCTGGACCCAGTAGTGCCGCCAAGCGTTCCAGGGCCATGCCGATGCAGGTGAGCTCCGCGGCGTTGCCTGGGTGCGGTCGAACATAGAGGGGGATACCTTGGGGATTGGTGGCTTGCAGCATCTGCACCTGGCGCGCCACCCGCCGATCGGATCCCCAGCCCTTGGCGACCAGTTCCGAATCCGCATACGCCCCGGCGACGCGCAGAGTAGTCAGGTCCACGTGAAGACGGGCGGCATCGGCACCGAAGGCCTCAACCGCGGCCAGGGCTGCTGCACCACGCACGCTTTCCGCCACGGGAGCGAAGGCTTCCAGGGCTCGACCGAGCCGGTCGTCATTGAGCAACATGCCGGGAATGCCCAAGACTTCATGTAGCGCCGCGTTGCCGCCCCAGGCTGCGATGTCGTACAGGGGAGCTGGGGCGCAAAGGCGGTTGGCGATCAATGCGGCCACCACTTCTCCCGTCGTGAGTTCCGCACGACCACGCTGGGGTACGTGACGATCGACCAGTCCGACCAGGCCCAGCCGCTCGAGCACGTGATGCACGAGAAGCAGAGGGCCCACCTCGCGCCGGAACCCGATGCGAGGGGGATCGAGGCGAGCAAAGGCGGCGGCAAGCTGGTCGAGTTGGCCCGACGCCTTTAGCTCGTCGAGGCGCCCGAGCGTGGCCAGGACCCGATGGCGCACCGTGCCCGATTCAGTACGGAAAGCCTGCACTAGTCGCAGGTAGGCGTAGCGCTTGTCGCCTCGCCGGACCACGTGGCGTTTGAGGTACACGTTGGCCCTACGATACGTGGTGCTGACCCATCTGTCAAGCGCAATCTGTAGGAGTGTTGGCCCTACATTCGCCATTCGACGGCGTCCGGTCAAATCCGAGAGGGCCGCACGGCGAAACGCAGTCCGACCGCACCATTCGCGACTCAAACGCGATCGCCCGCTGCTACGGGCTCAGGTTATTCGTACGATCCCTTCTGCTATGTGCGGAAAACGCGTCTAGGTCGAGGAGCAGGAGGCACGCGGAGCGTTGCCTGATGCGTCGGGCGACCGTCACCTCGCGGCACCGTAGGGGCGCCACAGGGCCTTTCGGCGTCAACGGTGGCGTCGCGATGCGACGCCTACTTGAAGTAGCCGCTGACGTCCAGCACGAGGTCCACGAGTCCGCCGGAGACGTTCCTAACCCTGATCGTGCCGCTGCCGTCGGTGGCTACTGCTACGACGGCGTTGCTGGCCCGCGTCTGACCGGGGGAGAAGTTGACGGTGCTGACGGCGGGCGGGGCCGGAGCGTCGCCCGCGTAGAGCGTCAGGTAGCCAGCGGCCCCGGGCTGGACGGCGGTCACGTTGACCGAGACCGCGGTGGCGCCGGAGGGGATCGTGCAGAGGCCCGTGACGGGAAAGCTGCGTATGGCACCGGCTCCCAGAGGGGGACCCCCCGAAGGGCCGGCCGCACCGCGCGTGTCCGCGAGCCGACACGGAGCAACGGTATAGAAGTCGGTCGCTCCGCAGGCGGGAAACCGGAAGTACGCGATGCGGGTGCTCCAGTTGGAGGTCCCGCTGCTCTTCATGTACGCGTTCGTGTAGTAGAGGTGCAGTCGTCCACCGGATCGAGGGCGAGGGAGCTCAAGCTGCCCCAGCCGCTCTGCGCCAACTGCGAGCCGCTCCCCTCGAAAAGGCTCGTCTCCACCTGCAGCGTCCCCGGGGGATTGGAACGCTGCCGTCCCGCGTAGCGAATGGACGGATACACGCTGCCGCTCGAGACGCTGTAGCCGAGCGCGATGTTCCCCGAGCGGTCCATCGCGATGCTCCCCATCCAGCGGTGGCTCGAATCCGGGCCGTAGGTCCCCTGCTGGTGGACGGCGGGGACGCCACCCGGATCCCTGATCTCGTACCAGCGGATGCCCGTGATCCCGCCTCCGACGTCTACGGAGTGGCTGACCACGAGCGACTCGTGGTCACCGAAGTTCCGGTAGCCGAGGCGATCCATCAGCCGGTCGCTCAGGGAGTCGAGGAGCTGGACCGTTCCCGGCTGGGGAATGCAGCTCCCGCCCCCGCAGGCCCTGGTGAAGGGCGCAACGGGAATGGTCGTGGGTCCGACAAGAGTTGGGCTTCCGCCGAAATTTGCATAGAGCCGCCAGGGGCTGAGGGAGTCGCTTCCCAGACTGAGGACGTAGTTGGGCGATCCCATGGGTGGCGGGGTCGAGCCATCCAGGTCCGAAGGCATCAACCCGCGGAGAGCCATGCTAAACAAGGGGAAGCAGACCCACCGCGGGAGACCGGGGCCCAACACAGCAGTCCTCTCGATTCCGCAAACAAGGGCCCCCACGAAAGGATCGCCCAGCACGTCGACGGCGAAGTAGTAGGCGTCGGGCCATATTCCGAGCCGGGCCGAGTCAAAAGTCGCCCCGGAAATGGGGGAGCCAATCGCCAAGAGCTGCCACGGGCCCGTGGCATCGGGGGTCGTGGAAAAGGCCAGGCACTGAATCGGGCCCCCGATCCCGGTCGAATAGGCGGACTGTGTCACCACCCAACGGTCCGCCCCCGCGTCATGGCGAACGATCAGGGCTCCGTGATGCTGGGTGTCACAGCCTGCCATGCCTGTCCACAACGCGGTCGCCGTGATCGGACCCCCGACGAGCGCGCCGGTCGCCTTGTCGAAGATGGCGAAAGAGTCGTTGGCATACTGCACGTACTGCGTGACCCCGACGGCCCCGTTGGGGTGGGCAGGGAGTCCCGCCGGGACGAAACCATGATCACCGTCCCCCAGACCGGCGAAGGTGAGACCCGGGACGCTCCCGCTCGGCGCCGAGGGCAGGAGTGACGTGTCTCGCAGGGGCCGCGAGACGCCCCCGTCGATGAGGAAGGGGACCCACGAACGCTCGTTTTGCTGCCCCATCGCGCGCACGGGCGGATCGGGCTTGAAGGCCGCGAAGACGAACAGCCCGAGAACCGGCAGCATGGCCCAGAGCCGGGGCGTCGCTCCCGAGCTCATCCGACACTGACGATAAACGCCATGGAGAAACCCCCGCGGGGTAGGCACGTTATGCCCCCCCAAGCGGTCGCGGTCGACGCGAGCCCGTTGTGCCCGCGACGCCAGTGTCTTGGTACCGCCGAGTGCCCGGAGTGTCAAGAGGCGGTGCGCGCTTCGTGCGCGCGTCAGCTCCGAGTCGCCTCCCGCGCCACGCGCGCGTCGTAGCTCTCGCCGTAGATCGACGGCACCTTTGCGCCCATCGGCCGCAAGTACATCGAGAGCTGCCCGCGATGATGGACGGTATGGCTCAGGCCGACCTGTACGTAGATGACCGCGGGGAATTGAAGGATGCCCCGGAAATCGATCTTCTTTACGAGCTGGTCGCCTGACACAGCCTTCAATCCCTCGACGTTCCTGGCAAACCGTTCCTCGTACCACGCGTTGACGTCCGCCGCCGACCGAACCGTGTCCGGCCGAGGCCTCGGCGTGAGGTCGAACACGCCCGACAAGACGGCCTCGAGAAACCGGCTCTCGGCGGTGACGATGTGCCAGGCCAGATCGATCGCGCTGCGGGCGATAGAATCCGGACGATACTCGACCTTGTCCGCGGGAATGGCAGAGATGACGCTCCTGGTCACCGGGTGCTCGGCGTGCAGCGAAGGCAAACCAACGGAGTTGAGAACGAGCGTGGCCTGATCGGGTGTCATGACCCCTATTAGAGCAAAGCCGTCCGGCAGGCGCCAGGCCCATTGGGGTCCGCGAGCCTGACTTTCCCGCGCCATCAGGTCGAAGATAGACTCCAAGCGATGGCAGCAAGGAGCGATTCGCTAGTGGCGTTGTTTCGCGAGATGGCCCAGCTCACCGTGCTGGACGAGGGGTCGCCCAACGCGTTCCGGGTGCGGGCGTACGAGAACGCGCTGGAGGCGATCTCGTCCTACCGGGGCGATCTGGGGTCCCTCTCCGAAAAGGAGCTGACCGCGATCGCGGGCATCGGACCGAGCACCGCAAAGAAGATCCGCGAGTTCTTCCAGAGCGGGACGATCGCCAAGCTGGAGGAGCTGCGCCGGAAGTACCCCCCGGATTTCGTGGACCTCGGCAAGATCCCCGGCCTGGGTCCCAAGACCCTGCTGCGGCTCCGTAGCGAGCTGGGGGTCCAGAACCGGGAGGACCTGCGGGCGGCCCTCGAAGCCAAGAGAGTCCGGGAGGTCCGCGGCCTCGGGGAGAAGATGGAGGAGAAGCTCCTTCACGCCCTGGACCGACAGGGATCGGCGGGAAAGGACAAGCGCCGGCCGATCGCCGAGGCCATGCCCATCGCGCGCGAGCTGGTGGCCGCGCTGGAGGCGCTGCCCGCGGTGGAGCGCGCGCAGTACTGCGGCAGCCTCCGCCGTCTCCGGGAGACGGTCGCCGACGTCGACATCGTCGTGGCCTCCTCGGACCCTTCGTCCGTGCGGGAGGCCTTCGTGAAGCTGCCCACGGTGCGGGAGGTAATGGGCAGCGGCGACACGAAGAGCTCGGTGCTGACCTCGACCGGCCTCCAGGTGGACCTGCGGATCGTCGAGCCCGCGCAGTTCGGGGCGGCGTGCCAGTACTTCACGGGCTCCAAGGCGCACAACATCAAGCTGCGGCAGCGGGCCCTCGCGCGAGGATGGCTACTGAACGAATACGGACTGAGCGACGCGCAGACGGGCGAGGTGATCGCCCGGGAGTCCGAGGAGGCGATCTACCGGGCGCTGGGCCTGCCCCTGATCGCGCCGCCCATGCGGGAGGACCGGGGGGAGATCGAGCAGGCCGAGAAGGGCGAGATCCCCCCGCCCGTTCGCCTGGAGGACGTTCGCGGCGATCTACACGTGCACACGGAGCTGTCGGGAGACGGCAAGAGCCCGCTGGAAGACATCGTGGGAAGCGCTGCCGAGAGGGGCTACGAGTACCTGGCCATCACCGATCACGCGGAGAACCTCGCGATGAGCGGGGTGAGCCGTGAGCAGCTTGCCGCCCAGAGGTCGCGGATCGACGCCCTGCGCGGGCGCTACCCCGGGATGACCCTCCTGCACGGGAGCGAGCTGAACATCGACCGCGACGGCCGCGTGGACTACGACCCGGCGTTTCGCCGGACCCTCGAGTGGTGCGTGGCCGGCGTCCACTCCCATTTCGACCTGGAACGGGCCCAGCAGACCCGGCGCATCCTCGCGGCCATGGAGGACCCGACGGTGCACGCCATCGCGCACCTCACCGGCCGGAGGATCGGCAGCCGGGCCGGCATCGACCTCGACATCGACGCGGTCCTGCAGAAGGCGGTGGAGACGGGCACCGCGATCGAGATCAACGCCGCTCTTTCCCGCCTCGACGCGCCCTCAGAGGTGCTCTTTCGGGCCCGCGGCATGGACCTGACCTTCGTCATCAGCACGGACACCCACCACACGCGCGATTTCGGGCGCATGGAGTGGGGCGTCCTCCAGGCGACCCGCGGCTGGGTCGAGCCGTCCCGCATCGCCAACCTCTGGCCCCGCGAGAGGTTTCTCGGATGGCTGCACGCGCGCGGGAGCTGACCTGCCGCCGCGCTACCTGTTCTCCGACTTCGTCCTCTCCCCCTCGCGCCGGCTGCTGCTGCGGAGCGGGCGGGACGTCCCCCTCATCCCCCGCTACTTCGATCTCCTCGTCCTCCTCCTGGAGCGGAGCAGCCAGGCCGTCCATCGGCGGGAGATCTTCGACGCGGTGTGGAGCGACGTGGTCGTCTCCGACGGCGCCCTCAGCCAGGCGGTGCGGACGCTGCGCCGGGCCCTCGGCGACGATCCCCGCGAGCCCGTCTTCATCCGCACGGTCTCCCGCCACGGGTACCGTTTCGTCTTTCCCGACGTCACCACCCAGCCCGACGATGGACCGATGCCGGCTTCGGTCGGCTCGCTCGAGGCGGCCGCCTCATCGACGCCACGGGTGGATCCCTTCGACGTCCTTCTGGAGCGTGTGCTGGCGAAAGGCTCCCTCGACACCGAAGAACGGCGCGAGGCGGCGGAGTCGCTCCACGTGCTCGGAACGCGGGAGGCGGTCGTCCGCCTCGATCGCCGCCCCGGCCACGCGCGAGCGCGGGCCCTCCTTCGCGACACGCGCTGGGAGGTCACGGGAGCCGGTCCGGTGCCTCTCCTCGGACAGCCGGACCTGGCGAGGACCGTGGCCTTCCTGCTGTGGCTCCGGTTGCGTCGCGCCGTGCGGGTCGCGGGCGGCCGTTGGATGGGCGCCACCGCCGGAGGGGCGCTCACCGGCTTGCTCGCCGCCGCCCTGGGCGGGCTCATTCTCTGCCTGGGGCCCGGCTCGAAGGCTTCCCCGAGCGTGCCGGTGGTCCTCGGGATGATCGGGCTCACGGTGGGCGGACTGGGCGCCGCGGGCGTGGGGGCGGGGCTGGCCGCGGCCGAGGTGCTCTTTCGCTCCCGCCGGGGGGCAGCCCTCGTCTTCTTCGGAGCCGCGGGCGGAAGCTCAGTCGGCGCGGGAGCGCACCTGTTGGCCTTCTGGACGATCCAGGGCCTCTTCGGACGAGACCTGTCTCCGGTGGCGGGAGGCTTCGAGGGGCTGGTCCTGGGCGGGGCCGCCGGCCTTGGCTACGGGCTCACGACACCTCGGGCGGAAGGCGGGATGGCCGCCCCCCGGGGCCGAGAGCGGGCGCTCGCGGTCCTGGTCACGGGCCTCTGCTGTGCCGCGGCCGCGGTGGCCCTGGCCACGAGCGGCAGCTACCTGGGCGCCATGAGCCTCGATTTCATGGCCCATGCCTTTCCGGGATCGCAAGTGGGCCTCGCCCCCTTGTCGCGCCTGCTCGGGGAGGACGCGCCGGGTCTCGTGACCCGGGTGGCGATCAGCGGGGGCGAAGGCTTCCTTTTCGGCGCCGGCCTCGTGCTGGGCCTGACCCGCCGTCCCCAGTCCACCTTTTCCTGAGGGCGCGAGGCCAACCCTCACTTTACCGTCACCTCTTTCTCCCTCCCCCGCCCCATCTTCCGTCCTGAGCGCCGCCGGCGCCGGAGGAGGATAGAGTGGCCGCGAGCCTGTTCGTCAGCGTGCAGGAGGGAGCCGTCGTCCGGGTCTGTAGGGACCTCGTGCGCCTTCGCACGGAAAGCCGCCTGCAGTTCGTCGATCTGAGGGATCTGGTCGAGGAGCGGGTCCGGAGGTCGGGCGTGCGCGAGGGGATGGTCACGGTGCAGAGCCGCCACACCACCGCCGCCGTGCTGGTGAACGAGAACGAGCCGCTCCTTCTCCAGGACTTCGAGGACCTCCTGCGCCGCTGGGCGCCCGCGGATGCGCCCTACCGCCACAACGACCTGAAGGCGCGGGAGGGCGCGCCCGCGGACGAGAGGCCCAACGGCCATGCCCACGTCCGAGCCCTGCTGCTCGGCGCCTCCGTCAGCTTGAACGTCGCGGAGGGACAGCTCGATCTCGGCGAGTGGCAGAGCGTGTTCCTGGTGGAGCTGGACGGACCGCGTGACCGCACCATTTCGGTGCAGGTCCTGGGCGTGGCCACCGACCACGACGGTCGCCGGCCATGAAGGTGAAGATGATCCTTCCCGCTCTCACGGAGGCGGTGAGCCCCTTCTTCCGGCCCATCAAGTACTCGCTGTTCCCGCCCCTGGGCCTCGCGACCCTGGCGGGCTACCTGGCCGAGGAGGACGAGGTCTCGCTCCAGGACGAGCACGTCGAGCGGCTCGTGCTGGATGACGACCCGGACCTGGTGGTCATCCAGGTCTACATCACCTCGGCTCGTCGGGCCTACGAGCTGGCCGACCACTACCGCGCGAAGGGCGCCTACGTGGCGCTCGGGGGCCTGCACGTGACCTCCCTCCCGGCCGAGGCGGCCGCCCACGCGGACAGCCTCTTCCTGGGTCCGGGAGAAGACATCTGGCCTCGGTTCCTGTCGGACCTGCGCTCGGGCCAGCCGAAGCCCCTCTACCGATCGCAGGTTCGGACGCTCGAGACCCTGCCCCCGATCCGGCGCGACCTCATCAAGCGCCATCTCTACCTCGTGCCCAACTCGATCGTGGTCTCCCGTGGCTGTCCCCACAGCTGCGACTTCTGCTACAAGGAGGCCTTCTTCGCGGGAGGGAAGGGCTTCTACACCCAGCGGGTGGACGCGGCCCTCGCGGAGATCGCGCGCCTTCCCGGCCGCCACCTCTACTTCCTGGACGACCACCTGTTCGGCGACGTGCGCTTCGCGGGAGCCCTCTTCGAGGGGATGCGCGGGATGGGCCGGGTCTGGCAGGCCGCGGGGACGGTCACGTCTGTCCTGAAGCCGGCCCTCCTCGAGAAGGCGGTGGCCGCCGGCCTGCGCAGCCTCTTCGTCGGCTTCGAGACCTTGAACCCCGCCGGCCTGCGCGCCCAGGGCAAGGTCCAGAACCTCCATCGCGACTACAACCAGGCGGTGCGGCGGCTGCACGACCTGGGAGTGATGGTGAACGGCAGCTTCGTCTTCGGCATGGACGAGGACGACGCGTCCGTGTTCGATCGGACGGTAGGCTGGGCCATCGACCAGGGCATCGAGACCGCGACCTTCCACATCCTCACGCCCTATCCCGGCACGGCCCTCTACGGCCGGATGGAAGCGGAAGGACGCCTCCTCCACCGGGAGTGGGACCTCTACGACACGAGGCACGTGGTCTTCGCAACCCGTGGAATGGCGGCGGAGGAGCTGGAGGCCGGCTACTGGCGGGCGTACCGGGACTTCTATCGCTGGGGCTCGATCTTGCGGGGCGCGTCCAACCAGACGTCGTGGCCCGGCCGCCTGCGCCACCTCGCCTATGCGGGTGGGTGGAAGAAGTTCGAGCCGCTCTGGGACTGGGTCATCCGCGCCCGGAAGGCTTCGCGCGCGCTCCCCCTGCTCGAGGCCGTCCTGGGCTGACCACGGGCTTGGACGCGCCTGGAAATCCGACTCCCGGCCGTTTATGGTTGTCCCGAGGCCATGACCGCCCCCTTTCGCGTCTTCCTCCTGTCGCCCGCCGACTGCTCCGGGAAGCGGGCCCGGCTGCTCCAGGAGCCCCGCTCGGATCACGAGCTGGGCCGTAAGATGCGGGGGCGCGGTGCCGAGCTGGGCGAGGTGTTCAGCTTCGTGAGCAGCCTCTACTTTCGCGGGAAGCTGGCCTACGCGAGCACCTTCGCGCGGCCGCCTCGCGGTCTGGCCGGCGTCCAGGTGATCACGCCGTGCGACGGTCTCCGGGCGCCGGAGTCTCCGCTTCGCCTGGCCGATCTGCGCCGCTATGCCGGCGTCGACGTCCACGTCGAGGAGGAGCGCTACCGGCAGCCCCTTCTTCGCGATCTCAAAGCGCTCGCGCCCGCCTGGGCGGAGGCCGAGGTCGTCCTGCTGGGAAGCATCGCCTCCGCCAAGTACGTGGAGCTGCTGACGACGGTGCTCGGCTCTCGTCTCTTCTTCCCCTCGGACTTCGTGGGGAGGGGCGACATGAGCCGCGGGGGTTTGATGCTGCGCTGCGTCCAGGACCGGCGCGAGCTCTCGTACGTCCCGCTCGTGGGCGCGGAGCGCCACGGGCCGCGGCCTGCTCGTCTGCCTCCCCTTGCGGGGAAGGACGCGAGGTAGTCTGGAGGCCCTTTGCGGATCGCCACCTGGAACGTCAACTCGCTCAAGGCACGTCTGGAGAAGGTGCAGTGGTGGCTCGACCGGGGCCGCCCCGACGTGCTGCTCATGCAGGAGACGAAGCTCACGGACGCGGCGGCGCCGGTGGGGGTGTTCCGGGACGCCGGGTACGAGCTGGCGCACCACGGAGAAGGGCGATGGAACGGCGTCGCCATCGCCAGCCGCCGCGGCATCGCCAACGTCGTAACCAACTTCGGTCAGCCGCTGCGCCCCGCGGAGACGGAAGACGCGGGGGACGACGAGCCGCTGGCCGAGGCCCGCATGATCGCGGCGGACTGTGGGGACGTCCGCGTGGTCTGCGTGTACGCGCCCAACGGGCGCATGGTCGATTCCCCGTTCTACGAGGCCAAGCTCGCCTGGTTCGAGCGGCTGGCCCGCTGGCTCGAGGAGGCGGCCGATCCCGGACGACCCCTCGTGCTCGGCGGCGATTTCAACGTCGCGCCGGCGGACCTGGACGTCTGGGATCCCCGGAAGCCCCACGGCAGGACGCACGTCTCGCCCCGGGAGCGGGAGGGTTTCGCCAGGCTCTGTCGCTGGGGGCTGGTCGACGTGTATCGGCAGCATCACCCGGATGCAAGACGCTATACCTGGTGGGACTACCGCGCGGGCGACTTCCACATGAACCGCGGCATGCGCATCGACCACCTGCTGGCCACCCGCCCGCTGGCCGGGCGCACGGTGTGGGCGGAGATCGACCGCGAGGCGCGGAAGGGCAAGCCCATCCCCTCCGACCACGCACCGCTCCTGATCGACGTCGACGAGCCCGGTCACCCCATCGACGCCGGCTGGTCAAAGGCGGAGGGCCGGATCGCCGCGCGCCTCAAGGAATCCGGCTGATGGCGGAGAAGGACGGGGCCGCGCGCTTCCCCATCGAGCCGCCCGTCGAGCCCATGCTCGCCAAGCTCGCCACCGAGCTGCCCGAGGGGGACGGGTGGCTCTTCGAGCCGAAGTGGGACGGCTTCCGGGCCATCGTGTTCCGCGACCGCGACCGGTTCTACATCCAGAGCCGCGACCTGAAGCCGCTGGATCGCTATTTCCCCGAGCTCGAGGCCTCTTTTCGGCCGAGCCTCCCCGAGCGCTGCGTGGTGGACGGCGAGATCGTGATCGTGGGGCCGCGCGGGCTCGACTTCGAGGCGCTGCAGATGCGCCTGCACCCGGCGGCTTCCCGGGTCAAGAAGCTCGCGGCGGAGACCCCGGCCTCCTTCGTGGCTTTCGACCTGCTGGCGGAGGGCGAGCGCGACCTCCGCTCCCTTCCCCAGGCCGAGCGCCGCCTGCGGCTGGAGCGGGCGCTCGCGGGAGCGACGGGCGGCGTCCATCTCACGCGGTGTAGCCGCGAGCGATCGGTGGCCGAGGAGTGGTTCCATCGCTTCGAAGGCGCGGGGCTGGACGGCGTCGTCGCCAAGCACGAACGCACGACCTATCAGCCCGGCAAGCGCGCGATGGTCAAGGTCAAGCACGCGCGCACCGCGGACTGCGCGGTCGCGGGCTTTCGCTGGCACAAGCAGGGACCGGGCACCCTCGTGGGATCGCTCCTCCTGGGTCTCTACGACGACGCGGGCACCCTCCACCACGTGGGCGTGACCTCGTCGTTCTCGATGGTCGCCCGCCGCCGCCTCGCGCAGGAGCTGGAGCCCCTGCGCAAGGACGCCCTCGCCTCTCACCCCTGGCGTCACTGGGCGGAGATGGGCGAGGGCACCCAGCGCGTGCCCGGGGCCCAGAGCCGGTGGAGCGCGGGCAAGGACCTCTCCTGGGAGCCGCTGCGCGTGGAGCGGGTCTGTGAGGTCAAGTACGACCACCTGCAGGGCGACCGCTTCCGACACGCCGCCGTCTTCCTGCGCTGGCGCAGCGACAAGCGGCCTGCCGACTGCCGCTACGACCAGCTCGAGGTCACTCCCCCCGCCGAGCTCGCCCAGGTCTTTCACCCGCGGGCCTGAACCCCCGCCACGGGTCGTAGTCGGGATCGAGCGCTGTCGCTGGCAGCTACTCCTCTCGCAAGGCGACGGTCGGCTCGAGGCGGGACGCGCGCTGGGCAGGTAGCCAGCAGGCGACGCCCGCGACAACGAAGAACAGGGCCGTCATCGACGCGAAAGTGAGGGGGTCGGTCGGCGTCACGCCCACCAGGAGGCTCGTCACCACTCGGGTGACCACTGCCGCGCCGGCGAGCCCCGCGACGATCCCCAGCGCCGCCAACTCCAGGCCCTGGCCGACCACCAGCGCGAAGATGCCGCCGCGGGGCGCGCCGAACGCCATGCGCAAGCCGATCTCCGCGGTTCGCTGGCGCACGATCGAGTGGAGGACACCATAGAGACCGAGCCCGGCGAGCGTCACCGCGACGATCGCGAAAATGCCTATCAGGGTCGTCGCGAAACGCAGCGGCGCCATGGCACGATCCACGAAAGCCTGCATCGGCTGCAGCTCCGCAAGCGCCGACCGCGGAGCCACCTCGGCGACGGCCGCCCGGACCGCGGTCGCGAGCTGCGCCGGGTCGCCGCCGCCCCGGACGGCCCAGCGTGTCGCGTTGCCGTGGCCGAAATAGCCGTCCGGAAAGAAGATCGCTTCGGGCCCGTCCACCGCCAGGGACGCATGCCGCTGATGGGCCACGACGCCGAGCACCTCCCACCACTCGGCCTCGGGCGTGTTGACCCGCACCAGCAGGCGCTTGCCGACGGCGGACTGGTTCGGAAACGCCCTCGCGGCGAGAAGGTTGTCGACGACGAGCAGGCGCTTGGCGGGATCGGCCACGTTCTCGGCCTCCGTGAAGGCGCGGCCCTCGAGGACCGGCGTTCGCATCGTCTCGAAATACCCGGGCAGAACGGCATGGAAGTTCGCCTGCCGGAAGGTGCCGGGGTCCGAGACTGCGGCTTCGGTGCCCCACCGGCCCAGTCGGATCCCGCCGTCCAGGGGCAACGGCGATGCCGCCGTCACCGCAGAGGCGCCCGGGATCCCGAGCAGACGTCCTCGGAGCTGCTGCATGAATGCGGCTCTCTGTCCGGGTTCCGGGAATTGGGCGGGGAGATGGAACGTGAGGAGGTTCCCTGGATCGAAGCCCGGGTTCACGCGCGATAATGCGGCGAAGCTGCGCAGCGTCAACATGGCGCCGACGAGCAGGATGAAAGACAGCGCGACTTCCGTGATGACCAACAGGTTTCGGAGCCGGCGGCCGCCGCGCAGGCCCGACGCTCGCCCCCCGCTCCGCCGCAGCGCCTCGATCGGGTCGATGCGCGCTGCCTGCAGGGCCGGGACGATGCCGCACCCAAAGGCGGTCACGATCCCCGCGAAGACCGCGAACGCGAGCACACGGGAGTCGACGGCCACGCCCTCGAGGCGCGGCAAGTCCTGCGGGCCGAGCGCCAGCAGCAGCCGCACGCCGGCGCGGGCCAGCGCCATCCCGAGAACCCCGCCCAATGCGGCGACCACGAGGCTCTCCGCGAGGATCTGACGCATGAGCTGCCAGCGGCTGGCGCCGATCGCGGCGCGCACCGCCAGTTCGCCGCTGCGCGCGGAAGCCCGAACGACGAGCAGGTTGGCGACGTTCGCGCACGCGATCAACTGAACGAAGACGACTGCGCCCAAGAGCGACAGGATGGCCGGCCGCACGCTACCCACGAGATCTTCGTACATCGGCACGGCGTGGAAATGGAGCCCAGCCGTCTGTTTGATCGCAAAGTGCTGCCGGAGGCCTTCGGCGATGCCGTCCACCTGGAGCTGCGCCTTCTCCAGGGTGACGCCGGGCTTCAGCCTTCCGACGACCCGGAGCAGGACGTCGTTCCGATTGCGGTCATCGTAGTCGAGTCGCAAGGCGGTCCACACGTCGGGCACGCGTGGCATGTTCGTCCGCGTCGGGAAGAGGAGCTCGAAGTCCGGCGCGAGCACGCCGACTACCTCCGCCCGGCCACCTCCAAAGTCGATCTGGCGGCCCACGACACCCGGGTCACCGCCAAAGCGGCGTTGCCAGAGGGCATGGCTGAGGATGGCGGCCAGGGGCAGCCGAGCGGGCGGAGGCTGTCCCGGCTGCGCCTGAGGCTGAAGTGCCGCGTCAGTCTCGTTGAAGTCACGACCGACGAGGATGCGCGCACCGAGCAGTCGGAACAGGTTGGGCGTGGCGGCCGCCGCCCGCACCTGCTCGATCTCTCCCGCTTCTCCCCCGATCGGAACGAGGCCGCCCGTCGTGGCCCCCGCAAGATCCTCGAAGACCGCGGTCGATTGCAGGCACAGGTCTCGATAGTCGGGCGCAGAGAACGGCCAATCCTTGACGCCGCGCGCCCGAAGCTCGCCCCAGACGATGACCAGGCGCTGCGGGTCGGAGTAGGGCAGCGGCCGCAGCAGCACGGCGTTGATAACGCTGAAGATCGCGGTGCAGGCGCCGATGCCGAGGGCCAGCGTGATCGTCGTGACCGTGGCCAGGCCGAGGCTCTTGCGCAGCCCTCGGGCCGCGTAGGCGACCTCTTCGAAGAAGCGGCTCACGTTCGCTCCCTGTTCGGGACCTTGAACCCCCGCCACGGGTCGTAGTCGGGATCGAGCGCTTCCTGCTCCGGACGCAGCCCCTCCGGCACGTGCTCGAGGTTCACCCGGACCCGGGTCCAGGTGGAGGACCGGCCGCGCATGGAGTCCACGAGCACGTCCGCGGGCTCGAGGTGAGCGGCCGCCTCGGGATGACGCGCCTTCCAGCGCTCCAGGCCGGACAGCGCATCCTCCTTCCTCGCGGCCCGGGCGATCTCCACCAACGGCTTCGTGGAGACGCGGCGGCCGCCCGTCTTGGAGCCGTCCCTGCGCCGTGAGGGCTGGACGCGCGGAGGCTCCCCCGCCTGCTTGGCATAGTGCGGCGGCCACGGCGCGTCGCCCTGGCCTTCGGCCTCCTGCCGGGCCGACAGCTCCAGGAGCGCCTCCAGCGAGCAGGGGCTCTCGTCGATGCCCGCGTGCCGGTCGCCGAGGGCGGCGAAGCGCGCGGGCATGGTGCGCAGGGTGAAGTCCTCGGGCCGGCACTCGAACAGCTCGTCCCAGGTCAGGGGCGCCGAGACCCGCCCGTCGGGCTTCGGGCGCACCGAGTAGGCGCTCGCCACCGTGCGGTCCTTGGCGTTCTGGTTGTAGTCGAGGAAGACGCCGTGGCGCTCCTCTTTCCACCACTTGCTGGTGGCCAGCTCGGGGGCGCGCCGCTCGACCTCCCGGGCGAGGGCGAGGGCGGCCCGCCGGACCTGCGTGAAGGACCAGCGGGGATGGATCCGCACGTTGACGTGGATCCCGCGCGAGCCGGAGGTCTTCGGCCAGCCCACCAGACCGAGGTCGCGAAGGACATCCCGCACCACTCGGGCCACCGCCACGATCTGCGTCCACTCGATCCCCGGCATGGGATCGAGGTCGATGCGCAGCTCGTCGGGGTGATCGAGGTGCTCGGCGCGGACGGGATGCGGGTGGAGCTCCAGGCAGCCCAGGTTGGCCATCCAGGCCAGGGCCGCGGCGTCCCGGGGGACCACTTCCTCGGCGGTGCGCCCGGAGGGGAAGCTCAGCGCGACCACCTCGATCCAGTCCGGCCGCTTCCCGGGCGCGCGCTTCTGGTAGAAGAACTCGCCGTGGATCCCGTTGGCGTAGCGGACGAGGACGTTCGGGCGGCCCCCCGCCCCGCGCAGCGCGCCCTCCGCCACCGCCAGGTAGTAGCGGACGACCTCGAGCTTGGTGATCCCGGCCTCGGGGAAATAGACCTTGCCCGGGTTCGAGACCGCTACCTCCCGGCCGCTCACCTCGAGGACGACCCGCTCCCCCTGGCTCGCCATCTATTGCGGGAACTGGCCCATGGCCACCAGGAGGTCGAGCCGCGCCTGGCGGACCCGGTCCTCCGCCAGGGCGGAGACGGTCTCGAGGTTCCGAGCCGCCTGCTGGGCCTGGACCACCTCGATGTTGCTCGTCGCCCCCGCCCGGTACGCGATCTCGGTGATATGGAGCGCTTCCATGGCGCTCTCGGCCGCCTCCCGGCTCGTGGCCGCAATCTGCTCGCCGCGGGCCACCGCTTCCTGGGCGATCCGGAGCTCGGAGCGCGCCTGGACCTTCACGGCGTCGAGCCGAAGCCTGGCGCTGTCACGGTCGGCGATCCGCATCCGCTTCACGGCCCCCAGGGTGCCGTCGTAGATCGGGATCTGGAGCTGGAAGACCGCGCGCCAGGTCTTCGCCGGCTCGAAGAAGCCGGCCGGCGTGACGTACTGGGGCGTGAACGAAGCGCTTCCCGTCGGCAGCCAGGACTTCCAGGAGTCGCTCACCACCCGGTCGGCGGCCCGCGCTTCGGCCGCGGAGAGCCGGACGTCGGGCCGCTGGGTGAGCCATGCGTCGCTGTCCGACGGAGGCGTGGCGCGGGCAATCTCCGGCTCGCCGTTCGCCGCGACGGGACCCTCGGCGAACACGGCGACCCTCAAGGCGCGCGCGGGAATAGTCGGCGAGGGCCTTGGCGGTGTCCCGGTTGCGCACCGCGATGTCCCGCTGACGCTGGGCGGCGACGACCGCGAGGTACGACTCGGCGGCGGCCAAGGCCACCTGCCGGCGGGTCTCCTCCGCGGAGATCCTGGCCGTCGCCACCTGGTCCGCCGCCTGGCTCTTCGCGGCCCATCCCGCGGCGGCCAGGAACGGGTAGGACAGGGTCGCGTTGAAGGACGACTGGGTTCGCGGCTGGGTGACGTTGCCGTCGAAGCCCCGGGCGGCGTCGAGGATCGTCGTGCCGGCGAGCCCGTAGACCGTGGGATGGAACACGGACCTCGCTTGATCGAGGAGCGCCTGGGCGCGCAGGATCGCCTGCGCCGCCTGCCCCACCGTCGGGTTGCGATCGGTGGCGCGCTTGACCGCCTCCTCGAAGGTCAGGCGCTCCAGGGGGGCGGGCGCCGCGTCGGTCTGCGCCGCCGCCCGCGACAGGGGCGCGAGGGAGGCCACCGCGACGACCGCGGGCAGAAGCCGCTCAAACATGGGCTCCTCCTTCGGCCGCCCCTGCCGGCGCATCGTCGTCCGCGCTCCTGCGTACCTTGCCGGGTACCAGCGAGCGGATCACCACGTAGAGAACCGGGATGAAGAAGATCGAGAGGAACGTCGAGGCGAGCATCCCGCCCGCGACCGACGTGCCCACCGAGTTGCGGGCGCCCGCCCCCGCGCCCGTGGCGACGGCGAGGGGGAAAACGCCCAGGATGAACGCGAACGAGGTCATCAGGATGGGCCGCAGCCGGATGCGACTGGACTCCACCGCCGCGTCGAGGATGGGCAGGCCGCGCTCGCGGAGCTGTTCCGCGAACTCGACGATCAGGATCGAGTTCTTGGCCGCGAGGCCGATCAGCAGGACGAGCCCGACCTGGCAGAAGACGTCGTTGGCGAGGCCGCGCAGCAGCTGGGCGGTGAGGCCGCCGACGACCGCCAGGGGAACCCCCAGCAGGATGATGAAGGGCAGCACCCAGCTCTCGTACTGCGCGGCCAGGACCAGGTATACGAGGGTCAGGCTGAGCGCGAAGATGTAGACCGCCTGGGAGCCCGCCTTGACTTCCTCGAGCGACTGGCCGGCCCAGGCAAAGTCGAATCCCGGGGGCAGGGCTTGGCGCGAGATCTGCTCCATCGCCTGCAGCGCCTGGCCCGAGCTCACGCCGGGCGCGGCCGCGCCGTTGAACTCCGCGGAGCGGAACAGGTTGAAGTGGCTGATGACCTGGGGGGCCGTGGTCTCGCTCACGTGCACCACGCTGTCCAGGGACACCATGGCCCCGTTCGAGGCTCGGGCGTAGAGCTGGCGCAGGGACCTCGGATCCGTGCGGTACTGCTCGTCGGCCTGCACGTAGACGCGGTAGGCGCGGTTGTTGAAATCG
>WNFT01005709.1_pt1 | contig 17989 bp, 13 predicted proteins | sample 5400191 | NCBI WGS metagenome assembly WNFT01 (sample SAMN13153359, study PRJNA577476) | soil metagenome | isolation source: 80 cm saprolite under Madrone tree | place: USA:California | collected 2016-06-14 | reverse complement strand
ATGAACGAAGACCCAGCAAAACTTAGTCTGAGCGATTTTCTTGTTGGCGAGAGCAATGACCCACTGGAAGCTCCAGCGAGCTTTACGAATTGGGTGCGCGCTTGTGCGTGGGCAGCCGAGCTGTACGAGCCTGAGCTCGTCGCCCCGGCAGCCGCGCGCACGATGATTATCTACGGCGGCAAACCGCGTTCCGTAATTAATCTCTGCTCCTATAATTATCTCGGCCTCGCCAATCATCCCGAGGTGCTCGTCGCTGCACATGAAGCGCTCAGGACACACGGATTGGGCTCCTGCGGTTCACCCATGCTCTCCGGAATGACCGATCTGCACCGGGAACTCGAACGACGTGTCGCGAAGTTTCTGGGGCGCGAGGACGCGATGCTTTTTAACAGCGGGTTTGGCGGCGCACTTGGCACCATTTCTGGAATGCTGCGCAAAACCGACGTCGCTATTCTTGACAACCGCTCGCATCTCAGCCTTCGGGATGGAGCGGTGCTTTCCCGATGCCGCACGGAGAAATTCGAGCATAATGATCCAGTCTCGCTCGATAGGGCATTAAGCCGTCAAAAAGGCCGGCGTCAACTCGTCATAGTCGAAGGCATTTATTCCATGGATGGCGATTTCGGCAACCTGAAGGAATTAATTGACGTCGCGGAATCGCATGGCGCGAGCGTTTTTATTGACGAGGCCCACTCCATGTTGGCTTGTGGCGAACATGGTCGCGGCGCTGCTGAGAAGTTTGGCGTGGAAGACCGCGTTCCGCTCGTTTACGGAACATTCTCCAAAGCTTTCGGAGCGCTGGGAGGATTTGTTGCCGGCTCGAAGGAGACGCTGCAATATCTGCGTTTCTATGCGCACCCGTATGTTTACTCCTGTGCGCTGCCGCCGGTTGTGATCGCGGCTATTCTCAAAGCGCTTGAGCTTGGCACAAGTCAGCCAGAACTGCGTGCGCAGCTTTGGGAGAACGCGGAATACTTTCACGCGCAACTTCGCGGGCTTGGAATTGATACCGGAGCATCGACAACCTACGTGATGCCGATTGTCATCGGCGATCGGGAGCGGATGTATCGGCTCGGTCACGAGCTGCGGCGACGCGGCCTCTGGGTCGCGCCGGTGGATTATCCGGCGGTGCCGCAAAATCGAATTTGCTTCCGGGCATGCGTGACGGCCAAACATACCCGCGCGGATCTGGACGAGGCGCTCAACATTCTCGCGGACACACTTGTTCCAGTAGCGTTGCAGCACGCCTGAGTTTGGACCGCGTCTGAGTGTGATGCCGCAACAGATCGAGCCGCCGGTTTCTACCCTCGAAGCCACTTATAAGGCGCGCGAAACCGAAGGAGTTCTTGATCTTTATTTCTACCGGCCAATCGGATTTCGTCTCGCACGGTTTTTCGCGAAGATGAACATGTCGCCAGCAGGCGTGACTTTGCTCGCGTGTCTCTTCGGGATTATCGCGGGGCATCTTTTCTTTTATCGTGATCTACGCACGAATGTGGCCGGCATGGCGTTGCTGGTTTGCGCGAACGCGCTCGATAATGCGGATGGCCAGCTCGCGCGCTTGACGCACCGGGAAAGCCGGGAGGGCCGAATTGTCGATAGCCTTGCCGATCATCTCGTGTTCGTAAGTATCTACATTCATTTGACTCTCCGTTATCTGGTTGCGGGCGCGTCGCCCGCCATTTTGCTTCTCGCGCTGGCGGCCGGGATCAGTCACGCATTGCAGGGGGCCGCGGCGGATTACTACCGCACGACTTATCTTTATTTTGCGACGAACCGATCGCGGATGGAATTGGATTCTTCTTTTGTGCTGCGATCGAATTTTCGGAAGCTCAGCTGGCGTCGCCAGCCGTGGCATAAATTTTTGCTCGCGCTTTATTTGAATTTCACCCGGCAACAGGAAATGCTCTCGCCTAATTTAAGAAAGGTGCGCGAAGCAGGCGGTCAGCTGTTCGGCGGCCAAATCCCGATCTGGTTGAAGTCGCGATATCAAAGTTTGGCCGGCCCAGCGCTCAAATGGTGGAGACTGTTGATGACCAACACACGCATGCTGGTTTTGTTTGCTGTCTTGTTCATCGGCCAGCCGATTTGGTACTTCTGGTTCGAACTCACCCTGCTTAATTTGCTGCTCGTTTATCTGATTATCTGCGAGGAAAACATGGCTGAATCGCTGCTGGAAGTCGCGGGGAGGTGGCAAAATTCGGCCTAGATGGCCGTCTGCACTCGTGCCGGAGATCGAAATTTCACAGGTCAGCTCGCGTCGGGCTCGCGACGCGTTCATCAAATTTCAGTGGCGAATTTACAAAAACGATCCGGCGTGGGTCCCGCCGTTAATCATCGAGCGGAAAACATTCCTCAATCGCAAGCGGCATCCGTTTTACAAACACGGTGACGCCGCATTATTTCTCGCCCGACACAACGGTGAAGTCGTCGGCCGCATCATGGCGAGCGACGATCCGAACTATAATTCGCTGCATCAGTCCAATGTTGGCTGTTTCGGTCTGTTCGAGTCCATCGACGATCCTGGTGTGGCGACCGCGCTCTTTAAGACTGCGGCTGGCTGGCTGCGCAAAAAAGGCCGTACCGAAATGATGGGGCCGATCGATTATTCGACTAACTATGTCTGCGGCCTCTTGATCGACGGATTCCAGTTCGCGCCCACGATCTTGACTGCGCATAATCCGCCGTATTACCGGGAGCTGATCGAGAGCTGCGGCTTCGCAAAAGAAAAAGATTGGTACGCCTGGTGGTTTGCCGATCCCGCAAAGGCCTCGAAGCGTTTGCGGCGGCTCGCAGAACGCTTTCGCAAACGCTGGCCGGTCACTCTCCGGCCTGGAAATCTCAAGAATATTCGCGAAGAAAGCAGGCGGCTTCGGCAGATTTTTAATCAGGCCTGGCAAAAGAACTGGGGCTTTGTGCCGTTCACCGAAGCGGAGTTTGAGTTCATGACGGACGAGATGAAGCCGATACTCGTGCCGGAGTTTACGTGGATCGCCGAGATGGGGGACGAGCCGATTGGATTTACTCTCTGCTTGCCGGACATCAACGTCGCGCTTCGCCACGTTAATGGAAGGTTGACTCGATTCGGGCTTCCGATCGGCCTCATCAAATTGCTGTACTACAAGAGACTTATTAGAAAGGGACGGTTGATCGCTCTTGGTGTAGTTGAAAAATATCGTCATGCCGGAGTCGCAGAGATGCTCGTGTTACGCATCATGGAGGAAACAATGATCAAACGTGGGATCACCGGCGAGCTGAGCATGACGCTCGAAGATAATGTTATGATCAATCGTTTTGTCGAAGCGATCGGGGCGGAGCGATACAAGACATACCGAATTTTCAAAAGGACACTGACGGAATGAGCAAGCCTCAGGACGGTTTCGTTTCACGCTTCTTGAATCGGCCGATTTCGCGCCGCATAACGCGTTTTCTGCTCAAGTTTCCGATCCATCCCAGCGCCTGGACGATATCGATCTTTGTTTTGCCCCTAATTGCCTGCGTATTTTTTGTGCGCGGCGATTACCTCAGCGTCGTCATCGGCGCGGCCATTTTTCAAGCGTTCAGTATTCTTGACGGTTGCGACGGCGAAATTGCGCGCGCCAAGAATTTGGAATCGAAATTCGGGGAACGTTTGGATCAATTCTGCGATTTTTTAGCAAGCCTTTTCTACGTTCTCGCTCTTGGGTGGGGGCTTCATCGTTCGAGTGAAGGAATTGTCTGTGCCGTCCTGATTACGGCCAACGAATGGCTCCTACGAGCTGGCAAGAGCGGAATGTCGGTCGCTTCGTCCACGTTGCATGAGTCGTTTTACGCGAGACACCGCGGAATGATCGGGCATTCCGGTTTGCTCAATCTCGGCGAACGATTTGTGTGGTGGCTCTTCCAGCTGACGAAACGCGATGTGGCTGTCTTCGTTTTTCTCATGCTTGCGACACTGGGCCTGGCGGACTGGATCCTTCATCTTTGGATGATTGTTGCCGGCGCGAGCCTAATTCTAAGCGCGATTGCCGCGATCAGATCTAGCATTGGCCATGGCAATGTCGTGACGCGCGAGCCGCGATCGTAAGTGTTTCTCGGCGCATGCCAGCATCGCGGGCGTGTCGATGTCCTGCCACCAGGCATCTCCAATATCGACGGCGCGGGCCTTGCCCTCTGACGCCATCGATCGGACTCCGTCAGCAAGACTGCAATCTCTGTCACGTTTTACTCGCTCGAGGTGATCGAAAATGTCTAGTGGGCAGACAAAAAGACCGGTATCGATTCCATCGTAAACCATTAAATCTTTTCCGATCTTCAGAATTCGGTCTTGCCGAGTCTGAACTTTCATCGCATCATCGGCATCGAAAATTGAATCCAGCTTTCGGTCGACCGCGAGATTGAGTTGGTCGAGGACGGCGTTGCGAAGCAGAAACTCGACAATCGATTCGTCAAACAAATGGTCGCTCATTGTTAAGAGAAAGGGCGACGTCACCAGATTGGCCGCGGTGAGGAGTGAGACGCCGTTTTGTTTTTGCCAATTGTGATTTTCGATGAAACAGCGCTCGAGCCCAGACGGAATCAACGGCTTGACCTTAGCGATCATGCGGTCGCTTTCGTAGCCAACGACAAAATTGATCTTTTTGATCCCGGCGTGAACGAGGGCTTCTATCGTGTAACAAATTAAGGGACGGCCAAGCACCGGAACGAACGGCTTCAAGAACGTCTCGTCCGAGCCGCGTAGACGCGAACCCGACCCTGCCATTAAGATCACTGCTTCGGAGATAGCAGTCATATGCCGTAATATTTCTTGAGACCCCAGAGCTTGAGACGCTGGGGAAGAAATCTAAAAATTAACGGTGCGATTTTTGTTTGAAATGCATCGCCGACGGTGACGCGCGGCGGTGGATCCGCGTCATTGATCAACTTCAGAACGTGGCGCGCGACCAAGTCGGGTTTTGGCGCTGCTTGCATGTTTCGTTCGAGGGCCTGCCATGTCTTCGACGCTTTTCGATCGTATCGCGGATCGCTATTCATGCTCTTGCTCACACTCTCGTTAAATTCGGTGCAAATATCGGCTGGCTGAAGATCCACAATGTGCACGCTGGAATCGGTTAGCTCGAGTTGGATCGACATCGTGAATGACGCCATCGCTGCTTTCGCGGCATTGTATGCCGCCATGAATGGAACTGGAAGACGACCAGCCAGCGATGTGACGTTGATGATCAAACCTTCACCTCGTGCTTGCATCATGCGTAATGCAAGCCGCATTAGCTGAACCTGCCCGAAAACGAGAATTTGAAACTGGCCCGCGACTTCTTTTTCGGAAAGGTTTTCGGCCGGTCCAAAATGGCCGCTGCCGGCGTTATTGATCAAAACGTCGAAATAACCAGCTTCCGCGAGTGCAGCGTTGAATGCCTCGTCAACAGAACGCGGATCGCCCAGATCGAGGCACACTGGACGCAGTCGGGGGGTCTTGGGAATGCGTTCTAGGTTGCGCGACGTGCCCCACACTTCGTGATCTTGAGCGACGAGTAACTTCGCGATGGCAAGACCAATGCCCGAGCTCGCGCCGGTAAGAAAAACTTTTTTCACGATTGAAAAATGGGTTTGCGTCGTGCGACGCGATGCGTGTTGCTACCGCGTTGATTCTTATTTTAACTATCGCCCCGATGCAAGAGTGTCCTGCGCAGCAATCTCAGTATTGTGCGAGTCGTGTTAAAGAATCGTCCAACCTGACGAGGTCGATCTTGTCGCAATGTTACCGCTGATTTCGGCTGTTCTTGTCATTTTAATTGCGCTGGGTCTTAAGCGTCTGCTTCCCGTTATTAGGAAGCATCGGCGGCAAGTCCGCTTCATCCGTGAAACGTTGATCGCCAACCGCACATTCGATAATCGCCGTGTAATCGCGTCACTATCGACGGTGCCAGAGCGGATCGGCAATCTGGGGCCGACGATTCGATCTCTTCTAAAGCAAACACGGCCACCGGATGAGATCGTGCTCGCGGTCCCGGAATATTCGATTCGGGAAGGACGGCCTTACGCGGTGCCGAAATATGTTTCGCTTTGGCCGCGTCTGCGTATTTTGCGTTGTCGCAAGGATTGGGGACCAGCGACAAAGTTTATCCCTATCGTTCGAGAAGAGTTGGCAGCTGGCCGGGGGAATGCATTGATCATGGTGGTGGACGATGATCGCGTTTACCCGCGAGACGCGCTCGAAACGTATCTCCATTACAGCGAGCAATTACCTGAAGCGGCTCTTTGTTTTCGCGGTGCAGCGATGCCGCGAAGTCTGGACTGGCGTAACGCCAGGATGATCTACGCGAATGAACTTCGCGAGCCGCGACGCGTGGCTGTCATCACCGGATGTGGAAGTTATCTGATCCAGCCCGGTTTTTTTGACAAATTGCTTTGGGATTATTCCCGAGCGCCGCGGGGGGCATTTTACATGGATGATATTTGGATCAGCGGATGTCTCACTCGCCGCAATGTGAAGAGATATGTTGTGCCCGCATCGGCAATGATGCGGAGTGTGTTTCGGCAGCGCCGGACCTTATCACTGCACGATGTTCCTAATGGGCGTCAATACAACAACAATGAAACGATCGCCTTTTTCGGGGACATTTGGGACGTCCTCGCTTCGCGCTAAGGGCATTCGTCCTTGCGATGGGTATGGTGCCGCAACCACTGAACACCGAAGACTGTCAAGAAAGCCGCAGCGCTGGTAACCTGTCCGACAATTCCGCCCAAGAATGCGCGGCAGACGAGGGCGGGAACAAGCGCGATTCCTGCGGCGATCAGCGGTGGCCGAATATCGCTCCACGAATCTTTCCAGTGAAACACCCATCGCAGCGTTGCATAGCGTAGGATTCCTTGGACGATATAGGGCAAGAGAATGCCGAACGCCGCGCCCATTATACCGAACCGCGGAATCAACCAGAGAAGCCCGCCAACGGCGACTGCGCACGTGATCGAGGAATGTAGAAGATTCAAACGCGGCCGTTGCACCATGATTACCGTTTCGCCCAACGCGACAAACGCATTGATTGCGCTGGCGAGAGCGACGATGCCAAGCCAAACACCACCTTGCCGAAATGCTGGGCCGTAGATGAGCAGAATCGTGCCGCCGGCGAGCGACATCACTGCTACGAGCGGCAACAAGATCCACAACATCCATTCAGCAAGGCGAGCGTAAGTCGCCGCGGCGCGTTCGTGGTCGCCGGCAGCGGTCATGCCAGCCACGACCGGCGCGAAAATGGGACTGAAAGCCTGGTTGACTTTTCGCAAGCCGTCCGCGGTACCGAGGACTGCGCCGTAAACACCGACGGTCGCAAGCGTCACGCCGGGCGCGCGCCCGATGAAGTAACCGAGCATGATGAGGTCCAACCGGAAAATGAACGCGTTAATCAACTGATAAATGCTGATCGGAGCCGCATATCCGAGCAGGGACCATGCTTCCCTGATATGCGACACAACACGATTCTGCGCGGGAATATCCCGAAATAGCGTTGACGCGAGCGCGAGTGCGATAAGTCCTGATGCTGCCGTTCCCACCACTGCGGCCACTTCCGGCGAGGACTCTTTGAAGCCGACGGCGAGTGCAAGCAGGAACGCGAGTGTCGTTGCAATCGGCTCGGTCATCCCGCGCGAGTAGATGTCGTGCTGCATCACCTTCATCCCACGCGACACAGCGGTACTGATGCGATACAAGGCGACCCCGGGCAGCGCGCAAATGGTCACCGCGAGCGCAGCAACCATTTGTGGCTGTAGGTGAAGACGGTTGTTGGAGAACCGGAGCGCCACAATCACAATGACAGCAGTGACAACGGACTGCACAACCCCCAGCACCGCAGCGACTCGAAAAAGCGCCCGGCTTCGCGCGCGGTCGCCGAGAGCTTCCGAACGCGCGATGAACGTAGTGATCGCATTGTCGAGACCAAGAACACCGATCTTGCTGATGATGTCAGTCGTCGACCAGGCAACGGAGAATATGCCGAGTGCCGCCGGCCCGAGCATCCGCGCGACAAGAAATGTGAAGATGCCGCGGAAATTCGACGCCAACATCGCGATGGTGTTCAAGAAGGCGCCGCGTTTCAGCTCCACTCCGGCTTCGTCTACGCGCGCCGAGGCATCCGTTGGCGGCGGCGGGACGTCCAGCGTACCTTCCGTCGTGCTCACTGACTTGGGCCGCTGCCATTCTCCGGTGAATTGATTTGGCGCGAATGAGTTGACCCAATTGCTCTGTCCCGCATCTCGCGAATCCGGTCACAGGCTTGGGCGATTTCTATATTATATGTCATGGGAACACGCGCCTCGATTCACTTTTCGACGAAGTATGCTCGATGTAACGGAGCTTAAAACTAACATTCACGCTCATATTGTCTCGACGCTACAGTCGAGCGCTCGGGGCCGCCAAAATTTTCTCGCCAAGTGTTTTGGTCACGCATCAGTGGGTTGCGGCAGCCTTTATTGCGTCGACAGGAGATTGTCGCTACACTGAGGGTCTGTTCCGCCCAGACTGCATGAAGATTATCAAAAACATTGGCCGCGAATTTTCCGGCTATAATATCTTGGAATCGGGTAAGCGTCTCCTCGACCGCAAGCCGCTGCAATGCAGCCTTTACGTCACGGATCGTTGCAATCTCGATTGTGCCTATTGCACCGAATACGACAACAGCCGGCCGCACCCGAGCCTCGACGATTTGAAAAAATGGATACGGAAAATTCGCGAGCTTGGCACCATGCGCATTGCTCTCGTCGGCGGCGAGCCGCTCGTGCATCCGAATATTGTCGAACTCGTTCGCTACTGTCGCGAACTCGGCTTTGCCACCAGCCTGACCACCAACGGTTTCCTCCTGACGCGTAAACTCGTCGCGCAACTGGAAGATGCCGGCTTGCAGGTGATGCAGATCAGCGTTGACCGGATGACACCGAGTCCGATTACAAAAAAGTCGTTCAAGACGATTTTGCCCAAGCTCGATTATTTTCGTGATTCAAAAATCAGCCTTCATATCACCGGAGTGATTTGTGCCGATACCCTGCCCGAATCGCGAGCAGTGCTCGAGACCGGTTTGTCGCGCGGAATTCCGACGGAAGTTCGCCTCGTGCATGCGGACCCGTTGCATCGGTTTCGCGTCGATCGTGGGCCGCGTGAAGAACTCGAACGCTTCATCGATTCGATGATCGAACGAAAGCGCCGCGGGGAAAAGATTCACACCAGCGAGGCGATCCTTAATTACCAACGCAGTCTCCTCCGCGGGGAGCACGTCGACTGGACCTGTATGGCCGGCTACAAATTATTCTTCGTCTCCGCGCAAGGAAAATTCTGGATCTGCAGCATGGTGCACACGGACAAGCACATCATGGACGTCACGTTGGATGATCTCTACGCAAACTACCGCAAAAAGTCGTGCCAGGAAGGTTGCGGCGTTTATTGCGCAGTAAGTGCTTCGCTTCTCGTGGAAAAACCGGTTCACGTCCTCGGCAAGGAAATCGTCGCGCGCGCCAAGCGCATTCCATCGATGTTTCGTCGTTCCTTAATTTCGGATCCCGACAAAGCGACGCACAGCGCTATCACAAATCCAGATGGAACGCACGAGATGAATGGCGGCACTAAAAGCGGCCCATCCGCAGATGATCGCATAACTTTGCGGAAAAGCGTCTAATAAAAAACCACCCGCCAGTATCCAAACGTAAACGTTCCTTCGAGCCGCGATCAATCGGAAAGCACGGTCGAACGGCGTAACGTCGTCCAGCAGGCGGCCTTTCGCCATCTTCGCGCGGCGTTTCGCGAATTCATCCAATAAGTGCGATCCGATGAGTAGAGCGAAAAAATAGAACACGTTCGGAAATTGGCCACTTCGCCACAAATCAAAAGCGATCGCTGCCCACCACGAGTTCTCGATCAGATAATCCAGGTGATGTTCCCATTTGCCGCGCTCCGTCGTTTCGATTTTTACGCGCGACTGCTTTCCGTCCAGTCCATCGACGATACCAAATATGAGAGCAGCGATGATTCCGAGCCCGATACGGCCAAGTGCGAATGCGAGCGTTGCGCTGCATCCAATGATGAAGCCCGCAATCGTGATTTGGTTTGGTGTGATTCGCGTTTTGCAAAGAAGCGAGATAATTGCGGTTTCGATCGGTGCGTGAACGTAAGCCGGCAAGTCGAGCGTTCCGTTTTGAGCGGAATCGAGAATGATTCGCTCAGCCAGGCGATGGTTCTGCTCCGGGGGCGCCGGGAAACAGACCGGCCGCACACGCCGACGCATGCTGGGGATGTAATCATCTTCTGCCGCCGCATCGACGATGTCGATCTTCCGGTTGTCGATCTTGTCTTCGAGTTCCTCAAAAAACGGCGCGGTGGGCGAAAACGCAGAAAGAAAATCTTTTATGACCGATGCTGGCCCACACGGATTTCGGATTAAAGACCGTGCGAATTCCGGTGGATTGGAATCGACAAGCGCTGCAGACGAATCTTTCGCGCAGAGCGCGGCAAGCAAACGCGCGTCACAATAAATATTTGCTGGTACTATTAAGAGGTGTTCCGATGGGCCCTGTTCCAAAAGCAGTTGCGCAGTCAGCGGTCCAATTGCGCGCGGGACAAGATCGACAATTATTTGTTCGCGCGCCCACGAACGCTTCGCTAATTCAACCCCGACGATTTTCGGTGTTATCGAAAAAACAACCGCGCGGCGAAATCCGAGTCGTTGCAAAATGCGGAGCAAACGTTCGAGTAAGGGATGTTCTCCATCGCACGCGAAATTAGTGGCGGAGCCGCGCACTGCCAACTGTCAGCGGCGTACTGGGATTACAACTTACCACAAGGGTGGCAGAGACATTTGTCTCCGATCAACTAATGATCGAACCGATCGAGGCAACGTAAAGCGGTCGTTGCTTCCGATGTTTCTTCAGCGAATGGAGATGTTCCCGAAAGCATTGGACTCACTCGGAGTGAGAAGTATGCTGCGAGAAATTTCTTCTGGGCCTGAAGTGGCGTGAGGGTCTCGCTTGCTATAATCGCGTGCTGTAAGGGGTAATTCGATAAGAACGCATCTTCTCAATAAGTGAATGAACATCTTGATTGACGTCACGAGCTCGTGCCAGTCTGTCCGAAATAGCGGTATACAGCGCATGACTCGCCAGCTTTTTGCAGAGCTGGCGGCACGGGTCTCGGTTACACCTTTCTGCTGGAACAGGCTGGGTAATTTTTATCAGCGCCTCGACTCACGCGAAATGGAGTACCTGAGAACGCCATTTCGGCGTTACAATCGTCCGATAAGCCATCCTCATGCAAGGGAAGATTTGCCGCACGAATTCCTGCGTCTGCTCCGCAACGGTAGCGTCGACATGTTTACCCTATTGCAAGATGACGATGTACTTTTCGTGCCGGCCACGTTTACTGATCGCCGAATGCAGAAGTTGCCGGAAATGGCACGACGAACCGGAGCGCGGTCTGTTGCGATCTTCCACGATGCTGCGGACCTGCGATTGTCCTTTTTATCGGAGCGTCGAATGGAAAAGTTTCGGAATTACATCAAGTCGCTCGCAGCGTTTGATCTCGTGATCTGTGTTTCAAACCAATCACGCGCCGATCTCTTTGAATTCTGGAAGCGAAATGACGTGACTGCCCGAGTAGAAACCTTCGTGGCGCATTGGCCGTTGGAATTTGATGAGAATGAACGCTCCGCCGCGCATAGCGCGCGGCCAGTTATCCTCTACGTATCCTCCTTTAATGCGCGCAAGAACCACATACGACTCTTTGATGCGGCCAAAGAACTATGGGACAGCGGCGTCAAATTCGAACTTCAACTCATTGGTTCGAGCACGAACTGGGGAAGGAGAGTGGCGCTTGAAGCCTGGCGGCTCCAGTCACTCGGGCGACCTATTCGCTGGCTTAAACATGTGGACGATCGCACGCTCCATCAGGCCTATCGAGAATGCTTGTTTACCGTTTATCCTTCCCTCATGGAGGGGTTCGGTCTTCCGATTCTCGAGAGTCTTTGGCATGGCAAACCGTGCGTCTGTGGCGGAAACGGCGCGCTTGGAGAAGTTGCCCGCGGTGGTGGATGTTTGATTGTCGATCAAACAAGTGAGCATGCGATTGCCGCCGGAATTAAAAAATTGCTCAGAGATCAGGCAACTTATGCACGATTATGTGTAGAAGCGCGAGCCAGAAAGTTTCGTTTGTGGTCGGATTACATCGAGAGGCTTCTCGAACATTTGCAACTCCTTTTCAATCTTGGCTGCGGTTTTGCCATTCGTGGCCGACCTGATTTGTTCATCGCTCGCGCTGGTCATGTCTCGTTGATCAGCGCTCATCATGTCTGGTTGATCAGCGCTCAGCTCGCTTCATTTATTGGGTCCCTCGTCTACGTAGCACGTTTCTTCAGCACTAGCACACGGCCCGTCCTGCGAAGCCGTGAAGTAAAGTAGCCGTGTTCGGATTACATCGAGAAGCTTCTCAAGCATTTGCAACCCGTGCCGTGGCACGCCTCAGTTCCCGCCGTTCCAGGAGCCTGAACGTCGTCGTGCGCGCGACAGGCGGAAACCCGGCGGCGCGGCGCGCTGGGGACATAACTCGCAATGATTCGGTCGCGCTGCACCTTCACTACAGCGCGCAATTGCCCAATGCCGCGCTTTGCTTCCGTGGCGGGCCCATCATAACGTTTACCGAATGACAGTGAGCTCGCTCGGGGGCGAGCCCTATACCTTGCAAGATCATCGGAAGCAAAGAGTATCGCCGCGTGCCGAATCTAAATTTCGCTCGACGAAGTCCGCGCCAAGTGGCGGCAGGCCTGTCAAAAACCATCCACAAGAGTCTAATGGCGGCTTCAAACCAGCGATAAACGCGGCCAATCGCCGAACGCGCCATTAGAATTTTGTAAGGTAACAGGAGTGCCTCGCAGTCATTCCGAGTCAACAGGCGCGGCTGGCGCTCGCAAATTCCCCGCAGGGTGCGCTCGCCCATCACCCTCATGGAACCCAGGCGTGAATCATCTCGATGGAGGCTGAGCTGATTTCCATGATAGCGCCACATTGCCAGTTTTCTTGGCAAATGCACCGAACCGGCGTGAGCGGTGAGACGAAGCAACCACTCGTAGTCAGCAATAGAGCCTATCTTGGTTTCAAACGGTGCCACCGCTTTTACGGACGACATGCGAACAACCAGTTGCGTTAGAGAACAATAAACACTGCGTCCGGCAAAGTGCAGCAGGCAATCGTGAGGGGCAGGCCGGTAATTGAGATGACGGCATATTTCTCCCGGGACAGAAGTGCGAACGGTATCCAAACTCAACAAATCCTTAGTCGCGCGCACCGTCAAATGGCCAATCAAATCCGCAGGCGAAAGCTCATCTCCGTTGCGATCGATAAACAATAAGTCGCATACAGCAATGCCCGCCCCAGGACATTGGGCGTATGCCTTTAGCATATCAGTGAGAAACTCCGGAGCCATTGTGTCGTCGCAAGTGGCAATGTGCAGGAATTCGCCACTTGCGAGCTGCATGCCCCGGTTAAGTGCGGCGTAAAGCCCATCCCGTGGAACCTGGTAGAGCCGAAAACGGGAATCAGTGGATGCGATCGATTTAAAAAACTCCCAACTACCATCGCTGGAATGGCTATCGAGGACGATCGCCTCCCAATTGGAGAACGTTTGGGTTAGAAGAGACTCGATGCGTGCGTCGAGAAACTGACAAGCGTTGAGAGACGGTAAGAGAATTGAGACTAGCGGTCTACCCATCTGAACTAATTTTCTTGGGAGCTAACTCGCTCTAAGGATTCGACTGCTTACTTCGACAAAATCCTCTGTTTGAGAGCGTGTTCGAGCGTCGAGAGGGCGCGCGAGCGGGGAACAAATCGTGGCCATCATCGCGTTGTCGACGAAGTGATGAGAAACTGGATGCTCGATCCGCCTTTCTTCGTTCTTTAGTCACACTCGAAACCCCTGGGATACATGGCTCATTAACTTGCCGCACGACGTGGTTAGATGGGCTGACCCGAAGGCTTTTGAGCAGAGCTATACCCCGAAACATAACTATCGAGTTCCTTTAGCGATGAAAATGGAAAAATCAGAGGTTCGTTCCCGTAATTACCGGCACCACGAATAGAAATGTCCTAATCTCCCGATTCCACGATGCCCGATCCGCTCCCTTATGCTGCAAAAGATTACGTTCTGGAAACGAGTCGGTCAATCTCGGCGTTTCGCAATCCCGACGGAATCCGTCTCCAGTTTCTCTATGCAGGTTGTTGATGAACGCCATAGGATAATGGATCCGTGTTTGAACTCGCGGATTCGTTACGTGCGCGCAGAGCCGGTCTTGTGTCGACAAACGGACAACCAATAAACGGCCCTGCATCCTCGAGACGCTTGACGCTTGCCGGGAGGCATGCCAGATTCGCGTGGCTCAGTGGTTACGCTTAACCGCGAAGAGGCGCTCGGCGAGCGGACCTCGCGGTCAAGCCGGTTTTGGCCACATATTTCTCGACGATGAATTCCACTCATCCCTGCTGGTGCGGACAAACCGATCTCACCGATTTTTCACCTGAATACTTCTGTTGCGAAAACTGCCAGACCCTCGTACTCAAGAACTGGCCGCCGGCGGAGCGATTCGACGTAATCGACGATGCCAGCGATTTTTATGGGCGCCGCTACTACGAATCGTTCGTAGTCCAGGACGGGTATCCAAGCTTGGCGGAGCGGGCGCGCAACGATCTGAACGAGCGCTGTATGCATTGGATGAGAACTGTGCTCAAATACCGCCTGCCGCCGGCGCGGACCCTCGAATTGGGATGCGGCCACGGAGGATTCGTTGCTCTGATGTGTTGGGCCGGTTTCGATGCAGCGGGCTTGGAACTGAGTCCCTGGCTGGTGGAATACGCAAAATCTGCGTTTGGCGCCCCGATGCTTACAGGCACGATCGAAAAGCAGGATCTCGAGCGGCGCAGCCTGGATCTGATCCTGCATTTCGACGTTCTCGAGCATCTGCCCGATCCCCGTACCACAATGCGACGCTGCATGGAACTGCTAAAGCCGGACGGCTTCATGATCGTTCAAACGCCTTGTTTTCCCGTTGGCCGCACGTACGAGGAAATCGTGCGAAATAAGGATCGTTTTCTCGAGATGCTCAGGCCGGCCGAGCATCTGTACATTTTCAGCCGCCAGTCCCTCGTCCGATTATTCTCCGAGCTGGGAGCGCCTTTTCTTTATTTTGAACCGGCTATTTTCGACCATTACGACATGTTTGCTGTCGTGAGCGCGCGCGAATTGTCTCCCCACACCGAACAGGAAGGTACCGAAGTTCTGCTGCGCCGGCCCGAGGGGCGCATCGTCCAGGCGCTGCTGAATGCGAACGCTGCGCTGCTGGATGCGAACGCTCAATACAAGGAGCTGGCCCGGCGTTATGAGGAGATCGACGCCGACCGCGAGGCAAGGTTGCAGGCACTGCTGAAAATGGATGCCCTCTTCAAAGACCTGCAAAAGCGATGTGATTCCGAGAGCCGGGACAATATCGCGGCGGATTTGGAAAGGAAATAGGGATTATCATGCAGCCCGCGATCTCGATTGTGGTGCCCAGTTATAACCAGCCTCCCGAGTTTGTCTCGGAATGTCTCGCAAGCATCTTCGCTCAAAAAGGTGCGAGCTACGAGGTCATTTTTGTGGACGGCCAGTCCAACCCGGAGACACTTGCGGCAGTTGAGCCTTTCCGCAGCCGGTGCGCGCACTTTATTTCCGAGCCGGACGAAGGGCAGGCGGACGCAATCAATAAGGGTTTGCGTCTCGCGCGCGGCAGCCTCGTTGCGTGGTTGAACACCGATGATTTTTATGAGCCTGGCGCCTTTCAGCACATGGAGAACGCATGCAAAAAGAACCCAGCTGCCCCCTTTCACATGGGTATCGGGTTCCGGACCGATCAAGCGGGCAAGGCGCGGCGTCCGTTTTATCCGGATAACTTCCGTTTCAACCGACGTGCGTTCGTCGCGGGACTCAATTACATCCTGCAACCTGCCACTTTTATTCGGCGCGAAGCGCTGCAAAAGGCGGGCGGGCAGCTCGATAGAGACTTGCATTACGTCCTGGATTCCGAGATTTGGTTTCGGCTCCTTACTCTTGGCGATCCCGATTGGGTCCCTTTCCCTGTCGCTTGCGTCCGCGAATACCCGAGCACAAAGACTGCGACGGGCGGTTGGCTGCGTTTCATGGAAATTCAGAGGCTCGCCGCCCAATATTCGAATTCGCAACTGACCCCCGGGGTCCTTTGCGAACTGATGCGCTTGATTCACGAGCTCATGACCGATGCTGAAATCAGCAAGCTGTTTCCCAAAGAAGCCGAAAAAAAGGTCGTTGAATTGTGGGGTTGCGCTGGCGAGGGATTGCGCATGCTCGCTGGAAGAAGCGACGGTTTCCCTGTAAGCAACTGAGAATCCGAGGTGGGCAATTGGTAATCTATTTTAGCGCGCGGATTTTGCAGGCCCAATCCAGCGGAGGGATCGTTGGATATTTCCTTGGCCTCGCGGGCGCACTCGCCAGAAATCCAGAGCTTTCGATCCACGTTGGTCTGACGCCCCTTAATTTTCAAGAGATTGGCGCCTCCCTGCCAGACAATATGGCGCGCCAGTATCTTCCCGGCCCGCAAAATACTATCTGGGCAGCCAACGAGCGCAGGGCCATCGAGGAAATCAGGCCCGATTGGGTCGTTTATTGGTATCCCGATACGCTCGATATCTATGATGCAGACCGCGCCTTCAAGGTCGCTTCCTGCCTTCCCGATCTTCAACATCTGGCGTATCCGTATTTCTTTGAGCCGGCCGAGCGGTCGCGACGCGACTTCGCATTCGCCACTGCGATCGGATCGGCGGACCTGGTTTTTGCGCTCTCGAAATTCGCAAGGCAAGATCTCGCGCGGACTTACGGCTGCGACGAGCGGCGAATAAAAGTGGTGTATCCCTCTCCCAGTCCGCAGTTTCTTTCCGGAAGCGCCTCGCCGGAGGCAATCGACAGGGCGAAAAAGAAATTCGGGCTCCCTTCGCGTTATGCGATTTTTCCCAGTAACTTCTGGCCGCATAAGAATCATAAAAAGCTTCTCGATGCGCTCCTGCGCGTACGCCGACGCGGAGTGGCAATACCGCTCGTACTCGTCGGAAGTGCTTCCTCTGCGGAAGGGTCGTTAATAGAACAGCTCGAGCGGGCAAAAAGCGAAGGATGGCTTTGGATGCTTGGTTACGTTGAGGACGAAGAACTCCATGCGCTCGTCAGCGGGGCCGCCTGTCTGCTTTTTCCATCGCTGTTTGAAGGTTTCGGAATTCCCGTGGCTGAAGCGCTGGTCGTCGGCGTGCCGGTTGCTTGCAGCAGCGCTTGCAGCCTGCCCGAGGTCGGAGGGGACAGGGCCCGTTATTTTGATCCGCAGGAAGTTGAGTCGATCGCGCGTGTGGTGGAAGACGTGTGGAAAAATGCACCCTGGGACGCCACCACCGTGTCGAAGGGGCAGGCTCAGTCGCATCGTTTCAACTATCTCGATTCCGCGGCCGAGCTTCTTGACGGGCTCCGCGAAACTCCCGCGCGGCGCGAGGCCCCCAGGCTGCGAGAAATCGCCGTCCTTGATCCGCCGCTGGTGAGCATCGTCACACCCTCCTACCAACAAGGCCGGTTTCTGCGGCAGTGCATCGAGAGCGTGCTTACTCAGGATTACCGGCAGATCGAGTATTTTGTTCTGGACGGCGGTTCGACCGATGAATCGCGGGAGATATTGAAAAGTTACGATGGGCGTTTTTTTTGGAAGAGCGAGCCGGACGGCGGGCAAACCAGCGCAATCAATTCTGGTCTACAACTTGCAAAGGGAAGTATCCTCGCCTTTCTCAACAGTGATGATCTGCTCCTGCCAGGGGCGGTCTCAACCATTGTCGATGAGTGGAGACGTCAGCCTAGTGTGGATTTATTCTACGGGCGAGCCAACTATATCGATGAACATGGCGATATTATCCGCGAATACGATACGCGCGAGTTTCAACTCGAGGA
>WNFT01005091.1_pt1 | contig 17990 bp, 16 predicted proteins | sample 5400191 | NCBI WGS metagenome assembly WNFT01 (sample SAMN13153359, study PRJNA577476) | soil metagenome | isolation source: 80 cm saprolite under Madrone tree | place: USA:California | collected 2016-06-14 | reverse complement strand
TGCCCCCGAGTCGACCTTTTCGAAACTCCAGGACCAACCTTGCGCAGAAGCAGACCTCGCGGTCACACTCAAGAACATCAGGACAAGCGACGCCCAGATACACCATCGGCCAATATGCTCCGCCCGAGGTCTTAACATCTCCGACATGCTTCACTCCAAATTTGAGACTTCTCCATATCTATTCTGCTTTGCGCTTTATTCCGTAACACCTTGAGCCAAGAGGGTATCCCCCATGACCTCGACCGATTCAGTCTGTGGTGAATGAATCGGGAGGGCTGGCTGCATCTCCTTCTCATAGATGACCTTGAGGATGATTACCATGGCCACCAGCTGATAGAAAAGGTCAAAGTTCGCGAAACCCAAAAATGCGCCGCTGACTAAGAAACCGAAAAGAGAAACTTCGATCATGTGGGTATAGGGGATGACCCACTGAGTGGAAGGAGAACGCCCGGCGCGGCGGCGCAGACTGAGCAGCCTTGCCCAACAAGAGGCGACGAGAATGAGATAGAGAGCGAGCCCAACGAAACCCTGTTCCTCAAGGGTCTGAAAATAGATGCTGTGCGGACCGGAAGAGAGGAAGCCGCCGGGCAGCGGCTCGTTTTGGTAACGCTGGAAAATCTCGACGTCCGGGAGCGCATTGAAGGAACCGCCCGTGATGGGGTAGTCCATCGCAAAGTTCCAGGAAGTTCCCCAGGAGACGAGGCGCTGGTGGCCGGACATATCCACATCGCCGTGCGCCAGACCGGTCATGCGGTTCATCCATTGGGGGGGAGCAAAAGTGATTACTGCGAAGAAGGCCGATGCAACCAGAAAACCACTAACGAGTTTGTAATGTGATTTGAGGGAGATGGCGATGAGCACAGCGGCCAGTCCGAGCAAGCCTCCGCGGGAGTAGGTGAGAATCACGGAAAGAACGCCGCAGGCAAAGACGAAATAGAACAGTAAGCGGTAAGGTCTTCTCCTGTCATCGCGGGCGAGAAAGAGAAGCATGGGGAGGGACATGTTCACGGCGAGAGCGAAAGAGTTGTTGTCGGTGATAAAGGAGTCCGGGGGTCCCCAGACGCGAGCCTCGCCAGCGGTACGGACGCCGAAAATCGCGCCCCTGATGGCAAGGACACCAAAACTCATGGCAGTGACGAGGACGAGAGCCTTGAGGCGCTGATGAGTAGTGACCAGCAGGATCATAGTGAAGGTAATGAGGTGATGTTGGATGTGAACAAGCAACCGGCCAGAGTGGGAACGGCTATGACCGCCGCGACCGGGAAGTTGTACATGAAGCCCCAGGTGAAACGATGGGGGTTGAAGAAGGTGATCCACGTCCACATTAAAATCCCGAAGTAGGGACGAAAAAAGCTGATGGGGATGGAGATCACAATGATGATGAGGAGAATCAGGTCACGCATCGGAGTCCCCCAATGCGCCGCCGATGCCGGCCAGGCCGCTGGCTTGTTGAGCGCCCGCAGAGCCGGCCAGTGAAACGGGGAGGGCCGCGCGCAAGCGATCCGCAGGGGAATTCAACTGGAAACGACAAGGGCTATCGAAGTCCAACTTGAGAGCGCTGCTGGGGGCCACAGCCATGGCCAGGAAAACACGGTCATACCAGGCAACCTGGCCCGTCTCGACGGACTCGATGGTCACGTAAATCGTGGCAGGAAGGCGGTACTTCTGCAAAATCGGAAAGGCGACAGTGTAGGAGCTGCGGTAGCAGTGCATGCCTTTGATGACGAGTTCGCGCCAATCGAGGAGCGGCCTGTGGGGGATGGAGGCATCCACCCAACTCTGGCTCTCCGGGCGGAGGGCGGGGAGCCCGTCAGTTGAAGTGCGATCAATCCGCACAGACACTCTCCAAAGAGCGCTCGAAGTGCTGGCGATGCCAGAGTTCCAAGGCCACCAGGTACCAAAGAATTTCGCCGTAGAAATGGGCGTCCTTGCCGCGATGGAGCTTTAGCAAATGGTCGAGGAAGGCGGGTCGGAAGTAACCTCGTTCCCGTGTGCGAGAATCGGTGAGCACGTCGGAGACGAGCGATTCCAGCCGCGGATCCTGTAGAAACCATAGCGCGACAGGGACACCAAAACCATGTTTTTTCTTGTAAAGGACATTGTGCGGGAGAATTTCCTTCATGGCTTCCTTGAAGATGAAGCGCTTTTCAAAGCCGCGCATTTTGACTGAGGCGGGGACGCGCCCGGAAAGTTCAGCGAGCTTGTAATCGAGCAGCGGAAAGCGCGCGCGCACGCCGGCCATCTCCGCGGTGCCGAGTACTTTGCGAAGATCATTGTCGGCGAGGGTCATTTTGACGTCGAGATAGAGGAGCCGGTTCAGATCGCCTTCCGCCACGGCGGAATGAAAGTGTTCCTCTGCAACATTCAGCCAGGATTCCGGCGGAGCGCTCTGCAGCAAATCGGGTTCGAACATTTCCTCCGGCGGAGTGCTCAGCAGAAGATGGTAGGAAAGAATACGGCGCGGAAGAGGAATATTGGCGCGCTTGACATAGCGCCGGGGAAGGCTGAAACGGGTCTCATTTTGGGGAAGCAACGAAGCGAGCGGCTCGATAAGGCCCTTGCGGAGGAAGGCCGGGATATGTTGGTACAGGGAAAAGCGCTTGTCGGTCGCGTAACGCTCGTTGCCGGCGAAAAGCTCGTCGCCTCCGTCGCCAGCGAGGAGTGTGGTCACGCCGGATTCGCGCGCCATGCGGGCACAGTGGTAGGCGCCAATCGCGGAAGAGTTGGCGAAAGGCTCGTCGTAATACTCCATGATCTTGGGGATGGCGTCGTAAGTGTCGCGGGAAGTCAGGCTAAGTTCGTGGTGGTTGGCGCGAAAATGCTCGGCTGTGGTCCGAGCAAACCCGATTTCGCTGTACACGGCTTCGGCAAAAAAAATGGAGTAGGTGTTGACGGGAGAGTGGCGCTCGTTCATGAAGGCCACGACGCTGCTGCTGTCCGTGCCGCCGCTCAAGTAGGCCCCGGTCTTTTCCGGAGCGAGATCGGTCAGATGATGATGGACTGCGGAGCGCATACCTTCGCGGACTTCGCGCGCCCAATGAACCACGTCGTGATTTTCGCTTTCGCGATATTCGAGATCCCAGTAGCGAGTGTGGCGAATCTGGCCCGCCTCATACACCAGGCAAAACCCAGGGCGGAGCTTTTCTATGCCCTGATAAATCGCCATCGGCGCGGGAACGGCGCTGAAAAGCATGTACTGCACTAGCGCGGCGGGATCGACGGCAGCCGGGGCTTCCTGCGTGCTGCGGATCGCACCCACTCGCGACGCGAAGAGGATGCGGTCCCCCTCTTTCCGCCAATAGAGGCTGTTGACGCCGAGGCGGTCGATGGCAAGGACAAGGCGGCGATTTTCGTCGTCCCACAGAGCGAAAGAGAAAACGCCGTCGAGGAGTTCGACAAAAGAAACACCATGTTGGCAATAAAGACGCGCGAGCAATTCCGCGGGCGTGAGGGTGGCAGGATCGAAGCTGCCACCTTTGAGAAGTTTTGTAAGTTCCGGGCGATTGAAGAGTTCGGCGTCCGCGGCGATGCGTATTCCGGGAATGCTCGCGACTTGCTGGAAATCCCAGCGACGGGCCACCGCGAGAGAAACGGAATCGGCGCCCAGCGATTGCTGGGGGCATTCTTCGGGCAACACGAAGGCGGCGAGCATGGCTTTGATGCCCGCCGGACTCAGCGTCCGGCCCGGTTCGCAGATTCCACAAATGCCGCTCATCGGGTCTCTCTAGGCTACAAAGGTTTCTTTCCACTTGCGGAACATCAAGACCGACCAGAGATGCGCCGAGCGGTCATAGTGTCCGCGCTGATGCTGGTTCCAAATCTTGCGAAGATAAGCAGGATCGAGAATTCCGTCGTTCGAATCAAAGAGCGTTTTTTCCGTCATTTCCTTGAGTTCCTGGCGGAACCACTGGCCGAGCGGGATGGCGAAGCCTTGCTTGCGGCGGTGGAGGATTTCGTCCGGCAGCATGGAGGACATGGCTTTCTTGAAAATGTATTTTCCGGAGCGGCCATTCAATTTTAATGAGGAGGGAATGCGCGCGACTTTTTCCATCAACTGGTGGTCGAGGAGCGGGGCGCGGACTTCCAACGAGACGGCCATGCTGGCGCGATCGACTTTCGCGAGGATGTCGTCGGTCAAATAGGTCTTGATGTCCAGGTACTGGATCTTCGAGAGGAGGTCGTCGGTGTCGGCGCGATCATAGTGTTCGCGGAAAACGTCGAGGGTGTCGTACTCGCCGAGGCTCTTTTGAAATTCGGGGGTGAACAGCCGCTGCTTTTCGTCGGGACGGAAATAGGAAATCGAATTGAAATAGCCTTCCAGCGGCGTGCGCGAGAGGCTTTGGAATGTGGCCCGGCCACGAACGAAGCGCGGCGCCCAGGCGAGCGCGGGGTACCAGCGGCCCAGCGGGCCAAAGACGGCGGACCTGAGGAAATGCGGAACCTTGCCGCGGAGGCGGTTTTCATAATAGTCGAGCATGTAGCGCCGATAACCGGCGAGATTTTCATCGCCGCCGTCTCCGCCGAGAGCCACCGTCACGTGGCGACGGGCGACCTTGGAAACGTAATACGTGGGAATAGCGGAGGAATCCGCGAACGGTTCGTCATAGTGCCAGACGAGCTTGTCCATGATTTCCAGCGCGTTGGGGCGCACTGTTTCTTCGTGATGCTCGGAATGGAAGAGTTTGGCGACTTCCCGTGCATAACCGGCTTCATCGAATTCTTTTTCCTCGAAGCCGATCGAGCAGGTGGTGACGGGCCGCTTCATGAGGTGGCTCATCGTGCCGACAACGGCGGAAGAATCGATGCCGCCGCTGAGGAAAGCGCCCAGCGGCACGTCGCTCATCAAGCGGACGCGGGTGGCTTCGCACAATTCGTGGCGCAGCAGTTCGCACCATTCGTCCTCGGGGCGATTTTCCACTTCGGCGAAGGAGAGATCCCAGTAGCAGACTTCGCGAATGTTGCCCTGCGAGGCGACCAGGTAGTGTCCGGGACGAACTTTGCGAGCGGCGCGATAGATGGTCTTGGGCGCCGGAATGTAGCCGCAGGAAAAGTAGTCGCAGAGCGCTTCGCGGTCGATCTCGCGAGGCATGCCATCAGCTGCGAGCAATACCTTCAGCTCGGAGCCGAAAATGATGCGCTTGGAGTCCGCCGCGTAGAACAGGGGTTTTTTGCCCACGCGGTCGCGCGCGAGCAGCAGTTTTCTCTCTTTCGAGTCCCAGAGAGCAATCGCAAACATGCCGCGGAGCTTGCGGAAACAGTCCTCGCCGTATTCCTCGTACAAGTGAACGATCGTTTCGGTATCCGAGTGCGTGGCGAAGCGATGGCCCCGGCCTTCCAGTTCGCGCCGCAGTTCGGGGTAGTTGTAGATCTCGCCGTTCAGCATGACCCAGAGCCGGCCATCCTCGTTCGAAATAGGCTGGTGGCCGCCGGCCAGATCGATAATGCTCAGGCGGCGGAAACCGAAACCGACGCCTTCGCCGCAATACTAATTCCGCACATGCGCGGTGTCCGTCCTTGCGGCCGCGACCTGGCGGCGAGCAGCGAGAGCGAGATAGAAACTGCGGTATGTCTCCAGCATGCGGCTCAAGCTGAACGACTCGATAGCGTAGTTCCTGGCGGCGGTGCCCAACTGGCGAATGAGGGACGGATCGGACGCAAGGAGCTGCAGTTTGTTCGCGAGCCATTCGACATCACCGGGAGCGAACAAAGAGCCGTTGAGGTTGTCTTCGATGATTTCGGGATTGCCGCCGACATTGGTTGCGAAGACGGGCAAACCGCAGGCCATGGCTTCCAGTAAAGTGTTGGACATGCCTTCCCCGAGGGAAGGCAGGACGAAAACGTCCATGGCGTTCAACATCCCAGGGACTCGGTCGGAATCGCCGGCAAAACAAACTCGGCCTTCGAGAGCGCCCGCGGCCGTGGCTTGGAGCCTTTCTCGCTCGGGTCCTGAGCCAACCAGCACGACACGGACGTCTATTCCTCTTGCAAAGAGCAGTGCGGCCGCTTTCAGCAGCGTCTGGTGATCCTTGATAGGCACCAATCGTCCCACCGCGCCAATGACGAAAGAATCTTCCGGCAAGCCCAATTCCCGGCGCATCGCGAGACGCGTTTGGATGCAGGGCGCAAAGCGCTGCGTGTCGACGCCGTTGTACATTACGCCCATGCGCTCGGGACGAATCCATGCCTGGCGCGCATGAAAATCGCGCAGCTCACGGGTGACGGCGAAAATCGCATCCGTCATGGCATAGGCAGCGCGGCGAAAAAGACGGCGGCGCATCGGCAGGCCCGCGAACATGTCGACTTCATATCCGTGCTCGCTGTGAACAACCACGGGAACGCCCGCCAGCCTCGCCGCCGGCACAGCCTCGAGCGCGCCCCAATTGCGCGTGTGCACAATGTGAGGGCGGTATTTGCGCATGATGCTCGCCAGCCGGAAAAGCGGGAATTGCAATTTGGGTGCGGCGCTGCCGGCAACGAACATCTTTTCCTCGGAAAAGGACGACCGCACGAAGTCGGGATCGAAACCCCGTGTCGTACAGATGCAGTGTTCGAACTCCTCGCCAAGCCCGGCGATCAGTTTCAAGATGCCCATCTCCGCGCCGCCGCGGCCCATGTAGCTGATCACATGCAGAACACGCAAACGACCGGCGGCCTCGGTAGCCGGCCCGGTGAGCACGGCGTGCGAAGCGAGATTGCGATCCATCTCAGCTTGAGTCTGCATCTTGTGAGAATCCGAACCAGTCTCCCGTGCGAGCCGTAACGGCCCAATCGTGGAATTGGGCGCCTGACGGCTAAGTGATGTCATCTTTGATTCCGTCAGAAGAAGCATGATTGCCTGCCGCGCGCGGCGGCGAGGCAATCTCGTACTTTTCAAACAGCCAGGACTCCTCCACTCCGAGATAGCCCGAAAGCTTCTGCCGTTGTTCCGGCGACGGCTCGCGATAGCCGTGAATGATTTTGCTCAAGATGCTCTCGTCCATCCCCAGTTCACGAGCCAGGAAGTTTTGCCGAACCGCGCTTCGAAACAGTTGCAGTTTTAGGTTTGGATACATCGCATCGCCTCAAACGGTCCAATACAGTTGATGCCGTATTGGAGTATCTCCACAGCCAAGCCGGAACCAATGGGGACTTTGACGGAAACTTGCTTCAGCTTTTGCCGGCGCCATAGCCGTATCCATAGCGGTAGTAGTCTTTTCCGCCGACATCGGTGGCGTTAAACACCACGCCGAGCAATTTCTTTGCGTCGAGCGCACTCGCGGTTTTTTGCAGCGTTTCCCGCTGTCCATGGTGCGCCCGCACAACCATGACAACGCCGTCGCACGCCGCGCTGATCAATTCGAAATCGGCCAAGGGGAGAATCGGCGGCGTGTCGATCAGAATGACTTTGAAAAGCTCGACGCACCGCCCCATGAATTCCTGCCACCGCGTCCCGGTGAAAAGTTCCGGAGGGGAGGACAAAACGGTCCCGGCGGGCAAAACGAACAAGTTTTTTTGATTGGTCGCCACGATGGCCTCGTCGGGCGCAATTTCGCCTGCCAGAACTTCCGCCAATCCAGGAGTGCTGGGATGGTCGAGCATCGCTGTAAGCCCGCAGGCACGAAGGTCGGCGTCAATGACTAGTACACGCTGCTGAGGAAGCTGCGCGTAACACAAACCCAGATTCATGGTTGTCAGGGTCTTGCCTTCGCCGGGGAGTGAACTGGTGACGGCGATGGACTTGAGGCCGGTTTTTGCCTGTGCGCGCATTAGTCTCGTGCGCAATCCCCGGTAGGCTTCCAATGCAGCTCGAGACGCATCGCCTTGATTCAACACCAGGCGCGCCATGTTTCCATTTCCGACGTGAACTTGGCGGCATTGGTCGAGACGTGCATCTGCCAGAGGTGTGCCGGAAGCTGGGCCTTGCTTTAGCGATTCCAGCATTTCCTTGACATCCACGTCCTGGTTCGCCAGTTTTTGCTGCGCCCATTGGTGTGCCTTCTGCGTTTCGTTGAAAAACTTGCTCATCTATAGCTCCACTGTGGAAGTGCGGCGCTGCTTCATGGCCTGAACCAAAACGTCTACGGCCGACTCGATAACCTTGTCGCCGGCAGGGTCTTTTCGGTGCGCAGCGTTAACCGTCACGGCGACCTGTTCCTTGATGCTCATCTCGGGGCGGACTTCGTTTACCTCGGGCACAAGAGCACGGCGCCTTTTCATGGCATGAATCAGCAGGTCGAGCGCCGACCCAATGACCGCATCTCCCGCTACTTCTTTCCCAGCCGTTCCGGTCCCGGAAACAAGACTCTTTACGTCAATCTCCGGCTCAACGTGGACCTCGTTCAATCCGAGTTCAGTGGCCGCTTCTGCCACGATGCCCAGATCGATGACGTGGCGATGCGCCTTGCAGCCGGCAGTCAAGCATGCGTCGCAGAGCAAGTTCACAAGGCGCGGGACGCCTTCGGTAAGCCGGACAATCTCCTCGAGCACCTGGATCGGAAAGGGAGAAGCCATGCCGCGGAAGCCGGCGGAATGCAGCCGCTCGGCAATGTAGGCGCGGACCTCGGGCAAACTCAGCGGCCGTAGAGAGCAACTGCTCGCGACTCGCTGGCGGAGGGCGCGCAATTCAGGTTTGCGCAGCAGACCGAGCAGTTCCGGTTGCCCGCACAAAACGATCTGCAAAAGCTTTTCCTGGTAGGTATCCGCATTGCTCAGCAGGCGAATCTCTTCGAGGAGCTCGGGAGTCAGTAGATGCGCTTCGTCCACCAGCAAGAGCGATGTGCCGCCCTTTCTTTGGGTCTCCAGGAGCATGCGCTGAAGAGCGGAAAGGCGCGCCGGCTTGCTCGTTGACGTGCAGGGAACCTCAAATTCCGAGAGGAGCATTTCCAAGAATTCCTCGCGGCTGAGAGTGGGGTTGAGAATGAATGCCGAAGAGATAGGGTGATCGGTCGCGGCTCTCTCCGTAAGGATCTGCAGGGCCGTGTGAACAACGGTGGTCTTGCCCGTCCCGATCGGTCCGGTCAGCAAGACAAAGCCCTTGCGGCGCATGACGGCTTCGACTAGCGTGGCCAGCGCAGCCGCGTGCGGCTCCGCGAGGTGGAAGAACCTCGGATCCGACGTGAGGCGAAAAGGCTCTTCGCGAAGGTTATAGAAGGTAGTGTACATTTTGTGCGCTACGAGACGAACCGCGAAATCACCAAGCCGAATGCTACGGCCGCGATAGCGGTGCCGGCCGTCAAGCTCGCGACCCGCCAGAGAGCCAAGGCGTGCTCCTTGTTGCTCGTGATCTTTGGAATTGCCGCGAGAACCGGCTTGCCGAAGATATGCGTTGCTTCCCTCTCGTTTCTCACGGACTCATCGCTGACCTCGACGAGGAATGCCACTCCCACTCCGCACATCAGCCCAAAAAACAATCCACCGATGATCATCATCCCGCGCTTCGGTCCCGCAGGCCTGTCGGGTTCAACAGCAGGATCTAAAACCTCGAAGCGTTCTCCCGCCTGATGCGTTTCCAGTTCGCCGGCCATCACTGCGTCCAGTTTCTTGGCCTGGAGCTGATTATAGTGGTTCCGCAACGTGTCGTAATCGCGCATCAGCCCAGCGATTTGCTGTTCGAACACTGGAACCTGCTGCAGCTTGCCAACGTGGTATTGGATCTGCTTTTCAAGCTCCGCCTGGACCTTGGTTTGGTCCTCGATGTCCTGGTCGAGTTTCCCTACCTCGGCTTCGACGACTGGATTGTGAGCTTGGTGGGTCTGCACGCTCAATTGCGGGTCCGGGGGGTCCGTTTCCACTTTCTCGCTTTCCGCCATGGCTTTCAATTGATTGATATCATTGCGCAGCTTGCGAACGTCCGGATATTTTGGCCCGTACCGAACCTGCATGTCCTTTAACTGCATTTCCAATTTCTGCAGTTGCGACTGGCGGGGAGATTTGGAAGCGCCGCCTTCCTGATCGAGATCAATCGTCTGGGTTGCCATTCCGGCCATGGATTGGATGTAGATCTTGCTCTGGCGATCGCGGTTTACCTGATCCTGGCTGTTCCGCAACTGATCCCGGAGTGAGTTCATAGCTTCCAAGTGGTACTGCTTCGACTCCGGCAAATCCATGATGTAGCGGCTCTTGACGTCTTGCAGAAGGTGCTCTTTTTCTTCGAGCTGATGCTTCGTTTCCTGCAATTCGGTCTCAAGGAATTGGGACGTTCCGTTAAAGTGCTGTTGCCGGGCCTTGAGGTTTCGCTCGATGAACAGGGATGCGAGTCGATTGGCAACGGGCGCCACTTGTTTCCGATCGGTGTCCGTAAAAGCGATCCGAAACGTGCTGAGCCGCTGCCCGCCGGATTCAACGACTTCGATGGTTGTCGACCTCTGCATGCGGGAGACGAGTTCCTGTTCGGACACCTTATCTCGCAGTCCGGGATAGAGGTTCATTTCCTTAGTCAGCAAACCTAGTTGCGTGGGAGACATGACCTCCTGGCGGATGGTGGAGAGACGGTCAGCTACGGTGCCACTCACGCTCGTAGGAACAACGCTATCCGGCACCTTTTGAGGGTCCACCAGGATGACTGTTTCTGCGCGGTAAATACTAGGCAGACGAAGTGCAACCACGGTAATGCTAAGCGAAATCCCCAGAGTAAGCAGGATAATCCAAAGTTTGCGGCGGCGGACCAGGTCTAAGTACTCTCGAATCTGCGCGTTGATCCCTGCATCGCCGGATGCGCTGAGAACCGGTTGCTCGTTCAAAGATTTCCCTCCAGGTCGCTGGGTACTCGGTCAAAAAATTTCCGACACCGCTCTACTAGCAAGCTATCTGCCAGAGATCCGATTCGAAACTTCAGGACGGTCGGAATTTAAGTGGCCTATTCTCATTAAGTTAAAGGAAGGACGTCCATTTTGTTGGTTCAGCGATCAACAAAGGAGCTACGCTCGAGGGAAACCCATTTCCCATATTTCTCCCCGCATTCCATTCAAGCCGTAATCTATTGATACAGAATGACTTAGTTCCGAATGCCCTATTGCAAGGCGGCTACTCTCAGAAAGTAAACGAATTCTTTAATGAGCTACCCGACCCGGTTGCCAGAGAACTCCGAATGAATAGGTATTTCGGTTGCCGATGAACAAGTTATTCGTATTTACGGCCTGATTTTTGTGATAGTAGTCGAAAGTTGCAAAAAGCCCGGCTCTAGGCGCCAGCAAGAACAACAGCTCGGATGTTGCGTACCAACCTGAGAATCCTCCAGACTGGACCTGCCGTAGATAGCCGCCCCCGGCGGACCAGTTGAGTCTCCTGCTAAGGTGGTTTCGATACGTGGCGTCAAAGCGGTCTGCATACTCATTGGCGATCAAGCCGTTCAAGAGCGTGGGCTCGCGGGAGTAATTGAAACCCAGGGAAGATCGCCCCAACTGCTTCACCAATCCGAAAGTTCCGTAAAAAGACCACTGTCTAGTGCTTTGAGGGAACTCAGAAGCTGTAACGCCTAGTGCAATTCTCGCGAAGAAAGTCGCGCTCAGCTGCCGTTCTGCCGTGCCTGCGATGGTGTGAAAGATCGTATCCGTTGGTGCGCCTGTCGTCGAACCGGTGGTCCCCCTACCGACAACGTAGAGAAGCTGGCCCGTATATTGGATACCGATTGTCTGGCGCTCGCTTGTGCGGTAATTCCAATTCACGCTGCCGCCGTAGGAAGAACCGCGGGACAGGTTCACACCGGTTCCAGACTCCGAATAAGTATAGTTCGGAGAGATTGCAATCGATGCCCGCCTTGACAAAGCATAGGCGATGGACATTGAGGCGCTATTGGAGAGCCAGCGACTGGGGCCATCAAGGAAATTGTTTGTGGCTGCCCCCGACGTGACAGGGTTCACATCGAAATACGAAAAATCGAAGGACTGCTGGGTGTATTCGTAACGAAAACCATCACTGAATCTCACGTTCCATCGCGGGCGGGTGTAAATCAGCCAGTCCAAACTTGTATTTTGATTTGAAAAATTGCTAACGACCTGCCCTTGGGCGATGGCTATATTGGGCTGGTATTGAAGAGCGAGCCTGCTCGTGCCGATTCTGTGATCGTAGACAACGGCAGTCTGGAAAATGGCTGCTGTATATGTGGCGACGGGCGCTGCGCTTGTTCCTTCAAGTTGGCTGACAATTCCCCTTACTGAGGCCAAAGGGATGTATAAGCCGCCCCAGCCAATGCCTTCATGGTTTCCAGCGAGCATTCCGGAAGTTCCGATTTGCCGAATATAGGAATCCGCCCAGGCCAAGGCATAGGGACTTGCGGGCGCAGCGTCCTTGTTGTCCGAGTCCTTTGGAGCGCTCTGCGCGGCAGGTTTCTGATTTCCTGCGTCCTGACCGGCATCTTGAGCCAATCCCAAACGCGGCACCAAAAGGGCCGCAAGGAATAAGGAGGAAACTTGCCAAGTGCTTTTGCGAAGATGTTTCTTGTACTTCATGTTTCTCACTCACCTCGAAGAATTTGGCTATGGCAAAACAAAATCAGGGAACCACAACCATGTCGCCTGGCTGGAGTGTCACGTTTTCGCTCTTGCCAGCGACCGCCTTTTTATAATGAAATGGGATGCGTATTTTTTTCCCATTCTGTTCGCGAAGAATATAGATGGAATCAGCTTTTGCGAAAGGTCCAAGTCCTCCGGCCGCAGCCAGCAACTCCAGGGCGGTCATATCCCCATTGATCGGAAATGATCCCTGATGTCCGACTTCACCCACCAGATAGACTTTCCGGCTGCGAATGGAACGCACGATGACAGTGACTTGCGGTTCATTCACAAAACTCTTCAGCTTGTCCATCAGGACATTCTGCAACTCCTCGGTCTTTAATCCCGCCGCCTTCACGTCATTTATCAGTGGCAGCGTAATCACGCCGTCCGGGCGGACAACAACCGTCGTCGACAGTTCCGTCTCGCGCCATACGGAGATCTGAAGTTCGTCTTCGACTCCGATGATATACGTCAGTCTCTGGTCGGGAGTTAGCGCCGATGGCGGAAGGGATTCCGGCTTTACGCCCTTGTCCGTGGATTGTTTTTCGTCCTTATCCTTGGCATGCTTGTCAGCCGCTGGATCGGGACCCGCGCCAGACTGCATCAGTTGATGATATTCGAAGGAATGATTTCCAGACGGCTCCGCCAAGAGCACCGAAACAGGGAAGCCTAGCAAGAGAGAAACCGCCACTCTCCCAAGAAGATGCCGAGAATACAAGCGCTACCTCCGTTCCAAAGTACACAAGGTCAAGAGCAATGCTCCCGCCAAACACTGTTACTTGGAATCTGTTGAAACGAAGGACGTTAGGGGATGGCTGCGGGGTGCTCCCGACACCACAGGAAACCACTTTCCCGGATTATGAACTCATCTCCACGACCTCAGAAGCTTTCTCTCGCGCGTCTAAGAACCAAAAATCTGCTCGGTCTCGAACGTCCTGCTCGGTAACTCAAGTCCGTGGTGCTTCTCTAGTGGCCTCCCTTTTGGAGCCAGCAAGAAGCCGTTCGAAGAGCTGCAATACCGCAAAGGTCCGAATCAGCACGCAGTATCCAATAACCCAAATCGAAAGCAGTAGAATGTCTGTGACCTGCCGTCGTTGTCTCTGAAGCGTCATCCTCTTGAGTCTACAGAGTTTACTGAGGCCCTCCTCCGAAATCCAGCAGCATTCCAGCTCGCTATCTCTATTTCGCTCCGCGCTGCCACAACACAACTTTGGCGGTCTCAAAGAGAATGGCAAGGTCCAAAGTCAAAGAAAGATGTTTGATGTAGAAGAGATCGTACTCAAGCTTCGTTTTTGCCTCTTCGATGCTACCGCCGTATTGATACTTCACTTGGGCCCAGCCGGTAATTCCCGGGCGAACCGAATAGCGCAAGGCGTAAAATGGAGTTTCAGTCTCGAGCATCCGGCAGAATATTGCGCGCTCGGGACGGGGCCCGACAAAACTCATCTCCCCCCGCAGCACATTCACAGCCTGCGGGAGTTCGTCCAAGCGCAGTTTGCGAATGACGCGGCCCACCCTGGTGACGCGCTGATCGCCATCTGCCGCCCACTTCGGACCATCCTCCTCGGCGTCGTGATTCATGGAGCGAAACTTCAGGATTTGGAACGGGCGTCCGCCCAATCCGATGCGCTCCTGCCGGAAGAGAACGGGGCTGCCCGACTCCAGCCAAGTCGCCAGTGCCACAATTCCCATGATTGGCAGCGTTAGCAGCAAAAGCACGAGGGAGACGAGGATGTCCGACATGCGTTTTGCGGCGAGCAAAAGCGAGGACTTGCGAAAACCTTCCGAAAGGATCATCCAGCTTGGCGACAAATGCTCCAAACGAATTTTCCCATCGATCTGTTCGCTCATTGAATGAGCATCTTCCACCGTTACGCCGGCGAACTTCAGGTGCAGGAGTTCTCGTACAGGCGTCTGGCCGCGCCGCTCTTTGAGCGAAAGCACGATGCGATCGATCTTTTCGCGGGAGGTTATCTCCTCGAGGTCACTGGTTGCACCGATGATGCCGGGATTGACCAAAGACTTGCCAATGTTCTCTCCTTTCTCATCGAGAAAGCCCACAACTTTAAGATGGAGTTCGGGCCGGTTGAGGATTTCACGAACCAAAGAAATTCCAAGAGGGCCCGTGCCAACGACAAGCACACGCTGCTGTCTCGGAAAGAGAAAATTGGTCTCCAGCAACACCAGGCGCCAACTTAGCAAGAACAACAGAACGGTGGGAGCCGATAGGACGGCAATTCCTCGCCCGAGGCTGTGGTCGGGGATCAGATAATACAGAATCGCGAGGATAACCCAGGCGGTTCCCACGGCCTGGAAGAGATAAACAAACAACTCGCTGCGGCGATTTACCACGCGCGATGCGTAGAGATCGTTGTAATAGAGAGAGATCCCGCAGGTTGCCAGCACTATGCCGAAACGGAAGGGCATATCTGGGAGAAGGAGATAGTGCCACGCCGAGTGGAAGTCGTGTAAGCGGATTAGGATTGCCAGACAGAGACCGAGCGAGATCAGGCACGCATCGCCGACAACCAGGACCTTGGTCGTCATCGGAATCTTTTGGCCACCGATCTTCAGCATGGGTTCTTTCGGGGTGCCATGGGAGTAGCGCCAAATTCACAATCGTTGAGTATCAAAGTTGTCTTCGGCCTTAGAATGGAGGACTGGGCTTTCGATGACACACAAGTCAGTCGTCCTCACCGTTGGAGGAGGCAACTCGCCATCCAAAGACAGATGCGAGGCATCGCGAACTGAAACTATATTAACTATATGTATTTCAATGACTTATGGGATTGTGGGGGCCCTGCACAGGTCGGATGACTGCTCTTCTGTTTCTTTTCCAGGGAAACGACTTACTCACATGGGAAATAGTTGTTCCCGCCCTGGGGCCTCGTGAGAACGAGGGCAAAATCTTTGCTTATGCTTGAATTTGAAGGGTTTAGCTTGGAAATCGGGTGAAATCCGCCACGGCTAGCAATGACTAGCCGACCCTATTTCGTGGGCATTGCCCCCAGTCCTGGGACTGGGACCCATCAGGAGCAACAAAATACAATTAAATTCAAATTTGTGAATAACATACGGACACTCTCTCTTTGGCAGGCAGCGTGCTGCCCAAGTGCACGAGTTTAGCTTTGTGTCGGGAGAAGTGTCGTGTTACCTCCCGCAATCTGATGGGGCGTTAGCCAAGGATCCTACATCTCGGAAAATTCAGATCTGCATGACAGTGGAATTGAGTCTCAGTATTTCACAAATGGCCAGCCTAGTTCGTTCTGCAGAAGTTCATGGGGAAAGAGCGATCCTTACGGCTTTCTTGTCAAAGTATCTCTCGCCCGATGCGGACAACGCCCGTTACGAGTGGTTGTACTGTAGGAATCCCAAGGGTGTGACGCGGGTGTGGGTAGCTTGCGAGCCAATAACAGACAAGATCATCGGAGTGTCGGCCGCGTTTCCCCGCCGGATCCACCGCGATCGCGAAGCAGTTCAAGGCTACGTCTTAGGCGATTTTTGTATTCATCCGGACTATCGCTATCTTGGCCCAGCACTGGCGCTCCAAAGACGCACTCTCGAGGACCTCTCCAGGGAAGGCGCCGGATTTGTCGAACAGTGAATAGATGCACACGCGAAAGCAACCAATCTCTACAAGGGATAGTGTACGCCCGGTATAGTGAGACTGAACTCTTGGGAAATGTACTGATTATCGCGTATCACTTTCCGCCCCAAGCGGGCAGCAGCGGGTTGCTGCGTTCGTTGAAATTTTGCCGGTATCTCCCCGAGTTCGGCTGGCAGCCCGCGGTTCTGACTCCGCATGCCCGCGCGTATGAAGCGATTGACGAGAAAAGCCGGAATTCCATCCCCAAGGACGTGCCCGTCATTCGCTCCTTTGCCATGGACACGAGAAAGCACATGGGCATCAGAGGCCGTTATTTGAGATATTTTGCCTTGCCAGATCGTTGGGTGAGTTGGGTTCTGGGCGGGGTCCCGGCCGGGCTACGCGCGGTCCGTGAACATAAGACTGATATTCTATACTCCACTTTTCCCATCATGTCAGCGGCTGTCATCGGACTTTGGTTGCAGCGTTTCACTGGATTGCCATGGGTGCTTGATCTTCGCGATCCCATGAGCCAAGACGACTATCCCCACGATCCGCTGGTCCATCGCGTGTGGACTAAGATCGAGCGAGCGTGTATGCGGCGTGTTTCGCGGGTGATTTCGCATTCGGCTGCTTCATTCTGGGTGCATCTATCCGGTGGAACGCGATCCAAGGCCCATGTTCAGCGCCGTTGGGCGCCTCAAAAAGATGGGCCGCCTCAGCGCGGATAAAGTTCAAATCGTCTTTCGTGCTCCAGGAACGGAGGATTTGTACCGCAAGCTTGTGGCCGAAAAGGATATCGAGGATTTGATCGTCCTGGAGCCACACATGCCTTACAGGCAGGCATTGCAAGAATGCGCGGAAGCTGATGGCCTGCTGCTCTTCCAGGCGGCGGATTGTGACAAACAGATTCCCGCGAAGGCCTACGAGTACCTTCGAATCGGCAAGCCGATTCTTGCATTGACGACCCGCACGGGCGATACAGCCGCTCTTCTGCGCGAGGTGGGGGGATCTACCATCGTCGATATCGCCTCCGAAGACGAGATTTATGAAGGACTATCTTCCTTTGTGGATGCTTTGCGCGTTGGCACTCATCCCGTGCCCGACAAGGAAAGGATCCGACGCTATACGCGCGAAGCCCAGGCGAGCCAGTTGGCGAGAGTCCTTGATGACGTGAAGAACATGGGACACGACGAGCAAAAGGCGAGAATCGAGACGGTTGCAAAGTAACGGTTTATCAGCGCCACGAAAGAATTGAGACGCTTGACCAACCATGTGCGGAATTTACGGCATCCTGAATTTCGACCGGCCAGAGCAGCCCGCTGACTCCATTCTTACTGCCATGGGCGGTGTCATCACCCATCGCGGTCCAGATGACTTCGGACAATACCGCGGCCGCGGCGTCGGGCTGGGCATGCGTCGGCTTTCCATCATTGACGTTTCCGGCGGCCACCAGCCCATTAGCAACGAAGACGAGAGCATCTGGATTGTTCTCAACGGTGAGATTTACAACTTCCAAACGCTCCGGGACGAGTTGGAATCAAATGGCCATAAGTTCCGTACCCGCGGCGACACCGAGGTCATCGTCCATCTCTACGAACAAGAGGGCCTTGAATTCTTCAAGCGTCTCCGCGGAATGTTCGGCCTTGCGATCTGGGATGCCAAACGCGAACGGCTGGTGCTCGGGCGCGACCGCATCGGGGAGAAACCGCTCTATATTCGCCGCGAGCACGGGCGACTGCTGTTCGCTTCGGAGTTGAAATCCATACTTCAAGTTGATGGCGTTCCTCGCCGGTTGAACCACGCGGCCCTCGAAGAGTATCTCGCGCTCGGCTATGTCCCAGCCCCCCTATGTCTGCTGGAAGGAATTGAAAAGCTGCAAGCCGGCCACTATCTCGTTGCCGAAAAAGGTGGCACCGAACTCCGCGAATACT
>WNFT01002254.1_pt1 | contig 17991 bp, 17 predicted proteins | sample 5400191 | NCBI WGS metagenome assembly WNFT01 (sample SAMN13153359, study PRJNA577476) | soil metagenome | isolation source: 80 cm saprolite under Madrone tree | place: USA:California | collected 2016-06-14 | reverse complement strand
TCGACGATACGACGACATGGATACGACCGTGGACCGTGAAACAGGAATTGATTCGCCAGGATGAGCAGGCAAACCGAATCTACTACGAACCGCGCTGTCACGAGGGAAACTTTGGCTTGCCGACCATGCTTCTTGGCGCGCGCGCCGAAGAGCGCGCTTTTGCAAGGGGCGCGGGTCCCGATCCGGCCACAAAGGATACCGCGACAGATTTTGGGAATGAAGGCGGCGCAGATGTCTTGACGGGGAACGGAGGAGGGATTTTCTGAAGGTTTTTGTGACAGTTTTTAGCCGCGAATTGCGCGTAACCCGCGTAATTCGCGGCTAGACTAAAGAACACTCGAGGAGATTTGACATGGCCAACCGGATCAATGGTTCGATGATTGCGATCGTCATCCTCTCGGCTGCTGTGGGGGCCGGAATTGCGATGGCGGTGGTGCGCTCCACAACCGCACCGGCATCGGGGCCGGCGCGCACGTCGGACGGCAAGCCCAACTTCAGCGGTATCTGGCAGGCCAACAATGAGGCGCATTGGGACCTGCAGGCTCACGAAGCACGCGCGGGAGCGGTGACTCAACAAGGTGTTTATCCGGCGTATGATTTCGCCAGCGTGCCGGCAGCACCCGTGCTCGCGCTTGGCGCTGCGGCGGGTGTGCCGGGATCGCTTGGTGTGGTCGGGGACGACGGCGAGATTCCTTACAAACCAGAAGCGGCTGCGATGAAAAAGGAGAACCGCGCGAACTGGATCGACCGCGATCCGGAGCTGAAGTGTTATCTGCCGGGCATTCCACGAGCAATGTACATGCCGTATCCATTTCGAATCGACCAGAGCACGAACAAAATTCAGATGGCATTCACGTTTGCGAACGCGGCTCGCACAATCCATCTGGATAAAGCCGAGGGGCCGCCAGACGATACATACATGGGTCATTCGGTCGGCCACTGGGAGGGCGATAGCCTGGTCGTCGACGTGACGGGCTTCAACGGCAAGAACTGGTTCGACCGGGCCGGGAATTTTCACAGCGCTTCCCTCCACCTTGTTGAGCGCTTCACACCCATCAGTGCTAACGCCATTCGTTACGAGGTGACGATTGAGGATCCGGAAGTTTTTACGCGGCCATGGCGAATCGCGATGCCGCTGTATCGCCGTCTGGAACCGAATATTCAGCTCATCGAGTACCCCTGCATCGAATTTGCTGAGGAATTCCTCTATGGACATGTTCGCAAGAATCAACTGGTGAAGCGGTGGGAAGGGGAGACAATGATTATTGATATCACGCGCAAGGTTCCACCAGGCGACCGCTTTTTTGAATGGTATAGAAAGTGAAACTGAACAACTGTAAAACTCTGGAATCGGAGGTTAATCCGATGCGAACGAAACTGGCCGTTGTGATTGCCGTAGTCGGTTTATTTGTGGCTGGCGCAGCGGCGCCGGTCTGGGCACACCATGCGTTTGCAGCCGAATTCGACGCGAAGAAACCCGTCAAGTTCGAAGGCACAGTCACGAAGATGGCTTGGACCAATCCCCACGTGTGGCTCTACGTTGACGTGAAAAAACCTGATGGCAAGGTGGAAAACTGGGCTTTCGAGGCTGGTACCCCGAATGTTTTGTTTCGGCGCGGCTTTACAAAGAATTCTATACTGCCCGGAACCAAGATCGTTGTTGATGGATACCAGTCCAAGGACGGGTCACGAAGGGCAAACGGCAGGGATATCACCTTTGCCGATGGACGCAAGATGTTTCTCGGCTCGACGGGCACTGGCGCTCCGTACGAGCTACCGCCGGGGGGTCAGAATGTAAAATAAACCGCGTTCCAAAAGGCGGCCCACACCGGTTCAGCCCATTGAGATAGGCACGTTGTTTACAGCAATCCTCGAGAATGAGGACCAGCAGGCTGCGGAAAAACTCTGTGTCTGACCGAACTGTAGCGGCGGTCTATGACCGCCGGTCTTTCGCGGCATGCAAGGAAAAACCGGCGGTCATAGACCGCCGCTACAGTTCGGTCCGTCGCTCCCGGAGCATTTTTCCGCAACCTGCCAGGCGAAGGGGACGTTATGAAGACATGGTCGATGGCCGTCGTGGGCCTCGTGGGGATGCTGAGCCTGTTGGCACAGGGGCAGGTTCAGACCGCCCAAATCACTGTTCTGGCCGGCATGGGAGTGGTGTCAGGGGTACGTGACCTTGCCTTCGGATTCGAGCAGATGACCGGGAACAAGGTCATCGTGCGATTTGAGCAGACCCCCGATTTGAACCAGAAGATCATTTCGGGCGCCCCGGCCGATATCGCCGCGCTGCAACCTCAGCAGGTCGATGCGTTCATAAAAGACGGCAAGATGGTCGCTGGTACCAGGACCAATTTTGCTCAGGCCGGAGTGGGCGTCGCCGTGAAGACGGGAGCCCGAAGGCCGGACATCAGCACGGTCGAGGCCTTCAAGGCTGCGATGCTCAATGCCAAATCGATCGGCTATTCCCGTGGCGGCAGCGGCATTATCTCAGCCAATGTGATGGAGAAGCTCGGCATCGCCGATCAGCTCAAGGCCAGGACCAAATTCATCGACGGCATACCGGTAGCCGAGGTCGTCGCCAAAGGGGAGGTCGAGATCGGGCTGCAGCAGATCAACGTCATCATACCGGTCAAGGGGGCCGACTACATCGGCCCGTTGCCCCAGGAACTTCAGGAGACCGTGAAATTCGCGGCAGCAGTGCTGACGGTGTCGAAGCAACCGGAGGTCGCCAGGGCATTCCTGAAGTTCATCGCCTCCGCGAAGGCTGCGCCTCTCATCCGCAAGAGCGCCATGGAGCCGTGGCACTAGCGCTTAGGGATCAAAGCAGATGCCGTTCGAGGTAAGTGGCATAGACTTGACAGCGCGGTCGCACATCCTGTGCCGGGTCCCCTGCCATCACGCCAGCGCTCCTTAAACGAAAGAAACTCTCTCTTTGGTGGCCAGCTAACGGTCTGGGCTTCAGCCGCGCCGAGCACGCGTCTTTTGCGTGCGAGGTGTCGGCTGCAAGCCCTTGATAGGCGTTTTTTGACGCGAGGAACCTTTCGCGCGTCGGCTCTGCAGCCACTTTTCAAGTGACACTTGACTTTCGCGTGATTGTTGTCCATGCAAGAGGCCTTCGACACTAATGTCCTCGTCCAAGTCGATCCAGTGAATGCCTTCTCCGCGAGCGATGAAACGCCAGTTGTTCCGTTCCGCGACGGAACCGTGTAGTAACCGTGGAAACCAAGCAAGCGGTACAGAAATTGTTCTGCCATCAGTGAGGTCAACCGTAAGGGTGTCCGTCGTCACCTTCACATGCTGAGCTCTTGCTTCAGTTTGCTCCACTTTCAAAGTACTCATTCCAGCTCCTTAGCAAAGCCTCCACATCCTTCTCGACCAATTTCTGGATTCGATTGATTTCTCGCCTGGAAAACCCGACCACTACGTTCGAGTCTCACTGGGCGAAGCCAGAACTTAGCGACTTTCTCATCGCGTTCAACGTGTACGTGCGGTGGCTCATGTCGATCGCTGGCATAGAAAAAGAACCGATACGGACCCACTCGCAAAACCGTTGGCATGCTGAGATGAGTTTACAACACGCCAATGTCGGAGTCTCGGGAGCGAGCGCTACCGCGACTGTGAGTAGGCTGAATCGAGCACATTCCGGCAGCCGACTGCCCATACTCAGAAAAGCTCCAGGGTTCTCAGCGTATTCAAGCCGAAGCGTATCCCCAAAGTATGATTGGGCAGGCATCTCGGCCAACTTCGTGGTAGCGAGATGTTTTGTCACGCGGTCGCACCCAATGGTAGTCAGCAGCAACGCCAGAGCGAATACCTTCCCAACCACTCGCATTTTCGAACCGGATGTCCTCAATTGCGCCTCACATTGTCCGTCGAACGGCCTGCGGTTGAGTTAGCCGGTGAACACGTGCGCGGAACCGTGGGGTTCGCTACTGTTGAGCCAGCGCACGATGGCAGTCGCAATCTTGAGCCCACCTTTTCCGGATGGCTCGATCAGGTTTGCATAGTCGGCCTTCTCGCTGCAGACAAAACGCAAGTCAATGATGGTCAGCGTACGTTCAAAACCAAATCTCAGGATGACGTCATTGAACATCATGAGGGCCATGCGTGCAACGTAAGCTTCCGGGGGATCCAGATGGCCGTTGTAAATGGTGCAGATCGCTGTTTTAAGTCGCAGCCTCAATACGGCTTCTATTGCGGCTCGATAAGCGGCCTCAAATTGCGCGATTCGTTTCGCGAACAACGAAAGCGCTTCTGTGGTTGATGCAACGGGAGTCGACAGCAAATCGCTGTTGAGTAATGCGTCGTTTCCTCCAATTGAGATGACAATATGAGAGGCGTCTGAAGGAACCCTGGCAATCTGCAGATTCAAATCGGAAGTTGTGCTCCCGTCTACGGCGCATAGCGTTGCTTGCGCGGAACCTGGCAACAACTGCCTCAGGTGGCCTGCTACATCAGGTGCGCCTTTTGTATATGCGTGATTATCAAGAATGGAATCTCCCAATAAGGCAACATGCATGCCCGAGTTAGCCCTCTCGTTCCGCGGCGGAAAAACCTGCGCCGCAAGAATCCTGAATTCTTTAGGTGTCCCGCCGGCGCTTCCATACCTCGGGATCTCGCGCGCAATGATAAATCGCGTAGATTATGATTTCGTCGTCTTCCATCTCGAACATTATCTCGTAGGGAAATCGGCTAACCAACGCTCGTCTCATCTGCTTATGTACGATCGAATACTTTTTCGGATTTTCCTCAATCGCTGTGATGCACTCGTTAACCTTGCGCAAGAAATCATCGCCAAGTTCGCGGTCTCGTTCGTCGTACCACTGGATGGCTTGTTGGGCGTCGAGATCAGCTTCTGGCGTGAGTCTCGCCTTCACTTCTTTCTTTTGAGAAGACGGTCCCGAACTTCCGGCCAGGGTTTTGCTGCAGAAGGATCATTACGGTGTTCGCGTTTACGTCGGTCCAACTCGCTACGTTGGGCGGATGTCAAAGGAATCGATGCAGGGTCTGCCGCGATGCTGTCCCAGATTTCCTCGATTAACTCAAGACGCTTCTTAACGCTCAAACTCAGAATGTCTTCAATCCGTATACTCATGCCATCATTCTGTGTCCACATGCCCTGTTTGAGCAAGCTGTGCGCCCCTTGAAGAGCTTACGGTCCTTGGGAACAGATTGCGGTAGGGAAGCGAACCAGAAGGAAAGTGAGATTAAGACACTCACTGCTCCAAGACTGTTTGCCAAACGTTTGAATGCTTGAGTCACTGTGTATTACGCGTCGCCAGTGAATCGGTCAGGCTTCCGTACAGAGCAGACCTATACATTTGGGAGTACGCATAACGGCTTGACGCTGAGCAGTTGCGCTTTTCAGCGGTCGGCTCCGGCGTGTTTGGCAGTCCTGCTGGCATTCTTCTCTTCCTCAAAGCTCTGGCATAGCTCGGAGGACATCCTTCGGGCTGCACCAACCCAAGGGCGATTTCCAGCCAATTATTCCGGAACCAACGGAATACACCAGGACCCCGAACCTGAACGAAAAACCCTCCAGTTGCAACGGGGGACTTGAAAACGAGATCGTACGAGCCTGGCAGAGTCTTGCCGAATGAGAAATAACCACTGGCATCAGTGATGGTGTTCGCCAGTAATGCGCGGCTGCCGTCGCCTTTAGTCTGCCAGAGTTCTGCAGAGATACCATCGCCCGGCCAAGATTCTGCTCGGCCAACGTAAACCACATGCCCGACGATGCGTGATACGGAAACCGGTTGTGTAACACAAACATTGTTCTGCACCGGCGAAAAGAACAATAGAACCGCCAGATAACGCAAGGCGTCAGTCGTATCAGTCGCAATTTGCCTAACGGCCCGCGGTTGAGCGGCCGCGTTTTTCATCGGTTTGCTCCAACCGCTTTTGGGCGGTTTTGACCGTCTGACCCAATAAAATCGGGACAACACTCGCACGCGAATATCCCGTAAATGAGCGCAACCTAATCGTATGGATCGGCCCAGTCAAACCCGTCGTCAAGCTTCATAGTTCGTCCGCGGAACGCCTTCACGTTTGTTAGCCGCCCCGCAGCTTTTCGACCCATGCTGCTCCGAGGTTACCAAAGAACTCAATGTCATTTCGCTGGCAGGCCTGCACTGTCTGGTAGCCGGGGCGATAGCCAGTCGGGACCAGCTTGAAAGGAGAGAACGTCCCAAGCAGGTTCTCGGATCGCCGGGTCAGATAACTGATCAGTAGGGGCTGAGAGTAGTCATGCCGCGCGATCGTGCGAACGGCGCTAAACAACTGCGACAGCGACACATTGTAGAAGGGCGGATCACACACAATCAGGTCAAAGGTTTCGCCCAGCCACTTCGGACGATAGATGTCGTACAGGATGAACCCTGGCACCCGCGCAAAGCGGTCGTCTACATCGAGGATTCGCACGTGATAGCCGCGTTCCACGACCATCTTGCCCAGCAGTGGCGCACACAGGCAACATGGGTTGTCGAAAGACGAGACGAAGTTCGCAAGGTGGTCGAGGGTCGGGCCGTCAAAGAAGTACTGCTCAGTATCGTGCTTCTCGTACATCATGCCGTCTCGTTCCTGTCGCTAGGTGCGGCTCATCGTTGTTGGTCGGCTTGTCGGGTTAGCTTCCGCTCCATTCGCTCACGATGCGGTCCAACTTTTCAGCGACGGCGGATCTCGCCTCAGTTCGGTCCCATCCTTTTGACAAAAGCCGATCGTAATCTGTATGTACGTGGCGAACATGTGCTCTCACTGCCAGTTCGATTGCCTCTGTGTCGAAAGCCTTCGCCGCAGAAGATCGACCTACTCGCCCGCTGTATTTCCGGCACGCATGTTCAGCGATGGATTCAGCCTCCGCAGCCGGACAACCGGGATAGCGCAAGCGGATCTCTTTCGCAAATTGCGCAACGTATTCTTTGTCAGCGCGCTCACGAACTACGATAGCTCGCTGTCGAGAGATCTTTCGATCTGCCTCATCACCTGCGCATTCATTCTCCGCTCTCGCGAGAGCTTCTGACTCCACGAGCAATCCTTGACGCTCGTATCTGCGGCGTGATCGGCTGAACTTCACCACAACGGCCGATAAAGTTGAATACTTTCTACTTCTTCGAGTCAGTGCGACATCGCCCCTTTGAAGAAACACCAGGTGATCCAGGTCGGCGCATTCCAAACAAACTGGCTTCTGTTTTTCCATTTTCAAAAAGCTGCCCCTGGCCAGTTCAGCGCCGCAATCCGAACATACCGATGGATTGATGATCGAAAACACGAAGAGATCGTGATTCTGGCCACTTTGGGAATTGCGATCACTTTCCAACACGGCCTCCGGCCACGCCGGCCCCTACGAGAGACTGGTTTATTCCCGGCGTCGAATCATCGATTCATACAGGACGGCGGGGTGGCGTTCTTGTACGACAGAGGGGTAGGCGCACACCTTCTGTTCCTCTTTGTTGAAGATTTTGGCTTCGATCATGGGGCGATTGGGACGATAGCCGGGGCCTTTGGCGTCGATGCCGGGGCGGGCCATCAGTTTTTCGATGGTATAGATCGTTTCGGAGCGGTCGTAGACGGACTGGTGGTGCTCGCGGCTCATGATGATGGCTTCTTCCGGGCACGCGTCGACACAGAACCCGCAGTAGATGCAGCGCATCATGTCGATATCAAAACGCTCCGGAAACTTCTCGATTTCCGGATTCGGATGCTCGCCGGCTTCAATATAAATGCATTCGGCCGGACAGATCGTGGCGCACATGTAACAGGCTACGCACTTCAGGCTTCCATCATCGCGAACGGTCAGGATGTGGGTTCCGCGAAAGCGTTCGGAATAAGGACGGGTTTGCTCAGGATAGTAGATGGTGGGCGTATCACCTCTAAAGAGACTCGTGAAGAGACGCCGTAGAGTCACCGCGAAGGCCAGGAACGTCGACCACACTGTTGCGTGCTCGCGGCGAGCCCTGTCAGTCACATTGATGACCGGCACGTCGACGGCATACCCACCTTTCACCGGCGTCATCGCAGGACCTCCACCGGCTGGCCAAGCATAGCTCCCAGGACGCCGATCGACTCGTAGTCGATGCCGTTGTAGACGGAAACTTCGCGGCTCATCCAATCGAAGAGGGCAATGGGATCATGCGGGACCTGCAAGCCGGAGAGGTTCAGCAGTTCCGCCATCATGACGTGAAGGGGCCTGGCCTCGCCCGGAGGCATCACTGCCCGGTTCGTCATCTGGAGGCGGCCGGAATAATTCGTGTACGTTCCCTGCTCTTCGCTCCATGCAGCGACTGGAATCACAATCGATGCCTGGCGGGCCCAGTCGAAATCATGCGTGGTGCTGACGACGCTGAACTCGAGAGCCGCGATCAGGCGACGCAGGTCTTCGATAATTCCCGGCGCGTCATCGCCCACCAGCTGGGGATGAAACGAAATCCACATTCCGCGGAGGTCTTTTCTCTCTGCTTTCTCTCGGAGTCCGCGAAGTCCGTTCAAATCGCCCGCGAGGTCCAGGTTCAGGGCGCCGCGTGTGTTGGGATGTTTATCCAGGCGGCGCAGCAGCTCGTCCTGAGGTTCTGCGTAGAGTTCGGTTTCCCGGCCCAGGCGAAAATCAACGCGGCCGTTGAAGTATTTCTTTGTCAAAAACAGCGCTTCGTTCGTGTTCGTTGCCGATACGAGAGCGGCCACGCTGGCGCCGCCGCTCTGGCCGCGAATCGACTCGAAACGCTCGTGAACGATCGCCAGCAACTCTGCAACCGACCGGGATTCGCCGGCCATCGTTGCGTTGCGGAGCCGAGGCCAACGCTCGAGTGTGTGGAAGCTCAAGCGGCCCTCGTCGCATAGCCAGCTCTTGTTGACGTCAACGTTGCGGCGGCCGACCGTCCGGTAGATCTTGCCGTCGGTTGCCGTGTAGCCTGGAATGCCGCCGCCGACAGCCCGTGCCGAGTGATCGATACGAAGATTGCAACCGGTGCTGCAACCGGCGCAGACCGATGTCGTTCCTTTCAGGAACCACACGCGGACCCGGAAGCGAAAATCAGCGCTCGTCAGTGCGCCGACCGGGCAGACGTCCACGACGTTTCCCGAATATGCATTGTTCAATGGACGATCTTCGAAGATGCCGATCTCGGCTTTGTGACCCCGATTGAAGACCTGGATTTCGTTGGTTTTGGTCACATTCTTCGTAAACCGGACGCAGCGTGTACACAGGATGCACCGCTCCTGATCGAGCTTCACAAGCGGGCCCAGGTTGAAAGCCTTGCGCCGGCGGGTTTTCTGGCCGAGAGGGTAGCGGCTGTCATGACCGGCATGGGCCATGTAGTAGTCCTGGAGCCAGCACTCACCGGACTGATCGCAAACCGGACAGTCGATGGGATGGTGGAGAAGCAGAAACTCCATCGCGTAGCGGACCGCCTCGTGAACGCGCTCCGTTGTCGTGCGGACTTCCATGCCTTCGGCGATTGGAGTCGCGCAGGCCGGCATCAACTTTGGAAAGCCTTTCGCCTCAACGAGGCACATCCTGCAACTGCCTTCGATACCGATGTCGGGGTGGTAGCAATAGCGGGGAATCTGGATGCCCACGTCGTCCGCTACCTGGATGATCGTTTTGCCTTTTTCGGCCTCGTATGTCTGTCCGTCAATCGTGAGCTTGGGCATAAAGAGCTAGATTAGCATGGATCAACGACTGTAGCGGCGGTCTATGACCGCCGACAATCGCGGGCCTGGAGACTGTCGGCGGTCATAGACCGCCGCTACAGTTCCTGGTTTATGGTTTCGAGGGATGTTCGATCGGCAGGTCGAGTCTGTTCCCCCACTCGCCCCAGGAGCCGAGGTAGTTACGCACCTTGGGATAACCGAGGAGGCGCAGCGCCAGATATGTGTGCGCCGAGCGGTAGGCGCCCTGGCAATGCGGAATCACCTCTTTTTCCGGGCCGATGTTCTTCTCGGCGTACATCTTCGTCAGCTCGTCGGCGGATTTGAAGAAACCCTTCTCATTGAGATTATTCGTCCACTCCAGGTGAACGGCGCCGGGAATCGCGCCACCGCGGCGCGAGCGCACGAGCTGGCCGGTGTACTCGGCGTCGCTTCGCGTGTCGACGATCACGGCGGAGGGATTATTCAGCCTGGCCCGAACATCCTCGGCGGTCGCAATCCTTTCCGACCTTGGCTTCATCTTGAAATTGCCCCCTTTGGGAACGGCCGCTTCCTGCGTGACGGGCAGTCCGGCGGCTTGCCAGGCATTGAAGCCTCCGTTGAGCATGTGAACGTCATCGTGTCCGAAAAACTCCAGGAACCAGAAGAGCCGTGCCGACCGCATGCCGGCAATATCGTCATAAACAACCACGGTGCTGTCGCTGTTCACGCCTTTGGCTTGAATCAAGTGTTCGATCATCCAGAGGAACGCATCGAGCGCCTCGGGCCGCGTATCGATGAGGCTGATGCCGAAAATGTCGAAACTTCTGGCTCCGGGAATGTGGCCGTTCGCGAAGGCCTCCGGTGGCCTCATATCCATCAGAACGAGTTTGGGATCCTGAAGCCGCGATTTCAGTTCGTCCACAGACCACAGCAGGTGGGGATTGGTGTAGTTCATCGTCCTTTCTCCAGTAAATGGATGACTTCATGGATGGACCGGACCTTATACGTAGGCTCCGGTAATTTCGGCACAAGCCAGTCCTGATGTTCCGTTTCGATCCATACAACGTCCATTCCGGCGTTGACCGCTCCGTAAACGTCCACGTAAAGCTGATCCCCGATAAAAAGCGCCTCGGAAGGAAGAATGCCGAGTCCTTCGAAGGCCCGATCGAAGATGATCCGGCTGGGTTTTCGCCAGCCGACGTCTACAGAGACGATCACACTTTCAAACGCGGATCGAATTCCGAACCGCTCCAGGGCCTTATGCAAGGCGGGCGCATAGTCAAAATTCGAGATCATGGCCCGGCGGAAGCGCGAGCCTGCCCAGTCCAGAACTTCGAGCGTTTCCGGCCTTACTTCGAAGGACTCCTGAAGCTGATCCATGTGGGCTATGGTCAGACTGTCGAGAACCTCGGATGGGACCTGGTCGGCCTCTTGTCCCAAGACGCGCAGCAGGAGCCGGAATCGTTCCTGGCTTCGAATCTCCCGATGCTCCGTCCGCCGAATTTCGCTGACCTGAGCAAAACTTTGAGAGAAAGCGTCATAGAAAACGTCAAAATCCAGTTTGCCGAAATGCTTGGTGTAGACTTCGTGGATCGCCGGGGCAGTTGTCCGGATCGACGTTCCGTTCACCCGGCAAGCCGGCAACCGGTCACGATTGATATGGACCACCGTGTCGAATGCATCGAAAATGAGCGTGCTATACTTCATGGTTCTACTGGTTAGAATATCTGAATCTACACAGGGAGTTTAACGATTGATCACCGTTGAAAACCTGACAAAACGATATGCCAACAAGACAGCAATCGAAGGCATGTCCTTCCAGGTAGAGAAAGGCGAAATCCTCGGATTGCTTGGCCCGAACGGGGCCGGCAAAACCACCACAATGCGGATCATCACGGGATACATGCCCGCGTCGTCCGGCACTGTTCGCGTGGATGGGTATGAAGTGTTCGAGAATCCGATCGATGTCCGACGCCGGATCGGTTACCTGCCGGAAAACCCCCCGCTCTATCTTGAAATGACGGTTACGGGGTATCTCCGGTTCGTTGCCAAGATCAAAGGCGTGCCCAAACAGAATCTGGATAACGAAGTCGCGCGTGTGATGGCGCGTGCGAGCATCACGGACGTCAAAGATCGCATCATCGCGAAATTATCCAAAGGATATAAGCAGCGCGTCGGCCTGGCCCAGGCGCTGGTGAACGATCCGCCGGTTCTGATCCTGGACGAGCCAACCATCGGACTCGACCCGAAACAAATCCACGAGGTACGCGAGCTTATCAAGGAGCTTGCCGGCAGTCATACCGTGGTCCTTTCGACCCACATCCTTCCCGAGGTAGAGCAGACGTGCCATCGCGTCATCATTATCGACAAGGGCCGGATCGTGGCAGTGGATACACCTCAGAACCTGAGATTCCAGGTCCAGGGTGCGGAGCGAATCTTCGTCGAGGTGCGGGGACCCGCTTCGGAAGTTATGGCGAAGCTCAGAGCCACACCGGGTGTGATGGAGGTCCGCAAGGTCGCCGAAAACGACGGTTCGAATCGGTTCCAGGTTGAAGGCGAACTCCGAGGGGACATCCGCAGCGACCTGGCGCGTACGATCGTGCAAAGTGGCTGGGGTTTGCTCGAGCTCCAGGCCGCCAGTATGAGCCTCGAAGACATTTTCTTGAAGTTGACCAGGGAGGAAGAGGGAGAAAAGACGGGAACGTAAATCACCCATCTCCCCCTCAATTTATGCGAAACGTGCTTGCCATCATCGAACGCGAATTGCGCGCGTACTTCAGTTCCCCGATCGCCTACGTTGTTCTCACCATATTCGTTTTCCTGTCGGGGATTTTCTTTCGGACCATTCTCTCCCAGGTGATGCAGATGGGCCTGATCTCCCAGATGCAGGCCCAGCAGCTTGGTCCGCGGCCGATGGACATGCCGGGCATGATCAGCCGGGGGTTTTTGAGCACGATGAGCGTCATCATGCTGTTCATGATTCCCATGATCACGATGGGTCTCTTTTCGGAAGAGAAGAAACGCGGGACCATTGAACTGCTGCTGACGGCGCCCCTCACGGACCTGCAGGTGATACTCGGAAAGTTTTTCGCGGCGGGCTCCTTCTTCGTCATACTTCTGCTCACGACCTGGATACCGATGTCGGTGCTTTACATTTACGGCAGTCCCGCCTCCGGACCCATTCTCACGGCTTACCTTGGTTTGTTGCTCTACGGTTTGTCGATCATCGCTATCGGCCTTTTCATTTCCTCGCTGACCGAAAATCAGATCATCGCCGCCGTGATCAGTTTTGGGGCCATCATGGTGCTGTGGCTGGTGGACGTGATGGCCGGCAGTGCGGAGTCCACGACCAAGGAAGTCCTGACCTACCTGTCGATATTGAGTCATCTCGACGACTTTACGAAAGGCGTTCTGGCCACGTCGCACATCATTTTTTACTTGTCGCTGACGCTGGTGGCATTGTTCCTGACGTATCGCTCGGTCGACTCTCTGCGCTGGAGAGGATGAACATGAAAGAACAATTGAAGAAAGCAGATATTCTCGGCTTCGCCATCGTGGCCGCCGCAATCATTTCGTGGTCCATAAGGTCGATCTGGACTCCGTATCAAACGATAGCGGTGATACTGGGTGGCCTTCTTGTAGTCGTCTCACTGGCGTTGAAGTCTCAGGAGATTCGCGCCGGGCTTGGCCGCCGATCGACCCGTTTCGGAATCAACTCCGCAACGTCAGTGGTTCTCCTGTTAGCTGTTCTGGGGCTGGTGAACTACCTTGGGGCACAGCATGTGAAACGTGTCGATATGACGACGGAAAAGATCTACAGCCTTTCGGAACAGTCCGCCAACGTGGCGACCCAGGTGAAGGACAATCTTCAGATCAAGGCCTTCTACCCTGGCGGCGACTATGCTCCGGCCCGCGACCTGCTGGATCTCTTCAAATCGAGGAACAACAAGATTTCGGTGGAATTCATCGATCCGGATAAGCAGCCACAGGTTGCACAACAATACAAGGTGGCGGCTTATGGGGATTTTCAGAACCCGATGACCGGCGAATCCTACCGATACGGAACGCTCGTTCTGGAGATGGGAAACAAAACGGAGCGCATCGAGAAGCAATCCGAACCTCTGCGTGAAGAGGACATCACGAACGCCCTTATGAAAATCGTAAAGGGTGAGAAGAAGACCGTTTACTTCACCGAAGGCCACGGAGAGAAGAAGCTCGATGATATGGAGCGCACCGGCTACAGCGGCGCCAAGGGGAAACTGGAAACGGAGAACTACACCGTCAAGACAGTCAATCTCGTGATGGAGGGCAAAGTCCCGGATGACGCCTCCGTGCTTATCGTGGCTGGACCTACGTCGGAGCCCTTTCCGAACGAACTGGATTTTATCGACGCATACCTGAATAAAGGTGGAAGCGCGCTGATCATGGTCGATCCTTCTCCAGGCGCATCGCTCAGCGACTTCCTCAAGAAGTGGTCCATCGACGTGGGCAACAATATCGTGCTCGACGCGAGCGGCGTCGGCCGCCTTTTCGGCGCGGGACCCAGCATTCCGCTTGTGACCAACTATGGCAGGCACAAGATCACCGAACGCTTCAATACGATGACCTTCTTCCCGCTGGTGCGGTCGGTGAAGCCGCTGATGCCTCCGGTTGCCGGTGTCACGGTGGAGGAGTTGTTTTCCTCCAACGAACGCAGCTGGGGCGAAACCAATCTGAAGTCGGGGGATGCGAAGTTCGACGAAAATGTGGACATGAAGGGACCGGTCCCGCTGGCGGCGGCGGTTACAAAGAATTTGAGCGACAACAAAAAAACCCGCATGGTTGTCATCGGTGATTCGGACTTCGCGTCGAATGGCTTCTTCGGCTCGCAGGGTAATGGGAATCTCTTTCTCAACACCGTAACCTGGCTCGCTCAGGATGAGAACTTCATCTCGATCCGGCCAAAGAATCCGGAGGACCGCCGTCTGACGATGACGGAGGCCCAGGGCCGGCTCGTATCCTATGTCTCGGTCTTGTTGCTGCCTCTCTCCATCCTGGTTGCGGGCGTTTCCGTGTGGATGAAACGTAGAAAATGAAAAGAACGAGGATAAGCCGCAGATTACGCGAATTACGCGGATGGGCGCTTAAAAACCTTTGGATGCGCCCATCCGCGTAATTCGCGTAATCTGCGGCTTATCCTCTTCCGAAACGACTTATGAAGTTCAAGGGTACAGCAGCTTTGTTTATCGTGCTCGTAGTCCTGGGCGCATTCGTTTACTTCACCGAGTACCGGGGCAAGGAAGAACGGCAGAAGCAGCAAGAGTCGAAGAAGAAAGCCGTCCAGGTCGAGCAAAAGGACATCACTGAAATCAGCCTGATCTTTCCGGATCGGACGATCAGCGGCGTCAAGAAGGGCGAGAAGCAGTGGCAAATCACATCGCCTGCCGGCCTTGAGGCCGACTCCGATGAGTGGGACCAGCTTGCAGCGAACTTTGCTCGCGTTGATCGTGCAGAAAGCGTTGCCGAGAACCCGCAGGATCTCACTCCTTTCGGTCTCAAGGATCCGGCTGTCAAAGTTGAGGCGAAAGTCACGGGCGGAAAGACAATCGATATTCTGTTCGGCAGCGACAATCCCAAGAAGACGTCCAGCTACGCAAAAGTCTCGACAAGCAACGACGTATTCCTCACTTCCAGTGCTTCGAAAGGGCTCTTCACGAAGACAATCTCTGATCTGCGCAACAAGAAGGTTCTGGAGCTCCAGTCGGCAGATGTCGATGCGCTGAAGGTTTCGGATGGCGGCAAAGAACTCGAGTTGCAAAAGTCCGGGGAAAACTGGCAACTCAAGAAACCCATCGACACGCCGGCCGACAGCAGTGAAATTACGTCGTTCCTCAGCTCCCTTCAATTCGCCCGCGCCGCGTCGTTTCCGGACCCTCCCGTCGATGCGAAGACAGCCGGCCTCGATCCACCCGCGATGCGAATCACGGCTCACGACGGCAAGGCCAAAGCCGATCGCACCCTTCTCATCGGCAAGACGTCCGAAAACGACAAGTACTACGCCAAAGACGCTTCTCGCGACACCGTTTTCATCATCGAGAAAGAGATTCCGGATAAAGCCCGCCGGCCGGTTTTCGATTGGCGCGACAAAACGATTACGAAGCTCGATCGGGACAAGATCGAACAGATCGAGGTTCTGCGCGGTGCGGAGAAATCGTCAATAAAGAAGGACGGCTCGGACTGGAAACTGCCGGATGGCCGCAAGCTGCAGTGGGACAAGGTTTCAGCCATGCTGAATACGCTGGAGTTCGAAAAGGCCAAGGACATTATCGACATGCCGAAGGCCCTTTCAACCTACGGCCTGGATAAGCCTCGGCTGGAAATTGTCTTCCGCCAGGGTTCGAACGAGCTTGCGCGAATCGCCTTCGGGTCGGAGAGCAAGAGTCCGGAAGGAATCTATGCAAAGACGTCCGACGGGCCTGCGGTGAAGGTCATTACGAAGAGCATTTTCGATAATTTCAGTGTAAAGGTTGAAGATCTGGTGGAGACCCCGCCCGCGCCACCGCCAGCGCCGGAAAAGAAGTAGTTAAACTGTAGCGGCGGTCTATGACCGCCGACAATGCCTTCGAATGCGGCATCGCCGGCGGTCATAGACCGCCGCTACAGTTTACCCCGATTAAATTGTGATTCCACATATTCACGAAATCACTCCGCAATTCAAACCCCAGGTTTTCCCTGATCGGGAACTTCTTCATCAACGTGAAGTTCCAGTTCTGGAATGAAGGGCCGCGGAAGGTGTTGCGTCCGAGGTTCCCGCCGCCAGGCATCGAGTTGGCCAGGAGGCCGCCTGGAGTGACAACGATTCCAGTCCCGTTGAGCGGCGTACTGAACGTTCGAAGATCGCCTGTAACCGGATCTTTCGTGAATACTCCATTCGGGTTGTAGTTCGGCCGGCCCGGAAACGAACTGGTCGCCAGGGTTCCCACGGAGTCCAGACCCGTCGTGATGGTGAATAGCTGTCCGGACTGGAATTCCGTAATCCCGGAAACTTGCCAGCCGCCAAACGCGTGGCGCAGCGCAGCCGGGCTGGATGCGAACCAAGGTATTTCGTACACGTAGTGGATAGCGAAGCGATGCGGCCGGTCGAAAGCCGAGCGGCTCCACTCGTTGCGCAGGTTGAAGAAATCCTGGGGGATCTGCGAGGTCCAGGGCGAAATGTCGCTGGAGGTGAATGCTTCGTCGTTGTCGCTGAAGTTAGCGCTCCAGGTGTAATTTGCTCCAAGCAGCAAGCCTCGCGACATGCGCTTGTCGAACTTGATGTAGCCTGCGTGGTATTCAGCCTTGGCGCTTGTCTCCAGCAGGTTCCGAGCGCTCCAGGCCGGATTCAATCGCTGAACATTCGCGTCATTCGGCCGGCCGCTCGCGATGACCGCGGCTGCCTGTGCCGGCGACAGAACGCCCGGGTTGGCCTGACCCTGCCGGAGTTGATGATAGGACCTGTTACCGGTGTATCCCAATTCCACGATGTAGTTCCTGCCCAGTTCGCGCTGGACGGACAAACTCCAGAAATTCACCGTCGGACTCTGAACGTTGTCCGGCGTGTTGGTGAAGGTGAGGAGCGGATTCAGCGGGGGCACGGTATTGGTCTTCGGCGCCAGCGTCGGATAGAGGTTCGCGATGGCGGCTCCGCTTGTGGTTTGAGTTATGACGCGGGGGTAATTATTCGCCGTGTTGACAAGGATGTTGTAGAACAAAACGTCGTACGACATTCCAAACCCGCCGCGTATCGACGTTTTGCCCGGCCCCAGCAGCTTTTCAAACATTCCCTTTGGATTGCTTGGACTGTAGGCAAAGCCCACGCGTGGTGCCCAGTTGTTCTTGTCGGGCCGAGCCGGTCCCGGCACACCCACGGCTCTGACTGCCGGATCGGTCGCGCCGAAGAATCCTGCCGGAACAGTGGAGTACTCATAACGAACGCCAAGATTCAGCGTAAGATCCGACGTGGCTTTGAGGTCATCCTGAAAGAAGTAGGCGTGATGCCACTGGCTCACATCGAATGTGGCAGTGTTAACGGCTTGAGCAAGAGTGGACGGAGTGCTGTTGAGAAAATCCGCCAGGGTTCCAAACGTCCACGTACCCTTTGAGTTGTTGCCGAACAGGCCGAACAGTTTGTTACGCCGGAGATCCATGCCCAGCTTGAATGAATTGCGGCCGCTGATGTACGTGGCCACATCCTGGTATTCATACAGCTGTTCAACGCGTCCTTGCGGGAAGGCGCTCCCGCCGCCGATTGTGAAGGCTCCGCCAATGTTGACGGTCGAACTCCTGGGATCGTTCTCCTGAACGTCCAACAGGCTGCGAACATAGCCTACTCGAGCTTCATTGAGG